>Ga0182019_10000040_pt1 | contig 64405 bp, 57 predicted proteins | sample 812E2MmetaG_FD_120483 | JGI IMG/M metagenome (GOLD analysis project Ga0182019, IMG submission 120483) | Permafrost microbial communities from Stordalen Mire, Sweden - 812E2M metaG | ecosystem: Environmental > Terrestrial > Soil > Wetlands > Permafrost | place: Sweden: Stordalen | collected...
ACACCACGTCTCCTCAGTGCCGCCTTGGCGTCCTGCGAGAGCGATCGAGCGTCTGTCCACTCCATACCCTCAGTATGGAGCACAAACTCCATTAATACAACCCTACCGCTGTCAGATTAGTAAGAGTTCAGAGTGAAGAGTTGAAAAACGGTGGTGAATGCCACTTGGCGGGACTCTCTCGCCTAGGAGCGAGATCCCACCCGCGGGCGTCTTGTCTTGAACTCTTAACTCTTCACTCTTAACTCTCAACTGGCGTTGGGACCTTCGAACGGTCTACCCCGCGGCGGGTGGGAAGCCGGGGGCGGCCATGATCGCCCTGATCTGGGCCAGGTGTCGGTGCTCGTGCGCCCCGGTGATGTCCACCCAGTGGTAGAGATTCAGCTCGAACCCCAGGGGGTGCGGCATGCGCAACGCCTCGAGGTCGAGGCCGGCAAGGGCCGGGATCTGCTCCTGGACCGCCGCATGGCTGGCCGCGAGGTCCTGTCGCAACTGCTCGATCGGCAGCCCGTGAGTGGGCGTCACCCGGTCGGGGTTCTTCACCGGCCCAGAAACCGCCGCGTCGGCGATCGACCGCAGCCGTGACCACGACCTCCGGCTGTCCGGGCCCGGGGTCAGGGCCTCGCGCCGACCGCGCTGGATCAGCTTCTTCGCGACGATCACAAATGTGCGGTTGGAGAGTGCGAGGTGATGAAGTGTCTCGCCGACCGACCAGCTTTCGGGCGTGGGACGCCAGTCCGCCTGCGCCTGGGTGAGGCCGGCGATCGCGGCCGCCACCGCCTCGAGGTCGGCGCTGAGTCGGGCCCGCAGTTCCTCAAGCGCAGGCTCGAGGAGCGGCCCGGCGCCTGCGCTGACGCGTCCGTCGTCGTCGGCGTTCATATGGGCAGATTGTACCCATCCTCGCTGGCGGTCTGCCTCGTGTGAGGGTTGGACAGTCGCGAAGCAGAGGGGCCGAGGAGCAGAGGAGCAACGCGACGGTTTGAAGCTCTGCACTAGGTTCCAACACAAGAAGGGAGCGCGGAAGCGCAGGAGCACGGGCGAAGCAGGAGATTGTCGGCTTCTGGCCCCTCCGCTCCCCCGCTCCTCGGCTCCTCTGCTGCCGTTGAGCGTGCAGACCTCCGAACAGGCTTGTTCAGGTGCTCAGGAACTCGATGACCTCGTTCAGGAGGGCGCTGCCTCCCTCTGCGAGTACCGAATGGGCGGCACCCGGGACCTCGCGGTAGCGAGCCCCCGGGATCGCGGCGGCGAGCTCCCGGGTGGCGGCCGCCGGCACGATCGGGTCGAGTTCGCCCGCGAGCACCAGGGCCGGGCATCCTATGGCGCCGAGCCTCGGGCGCAGGTCCCACCCTCCCTTCAGGTGCTCGATCTGCGCCAGGGCGCCGGGCCGGTCCTCGGGGTCCATGGCCCAGAGCTTGGCCGCCTGGTCTACGAAGCCCGGGAACTTGTCGGCGAACGCGCTGCCGAAGGCGAACGCCATGAACGCATCGGCGGCTTCGGCCGGCTCCAGGCGGGTGAAGGCGATCTCGAAGAAGCGCATGACGCGGCGGTGTGACGGCGTGAGGCGAGCGGCGCACGACGCAGCCACGAGGCGCTCGACCGCCTCCGGGTGGCGCGCAGCCGTCTCGCACGCGATCAGCCCGCCCATCGAGACGCCGACGACGCTGGCCGCGCCGAAGCCCGAGTCGGCCAGCACGAGCGCCGCGTCGTCGGCCGCGCCCTCGAGGGTGAAAGGAGCGCCTTCCCGGGAGCCTCCGACGCCGCGGTTGTCGGGGGCGAGCACGGTGAAGCGGTCCGAGAGGAGGCGCGGCAGCTCCCCCCAGAGGCGCGCCCGCGAGCCGAGGCCCGCAATGAGCAGGAGGGGAGCCCCGTCGCCCCACCGTTCGTAGGCGACCGGTCCCCGCGGACCCCGGACGATCTTGTTCGCAGCTGCGCTCACGTCGCCTGGCTCCCGCAGCGGACCGAACCAGTCGGGGCGCAGTCGGCGGCCGTCACGAAGGCCGTTCTCGCGATCGCGCGTTGCGTCGGTTGCATCAGAGGAGCGCGCTCAGCTTCTCCTTGAGGACCTTCTTGTCCGCCGCGCCGACGACCCGGTCCACCAGCTTTCCGTCCTTGAAGAACAGCACTGTGGGGATCGACTGGATGCCAAACTTGATGGCCGTCTGGCGGTTGGAATCGACGTCCAGCTTGGCTACGACCGCCTTGCCGGCAAACTCGGCGGCGAGCGCTTCCACGTGTGGCGCGATCATCTTGCACGGCCCGCACCAGGTGGCCCAGAAGTCCACCATCGCCGGCTTGCCGCTGTTGACCACGCTGGATTCGAACGTGGCGTCGGTGACCTGACTGACGTTTTCGGACATCGCTGCCTTCCTCTCTTCGGGGACGGACCCCACCATCCCCGTGCCCGCAAAGGTGAAATCGCGGCGCCCGGCGAGCAAATTCCTCCCAGCTGCCCTGGACCGGCACGAAGGACTCCGGATGCCGGTCCCGAACCGCCCGGATGAAGGTATTGTAGAGACGACGCGACGGGGGTGGCAACCGTGCGGACGCGGCGGCAGAGGCTCGGGCAGCACTTCCTGTGCGATGTCGGCACCGCGCGCGCAATCGCCGCGGCGCTCGCGGGCGAGCCAAAGAGGGTTCTTGAGATCGGGCCGGGGCGGGGCGCTCTCACGCGGCCGCTGCTGGAACGTCTCGGCACGGTGCGCTGCATCGAGCTCGACGACCGGCTCGCGGCGGCGCTGCCTTCTCTGCTCGGGAATCCTCCCGGCCTCGAAGTCCGCTGCGGCGACGCCCTGGCGGAAGACCTGGACACGCTCGCCGGAGGCGGCCCATGGCAGGTCGCAGGCAACCTGCCGTATAGCGTGGCCACGCCGGTCGTGCGTCGGTTGCTGCCGCGGCGGGACCTTTTCACACGCCTGGTGGTGATGGTCCAGCTCGAGGTGGCGCAACGCTTGGTGGCTCTTCCCGGCGGCGGTGAGCGGGGACTGCTGACGCTAGAGGCAGAGGCGTACGCCCGGGGCGAGCTGCTCTTCACGGTGCCCCCGGGTCGCTTCTCGCCGCCTCCGAAGGTGATGTCGGGCGTGGTCCGCCTGGAGCTTCGCGCGCCGGCAGTCGCGCCTGAGGTGCTGGACAGGGCGCTCGCTCTCGCCTCGGCGGCGTTCTCGCACCGGCGGAAGAAGCTCGCCAACGCTCTCGGCGGGCGCGTCGGCGGCGAGGCGGCGACCGCGTGCGCCGCAGCCGGCGTGGATCCCGGGGCACGGCCGCAGGACCTCGATCTCACCTCGTGGCTGGCTCTGGCACAGAAGCTGCCTGGAGGGGCGCTCTCGCCGGTGGGCGGGCGTCACCGCCGAGTCGGGGGGCGCTGATGGCGAAGCTCGTGGCGATCGGCGGACTCGGGGAGTTCGGGGCCAACTCGCTGCTCCTCGAGGACGACGCCGGGGGGCGTGTCCTGGTGGACGCGGGCGCCGCATTCTCCGACCTCGCCGCGTTCGGTGTCGGGTACGAGGTGCCGGACTTCGGCGCGCTTGGGCGGGTCGTGCCGTCTGCGGCCATCGTGACGCACGCCCATGACGACCACATCAAGGGGCTCGCGTTCCTCTGTGAGGCGCACAAGGGTGTGGAGGTGCTCGCGAGCCGGACCACCCTGGCGTGGGCGCGCCGCGACGTAAGGAATGGAGTGCATCTCTCGACTCGTGAACTGAAGGAGGACACCACCGCACGTGCGGGAGCGTTCCAGGTCAGCACGCTCGGCGTCTCCCATTCGATCCCCGGCACGGTTGCCCTGCGGATCGAGGGCGAAGAGGGCGTGCTGGTACTCGCGACCGACCTGCGGTTGGCACCGTCCGCTCTGGGTGAGAAGACTTCGGAAGAGGTTCTGGCTCGGTGGGGGGACGGCCGCACCGATGTGCTGCTGCTGGACTCGACCAACGCCCTGGTCGAGACGGAGCCGCCGTCGGAAGAGGTCGTTGCAGACGCAATCGAGGAACAGGTGCGCGGGGCGCGCGGTGCGGTGGTTGCGGTTTCGTTCGCCTCGCAGCTCGGCCGCTTCCGCCAGCTGGCGCGTGCCGCGGCTCAGGCCGGACGGCTCGTCGTGCCGGTGGGCCGTGGCCTAGTCGAGTCGCTCGAAGTGCAGGGTCAACTCGGCGGGCTCGGTCTTCCTCCCGGGCTTGTCCGTCCGGCCCGCGAGCTGCCCAAGCTCCCGCGCGACCGCGTGGTCGTGATCGCCACCGGATCCCAGGGCGAACCGGGCTCGGCGTTCTCGCGGTTGGCGGTCGATCTCCTGCCGGGGTTGCGTTTGCGAGCGGGCGACACGGTGCTGCACGCGGCGCGGATGATTCCGGGCAACGAGCGCCGGTTGGCGCAGCTCTTCGACCATTGCGTGCGCCGGGGGGCTCGGGTCGTCACCGCCTTGGAGGCGCCGATCCACGCGTCGGGCCACCCGCACCGCGCGGAGCTGGGGCGTTTGATCGATCTCGTCCGCCCACGCTTCGTGATCCCGGTGCACGGGCGCCGGCGTCACCTCGAAGCGACCGCGGAACTCGCTCGGAGCCGAGGCGCCGGCACGCTGGTGGTCGAGAACGGCGAGGAAATCGCCTGGACACGCGCCGGGGTCTCCAGGACTGGGGAGTTGCGCCAGGTCGGCCGTATCCTGCTCGACGATGTCGGCGAAGAGGTGCTCGACCCGGCGATCCTCCGGCACCGCCGCTCGCTCGCCCGCGAGGGCCTCGTGGTGGCGGTGCTCCCGAGCGCACGCACCGGGCAAACCCCGGAAGCCGGCGTACAGCTCCACGTCTCCGGGATGCCTCTCTCGGGCGCCCTCCACGATCAACTGATCGCCGGCCTCGCGGCCGAGCTCGCGAACGCCGGGCCGTTGGCGCGCCGAGATCCGGATTGGCTGCGCAGTACAATGACCCGGTGGCTCCAGAGTGAGCTGCGCCGGCGAACGCGCCGCCGTCCGGTGGTGGTCGTGCTGGTGGTGGAGCTGTAGATGACCCTGTGGGACGCAGTAGTGCTGGGGATCGTGCAGGGACTGACCGAGTTTCTGCCGGTGTCCTCACGCGGGCACCTCGCTCTGGCGCAGGCGCTGATGCCGGGCTTCTCTCAGCCCGGTCTGGTCTTCGACGTCGCGCTCCACCTCGGGACCGTGCTGGCGATCGTGGCGCTCGAATGGCGCCGCGTCGTCGAGGTCGTGCGGCACCGGTACCTCGTTCGCCTGACTGCCCAGCTCGCACTCGCGATGGTGGGGACTTCGCTCATCGCGCTGCCGCTGCGTCACTGGGCGGAGGAGGCAATCCGCTACCCGCTGCTCATTGCGGCAGGGTTCGTGATCACGGCTGTGCTCCTGCTGGCGGTGCGCAACCGCGCCGGGCGCATCGAGGGGCCAGGCATGACCTGGGGTGCCTCGGCGGTCGTCGGCGTTGCGCAAGGAGTCGTGGTGCTGCTCCCCGGAATGTCCCGTTCAGGGACGACGATCTGCGCCGGTCTGGCATGTGGCCTGGAGCGGAAGTGGGCGGCCGACTTCTCGTTCCTGCTCTCAATTCCGGCGATCCTCGGCGCCGCCGTGGTGGAAGGGTGGACGCACCGCACGGAGATCGCGGCGGCGCGCGGACTGCTGACACCGGCAGTGGTTGGAGCGCTGACGGCCGCAGTCGTCGGCATCGGGTCGTTGGTTCTGGTGCGCCGGCTCGTGCAACGGGGCCGGCTGTACCTGTTCGCGTGGTACCTCCTACCCTTGGCTGTACTGACGGTGGTCCTCTCCGCACTGGGCGTCTGGTGATGGCGCGCACTCGCGAGGAGATCAGCCGCGAGATCGCCGGGTACCTCCTCGGAGTCATGGGAATCCTCGTGCTGCTCGCGGTGCTGACGTACCACCCGCTCGACCCGTCGCTCTTCTCGGCGGGCAGCGACGTCGTCCACAACCTCCTCTCATACGGGGGCGCGGCGATTGCGGGGATTCTGGTCGGCCTCCTCGGCCTGCCTGCGCTGGTTGTGCCGGCGACGATGGTGGTGGTCGGCTGGCACTGGCTGCGGGGACGGAAGCTCGAGTCTCCGCGCATCCAGGGGACCGCCTGGGCAGTCGCGGTGGTGGGCGGGGACGGTCTTCTGGCGACCGTGATCGGGCGCACGCCGTACCGGGGCGGTGAGCTCGATTGGGGCGGCGAGATGGGGCGGTTGGTCGCCAGGGGCCTCAACGAATCGCTCGGGCCGGTCGCCGCGATCGTGTTGTGCGCCGCGGCGCTCCTCGCCGGTGTCGTCTTTGGTTTCCGCGGTTCGCTGGTGTTGGTCTTCTCGGGAGTCGGCGAGTGGATCGCCCGCAAGCGCTCGGAGATGGCGGCACGCTGGGCTCGCGGGCGCGAGGATCGTCGACGCGGAGAAATGCGCCGCCAGCTCCTGCGCCGTCACCAGGAACGGCACCCGGGGGCTCCGCTTCCGCCTCTCGTGGCGCGCGAGCGGTTCGGCGACGCTCGCTTCCGCATTCGTCGCCTCCACCAGGTGACGATCTGGGAAGACCCGAAACCGCGGCGGGCCGCGCCGGTGGAACGGCCGGTGGGCCCGGACCGTCAAGCGGCTCCGGAGGAACCGGTACCGCGCCCGCAGCGCGCGGCGCGGCGCGTTGAACCGATGCCGGTTCAGGAGAAGTTCGATTTCCCGGAGGCGCCAATTTCGCCGCTGCCCGAAAAGACGATGTTGCTCCCGCCGCCGCCCGCTCCCGATCTCGATCCCAGACAGCTTTCCGAGATGCGCGAGCGCGTCGAGGCCAAGTGCCAGGAGTTCCGCGTGGACGGCAGGGTGGAGGACGTGCTGCCAGGGCCGATCATCACCACCTACGAGTTTCGTCCCGCGGCGGGCGTGAAGTACGCACAAGTGGTGCGCCTCGAGGAGGACCTCGCCCTGGGTCTCCAGGTCGAGGCGGTGCGTATCGAGCGCATCCCGGGCAAGGCGACGGTGGGGATCGAGGTTCCGAACCCGGAGCGCCAGACGATCGTGCTACGGGAGATCATCGAGTCCTCCAAGTTCATCCACTCCGCTTCCCCGCTCACGCTGGCGCTCGGCAAGGACATCCACGGCCGGCCCTTCGTGGCCGACATGCAGCGCATGCCTCACCTGCTCATCGGAGGGTTCACGGGCTCGGGCAAGAGCGTCGGCATCAACGCCATGATCATGTCGATCCTGTTCAAGGCGACGCCGGAGCAGGTGCGCTTCATCCTCATCGACCCGAAGCAGGTCGAGCTCGGAATTTACGAGAAGCTGCCTCACCTGCTGACACCCATCATCTCGGATCCCAAGGAGGCGGCGAAGGCCCTGCGCTGGGCCGTGCGCCAGATGCGCGAACGCTACTCGTTGCTGGCCGCATGCAAGGTGCGGAACCTCACGCAATACAACGCGCTGCTGGGCGACTCCGAGATGCGGCGCATCGCCGCCGAGAGCGCTGGAACCGAGGAGCTCAAGCCCCTGCCGTTCATCGTGGTCATCATCGACGAGTTGGCCGACCTGATGATGACGTGCGCGAACGAGGTCGAGGATTCGATCGGGCACCTGTCCCAGATGGCGCGCGCGGTCGGGATCCACCTGTTGTTCGCCACCCAACGCCCGAGCGTTGACATCGTGACCGGCGTGATCAAGGCCAACTTCCCGTGCCGGATCGCCTACAAGGTGCGTACGCGCTTCGACTCCCGCACCATCCTCGACACGGAAGGGGCGGAGTGTCTTCTCGGCATGGGCGACATGCTTTACCTGCCCGCGGGCACCTCGAGGCCGATCCGTTTGCACGGGTGTCTTGTGCGCGAGGAGGAGATCCTCACGGTACTCAAGCACCAGCGCCGCCTAGGGAAGCCGGAGTTCGACCCCGGCGTGCTCGCCGAGCCGGAGCCGGGAACGGGGTTCAACGGCGAGGCGGAGTGGGACGATCCGATGTACGAGCAGGCCGCGCGCCTGGTTGTCAGCTCCCGCAAGGCGTCGGCGTCCTACATCCAGCGCAAGCTGCGGCTCGGGTACGCGCGCTCAGCCCGGCTGCTCGACATGATGGAGCAGGAGAGGCTCGTTGGTCCGTCGCAGGGCTCCCGCGGGCGGGAGGTTCTGGTGGCGCCCGATTTCTTCGGCGAAGTGGACGCAACACGGCAGGACGACAGCGAGGAGAACCCGACCGATGATTGAGCTTTCCTGGCAGGCGACGACATACCTTGTGACGGCCGTAGGTGTCTTGCTCTTCCTGCTGATCGTGAGCTTCCTCTCGCGACCGCGGGTGTTCACCCAGTACCTCCAGGCCATGACCGGGATCAGGCTCTCAGCCCGCGATGTTGCCCGCGTCTACAAGCAGCGCGGTAAGGCCGGAGTGCGCGACATGTTCCTCGAGTTGATCATTCGCGAGGACCTCAAGAGTAGCCCGAGGATCACCCCAGACTCGGCCCCGGACTTCGAGATTCTAGCGCCGGAACCGAAGAAGTGAGCGGCTCGCGGCGCCTCGACGGCTTGCTCGCGGCCGGAGTGGATTTCGTTGCCGGCGTGCCGTGCTCGTATCTGAAGAGGTTCTTCGCGGGGTGTCGGGAGCTCCCGGTGTCGGCGTTTCTGCCGGCCGTCCGGGAGGACCACGCGGTGGCCGCGTGCGTGGGCGCCTGGCTCGGCGGACGGCGAAGCATCGCCGCGATGCAGAACTCCGGCCTTGGCTACTGCCTCGAGGTGCTCACGTCGCTGCACCTGATGTACGGCGTGCCGCTGCCGATGCTGGTCTCGGACCGCGGCGATCCCAGCGACTACGAAGAGCACCGCATCCTGGGTCAACGCACCCGGCAGCTCCTCGATCTGTTTGAGATCCCCTGGCTCGAAGCCCGGCCCGGCATGGAGGGCGACGAGGCGAGATGGCTGGTCGACGCCTCCGAGCGCGAGCGCAAGCCCGCCGTGCTGCTGGTAGGCAGGGAGGCGGACGTATGACGCGCGCCGAGGCGGTCGCCATGGCGCTCGCGCTGCTCTCCGACAACGACATCGTGGTCGCGGCGGACGGAGCGATCGCCCGTGAGGCGTACCGGGCCCGCGATCGCGCCCGCACCTTCTATATGCTCGGCTCGATGGGTCAGGTGGCCTCGATCGCGCTCGGACTCGCGATGACCCGGATGGAGAGGGTCGTCGCCCTCGACGGGGACGGGAATCTGCTGATGGGTTTCGGCGGCCTCGCGCTGGTAGGCGGCCTGAAGCCGCCGAACCTGTACCACCTGGTGCTCGACAACGGGTGCTACGCGACAACCGGGGGCCAGCCGGCGCTCTCGCAGCAGGTCGATCTGGCCGCCGCCGCGGCTGGCTCCGGGTACCCTTGGGCGCGGCGCTGTTTTGCGGGCGATCACGAGCGCGAGGCCATGGATGCCTGGCTCGCGGCGTCGGGCCCTGCGCTCCTCGATCTCGCCGTGGAGGCCGCAGACCCGGACCCTGCGCCGCGCATCCCGATGACGCCAGTGCAGATGGCCGATAGGGTGCGAGTTGCCCTCGCGCGCTCCTGAGCGACGGCAAGATGGCCCTGGCTGCCCCGTCGGTCTCCGCTCCTTTGCACTGACCTACACCCAAAGCTGGAGATCTCGCGGGTCGCCGCGGTCAGGGTGGTGTTCCTGACGGGTTATGTCGGCTCGGCTGAGGTGCATGCGCGCATCGACCGGGCGATCGCCGACGGCGCGTGCGGCTGCCGGCCGAAACCCGCGACTTCCGCCGACATCAGGAGCCTGCTGGAAGCCCGCATCTTTGCAGTCTGACGGGCTAGCCGCGCGGGTTCTTCTGCCGGTGCATGTAGGCGAAGAGCTTCTCGTACAGCGCCATGGCGTGTCTGACCGCCTTCTTCGCGTCGTCCGGGCCGAGGAAGTCCTGCACGAGCACCTCCTTGGCCTCGAGCTTCTTGTAGTCTTCGAAGAAGCGGCGCACCTCGTTCATGCGATGAGGGGGAAGCTGCGAGATGTCGGAGTACTCGCGGTACTCGGGGTCGTCGAGGTGGATGGAGATGATCTTCTCGTCGTTCTCGCCCTGGTCGAGCATGGTCATCATCCCGATCGGGCGAACGCGCAGGATCGAGAGCGGCACGACCGGCTCCTGCATCAGCACGAGGACGTCGAGGGGGTCGTGGTCGTCGCCCAGCGTCTGCGGGATGAAGCCGTAGCTCGCCGGGTAGATCACCGAAGAGTACAGGATCCGGTCCACGCGGAGGAGGCCCGTCTCCTTGTCCAGTTCGTACTTGACCTTGCTCCCCTTCGGGATTTCGATGACGGCCTGGAACTCGTCGGGCGCTTTAGGTCCGATCTGGACGTCGTGCCACGGGTGGCTCATGGTCGCTCCCTCGGGGAGAGGATACCTCGGGAGATCTGATACGGTAGTCAACAGTCAACAGTCAACAGTTCACAGTCAACAGTTCAAAGACCCCGCCTACCCACATCGCTGATAGCGTCCCACCATCCTCCCTCCCAGCTCACAGCCAACAGCCACCAGCGACCTTTTCCCGGGGCACGTAGTCCGGGTGGGTGGGGGAGCTGTGAGCTGTCGGCTGGCGGGTTGGGCGGTGGAGAGCTTCCAGCTGGCTGGGTGGGTGCAAACTGTTGGCTGGGGGGCTGGGTGGGGGAACCCCGAGGGTTGACACGCCAAACGGACCTGGGATAGCGTCGCAACGATGCATCAGGCGATCGCGCGTCACCACTTCGGCTGCTGGTACTGGCCCGTGAGGCGGTAGGCGGGTTTCGCAACCCCGCTTGGCCGCCGGGCTCGAGCGGGGAGACAAGGTGCTACGAACCGACCCCTCCCCGCACCCGGCGGGGAGGTTTGGGTTCATGGAGATCGTAGCCACCTACGTTCCGTCCACGAGAGGTCACGCCGAGGAACTGTCCGACCCGCCGGCGGGCGCAACGATGATCGAGCTGCGAGCGGACCTCCTCGACGCCGGCTGCGACCTCGCCGCGCTGGTCGCCGTTTCGCCGCGGCCGGTTATCGTGACGCTGCGCTCCCGCGCGGAGGGGGGAAACGGCCCCGAAGACCCTGCGGAGCGACGCCGCTTCTTCAAGCGGGCGTCGGTGCTGCCGGCCGTGCTGTTCGACCTGGAGGCGGAGCGCGATCGCGATCTTGTGGACGCCGTGATCCCCCGCGACCGGGTTGTTCTGTCGGCGCACTTCACGGGCGGCGTTCCAACCGACCTCGAGGAGCGGGCGGCGGCGATGCTGACGGCGGGGACGCGATTCGTGAAGGTCGTCCCGACAGCCGCACGGCTCGCGGATGTCAGGGCGGTACTTCACCTTGCACAGGCGCTCGACCGCGGGAGCCGACGGGAACGGCGCGCCGTGGTGTTCGCGGCCGGTGAGGTCGGCCGCGCGACGCGGCTGCTCGGGCCGCTGCTCGGGGCGCCGCTCGGGTACGCAGCGTGGGCCCCCGGGCGGCACGGCGCCGCCGGGCAGTTCGTCCCGCAAGAGCTCGATGCCCTCATAGGCCACCTCGGCGGCCGTCCGCGCAGGCTCTTTGCCGTCCTCGGCTCGGCGGTCGGCAGCTCGCTCTCGCCGCGCATGCACGCCGCAGCGTACCGCGCGCTCGGCCTGCCGAATGCCTTCGTTCCTCTTGAGGTGCGTGACGTCGAGGAGCTCGAGGCGCTGCTCGTGCCCGCCGGAGAGTCGTGGCTCGACGACCTCGGGCTGCCTGCGGGCGGATTCGCGATCACGATGCCGTGGAAGGGCGAGGCGGCCCGACGCTGCACGCTCCTGGCGCCGCGGGCCGAGCGGGCGGGGGCGGTGAACACGGTCCTGCCGCGGGCGGGCAAGGTGCTCGGCGACTGCACGGACATGGACGGGATCACCCGCGTCCTGGCCGACGAAGGGGTGGAGCTACCCGGTGTTCGGGCGCTGGTACTCGGTGCCGGCGGAGCGGCCCGCGCGGCGGCTGTGGCGCTGCAGCTCGCCGGGGCCGATGTGACGATCGCCGCCCGCGACCCGGGCCGCGCCGGGGCGGCGGCGAAGAGGCTCGGAGTCTCGGCGGGCGAGATCGGCGCGAGCGAGGAAATTTGGGTGGCGGTCAACGCCACTCCGGCAGGCGCAGACGGCGCCTCGTCGCCGTGGTTGGAGCGGTTGCGGCTCCCGGAAGGGGCTGTTGTCGTCGACCTGCCGTACGGCGAGGCTCCGACCTTCCTCGAGCAGCTCGCGGCCCGCAAAGGCTGGCGGTACGTGGGCGGAAGGAGCGTGTTGCTCTTCCAGGCCGTGGCGCAGTTCGCGGCGATGACCGGCGCGCCGCCACCGGTCCGGGCAATGGCTGCCGCCGTCGGACTCGCGGATGGGGACGAGTGATGGCGCGCTGCGCGACGGTCGGGGACGGGCCCGCGCAGGGCCGTGGCGTCCGCCCGAGGTGGCAAGAGGCGGTCCCGTGCGCGAGAATGGGCCGCACCCGGTGGAGGACTGGCGGTAGGGGGCGGAAGGGACTGTGATCGCCTGACGGGGCGTTCCTGGGGGCTGACGAGCTGGGAGGGGAACGATGAAGATCTGGCGCAGTGACGATGAGAAGGGGGAACGCTACCTGGCGAGGGTCGAGAGGCGCATGGCTGAAGTGCTTCCGCCTCAAATCGAGGAGAAGGCGCGCAAGATCGTGGCCTCGGTGGCGAAGCAGGGCGACAAGGCGCTCGTCGCCCTGGTCCGGCGCCACGACCTCAAGGGCCTGCCGGTGGGGGACTTCCGTCTTCGCGGCACGGTCCAGGGCGGCGAGGAGGTCGGCGAGGAGTTCATCAACGCCATTGAGCTGGCGCTCGCGAACCTCAAGGCCTACCACGAGCCGCAGATGCCCAAGGGCTTCACACTTGAAGGGGACGGCGGCGATCTGGGAGTCAGAGTGCGGCCGATCGAGTCGCTCGGCGTGTACGTACCCGGGGGCTCGGCGGTGTACCTCTCCTCACTGCTGATGGCGGTCGTCCCCGCTCGTGTCGCCGGCGTGTCCAGGATCGCCGTGGCCACCCCGCCGAGGGCGTTCCTGGCGTCACCCCACCTCCGCTACCTCCTCGACCGGCTCGACCTTCACGAGGTGTACCTCATGGGCGGCGCGCACGCGGTCGCCGCGCTTGCGTACGGCACCGACTCCGTGACTCCCGTGGAGAAGATCGTGGGGCCGGGCGGTAGGTGGGTCGCCGCCGCCAAGCGCGCGGTCTTCGGCGTCGTCGGCCTGGACGCCGTGAGCGGCCCCTCCGAGATCGTGGTCGTGGCGGACTCCCACGCCGAGGCCGCGATCGCCGCCGCCGACATGCTGGCGCAGACGGAGCACGACCCGGACGCTCTCGCCGTCCTGGTGACGCCGTCGAAGGCGGTGGCTGAGAAGGTGGAGCGGCGGGTTTCGGCGCGCCTTCGGTCCTTGCCGAGGAAGAGCGCAGCGCGGGCTGCGATCAAGAACTGGGGGGCGATCGTGCTCGTCCCCGACATGGATGCGGCACTCGACGTGGTCAACCGCATCGCCCCGGAGAACGTCGAGCTGTTGGTCTCCGACCCGCTCCGGCTGCTCGACGGCATCGAGAGGGCGGGCGCGGTCTATCTGGGACCGTGGGCGGCGTCGGCGCTCGGGGATTACGTGGTCGGCATCAACCACCTGCTCCCGACTACCGGGGCGGCCCGGTTCGCCTCGCCCCTCGGGGTTTGGGACTTCGTGCACCGGACATCGGTCGTGAGCGTGGCCGCCCACCGTTACCCCGCTCTGGCTCACGCCGCGGGTGTCCTGGCGCTTCAGGAGAAGCTGACGTTGCACGAGGAATCCCTCCGGGCGGGGAGCCGGGGCAAAGTGTGAGCGAGACCGCTCCCATCGTAGCTCGTAGAGGACGCAGTTTGTCCGTTCAAGGCGACGCCTTGAGGAGCAGCATGTGATCCGGCCCTCGCGCGCCCGGTTCGTCGAGCTGGCCGGCCGCCACCGCCTCGTGCCCGTGGTTCGGGAGTTGACGGCCGACACCGTGACCCCGACCGGGATGCTGCTGCGGCTCGCCCGGGCCGGCCGGCATCCGTTCCTCCTGGAGAGCGTCGAGGGAGGCGAGCGCGTTGCGCGGTGGTCGTTCGCCGGCGCCGATCCCGCGAGGGTCGTGGCGGTGAGGGGATCCAAGGCGACCATCGACGGGGAAGAGGTGGCGAGTGCGCCGCTCGACGTCCTGCGGGGAGAGATCACCGGCAAGGACCGGGCGCCACTCGAGGATCTGCCGCCGTTCGCGGGCGGAGCCGTTGGCTGGTTCGGATACGACGTCGTGCGCCTCATCGAGCGGGTCCCAGCTCACCTTCCGGACCCGCTGGGACTGCCCGACGCATGGTTCGCGATCTACCCGGTGATCGCGGCCCTCGACCGCGTCCGCCAGCGGCTCCTGTTGATCGCCACGGTGAGCGTCGAGGAGGGCGCCGAGGCTGCGTATGAGCGTGCCGTCGCCGCCCTGGACCGCCTGGAAGTTGTCCTGGCGTCGCCCCTCGACGAGGCACGTCCGGCACCCCTGCCGGTCGCCGAAGCGGCTGCGCAACCCGACGCGTCGTGGCGGGTCGCCCCCGAGGACGAGCGGTTCCTCTCCGCGGTCGTGCGGGCGCGCGAGGAGATCCGGGCCGGGGAGTGCTTCCAGATCGTGCTCTCGCGCCGGTGGTCGCGGCCCGCAACTGCGTCGCCGATCGCCTTCTACAGGGCGCTCCGCATCGCGAACCCCTCTCCATACATGTTCTACATGGACGCCGGCGACGCACAGATCCTCGGCTCCTCGCCGGAGACGCTGGCTCGCTTGCGTGGGAGCCACGCGGCCACGTGCCCGATCGCGGGCACCCGCAAGCGCGGGCACACGGCGGCGGAGGACGCGCGCCTGGCCGCCGAGCTTGCCGGCGACGAGAAGGAGCGCGCCGAGCACCTGATGCTGGTGGACCTTGGACGGAACGACATCGGGAAGATTTCGAAGCCCGGCAGCGTGAGGGTCGTGCGCTTCATGGACGTGGAGCGCTACTCCCAGGTCATGCACCTCACGAGCGAGGTCGTGGGCGACCTGGAAACCGGGCACGACGCGCTCGACGTGCTGTTGGCGTGCTTCCCGGCCGGCACGCTGACCGGCGCCCCGAAGGTGCGGGCGATGGAGCTGATCGAGCAACTCGAGGTCCTCCGCCGCGGCGTGTACGGCGGGGCGGTCGGCTACTTCGACTTTGGGGGCGACATGGACGCCTGCATCGCGATCCGGACGGCCGTGGTCGCCAAGGGCGGCCTGCACATCCAGGCGGGCGCGGGGATCGTGTTCGACTCGCTGCCGGAAAGCGAACTCGCCGAGTGCGCGAACAAGGCCCGGGCCCTGGCTTTCGCGGCCCGTCTGGCTGAGGGGATGCAGCCTTGATCGTGCTCGTGGACAACTACGACTCGTTCACCTATAACCTCGTCCAGTATCTGCGGGAGCTGGCGGAGAGCGAAGAGGTGCGCGTGATTCGCAACGACGTCGTCGCGGCCGCCGAGATCTTCGCCCTGCGGCCGCGCGCCATTGTGCTGTCGCCCGGCCCCGGCGTGCCGGAGGCCGCCGGAGTGTGTGTGGAGCTGATCCGCAGTGCGGCCGACGTGCCGCTGCTCGGGGTCTGCCTCGGGCACCAAGCGCTGGCGGTGGCGTGCGGCGGCCGCGTCGTGCGCGCCCCCGAGCCCCGCCACGGCAAGACCTCCGAGGTGCACCACAGCGGCCTCGGCGTGTTTGCGGGGTTACGGAACCCATTCATGGCAACCCGCTATCACTCCCTCGTCGCGCAGCGGGAGTCGCTTCCGCACGAGCTCGAGGTCACGGCGTGGACCGACGACGGCCTCGTGATGGGCCTCTCGCACCGCAGTCGGCCGCACTTCGGCGTCCAGTTCCACCCCGAGGCGTACCTGACGCAGGGGGGCAAGCGTCTGCTCGCCAACTTCCTCGCCCTTGCGGGGGTCAAGGCAAAGGTGGCCGCGTGAGGCTAGCCCACAGCTCACAGCTGACAGCTGACAGCCAAGAACTGACGCCTCACGGCACTCCAACCGGAGCCGCGGACGGGTGGGGGAGCTGTCAGCTGTCAGCTGTGAACTGTCAGCCGGGTGGGTGGGTGGTGGGCCGGCGATGATCCGCGATGTCCTGGAGAAGCTGCTCGCCCGCGAGAGCCTGCCCGCTGCGGCCACCGAGGAGTGCTTCACGGCGCTGATGGCTGGGGACTGGTCCGAGCCCGAGCAGGCGGCGTTCCTCGTCGCCCTGCGGGCCAAGGGCGAAACCGCGGTCGAGGTTGCCGCCGCAGCCCGCGTGCTGCGTTCATTCGCCGTGGCGGTCCCGACCTCACGGGTGCGACTCATCGACACGTGCGGGACGGGCGGCGACGGCGCCCACACGATCAACATCTCGACCGGGGCGGCGCTCGTCACAGCGGCGTGCGGCGTCGGCGTGGCCAAACACGGGAACCGGTCGGTATCTTCGAGATGCGGCTCGGCGGACGTCCTGGAGGCGCTCGGGGTGCGGCTCGATTTGGAACCAGAGCAGCTCGGAGCGCTCCTCGACTCGGAGGGGTTCGCGTTTCTGTTCGCCCCGAGGCTGCACCCCGCGATGCGGGTAGTGATGCCGGTGCGCCGAGCCCTTGGCGTGCGCACGGCTTTCAACCTGCTGGGGCCGCTCGCGAACCCGGCCGGGGTCAGGAGGCAGGTCGTCGGCGTCTACAACCGCGAGGTGATGCCGCTGGTGGCGGGAGCTCTGGCGGAGCTGGGCGCCGAGCGGGCCTGGGTCGTGCACAGCGAGGACGGCCTCGACGAGCTGTCCGTGTGCGCCCCCACCCGAGTGATCGAGGTGCGTGATGGGCTGGTCACGGGCGATCTGACCATCGACCCGGAGCGGCTCGGGATTGGCCGGGGCTCCCACGCCGACCTCGCCGGGGGTGACGCCGAGGAGAACGCCGGGCGGCTGCGTGCGATCCTGGAGGGCAGAGAGCGCTCTCCCGCAGCCGAGGCGGTCGCCCTCAACGCGGCGGCGGCACTTCTCGTCGCGGGCGCGGAGCCCAACCTGCCGGCAGCGCTGGCCTCCAGCCGGGCGTGCCTGGCTGCGGGACGAGGCGCGACCAAGCTCGATTCGGTGATCTGCAAGATACGGGAGCTCGCCGGATGAGAGCACCCGGACCGGACATCCTCGTCCAGATCACCGAGGCGGTGATTGCCAGGCTGGCCAGGGACCCGGCGCCGCCGCAGCTGGAGGCGCGCGCTCGTGAGGCCGCGGGGGTCCGCCGAAGGGAAGGAAGGCGGAGTCTCGCCGGCTCGCTCGCGGCGCCCGGGGTGCGCGTCATCGCCGAGTGCAAGCGGCGCTCCCCATCGAGAGGCTGGCTGCGGCAGCCCTTTGACGCAGTGGAGTTGGCGCGCGCCTACCAGACCGGTGGAGCCGCAGCGATCTCGGTCGTGACCGAGCCGGATTTCTTCGCAGGACAGCCGGGGTGGGTGCCGGCGGTACGGCGTGCGGTGGCGCTGCCGGTCCTGCAAAAGGACTTCCTCCTCGCGCCGCGCCAGCTCTTCGAGGTCGCGATCCTCGGTGGCGACGCGGTGCTGCTGATCGCGCGTGTGCTGCCGGGTGCGGCGCTCGCCGAGATGCTGGCGGTCGCGGAAGAGTTGGGCCTGGAGACTCTCGTCGAGGCCTACGACGAGCGCGACCTGGACCGGCTCGTCGCGCTGCCGGCACGGCTCATAGGCATTAACTCTCGTAACCTCGACAGCTTCCGAGTGGACTTCGAAGCCGCGACGAGGCTGGCGGACCGGGTCCCTCGGGACCGGATCGTCGTGATGGAGAGCGGGGTCGGCGGCCCCGACGACGTTCGCGGAGTCGCAAGGCTCGGCCTGCGGCACTTCCTCGTCGGGGAATACCTCCTGAGCTCGGCCGACCCGAGTGCGAGCCTCGCGGAGCTCGTCGCATGCGCGTGACGGTCAAGATCTGCGGACTCACGACCCCGACCGATGCGCGGGCAGCCGCGGTCGAGGGTGCGGATTTCCTGGGTTTCGTGTTCTTCCCGGAGTCGAGCCGTTCGTTGGAGACCTCCGCGTCGTCGTGGATCCGAGTCATCGAAGGGGTGCCGAAGGTCGGGGTATTCCGGGACGAGGACGAAGCCACGGTCCGGAAGGTGCGGGTCGACGCGGCTCTCGACCTCGTGCAGCTGCACGGCAGCGAGCCTCCGGAGATGTGCGAAGCGCTCGGAGGCCGTGCTCGGGTCATCAAGGCGATCTCGGTCGGCCAGCAAATTGACTTGGGCAAGGTGGCGGAGTACGCATGGGTGGCGCGCGTGTTGTTCGACACCGCATCGCCGTCCGGCGGCGGTACCGGCACGCCATTCGACTGGAACCTGCTAGCCGAAGCGCCCGCTGGCCTCGAGTTCTGGCTTGCCGGGGGGCTCACGCCGGAAAACGTCGCGGGTGCGGTGGCGCAGGTCGGTCCGGCCGGGGTCGACGTTGCGAGCGGAGTCGAGGCGGCCCCCGGTCGCAAGGACCTCGACAAGGTCCGCCGCTTCATCGCGGCGGTCAAGGGCGTTCGAACGTTCGAGGAAGGACGAGTGAAGAGTTGAGAGTGAAGAGTGAAGAGTTGAAAGACCTGAGATCCCAATTGGGGCGGCGAACTGCGTGCCAGCATCCGGGGAAGGCGTCCGCGTCTTTCGGGGTTCGGCAGTGGCGTGAGCCAACACCGGCCGCTCGAGGCGCCGCTCCCGCCCGTGCGCTTTCTCTCAAATCTTCACTCTCGACTCTTCACCCTTCACTTTCTCCTTCGAGCTTTCGAGCCTGTGCGCCTTCGAACCGGAGCCGCAGCGCTGCTGCGGTTCTTGAACTCTTCACTCTCAACTCTTCACTCTTCACTGTCTTCTCCGAACCGTCAAACGTCCGAACCTCTGAGCGTTTGGCCGCTTCCTGGGGGTGTTGTGAAGCCACTACCTGACAGTCGGGGGTACTTCGGGCCATACGGCGGGCGGTTCGTGCCGGAGACGCTGATGGCGCCTCTGGAGGAGCTCACCCAGGCCTGGCAAGAGGCCCGCCGCGACCGCGCTTTCCGGCGCGAACTGGCGGACCTGCTCGAGAACTACTGCGGCCGGCCCACGCCGATCTCGCACGCGGCCCGCCTCACGAAGCACTTCGGCGGCGCCGCGGTGTACCTCAAACGCGAGGATCTTTGCCACACCGGTGCTCACAAGATCAACAACGCCCTGGCCCAGTGTCTGCTTGCGCGCCGCATGGGCAAGGGGCGCGTCATCGCGGAGACCGGAGCGGGCCAGCACGGCGTGGCGGTGGCCACGGCAGCCGCGCTGCTCGGCCTGCGCTGCCGCGTCTACATGGGGACCGAGGACGAGCGCAGACAGGCGCTCAACGTCTACCGCATGAAGCTGCTGGGCGCCGAAGTGGTCGGCGTGGACGCCGGCTCGCGGACGCTCAAGGACGCGATCAACGAGTCGCTACGGGACTGGGTGACCAACGTCGCGAGCACGCACTACGTTCTCGGCTCCGTGCTGGGGCCGCACCCGTACCCCGCGATGGTGCGGGAGTTCCAGTCGGTGATCGGGAGCGAAGCCCTGCTCCAGATCCGCAAGCAGCACCGCTCGCTGCCAAGGCTCGTGGTCGCGTGCGTGGGAGGCGGCTCCAACGCGGCAGGTATCTTCTCGGCGTTCGTGCCGTACAGGCAGGTCGAGCTGGTCGGGGTGGAGGCAGGCGGCCGCGGCACCCGGCTCGGCGAACATGCGGCGCGCTTCGCCGGAGGAGCGCCCGGGGTGCTGCACGGGACGCGCAGCTACGTGCTCCAGGACCAGGACGGCCTGATCGTGCAAACCCACTCGGTGTCGGCGGGTCTGGACTACCCCGCGGTGGGGCCGGAACACGCGTGGTGGCATGACTCACGCCGCGTCTCCTACGTCCGGGTCGAGGACGGCGAGGCGCTCGACGCCTTCCACCTGCTGTCCGAGTTCGAGGGGATCGTGCCGGCGCTCGAGACCGCCCACGCCCTCGCCTACGTCGCGCGCGTCGCGCCACGTATGGGGAGCGGGGAGGCGATCCTGGTCAACCTCTCGGGCCGCGGCGACAAGGACGTCACCGAGGTGGCGCGGCTGGAAGGGGTGGCGCTATGAGCGGGCGGATCGAGCGCGCATTCACGCGGGCACGGAAGGCGAAACGCGCCGCGTTCATCCCCTACATCACCGCCGGTGACCCGAACCCGGAGCGCACCGTCGTGCTGGCCCGCGCCCTCGAGCGCGCAGGGGCGGACATCCTCGAGCTCGGCGTGCCGTTCACCGACCCGATCGCGGATGGCCCGACGAACCAGCGCGCTGCGGAGAGGGCCCTGTCGCGAGGCACGACCCTATCGGGAGTGCTGGGATTAGTCCGCGAGCTGCGCTACTCGAGCGAGCTACCGGTCGTGCTCTTCACGTACTTCAACCCCGTGCACGCCTACGGCATGGCGCGCTTCGCGGTGGACGCGGCGGCGGCCGGCGTGGACGGCGTGCTGTTCACGGACGTTCCCGTGGACGAAGCGGCCGTGGCACACGAGGCCCTGAAACGGGTTGGGATCGAACTCGTGTTGCTGGTGGCTCCCACCTCGACCCGGGCGCGCGTCAAGGCGGTGCGGCGCCTCGCGGGGAGCTTCGTCTACTTCATCGCTCGCGCCGGAGTAACCGGGCCGCGCACCTCACTTGAGGAGGGTCTCGAGGATCAGGTCCGGCTGGTGCGCAAGCTCGCCAAGGCCAGGGTGGTCGTCGGTTTCGGCGTCTCGACGCCCGAGCAGGTCACCCGGATTGCCCAGTTCGCCGACGGAGTGGTGGTCGGCTCGGCACTCGTCGAGCGGATCGGCGAGCTCGGTGACGTTCCCGAGCTGCCCGGCGAGGTCGAGGCGATCGCGCGCTCGTTCGCTCTCGCGACGCGGAGGAAGTGAGATGCAGGCCGTGAAAGGTCAAAGGTAAGAGGTCAAAGGGAAGACGAGAACCCGGAGTTCCAACCTCTCCGATCAGCCGAGGAGCAGGGGAGCGGACGGGCAGAGGAGAAGAAGTACCGATGTGCAGATCGAGCCCTGACTTGTCTTTCGTTTTTGCCTCTTCCGTTTCACCTTTAACCTTCTCCACGTTGCTTGCGCGCGGCGATACCGAGTGCGACACTTCGAGCATGATCCGGCGCTCCATTGCGGTGCTTCTCGCCGTCGGGCAACTCACATTGACCCTGTCGAGTTGCGTTTCGGTAGAGGCGACCGGCTCGCACCCAGCTTCCGGCACTGGCGGCGGCGTCGCAGCGCGGGTTTTCGCCGACGACAGCGCACGGCGTGGCGGCCGACCGAGCCCCTCGGGGATCCTCGGAGAGTTGCAGCGGCAGGACGGCAAGACGTGGGTGCCTGTCTTCCGATCTCTCAACCCGACGTGGACCGTGGTCGACCTGCCTCCAGGCAGCTATCGGCTGCGCTTCCCCGCGCGCCTGGACGAGGCGGGCAACGTGGTGCGGCTGGGCGACAATGCCACCGGCGTGGCAGTCAAAGAGGGGTCGGTCACCGAGGTCCAGGCGGTGCTCGACCACGTTTCGACGGGTCTGGTCGCACTCGGCGTCGTGACCGTTGTGGCGATTGGGGTGATCCTCGCCAAAGGGGGACACCAAGGCTTGCCGGTCCCGCCCCCGCCCCCGCCCGGCCTCGCCGACGTGGTCTTCCATGTCAGCATCGGCGTGACGTTCGTGGCAGGCTCGACAGGACCCGGCCCCGCGTTGGCCCCGGTGGTGACCTCGCACTTTCCGGCTTCGGGGGCGCTCGTTGCGGCCCGGCGGCCACGAGTGCTCTTCTCGATGTCGGAGCCGTTGCGGCCGGCCGAGGTCAAGGGGGATAGCGTGACCGTGCTGGGCGAGTCCAGCGGGCTGGTGGCCGGCCAGGTGAGCTACGACCCCGAGCACTGGTGGGTGATCTGGGAGCCGCGGACAGACCTCGCCCCCGGGGACACATTTCACGTGACGCTCGACCAGGACGGCGTGGAAGGCATCTCGGGCAAGGCAATGGAAAAGGCCGGGAGCTTCACGTTCAAAACGGCCCGCTGATAGAGGTCAAACGGGAAAGGCAAAAGGGCAACAAAGAGGTCAAATGGGAAAGGTCAAAGGGCAAAGGGAAGACAAATACCCGTGGTCAGCGTTCGTTGCCCCTGTCCCTCCACGGTTTCCTGTGCTTTACGTTTGACCTTTCACCTTTTCCCTTTGCCCCTCTGTTCTTTGGACCGTCCATGATCATCGAACGCGACGGCGTCGCGCTCAACGTCATCACCGAGGGCGCCGGCGAAGCGGTCGTCCTGCTCCACGGGCACACACTCGACCTTCGGGTGTGGGACGAAGTCGCGCCCGAGCTGATGGGCGCAGGTTTCCGCGTTGTCAGGTACGACCAGAGAGGGCATGGACGTAGCGGCTCGCCTCCGAGCGGTTACCGCTGGGGCGACCACACCGCGGACCTCGCCGGGTTGATCGAGTGTCTCGGGCCCCCCGCTGCGCACATCGTCGGCCTCTCCAAGGGCGGCGGCATCGCGCTCGAGTGCGCGCTGCGCCGCCCGGACCTCGTGCGCTCGCTCGTGCTCATTGGGCCGCTCGTGCCCGACTATTCGCTCCCGGAGGCGATGATGACCTCGTTCCGGGAGTTGGCCCGGGCGATCCGGGCGCGGGGGGTGCAGCCGGCGATGCGCGAGGTGTGGCTCGCACACCCCCTGATCGCCAGGGCGGCGGCTCGCCCTGGAACTCGGGAGCGGCTTGAAGCCATGGTGCTCACGTTTCCTGCCGGGGAGTACCTGGCGTCGGTCCGCGACGTGCCGGACCGCGACTGGGCAGTCACCGACCGTCTTGCGGAGATCGCGGCGCCGACCCTGATCCTGCGCGGCGAGCACGAGGTGCCCGAGTTCGTCGCGATGGCCGAACTTCTCGCGGCGCGTATCCCGGGCTCGCGGTCAGTGGTGGTCCCGGGAAGTGGGCATTTGGTGCCGCTCGAGAGCGCCAAAGCTATGGGCCGGACCCTCGTCGAGTTCCTGCGCGGGCTGGGCGTCGTCGCCCGACCCGCCTGAAGTTGCCGGCTGCGTCGCTACACCCACACCAACTGCGGCAGAGGAGCCGAGGAGCAAGCGGTGCTTTGTCCCTTTCCCCTCAGCCCTCTGCTCCTCGGCTCTTTTCTTGTGTGTGCTTGACGGTATCGGGCCGGCTGGGCTAGAGTGACCCTCCCGGTTTTTCCGGGCTTGTGTTCTTTGGCAGTGAAATTGGGGACGAGGGCGGGCCATAAGAGCCTCGCGGAGCCGTGGGCTCTCGAGGACGCCCGCCGGCAGCCCGCGGAGCAGGCGCGTAGCTCAGCTTGGTTAGAGCGCTACCTTGACACGGTAGAGGTCAGCGGTTCGAGTCCGCTCGCGCCTACCATGTCGTGTCGGCTCCGCAGACGAGTAAGCTACAGGCGCGTAGCTCAGTTGGTAGAGCGCATCCCTCACACGGATGAGGTCTGCGGTTCGAGCCCGCACGCGCCTACCACGTTTGGAGCGTGGCTTGCCAGTGCCGTCCCCGTTTCGGAGGACGGCTTTTTTGTTGTGCGACGGTTCGGGAATCGTTCCGGAACGGCGCGGGAGTGGAGGTCGGGGGATCCGGCCATGAGTGCAGAGAAGATCACATTGACCTTGCCTGACGGCAGCGCGCGGGAGTTCCCGGCGGGCGCGACACCTCTCGAGGTGGCGCGGACGATAGGGGAGCGCCTTGCGAAGGCGGCCGTGGCGGGCGAGATCGACGGGGCGATCGTGGACCTGCGGGCGCCGATCAGGCGGTCGGGGAAGTTCCGCGTGCTCACGCCCAGGGACCCCGAGGCAGGGGTCGTGATCCGCCACTCCGCCGAGCACGTCCTCGCGGACGCGGTCGAGCGCCTGTTCCCCGGCACCATCATCGACGCCGGCCGCCAGGACCACGCGGAGAAGTTTCAGTACGACTTCCGCTTCCCGCGCGGGTTCACCCCCGAGGACCTCGAGAAGATCGAGCAGGAGATGGCCCGTATCGTCAAGGAGGCAAGGCCGTTCGAGCGCAAGGTCGTGACCCGCACGCAGGCCGCGGCGATCTTCAAGAACCGGAAAGAGGAGATCAAGCTCGTGCGCCTGGCGGACATTCCCGAGGGCGACGAGATTACGGTGTTCCAGCACGGCGAGTTCGTGGACCTCTGTCGTGGCCCGCACGTCCAGCGCACCGACCAGATCGGCGCCTTCAAGCTGATCGACACGTCGGGCGCGTACTTCAAGGGCGACGAGCGCAACGAGATGCTGCAACGCATCTACGGCACCGCGTTCGCCACCAGGGACGAGCTGGACGCCTACTTCGCGAAGATCGAGGAGGCCCGCCGCCGCGACCACCGCCGGCTCGGCAAGGACCTCGACCTCTTCTCGTTCTCGCCGCTTGCCCCGGCCTCGCCGTTCTTCCACCCGAAGGGTGCCCTGGTCTACAACCAGCTGCTCGCCTTCATGCGCTCCCTGTACGTGAAGTACGGCTACCAGGAGGTCATCACGCCGCAGCTCTTCGATGCGGAGCTGTGGAAGACCTCCGGCCACTACTTCCACTACAAGGAGAACATGTTCTTCAGCGAGGTGGACGAGCACGAGTTCGGCCTCAAGCCGATGAACTGCCCGTCGCACTGCGTGCTCTTCGGCGTGCACGCCCACTCGTACCGAGAGCTGCCGCTGCGGATCGCGGACTTCGGGCGGCTGCACCGTTACGAGCGCTCGGGCGTCGTCCAGGGGCTCACCCGCGTGCGCTCGTTCTGCCAGGACGACGCCCATATCTTCTGTATGCCGTCGCAGATCGGGCAGGAGGTCTCGTCCCTGTTCGACATGATGTTCGAGGTGTACGGGACGTTCGGCTTTTCGGAGCCCGTGATCTACCTCTCGACCAAGCCCGAGAAGGCGATGGGCGACCCCGCGCTCTGGGAGAGCTCGGAGGCCCAACTCGAGAAGTGCCTGAAGGAGAGGGGCGTGCCGTACACGGTCAACGCCGGGGACGGCGCCTTCTACGGCCCCAAGATCGACTTCGTGGTGCACGACGCGATCGGCCGCGAGTGGCAGCTTGGTACCATCCAGCTCGACTGGAACCTCCCCGAGCGCTTCAAGTTGGCGTACGTCGGTGAGGACGGCGGCGAGCAGCGGCCCGTGATGCTGCACCGCGCCGTGCTCGGCTCCGTCGAGCGCTTTTTCGCGGTGATGCTCGAGCACTTCGCCGGTGACCTGCCGCTCTGGCTCGCTCCGGAGCAGGCGCGCGTGCTGCCGGTTTCGGACAAGTTCCTGGACGCCGCGCGGGCGGTGAAGTCGCGCCTCGTGGCGGCCGGACTCCGTGCCGACGTCGACGAGCGGTCGGAGAAGCTCGGCGCGAAAATCCGCGACGGCGAGCTGGGCAAGGTGCCGGTGCTGCTGATCGTCGGCGCGCGCGAGGCCGAGGCCGGGGGCGCCTCGGTCAGGGTCCGCCACCGCGGTGACCTCGGGTCGAAGACCCTGGACGAGATCGTGGCGGCCATGACCACCACTACGAAGCAGCGCGCCTTAAACCCCTGGCCGGAGGCGCAGTGAGCCTCCGGTCTTCATTTTCCGGGACCGAGACCGTCCGTCCCACTGGGACTGATCGCTCCGGTTTCAATTCGGACCTGAACGTTCGAACCTTCGAACGTTCGAACGTTGGAACGTTGTAAGGAGGCATCGATGCCGAAGATCAAGACGTTGCGCGCGGCGGCGAAGCGGTTCAAGGTGACAGGGACCGGCAAGATCAAGCGCCATCACGCGTTCCACTCACACATCCTGTCGAAGAAGTCGGCCAAGCGGAAGCGCCACCTGCAGAAGGACGCGGTTCTTACGCACGCCGACGCCAAGGTCGTGGAGCGCATGCTCCCGTACGCAAAGTAGGAGGCTGACATGCGCGTAAAGCGAGGACACAACAGGGTTGCACGCCGCAAGAGGGTGCTGAAGCTCGCCAAAGGCTACTACCTCACCAAGCACAACGCCTACCGCATGGCGAAGCTGCAGGTCGAGCGGTCTCTGCTGTTCGCGTACCGCGACCGCCGGCAGCGCAAGCGCTCCATGCGCGCGCTGTGGATCATCCGCATCAACGCGGCGGCGCGGCAGTTCGAGATCTCGTACTCGCAGCTGATCGCGGGCCTCAAGGCCTCGGGGTGCGCCCTCGACCGCAAGGCGCTCGCCGACATGGCGGTGCGCGACGTCGAAGGGTTCGCGGAGCTCGTTCAGGCCGCCAAGAAGAGCCTGGTGGCCAAACCGGCCGCCTAATGGCGACCGAGCCGCTGGAACGGGCGCGGCAGGAGTTCCTCGCCGCTCTAACCGAGGCGGGCTGCGATCCCGCCCGGGTGGAGGCCGTGCGCGTCCGCTTCGCCGGCCGGCGCTCGGGCCTGCTCCGCGAGCTCGAGGACGCGCTCAAGGCGCTCCCGCGCGAAGCCAAGCCCGGCTACGGCAAGGCGCTCAACGAGCTGAAGACGCTCGTCGAGGAGCGCCTCGCGGCCGCGCAGCGGGCGGCCGAGGATGCCGGCATCCAGCGGCAGGTTCTGGACGTGACGCTGCCCGGCCGGCGGCCCGTCACGGGAGCGCTCCACCCCGTGACCCTCGTGCGGCGGGAGATCGAGGAGATCTTCCTGCGCATGGGGTACTCGGTGGCCGACGGCCCCGAGGTCGAGGACGACTGGCACAACTTCGGCGCCCTCAACATGCCGCCGGACCACCCGGCGCGCGACACTCAGGACACCTTTTTCCTCAAGGACGGGCTGCTGCTGCGCACGCACACCTCGCCGGTGCAGATCCGCTCGATGGAAACGATGCCGCTCCCGATCCGGCTGATCATCCCCGGGCGGGTGTACCGGCGCGACTCGGACCTGCGCCACTCGCCGATGTTTCACCAGGTCGAGGGGCTCGTGGTGGGCGAGGGGATCACCTTCGGAAACCTCAAGGCCACCCTCGAGGCGTTCGTGCACGTGCTGTTCGACCCGCGCCTGGCGGTCCGCTTCCGCCCGTCGTTCTTCCCCTTCACCGAGCCGTCGGCCGAGGTGGACATCACCTGCGTGCTATGCCTCGGCGCGGGGTGCGGCATGTGTTCCGGCAGCGGGTGGATCGAGATCCTGGGCGCCGGGATGGTGGACCCGCGTGTGCTCTCCGCGTGCAAGCTTGACCCCGAACGCGTCTCCGGGTTCGCTTTCGGGTGCGGCCTCGATCGCGTCGCGCTGCTCAAGTACCGCCTGCCCGACCTGCGCTTGCTGTTCTCCGGCGACGAACGCCTCCTGCGTCAGTTCGAGGGGGTGGCGCGATGAAGCTGAGCTTGGCCTGGTTGCGCGACCATCTCGAGGGGGCACCGTCTGCCGACGAGCTGGCGAAGCGCCTGACCGCCTGCGGCATGAACGTCGAAGTGCGAGAGCCCGCCGGACCCGATGAGATTTGGGACGTCGACGTCACCACCAACCGGCCCGACGCGATGAACCACCGCGGTCTCGCCCGCGAGGCCGTCGCCGCCGCGTGCGGGACGCTCAAGCCGCTCGCGATCAATATCACCGAGGGCGCGACGCCTGTCGGGACGCTCGCGAGGCTCACCGTCGAGGACGCTCAGGGATGCCCGAGGTACTGCGCCCGCGTCGTGCGCGGCGTGAAGGTCGGGCCCTCCCCGGCGTGGCTCGTCGAGCGCCTCCAGCGGTGCGGCGTGCGGCCGATCAACAACGTCGTGGACGCGACGAACTGCGTCCTCCTCGACGTTGGGCACCCTCTGCACGCGTTCGACCTCGCATTTCTGAAGGGTCAGGAGATCCGCGTGCGCCGGGCCCACGCCGGCGAGCCGATCACGACCCTGGACGGCGTCGAGCGCAAGCTGACGGCGGACGACCTCGTGATCGCCGACGCGTCGCGCGCCGTGGCGGTTGCGGGTGTGATGGGCGCGGCCAACAGCGAGATCGCGCCGTCCACGAAGGACGTGCTCATCGAGTCGGCGTACTTCGACGCGCGCTCCGTGCGGCTGACCGCTCGTCGTCTCGGCCTCAAGACCGAGGCGTCGCACCGCTTCGAGCGCGGCGCCGACCGCGCCATGGCGCGCACGGCGGTCGACCTGGCGGCCGAGCTGATCGTGCGCCTCGCCGGGGGCGAGGTGGCGGCGGGAGTCCTGGATTCGAACCCGGACCTGCCGGCTCCGCACGAGATCCCCTTCTCGTTGAGCCGCCTGTCGGCGTTCGTCGGGTGCGAGATTCCGCGGGAGCTCACACTCAGGGTGCTGACCGCCTTGGAGCTTGCGCCCAGGATCGTCGGGGACGCTGTCACGTGCACGGTCCCGACCCACAGGGTGGACCTGGAATTGGCTGAGGATCTCTACGAGGAGGTGCTCCGCCACTTCGGGTACGAGAACGTCCCGTCGGTGTTGCCGTCCGCGGCAATGAAGCCGGGGGCGCGTCTCGGCACCTGGCCGCTCACCGAGCGGGGGCGCGACGCGCTGACCGCCGTGGGCGCCGCCGAGGCGTTCACCTACGCGTTTGTCTCCGAGGAAATCGAGGCGGCGACTGCAGGGTCGCCTCTGGCGGACCGCGGTGCGGTTGTTGCGCTCGACAACCCGCTCTCGGCACGGATGGCCGTGATGCGGCGGTCGCTGCTCGCGGGCCTTGCGGAGGCCGCCGGGGGCAACCTCCGGCGCGGTGCCGAGCGCGTGCTGTTGGGCGAGGTTGGACGCGTCTTCTTCGAGAAGGGCGGCAAAGTCGCCGAAGAGGAGCGTCTCGCGGTCGCGGTTGCGGGCGCGGTCGGGCCGTGGGATGCCCTGCGGCAGGCGGATTTCCTCGATCTCAAGGGGGTCGTCGAGGCGGTACTCGCAGAGCTCGGTGTCTCCGGGACCGCATGGCGCCACGCGACGGCGCCCGTCCTGGCAGCGGGAGAGCAGGCCGAGGTCGTGCGCGACGGATGCGTCATCGCAATCGCCGGACGCCTGGCGGACGCGGTTTCGACGGTGTTCGACATCCCGGCAACGCTCTGGGTCGCCGAGATCGACCTGACGGCGGCCGTGGCCGCCGCCAGCGTGCCAACGTTCGAGCCGCTTCCGCGGTTCCCCGCGGTGACGGCGGACCTCACCGTGCGCCACAAGCTGACGCTGCCGTACGACCAGCTCGTGGCGGCCATCACCGCGGCCGCGCCGGAGTGGCTGGAGGCCGTCTCGCCGGTGGTTCGCTATCGTGGCGAGGGCGTCGCGAGCGATGAGGTCAAGACCACCGTGCGCCTGACCTATCGTCACGGCGAGCGCTCACTCACTCAGGACGAGGTCAACGCCGCGCACTTCGCACTCATGGACAGGCTCGGCCGCGAGCTGGCAGTGAGCTTTTCGTAGGGAGGCCGAATGGACATCTACGCTGCTCTTGAAGAACGCATCGAGAAGCTGATCGCTGCCCACACGGAGCTGAAGGCCCGCGTCGCTGGCCTCGAGGAGGAGAACCGAAAGCTCAAGGAAGGCGGCTCGGCGACGGATGAGCTCGAGGGGCGCGTGCAGGAGCTCGAGACCGAGCGCACCGAGGTCCGCGCCCGCCTGGAGAAACTGCTCAAGACCGTTACCGATCTCGAACTGTAGCGGCCGCCCGCCGGGCGGCCGGTGGTGTGAAGGGGTAGCTGGTTCGAGCGCGGCAGACCGGCGACCGGTTCACCGTTGCAAGCGATGGCCTGGCTCTGGTTTCGAAAGGTGATGCTGAATCAGACGCAGAGAGGGTCATGGCAGAGCAACGGAGCGAGCTTGAAGGGTACGCACGAGACCCAACGACCACCAGGGAACCGCTCGTGAGGAAGTCACTCTGGACGTATCTGGATGCGTTGCTCGAGTCAGCGGAGCTTGTGATCGATCGTCCCAAGGGGTCGTCGCATTCGCGGTACCCGTCGCTGGTCTATCCCTTGGACTACGGGTATCTCAAGGGAACCTCGGGCGGCGATGGGAACGAGGTGGACGTGTGGCGGGGCACACGCACGCCGGCACGACTGGACGCCGTGGTGTGCATGGCGGACGCGTTGAAAAGAGATGTCGAGGTCAAGCTGCTGGTGGGATGCAGCGAGGAAGAGAAGACGGTGTTCTGCGATTTTCATAATGGCGGTGAGTACATGGCTGCCATCCTGGTCCGGCGCGGAGCGATGTGAACGAACCAGACACCTGTCGGGCACGCGGTTGACGCGGTCAGGCGAGGTTGAGAGGCAACGCTCCAGTGGAGGGGGCGCTCACTTCCGCCGGGAGGCGAGAGCCTCCACAACCTCCGCAGGGTCGGCCGCGCCGAGCGTGACATAGATCGGGTCGGGGCCGGCGGCGAGGCTGGTCGTCGGGAGCTGCTCGCCGACCAGATCGGTGGCGTCCTGAACCGGGAGGGTGGGGTCGAGGCGGATCTCCTCGCCGGCGGTGTATAGGACGGCTTCGGTTTGGTCGTCGCGCTGAAGAAGGAAGCCCCTGAGCGGGCGGAGGCTCTCGGGGAGGCGGTGGACCTCGCGGCCGCGCGTGCGGGCGAGGAGGTGCTTGAAAGCGCGGTATGCGCGGCGCTCGGTCCAGGCGTCGTCTTCGTCGAGGAGGCCGTAGCCGCGCGCGACGAGCTGCCACCAGAAGGTGCTGGCGACCTGCCCGGTCGCGGCCGCGGTCAGGTCATAGAGCACAAGGAAGCGGGCCTGATCCACCTCGTCGGTCTGGACGTGCTCGCCCGCAGGCGAGTGCTTGCCCGACCCTTTGAGCGGCCAGTTGAACTCGGTGAGGTAGATCGGTATGTCGGGGTGACCCGATGCCTGGATCACGGCGCGGAGCAGCAGGATCTTCCGGTACAGGTCGAAGTGGCCGTACTGGACGTTGTCCGGCGAGCCGCGCCGGTCCACGTAGAGGAGCGCCGCGATCCCGTCGAAGTCGAACGGCCTCTCGCCGACGAGGTAGTGCGTCGTGAAGTAGTACTCGAAGTCGATGATCGGCGGCCCGATCCACCGGCACGACGGGAATGCCTCGCGTGTGGGGGCCGCCGCCTCCATCAGACGGACATACTCGTCGGGGTGCCAGATCCCCCATTTCTTCCGGTTGATCGCGTGGCCGAGCTGGAACGTGGGCTCGAGGTCCCCGAGGCGCGCGGCCGCCTCGCGCACGAATGCGCCCCAGCGCTCCGGGTCGTTGACCAGTTCGCGGTTCTGCAGGAGGGTGAAGGTGAAACGGGTGCCTCCTTCGCGCAGGCGGGCGAGCTCGTCGTGCAGGGCGAACACCGGTTCGGGTTCCCACGACGGCAAGCGGATCAGCAGCGCGTGGGCGTCGAGCTCACAGATCCGCTCCAGATACCGGCTCCAGGTCTGGGGGGTCGGCGACACCGCGACGCCGAAGGTGTCGTCCGCCACCGGTTGCGGCACGGGCGGTGTGTGCAGAAGCGCTCGGTACCGGCGCGTCACCGGGGCGAGCCGGGCCACATTTCGTCCCAGCAGGCGCAGGAACTGGGCGGCGTCCGAGCGCGACGCGAAGAACTTCTCCCACTTTCCCATGTCCGTGTGCGGCTGGTGGTGCCGGTCGTCCCAGCGGAAGTGGTCCCGAGAGCGGGACGGGTTGCCCGGGCGGGGGGACTGGGGGTGCGGTTCGTTCGTCATGACGAGGTTCGCGGCCCGACTGCGTGCCGCGGTGTGCCAAGTGTACCCGGATCGCGGCGGTCCTTGCCGGCGTGACGGTCCGGAACACGCGGCGTTTCGGGTGTGTTGAAGGGGTGAAGGAAGCGAGCCGTCACGACGGCGGACGGAGGAGGCCGCGTGATCAGGACGAAGCGGGCATACGAACCGCCGGTGCCCGAGGATGGAGCCCGGGTGCTGGTGGACAGGCTGTGGCCTCGTGGTCTGGCCAGGGAAGACGCACGAATCGACTGGTGGGCGAAGGAGCTTGCGCCCTCGGACAAGCTCCGGCGCTGGTTCGGCCACGCGCCGCCGCGCTATCGGGAATTCGTGGAGCGCTACCAAAGGGAGCTGGACGGCAACGGTTCGGCGCAGCGCCTGAAGGAGCTCGCCGAGGAGCGAAGGGTGACGCTCCTGTACGCGGCCCTTGACGAGCGTCACAACAACGCCCGGGCGCTCCTCGAGATCCTCGGGCTCTCGCGGCCGGCGCCGTAGGGGGGAGCAAGGCTGGGGCCGCGGTAAAATACACAAATGGACACCGGCAACGGACAACAGCGTGCAATCCTGCAGCGCATCGCCCACCGCGTCATGATCGCGCGCGGGCTCGCGCCCGACTTCGCTCCTGAGGCCCTGGCCCAGCTCGCGGCGATTGTGGGCCCGGCGCCCGCAGCGGCGGGGCCCTCCAGCCGCGACCTGCGCGACCTCCTGTGGTGTTCGATCGACAACGACGACTCGATGGACCTCGACCAGCTTTCGGTCGCGCAAGAGCTTCCGGGCGGGGGGGGCAAGCTCCTGGTGGCGATTGCGGACGTGGACGCGCTGGTCGGCAAGGGTTCCGCCGTGGACGACCACGCTCGGACCAACACGACCTCGGTGTACACGGCGGCGGAGATCTTCCCGATGTTGCCGGAGAAGCTCTCGACCGACCTCACCTCCCTCGCCGACAGCCAGGACCGTCAGGCGGTCGTCGTCGAGATCGTCGTGGGGGCCGACGGTTCGATCGCCGGTTCGGACGTGTACCGCGCGGCGGTCCGCAACCACGCCAAGCTGGCCTACGACTCCCTCGCCGCGTGGCTGGAAGGGAACGGGCCGGTGCCGGCCGCGCTGGCGGCGGTGCCCGGCCTCGACGCCAACCTCCGCACGCAGGATAGGGTCGCGCAGAAGCTGCGCGAGATCCGCCACGAGCACGGCGCCCTCGACCTGCAGAGCCTCGAGACCCGGCCGGTGTTCGAGGCGGACGAGATTCGCGACCTCAAGCCTGAGGAGCGCAACCGGGCCAAGGACCTGATCGAGGATCTCATGGTCGCGGCCAACGGCGTCACCGCGCGCTTCCTGGCCGCGAAGAACCTCCCCTCGCTGCGGCGCGTCGTTCGCACGCCCAAGCGCTGGGACCGGATCGTCGAGGTCGCGGCGCAACTGGGCGTGACGCTTCCCGGGCAGCCGGATCCGAAGGCACTGGCAGAGTTCCTCTCGAAACGGCGCGCCGCCGACCCGCTGCGCTTCCCCGACCTCTCGCTCACCGTGATCAAGCTGTTGGGCGCGGGCGAGTACGTCGTCGAGCTGCCGGGGCAGGACGCGCCCGGCCACTTCGGCCTGGCCGTCAAGGACTACACCCACGCCACGGCCCCCAACCGCCGCTTTCCCGATCTCATTACCCAACGCTTGCTCAAGGCGGCCCTCGCCGGCTCGCCGCCGCCGTACGCCGGCGCGGAGCTGGCGCAGTTGGCCACGCACTGTACCCAGCAGGAGGACGCCGCCAACAAGGTCGAGCGCCAGGTGGCCAAGTCGGCTGCAGCGATGCTGTTGGGCGACAAGGTGGGACAGGAGTTCGACGGGATCGTCACCGGCGCCTCCGAGAAAGGGACGTGGGTGCGGGTTTTCAGCCCCCCGGTGGAGGGGCGCCTGATCCACGGTTTCGAGGGCGCGGACGTTGGCCACCAGGTGAGGGTCCGCCTCGTGCACACCGACGTCGAGCGCGGATTCATCGACTTCGACCTCGCGGCCGCAACAGGCCGCTGATTCCGCTGCACGATCGTCCTCGGAGGCCGGCACCAAGCGAGGCGGGATGAAGCGGATGCAGAGATCGTTCCACGGTAGGGATGCGCCTCGGGTTGAGCCACGCGTCTTGAGAAGCGACCTGCATCGTGACAAAATCAAAGGGCCAACTTTTGAGGGATCTCAGGAAGAGGGGGGACCTACCAATGATCAACCGCGCAAGGAATATCATCGTCTGGTCAATCGCAGCGGCGTTGTTCTCGGTCCTGGCGTCGTCGCCGGCCGTGGCCGCCGCGAAGAAGACGCCGACTGCGGCGCCCGCAGCCGCAACGCTTGTGGACATCAACAACGCGACCGAGAAGGAACTGGAGTCACTGCCGGGTGTTGGTAAGGCAACGGCCGCGAAGATCGTCGCGGGTCGGCCGTACGCTTCGGTGGACGACCTCGCCAAGGCCGGCGTCTCGAAGGCCACGATCGCCAAAATCACGCCGCTCGTGACGGTGGGCGCTGCTGCTGCGGCCGCAGCCGCCACATTGGCACCCGCGACCGCCAACACCGGGACGAAGGGCAAGGGCGGCACGAGCGCCACGCAGGCCGCGGCAAGCCCGGCGTCGGGCGCTCTGGTGGACATCAACAGCGCGACCGAGAAGGAGCTTGACGCGCTGCCTGGCGTGGGCAAGGCCACTGCCGAGAAGATCATCGCGGGCAGGCCGTACGCATCGGTGGACGACCTCGCCAAGGCTGGCGTGCCCAAGGCGACTATTGCCAAGCTTGCAGGCCTGGCGACCGTCAGCTCGGCGGCGGCCACGACCACGTCCAAGGTGCAGGCGCAGGGCGCGACGGCAGCCGGCACCACCGGAGCCACCGAGGCGGCCACGCAGGCCCAGGTCCCGCCCGTCAAGGGAATGGTGTGGGTGAACACCGGCACCGGCGTCTACCACTACGAGGGAGACGAGTGGTACGGCAAGACAAAGCAGGGGAAGTTCCTGACCGAGGCCGACGCCATCAAGGCCGGCTACCACGCCTCGAAGAGCGGCCCCAAACCGAAGTAGGAAGTAGTGACAAGCATCGCCGGCTGCGTCCTTGGGCGCAGTCCGCACGATGAAGGAGGACGTATGGGTCTTCTTGATGGTCTGGTCGGCAACCTGGTCGGCTCCGTTGCGGGGAACGACCCCAAGCAGGCGAACCTCGCCAATAGCGTGCTCAGCATGGTGACGAATCCCCAGGGCGGCGGCATCGGCGGGATTCTGAGCGCGTTCGAGGCGGGCGGCCTGGGCCACCTGGTGCAGTCGTGGATCTCGACGGGCCCCAACCTGCCGGTCACGGCGCAGCAGATCGAGCAGATTCTCGGCAGCGACAAGATCGCCGCGATGGCGCAGAGCGCGGGCCTGACGCCCGACGTGGTCAAGGCCAAACTCACCGAGTTCCTGCCGGCGATCATCGACAAGCTGACACCGAACGGCGCCGTCAAGGCGTAGGTCGTCCCCGGCGGCCCCGGGGTTGTCAAGCCTCGAAAACAACTCGGCCGGGTGGCGAGAACCCCCCGGCCGTCGTTGTCCCTGCTCCGCGGCTAGAACTCGACGCTCTTCGCGCGCATGAACGCCTTGAGCGTGCCGAAGAACTGTGCCGGCTGCTCGAGGTAGGCGACGTGGCCGCACTCCAGGATCGGCAGCCAGCGCGAGTTCGGGAAGATGTCGAGCATCTTCTTCTGCGCCCAGAGCGGGATCGCCCGGTCCTGCTCGCCGGGCATGATGAGCGTCGGCGTGGTCACCGCGCGGTACTCGGGCATGCGGTTGTCGAGCTCGCCGAAGTACTCTTCCTGTGCCTCGGTGAGACGGACGAGGGAGTGGATGCTGTTCTTGTAGCGCTCCTCGAAGCGCGCCCGCATCGGCTCGAGCGCGCCGCGCCCGATCCTGCGCACGAACGGCTCGCCGAAGATCTTCTCGTAAAGGTAGTGGGTGTAGAGGCCGAAGCCATCGGGACCGAGACCGTAGAAGCGCAGCGACAGCGCCTCGTACATCTCGAACAGCTCCTCGCGCGAGAGGATGATCCCGGAGAGCGTCAGCGTGTGCAGACGATCGTGGAACTGTCGGGCGTGCTCGATCGCCACGAAGCCGCCGTACGAGATCCCCATCGAGTGGATCCGCTCGATGCGGAGCGCGTCCATGATCATCGTCAGGTAGGCGGCGAGGCGGGAGATCGAGTACGGCTCGTCGGGCGCGGATGACTCGCCCTGGCCGAGGTAGTCGTAGAGCAGCACGTCGAACTCGGGCTGCAGCAGCGGCAGGAACGAGGTCCACGCCTTGGTGTGCATGGCGAGGCCGTTGAGGAGACACACCGCCTCGCGGCTGCCGTCGCCGAAGCACTCCCAGTGGATCGTGTGACCGTCGGCCTCGATGAAGCCTTGCCGGGTCGGAACTGGCTGCTCAGCCACTTGGACCTCCTGTGGTCACCAGCAGAGGAGCAGAGGAGCGGGGGAGCAGAGGGGAAAAAGCGTTTTGGCTCCTCTGCCCCTCAGCCCCTCTGCTCCTCTGCATGCCGAACACCGCGATACCGTGGCGAAACGCAGACCGCTACGCCCGCTTGAGCACGGTGCAGACCGACGCGCAGATCGGGCCGCCGATGTTGAACGTCGCGGCCGCCTTCGCGTTCTTCACCTGCAGCTCTGCCGGCGCCTTGCCGAGGAGCTGCCAGGCGCACCAGCCGACCATCGCGACGCCGGTCGCGCCGATCGGATGCCCTTTGGCGATCAGGCCGCCGGAGGTGTTGATCCCACACTCGCCGCCGGGGGCCGCCTTGCCCTCGACCCAATACGCCGCGCCCTTGCCGGGGACAGCCTTTCCGATGACCTCGGTGCCGATCGCGCCCATGACGGTGAAGCAGTCGTGGACCTCGGCGACGTTGACGTCGGCAGGCTTCAGGCCGGCCATCTCGTACGCGCGGCTCATCGCGCGGTTGGCGCCGGCCGGGTGGAGGACGTCGCGCCCGGCTTTCAGCAGCGGGTCGGTGGCCTGCGCGTATCCCGCGATCTCGACGCAGTCGCGCCTGGCGACGCCCAGGCGGGCGAGCCCCTCCTCGGTGGCGAGCAGGAGGCCGGCGTAGCCGTCGGTGATCTGCGAGCAGTCGTACGTCTTCATCGGCAGGCCTTCGACCACGTAGCGGTTACGCTCGCCGATGGCGGTCGCCTCGTCGAGGGTTATCTGAACCTTCTGCATCTGGGCGTACGGGTTGTACTTCGCGTTGGCGTACTCGAGGTACGAGATGTGGGCGAGGTCGCGCTCGGACACGCCCCACTGCTTCATGTAGACGTCCATCACCTCCGCGAACAGGTGCGGGAAGATGTAGACCTTGCCGGGGCGATCGTCGGGGTGCGAGAAGAAACCGAGCACCTTGCCGATCAGCTTGCCGTCCATCTTCCCCTCGGCGTCGCGCATCTTCTCGCAGCCGAGGGCGAGGCCGACCTCGCCGTCGCCGACGAGCAGCTTATGGATCACCGAGATGATCGCCTGGCCGCCGGAGGCGCAGGCGTTCTCCACCGACTCGATCGGCTTGGCCGCGAGGCCCGGCACCATCGCGACGAGGCCCCCGAGCAGGCCCTGCTCATTGAGCGAGATGTTGCAGGTGGCGCCCACGGCCGCCACGTCCACGACGGCGGGGTCGGCCTTGACCACCCCGCACGTCTCGGTGACGGCATTCTTGAGGATCTCGGGGACCATCATCCCCATGAGCTTTCCGAACTTCGACTGGTGGTACGCGGCGATGTAGATCTTCTTTCTCATGGCATCCTCCCTAGGAAGCGTTCACAGGTTCACAAGTTCGCACGTTCGAAGGTCCCAAGGTTCGAGGACCAAAGTGAAGAGTTGAGAAGCGTTCCAACGCTCCGCTCCGTCCGGCGAGCAGAGGAGCAAGAGACTGCTGGAGAAGGCGCGGATCCGGATGTTCATGATGGGGCTCGCGCGGCCTCACGGTGCTGTACCGAAGCGAGGAAGGCCAGGCACTCACGGACGAAGCGGTCGGGCTGTTCGACGACGAGCACGTGGCCGCTGCCCTCGATGACCTCCAGCCGTGCACCCCGGATCGCCGCCGCCAGCGCCCGCGCCTCCTCGAGCGGCATGATGCGATCCTCAGCGGCCGCGAGGACCAGCGTCGGGCACGCGATCCGCGGCAGGCAAGGCCGCAGGTCGAAGCTCTCCAGCGACTCCAGGAGCGCCCCGGCGCTGGCGAACCACCACGCTGGGAGCTGCCCCAGCTGACCCCGACGCTTGTCCAGTTCCCCGCGGTGCGCCGCGATGTAGACCGGGGAGTAGAACACCGGCAGCATCGCGTCGAAAAGGAGTGCGGCGTCGCCACCGGCCGCGGCCTCGGCGGTGGCGCGGTGCAGTGCGGCGGCGTCATGCCGGAACGCGTCCGTGATCTCGGTGGCGGTCGCGGCCACCAGCGATCGCACCTGGCGCGGGTGGGTAGCGGCGAGCGCCAGCCCCACTTCGCCGCCGAACGACGTGCCGATCACATGAGTTGACTCGATGCCGATTGCGTCGAGCAGCGACACGACGTCCGAAACGTGCCCGTCGATGTCGAGGGGAGGCGTGCCGGGCGAGGCGAGCTGGCCCCGGAAGTCGCAGCGCACAACGCGGAAGCGCTCGGCCAGCGGCACCGCAATCGGCTCCCAGGACGCCATCGTCATCATCCCGCCGTTGAGCAGCAAAAGGGGTTCCCCCGCCCCGTCCACGCGATGAGCCAGCAGGCGACTCATCGCCGGTCCCGCCAGGGAACGCGCGGTGGTTCGTGGTTCGTGGTTGGCGGATCGAGGGCGGGAATCGGGCGGCACGCCGCCTCGGCGGTATCGCACGTGCCGCGAACCACGATCCACGAACAAAGAACCACGGCTTCAGCCCCCCGCCTTCGTCAGGTACATCGCCGCGAGCTCCCCCTTGACCACTTTGCCGTACGCCGTGCGGGGGAGCGAGTCCACGAAGACGAACTCCTTCGGGATCTTGTACTTCGCGAGTCTTGTCGCAAGGAACGCGCCGAGCTCCTCGCCTGCCGGGGCGGGATCCGACCTCGGCACGACGAAGGCGACGCCGACCTCGCCCCAGATCGGGTGCGGGGCGCCGATCACGGCCGCGTCCTTGACGCCGGGGTGGAGCAGGAGCTCGCCCTCGATCTCGGCGGGGTAGACGTTCACGCCGCCCGAGATGAACATGTCCTTCTTGCGCCCCGCGATGGTGAAGAAATTATCCTTGTCGCGGCGCGCCAGGTCGCCGGTGTGGAAGAAGCCGCCGGCGTCGAGCGCGGCCGCAGTCGCCTCGGGGTTGTTCCAGTATCCGGTGCAGACGTGCGGTCCCTTGAGGAGGAGCTCACCGACCTCGCCGATCGGGACCTCGCGGCCTTCTGCGTCTACGAGCTTCGCCTGGGTGTACATCATCGGCGTGCCGATCGAGCCCTTCTTCGCCACCGACTGCTCCACCGTCATCGCGAAGCAGTTGACGCCGACCTCGGTGAGGCCGTACCCCTGCTTGAACACCACCCCGCGCCGTTGGTACGCCTCGATGATGTAGAGCGGCAGCGGCGCGCCGCCGGAGATCAGCCAGCGCACGGAGGACAGGTCGGCCCTCTCGAACTCGGGCGCCTCCATCAGCAGCTTGTAGATTGTCGGGACGCCCAGGACGACGGTGCAGCGCTCACTCTTCACGGTCCGCCATATCTCGGCCGTGTCGAACCCCGAGTGGAGCACGATCGTCCCGCCGATCGCGACGATCGGGAGCAGAAACGCCCCCAGGCCGCCGGAGTGGTACAGCGGCGTGTAGATCGGCGTGACGTCGTCCTCGCGAAGTTGCCACGAAATCGCGGTGTTGTACGCGTTCCACGCGATCATCCGGTGCGGGACCATCACACCCTTGGGTTTCCCTGTGGTGCCGGACGTGTACAGGAGACAGTACGTGTCCTCCGGCGAGACAGTGGTCCGGGGTCCGGGGTCCGGGGTCCGGGAAACGAGATCAGGGTGTCGCAGATCGTCTGGGTCGACGGGTTCGTCGAGGGCGATCCAACGCTCGAGTTCGACCAACCGCTTGAGCTCGCGGACGACCTCGGCAAAGGCGCCGTCGTAGACGAGGGCGCGCATCCCGCTGTCGAGCACGACGTATGCCATCTCGTTTGCGGTGAGACGCGTGCCCAACGGCACGACGATGGCGCCGCTCTTCCCGGCCGCGAAGAAGCAGTCCAGGAAATCCACGCGATTGTTGGCAAGAAGGCCGATGCGGTCACCCTTTGCGAGGCCGAGCTGCTCCCGCCACATGGAGGCGCATCGGCTGGCGCGCTCGTCGAGAGCGCCGTAGGTGATGCGCTCTCCGGTCGGCACGAAAACCAGCGCCGTCTTCTCGGGCGTCAGCCTTGCGCGCTCGCCGAGGACGTCACCGTGAAGCATCGTCCCCTCCCTCCCGTCCAGTTAAGAGTTGAGAGTGAAGAGTTAAGAGTTGGGAGGAAAGGCGCGGCAGAGTCGCCGTCCGGGCCGCACCATCACAACCAGGTGGCGGTTGCTGCGGTTGTTTCGGTTTTTGGGCTTTCAACTCTTCACTCTTCACTCTTAACTCTTCACTTCTTCTCCAGTTCCAGCGCATTGCGCAGGGCAGCAACGAACGCTGCGGGGCATTCGAGCTGTGGGACATGGCCGCACCCGTCGAGCACAACCAGCTCCGCCGATGGGAGTGCTGCGTGCATGCGGGCCGCATAGTCCAGGGGGACCAGGCGGTCGGACCTGCCCCAGATCAGCCGAACCGGCACCGCAATCTCACGTAGCTGCGCCTCGTCGAGCAGGTAGTGGTTCATTGTCGCCTCGGTGGCGGCGAAGCGGGCGAGCGACCCCTGGTGGGCCTGGCGCACGATGTCGTCGAGCACAAAATCGGGCACGTGCGGGCTTCTGCGGTCGCGCGTCTGCTCGACCGATTCACGGGCTTCGTGGCGGTTTCGCGGCAGCACGCGGGCATGCAGGTTGCTCCCCCGGATTGCGCCGCCGTCCACGCAAACCGCGAGCGAGACGCGCTCCGGGTTCCGCTGGGCGATGAGCATCGCGACCCAGGCCCCGAGCGAGTTCCCCACCAGCACCACCTTCTGCCGCGGTGTCAGAGCATCGAGGACGGCCTCGACGCCTTCCATCACGTCCTTGAAGTCGATCGGGCCGGTGCGTGGCGCGCTGTCGCCGTGTCCGGCGAGGTCCGGGACGATCAGCGTCCGGGACCCCATCAGTTCCGGCACGACCTTGAACCAGGTGCCCGCCGTGTCGCCGGCGCCGTGCAGGAGCACGACCACCGGGCCGCTGCCGCCGACGAACACCGTCTGCGGACCTGCCGGAGCCGCGACCCGGACCTTTCGCAGCCCCGAGGTGCGCAGGGCAAGCCGTGTCTGCCAGGCGAACACCGTGAGAGGGCGGTACCGCAGCATCCACCCCGCCCACGCCCCGGCCGCCGCGACGACCGCCACGATCGCAATGAGCACGATCATCCTTGCACGCATTCCCGCTCCTGGGGACCGGAAACCCCCGACCAACTCGGCGCGCAGCCGGGTGTTTCTCGGTTCCCGGACCTCGGACCCCAGACCCCGGTCTTCATGGCATTCTGAACGCAGCGCCGGCCTGGTTGTACCCCACGCCCGACCCAATGAACACAACCAGGTCGCCCGAGTGGATCTTGCCCTTGCCGATTGCGTCGTCGAGCGCCATCGGGATGCACGCCGAGCCGGTGTACCCCCACTTGTCCATGATCGTGTGGGTTTTCTCGAGCGGCAAGCCAAGATCCGCCATCACCAGTTCGATGGACGGTTTGCGCACCTGTGTAAAGATGATGAAGTCGATATCCGAGAGTTTGAAACCGCCCTCTTTCGCGACGCGGCGGGTGAGACGCGGCCACCCCTCGTGGTTGATCTCCGGTGGGTAGCGGTCGAGGATCTTGACGGTCGTGCGGCCGGCGTTGACCGACTCCACGCTCGCCGGCTCGTAGGTTCCACCCGAGTAGATCCCCCAGTGCTTGTGGTACTCGCCGCCCGCCTGGGACGCCGAGGACACGAAGCCGGGGGTCTCGCGGGGTTCCAGCACCGCGGCACCGGCTCCGTCACCGTAGAAGAAGATCATGGGGTCGTTGGGGTTCGTGAGCTTGTGCATCAGGTAGACGCCGACGACGAGCACGACGTTGAGTCCGGGGTTGGTGGCGATCATCCCCGCGGCGATCGCGAGCCCCGTGGGGAACGACGCGCAGGCGCAGCCCACGTCAAACGTGCCGGCGTTCTTCGCGCCGAGCTTGTGCTGGAGCACAACCGATGTCGCCGGGCTGATGTAGTCGGGGGAGTCGGTCCCCAGGATGATGAGATCGACCTCCTCAGGCTTGCGTCCGGCACGCTCGAGCGCCTGCCGCGCGGCCGGCAGTGCGACGTCCGACGTCGCCCAGTCGTCCGGCACCCACCAGCGGCTCTTGATGCCGCTTGAGGCCTCCATCTTGTCCACGAACTCGGGGACGGCAGCGTCGAACTTCGCGCGGAGCTCGTTGTTGGTCACCTCTCGCTCAGGCAGGTAACGCCCGGTAGCTACGATGTTTGCAATTCTGGCCACATTGACCTCGATTCTCCAGGGCAAAGGTGAAACGTCAAAGGGCAAAGGGAAGGCCGAAACAGGACTCACCGGGTGTTACAGCCGTCAGGCACCGCCGCGGTCAGGCGCCCGTCTTTCGTCTTCCCTTTCACGTTTCCCCTTTTCCTCTTTCTTTTTACCGTTCTCTCCTCACGTCCCAAGTACGATTCCGCCGTCCACCGAGATCGTCGCGCCGTGAACGAAGGTCGCGCTGTCGGATGCGAGCCACACGTAGGTATTGGCGATATCCTCCGGTTTGCCCATGCGGCCGATGGGCGTGTGTGCCACCATGTTCTCGATGACTTTCTCCGGCATGGCCGAGAGGATCTCGGTTGCGATGAATCCCGGAGCGACCGCGTTGACGCGGATCCCGAACTTCCCCAGCTCGCGCGCCCACGTCTTTGTCATCGTGATGAGCCCACCCTTCGTGGCCGAGTAGTTTGTCTGCCCGAAGTTCCCGTACAGCCCCACCACCGACGACGCGGACAGGATCACTCCACCGCCGCCCTTGATCATGTGAGGGACGACGGCCCGCGTGCACAGGAACACGCCCTTGAGGTTTACGGCGATGACCGCGTCCCACGCCTCGTCCGTCATCGTGGATACGACCGCGCCGTCCTTGTACTTGACCAGCTGGGCGTCGCGCACGATCCCGGCGTTGTTGACCAACACGTCGATCCGCCCCCACCGCGCGGCGACGGTCTCGGTGGCCGAGGCGACCGAGGCGGCGTCGGCGACGTTCACCTTGGCGAAGAGAGCCTCGCCGCCCGCGGCCTGGAGTTCCTTCACAAGCTCATCGGCCTTGCCGTCGCTGACGTCCCACGCGGCGACCCGAGCGCCTTCCTGGGCAAACCGACCCGCGGTGGCCCTACCGATTCCGGCCGCCGCCCCGGTAACGATGACGACCTTTCCCTTAAGTCCAGTTTCCATGGACACACACGCCTCCTTCTCTGCTTTGCCGGACCTTAGTCCCGGACCGGTCATCCCGGTTTCCGGACCACTGCGTGTTTCGGGACAGGGCCGGGGGCTCGGACCCCAATGCCCTGCGCCCGGAGCGTTGCTGCTAGAAGGACCACCTCACGCCGAGCTGGATCTCCCGCGCCGGAAGAGTCGCGCTATACGTGCCGAACAGCGGGTTGGGGACATAGGCGGCTTTCGGGTTGGCGATCGTCGGTCCACCCAGATACTGACCGGCATTGACCGAGGTCACGTCGTAGTTGACGGTGTTGAAGAGGTTGAAGGCCTCCGCGATGATCTCGAAACGCCCGGCGGAGGGGAGAGAGAACGCCTTGGTGATCCTGAGCGAGACGTTCCGGTAAACCGGCCCGTTCTCGCCGTTGCGCTCCACTCCCGGGGCGCGGTCGGAGTTGTAACCGTCGCCGTTGTAGTCATAGCCGAGGCGCTTCGTCCAGGGCTGGCCCGAGCCGTACTCGAAGATCGGCGCCGCGGTCATGCCCCAGCCGAGCTTGAACACGCCGGACACGACCACGTGATAGCGCTCGTTGGACTGGCTGCGCCCCCATTCGCCCTCAGGGTTCCCCGGGTCGTTGGGGTAGCCGGAGGTGTACGCGGGGCTGAAATCGTCGGAGAGGTTCTTCTTGTCGGCGATGGTCAGCGAGGCGGTGATCAGGTTGCCGCCCTTGAGCGTTCCGTTGAGGCTGAACACAAGCGCCTTGTACTCTGAGTGGCCGTCGTTGGTGTAGGTGGCGATGTTCGTGTAGCTGGGATTGAGGCGGGTGTGGGTGGCGTTGCCCGACCAGTTGGTGTCCGTCACGAAGATCTCGTCGTGGCCTTTGTCGTAAACCGCTTCAGTGTCGAAGAACAACCCGGTGCCGCCCAGTCGCGTCGTCCACCCGAGGGTGGCCTGATCCGCGTACGGGCTCTTGTAGTCCTGGGCGAGCATCGTGATCGACGGCGGCAGCGCGATCCCGGTGGTGGTCAGGTTGTTGGGGTCCAGCCAGGTTGATGGCGGCAAGCCGAACAGAATCCCGCTGACCCGCGTGTAGAGCTTGCGCCCCGTGAAGCCGTTCTGCTGAAGCTCGGTGAACGCCGGAACCAGTAGGAAGCGGCCGACGAAGCGGCCGACGCCGCCACGGACCAGGTTCTGCCCGTCACCGGCTACGTCCCAAGAGAAGCCAAGACGCGGCTGGTAGTTGTCGGTGTCGCGCTTGCGGCCGTTGGGGACCAGTGGGGAACGAAAGTCGGGGTCGTTGCCGTTGGTGTCGAGGTCCCAGCGCAGCCCGTAGTCGAACGTGAAGTTGGGCGCCATCCGCCAGTCGTCCTGGATGAACACGCCGAAGATGTTCGTGCTGATGTTGACGTCGGCGGACCCGACACCGTACAGATACTCGATCGGGAGGGCGCGGGTGTCGGTGAGGTAGACGATCGTCCCGTTCGAGAACGTGGGGATGTCGGATTCTTCCTTGACGTGTTGGAGGGAGAGGCCCATCTTCAGGTCGTGCTTGTCGCCGAAGAGGTGGGCGGTGTCGCGGATCTCCCACTGGGTGCCATCGCCGAGGATGTCGCCGGTGGTGTTCGTTCCGGTCTTGAGCGTGTTGCCCACGGAGAACCACTCCTCCGGAGCGTTCGAGTTGGTCGGCTCCTCGTATTTGCGGCCACCAATCTGGAGGTTAAGTTCGTTCAGGTAGTTGGGGCTCGGGGCAAGGGTGTGCCCGAGGGTGAGGTTCCAGTTGTCGCGGTTGAGCTGGTTCCCCCACGACTGGTCGGAAACACCGCCGACGTGGAAGTTATCCTCACGGTAGCGTTCGTAGGTGAACTTGGCTGTCAGTTGCTGACTATCGGACACCGAGTGATCGATGCTGCCGAACGCCATCGTCTGATCCCACGGGTGCGGCACGTCCGCCGCCTGGGAGGCGAATGCGCCGCCCGGACGGAAGTGCAGCGGGACGTCATCGGTCTTCACGTACTCGGTCGACAGGAAGAAGTGGGTCTTGTCCTTCTGGATCGGTCCGCCGAGCGTGAAACCGTACTGCCCGCGGTCGTAGTTACTGCACCCCGTATTACTGCCACACGGCAAATCCAGCGCTCCCTTGGCTCGCAGGCTGTCGGCGCGATAGTAGCCGAAGACCGTCCCCATGAGGTTGTTGGTTCCGGAGCGCGTCACGATCGAGAGCGCGCCGCCGGCGGAGCCGCCGATCTCCGTGTCGAAGCGGTTGTTGATGACCCTGAACTCGCTGATTGCGTCCTGCGAGAACTGTACCCGCGCAAGGCCCAGGGCCGGGTCGGTGAAGTCGACGCCGTCCACCATGATCGTGGCCTGCGAGGCGTTGCCCCCGGCGCCGATCACCGGGTCGCCGCTGATGAAACGGTAGGCGCCGCGCTCGCGCTCGACGCCCGGGACGATGAATGCCAACTTCTGGAAGTCACGGTCCGGCACCGGCAGCGACTGGATCTGTTCCGGGATGATGTTGGTCGAGGAGTCGGTCTTCACCACGTCGACGAGCGGCGCCTGCGCGGTCACGGTGACCACTTCCGCCTTGGTCTTGGCGAGCTGCATCGCAGCGTTGATCCGCAGCGTCTGTCCGACCCGAAGCTCGAGGTTCTCCTCGGAAACCGGGACAAACCCTTCGAGCTCGATGCGGATCGTGTACGTTCCCGGCGGCAGTGCGGCAAAGCGCGCGATGCCCGCGGCATCGGTTGGCTCCGTCCGCATCAGGCCGGTGGCGGGGTTCGTGAGCTTGGCTGTCACGCCGGGCAACGGCAGCTTGCCGCTGTCCGAGACCTGCAGCTCGACCGCCGCGTTGTTAACCTGCGCAAGGGCCGGACCCGCGATCAGCAGTCCGACCACGCAGGCCGCGAAGGCGAGGGCACCAAACCCCCGCCGCGCGCGTAGATTGGAAAATACTCGCATGTGCATCGTCTCCTCCCGGGCGTCGTACGCCCTTTCCTCGTTGAATGGGGCCAAAGACTCGGAGGCCCGAGGGCTTTCGGGTTTAGCCTCTCGGGCCGTGATCTTCAGGCGATGAGACGGGCAGAGGCCAGGACCGCTTCGGGAGTGCCGTTTCTGCCTTTTCATTCCCGCGCCCACCGGAACCTCCCACAAAACGAACGCTCGCTATGTTTTCGTTTGGACTCTAACTCCCTCAACACGACGTGTCAAGAGGCGACCGAGTTAATGGGAAGCTGTCTCAAATTCGAGACACTACGTGCAGCCCGGGACAACGCTCCGATAGAGCTCAAGGGCCTCGGCGGCGAGGCGCTGCGGGGTCCACAACGAGCGCGCCTTGGCCGCAGCGGCTGCGCCGCCCGCCCGACCTCTGGCCGGATCGTGAGCCCACGAAGCAATCCGCACCGCCAGCGCCGCGGCATCGTTCGCCGGGTACACGTCACCGGTGACGCCCGGCTCGATGAGATCACGAACGCCGGGCACGTCCGCCGCAACCGTCGGAATGCCGCACCCTGCGGCCTCCGCGATCGCGCGGTGCGCGTGATCGGAACCGGCGGAGGGGAAGACGAAAACGTCCATCGCGGCGTAGAGGTCCTCGAGCCCTGCCTCGACGTAACCAGGGAAGGCGAGGCGACCCGCGACGCCGAGCCTGCTGGCGAGCTTCTGGAGAGCCTCAACGTGCGGGCCCTTGCCGATCACGATCCCCCACACGCCGGGCGTCGCGGCGAGCGCATGGATGAACAGGTCGTGACCGCGGCCGCGGTCCAGCTTGCCGATCGTGCCCGCCACGAGGGCTTCGGGCGGAATCCGGAGACGCTCTCGCACGCCGGCGCGGTCGCCGCCGGGCCGGAACCGCGCCTCGAGGGCGACGGGCAGTACCCGCGCGGGAACGCCGCGTAGGGTGGGCAGCCTTCTGCAAGCGGCGAGCATTGCCGAGTTCGAGAGACTGGCAGCCGCGGTCCCGCGGAACAGCCAGCGGTGGAAGGGGTCAGGCCGGAGATGGCCGAGGTGGTGGACGCCCCGGATGAGGGGTTTGCCCGATCCCCTGAGCGCCTGGCGGCCCAGCAGGTGATCGTGCGGGAGGTGGGCATGGACGATGTCGTGGTCCGAGGCGAGCGCGCGCACGCGGGCGATTGCCGCCCACACGTCACCGAGCGTCCGTTCCTTGGCGAGGATGGGACGGCACCAATCAACGCCGCCCAGACGGTCCTCGAGGTTGCGTCCCGGCCGGTAGGCGAACACGCACTCGACCCCAGCGGCACGGAGCGCCTCCGCGAGCTGGAGGGCCGTAGCGGCGGCGCCTGTCCAGCGGTCCGCGGCGACGAGGTGCAGCACGCGCATCGGTGTAATACTAGCCGACAGGGCAGTTGACAGTTCACAGTTGACAGTTGACAGTCAGAAGCCAGGAAGCAACAGTTGACAGTCAACAGTTGACAGTTGACAGTCAGAAGCCAGGAAGCAACAGTTGACAGTCAACAGTTGACAGTCAGAAACCAACAGCTCCTTCCCTTCCATCGTCTCTTGGATGGGTGGGGGACTGTCGACTGTCAACTGGGCGGGCGGTTAGGCGGAAGCTGTCAACTGTCTTCAGAGGGACTGTCGACTGTCAACTGGGCGGGTGGGTGGGCGGAGGCTGTCGACTGCCGTACCAGTGGTAGCATGCCTGGGGAGGCCGACATGCCGGTTGATCCTCAGTTGTTGGAGATTCTCGTCTGTCCGGCGTGCAAGGCGGACGTGGAACTGGTCCCGCTGCCGCCGGAGGAGTGCGCAATGCTGGTGGAACGGTACCGGGAGAAGTTCCGCGACGAGGTTCCGGAGGTCCGAGAGGGGCTCCGGTGCGCCAACTGCCGCCGCGTGTATCCGATCGTCAGCGACATCCCCGTCATGCTGATCGACGAGGCACTCCCCGCCGCGGGGTGAGACCCGTTGGAGGAGCGAGCCCCGAACCGCTCCGCGCGCGTCAGCGCGCTCGCCGCCGGCTCGATCGTGGCGGCCGCGGCCACGTCTTCGCGGCTCGGGATCGCCAACCCTCTGCTCGTCGTTGCCGCGGTCGCGGCCTGGAGGGCGTGGCGCCTGGGTGAGCTGCGCGGGCGGCCGTTCGCCCGGGTTCTCGTTTTGCCGCTGGTGCTCTTCGCCGCCGCATCGCTGATCTCGGTGCTGTTCTCGCTGGATCCGCTCGAGAGTCTTGACAAGACGCCGCGGCTCGCCGTGCTTCTCCTGGTACCACTTTCGGCCGCACTCATCGACCACGTCTGGTGGAAACGCCTGGTTGCGGCCCTGGCGGTGGCCACGACGATCCTGGCGGTCTGGGGGATCATCCAGTACGCGCAGGGCGCCAACGATCTCGAGCATCGGATCCAGGGACCGCTCTCCCACTACATGCTGTTCGCCGGCTGCGTGTTGCTCGGCGCGGTAGTAGCGATCGCCGAGCTGCTGCTCAACCCGGCGCGGCGCGTGTGGTTGCTGCTGCCGCCGGCGCTGCTCGGCCCGGTAGCGCTTCTTCTGTCGTACACGCGCAACGCCTGGGTGGGGCTCACCGCCGCGCTCCTGCTGCTTGCCGCCGTGTGGCGCCGTCGCCTTCTTCTCCTCTATCCGGTCCTCGCACTGGCGCTATGGCTCGTCTTCCCGCGCTCGGTGCTCGACAGGGTCGTCTCTATCTTCGACCTGCGGCAGTCCGCCAACTACGACCGGGTCTGCATGGCGATCTCCGGCGTCCAGATGATCCGTGACCACCCGATCACGGGTGTCGGGCTCGACATGGTGGATCGGCTCTACCCGCTCTACCGTCGCGATGACGCGCCGCGCTGGAGCGTGCCGCACCTTCACAACAACATCGTACAGATCGCCGCCGAACGAGGACTGCCGGCGCTGGCTGCCTACCTTTGGCTCATGGGTGCGTTCTTCACGGTGACGTGGAGGGGCCTCCCGCGGCTATCGGAGAGGCGGCGGGCTGCCGTCGCGGCCTCGCTCGCGTCGGTGCTGGCGATCTCGATCGCCGGCCTTTTCGAGTACAACTTCTGGTTTGCCAACGTGCAGTACACGACGCTTGTCCTGATGGGTGCGGGCGTCGGTCAGGTCGAGGAGGCGACCACGTGAGCGCGCGCACCTACGGAGTGGGCGAGCTGATCGGCGAGATCAACGCCACGCTCGCGGGCGGCTTCGGCGAGGTCTGGGTGCGGGGGGAGCTCTCCGGCGTCAAGGTCGCCGCATCGGGGCATCGCTACTTCCAGGTCAAGGACGGCGAGGGCCAGCTCTCCTGCGCGATGTGGGCCGCGCGCGCCGACAGGTTGAGGTTCAAGCTGGCGGACGGCCAGGCGGTGCTGCTGCGCGGCACGATCGAGGTATACCCCCAGCGCGGCTCACTGCAGCTCATCGTCGCCGAGGTGCAGCCGGAGGGGATCGGCGAGTTGCAGCTCGCGTTCGAGCAGATGAAAGCCAAGCTCGAAACCGAGGGGCTGTTCGCGGCGGAGCGCAAGCGCCCGCTACCGGCGCTGCCGCAGAGGCTCGGCCTCGTGACCTCGGCGAGCGGTGCGGCGGTGCGCGACGTGCTGAAGGTGCTTTCCCGCTGGGAGCGTCTGTCGGTGCTCCTCTACGCCGTCCGCGTGCAGGGAAAGGGCTCCGAAGGCGAGATCGCACGGGCCGTGCGCTACCTGGGCCGGTCCGGACTGGTGGACGTCGTCCTCGTGGTTCGCGGCGGCGGCTCCCTCGAGGACCTCTGGGCCTTCAACGAGGAGATTGTGGCGCGCGCCATCGCCGCCTCCCCGGTGCCGGTGATCTCCGGTGTGGGCCACGAAGTGGATTTCACCATCGCAGACTTCGTCGCCGACGTGCGCGCCGCGACCCCGACCCAGGCCGGCGAACTGGTCGTCGCCGCGCTCGAGCGGCAGCAGCGGCGGACCGAAACCGCGCGGGACGGCGTGGCCAGCGCGTTCACCCGGAAACTCGAGCACGCCCAGTTGCGCCTCCGCGGGCTCGAGGGGGCGCGCGGCCTGGCGCGGCTGCCGCTGCGGCTCAAGGAGCTGGATCAGCTGCTCCAGCGCCTCGAAGCGCTGCCGCAGCTCCTGCGCTCTCTCGTCGCACGGCGCCACCGTCGCACGGAGGCGGCAACGGCGCACCTGTACCGCTGGCCGGTCCGGTTCGGGGCCCCGCGCCGCCGCGAACTCATCACCGCGCGTCTCGCGGTGGCCGGCGAGCGGCTGCGCTCGCTCGTCGCCCGACGCCGGCTCGAGCTGGCCGGCGGCGAACGGGCGCTCGGCGCGCTGTCGCCGCGTCGGGTTCTGGAGCGCGGCTACTCGGTCACGACCCGAGAGGGAGACCCGAAACCGCTGACCGACGCCGCCGGGGTGAACGCCGGCGAGCGCGTCGTGACGACGTTCGCGACTGGGCATCTCCGGTCGCTGGTCCTGGGGCGCATCAACGGCAGCCAGGGCTCGCTGTTCGACGAGGAGGAGAAGACAGTTGACAGTTGACAGTCGACAGTCCGCGGAGTCAGCTCCTGGGCCGTTCCTGGTGTTCGGTGATGTCTTTGCTGTCAATTGTTAACTGTGAACTGTCAACTCGCCTCTTGGAGGGCAAATGACCAAGGAATCGTTCGAGCAGGCACTTGAGGAGCTCGAGGAGGTCGTTGCAAAGCTCGAGGACGAAAGCGTTGGCCTCGAGGAGGCCTTGAAGCTGTTCGAACGCGGAGTGAAGCTCGCCAAGCGCTGCCGCGCCCAGTTGGAGGGCGTCGAGCGGCGCGTGGAGCAGCTCCTGGCTGAGGCGGCTGAGGGCGAGGAGCCGAAGACCGCCCCGTTCGCGCCCGAAGTGGAGTGAGTGTGGATCTCGCCGCATTCCTGACGGAGGAGCGGGAGCGCGTCGACGGCGCGCTCAACAGGCTGCTCGCCCCTGCCGATGCGTGGCCGGCGCGCCTCCACCAGGCGATGCGCTACGCGGTATTCGGCGGCGGGAAGCGGGTGAGGCCGGTCCTGGCGCGGGCCGCGTGCCGTGCGGCGGGGGGCGATGCCGAGTTGATCCTGGAGGCGGCGTGCGCTCTTGAGATGGTGCACACCTACTCGCTGATCCATGACGACCTGCCAGCGCTCGACGACGATACGCTGCGGCGCGGCCGCGCGACGGTGCACGTGGCGTTCGACGAGGCGCTCGCGATTCTGGCCGGCGATGCTCTCCTCACCGAGGCCTTTGCCGTGCTCGGCCGTTTCCCCGAGGGCGATGGGTTCGCCGCTCGCCGCGCCGATGCGTGCCGGCTCGTGGCCGAGGCGATCGGCTCCCGCGGCATGGTCGGCGGTCAGGTGGAGGACCTCGAGGCGACCGGGGCGACACCTGACGGTGTGCGGCTGGAGAGGATACATCGAGCAAAGACAGGAGCGCTGCTCGGCGTGGCGGTGGAGCTTGGGGCGCTGCTGGAGGGCGTGGAGGGCGCGAGCAGGGCCGAGTTCGCCGGCTTCGGGCGGCGCCTGGGCCTCCTGTTTCAGATCGCCGATGATATTCTCGACGTGACGGGCTCTGCGGCATCTCTCGGAAAGAGCCCAGGGAAGGACGCTGCCGCAGGCAAGCTCACGTACCCGGCGGTGTATGGCCTCGAGGCAGCGCGACGCAAGCGCGATGAGCTGGCGAGTTCGCTGGCGGACGAGGCGCAACGGCTCGAACGTGGGCTAGGGGTGCTCGGCGCGCTCGTGAACTACGTGGCACGCCGCGACCGATAGAGGGGGACGATGGGACTGCTTGAGAAGGTCTCGAGCCCGGCCGACTTGCGCCGGATCCCGGAGGAGGCGCTCGGCGACCTGGCGGAGGAGCTTCGCCGGTTCCTGCTCTCGTCCGTGAGCCGGACCGGAGGTCATCTCGCCTCCGGGCTCGGCGCGCTCGAGCTGACCCTCGCACTCCACTACGTCCTCGACACACCGCGCGACGTGCTGGTGTGGGACGTAGGGCACCAGTGTTACCCGCACAAGGTGATCACGGGCCGCCGCGAGCGCTTCAACACGCTCCGCACCTACGGCGGGATCTCGGGCTTCCTGAAGCGCGAGGAGAGCGAATACGACGTGTTCAACGCCGGCCACGCCTCGACCTCGATCTCCGCGGCGCTCGGGATGGCCGTCGCGCGCGACCTCAAGGGTGACGACTACCGCGTGGTCGCGATCATCGGCGACGGCGGCCTCACGGGCGGGATGGCGATGGAGGGCCTCAACCAGGCCGGCTACCTCGGCCGGAAGCTGATGATCGTCCTCAACGACAACGAAATGTCGATCTCGCCGAACGTCGGTGCATGGCAGGGCTATCTGAACCGCATCATCCACGGCCAGCCTTACCGGCGCCTGAAGGATGACATCGAGCGCTTTCTCCTCGCGATCCCGCGAGTCGGCGAGGGGATGCTGAAGCTCGCCAAGCAGGCCGAGCAGATGGCCAAGCAACTCGTGGTCCCCGGTGTCCTGTTCGAGGAGCTGGGCTTCAAGTACGTGGGGCCGATCAACGGCCACTCGATTCCGCAGCTCCTCGCGACCCTGCGAGAGTTCCGTGACCACCCCCACCCTGTGCTCGTGCACGTCGTGACACGCAAGGGCAAGGGATACGAGCCTGCCGAGGCGGACCCTGTCTTCTGGCACGGCGCGATGCCTTTCTCCGTCGAGACGGGCGAGGTGGCCAAGAAGAAACCCGGACCGCCGTCGTACACGAACGTCTTCGCCGACACGATCACCGAGATCGCGCGCCAGGATCCTCGGGTCGTCGCGATCACGGCGGCAATGCCCGAGGGCACGGGACTGGACGTCTTCGCCAAGGCGATCCCCGACCGGTTCTTCGACGTCGGGATCTGCGAGCAGCACGCCGTGACGTTCGCCGCGGGCCTGGCCACGCGGGGGTTGCGGCCGGTGGTCGCAATCTACTCGACGTTCCTGCAGCGCGCGTACGACCAGATCTTCCACGATGTCGCGCTGATGCACCTTCCCGTGGTGTTCGTGCTCGACCGCGGTGGTCTTGTCGGTGCCGACGGGCCGACCCACCACGGTGTCTTCGACCTTTCGTACCTGCGCGTCTTCCCTGAGATCGTCGTGATGGCCCCCAAGGACGAGGACGAGTTGCGGCACATGCTCGCCACCGCCCTCGCGAGCGACCGCCCCGCGGCGCTCCGATACCCTCGCGGCAACGGCTACGGTGTTCCGATGGTGGGGCCGCCGCGAGCCCTTCCGGTCGGAAAGGCCGAGGTGTTGCGCACGGGACGGGATGGCCTCGTGTGGGCGATCGGCACGATGGCGAGCGAGGCGCTGCGCGCCGCCGGGCGCCTCGCATCCGAAACGGGTCTCGACCTCACCGTGGTCAACGCCCGCTTCGTGAAGCCGCTGGACACCGAGTTGCTCGCCGCCCAGATTCGCCCGGGCTCGCGCCTGATGACCGTCGAGGAGAACGCGCTCGCGGGAGGCTTCGGCTCTGCGGTCGAAGAAACCGTGATGGCGCTCAGGGTGCCGGACGTCGCGATCGAGCGCCTCGGCATTCCGGACGAGTTTCAGCCGCACGGGTCGCAGGAGATCCTGCGCGCCCGCCTCGACCTCGACGTCGAGGGGATCATGCGCCGCGCACGGGCGTTCTTCCCAAAGATCGTGGCCGGCCCGCAGCCGGTTCGGCGCTCCCACTCCGCCTGATGCGCCCACATCCGAATGCGCCCTGCAGTTCCTTTGTGCTCCTGGAGGCGATGCGATGATTCACGGCAAGAGGGTGTTGGTGGTCCTGCCGGCCTACAACGCTGAGAAGACGCTCGAACGGACAAACTCCGAGATTCCGCGTGACGTGGTCGATGACGTCATCCTGGTGGATGACGCCAGCCGGGACGGCACGGTCGAGTTGAGTCGCCGCCTGGGTTTGCCGACGTTGGTGCACGCGAGGAACCTCGGCTACGGTGGCAACCAGAAGACTTGCTACACGGCGGCGCTCATACGGGATGCGGATATCGTCGTGATGATTCACCCGGACTACCAGTACGAACCGCGCCTGATTCCGGCGCTGGCTTCTCTGATCGCCCTCGACGTATACGATGTCGTGTTGGGCAGCCGCATCATCGGCAAGGGCGCGCGGCTCGGGGGCATGCCGCGCTACAAGTACCTAGCGAACCGGTTCCTGACACTCGTACAGAACTTGCTGCTGCGCGAGAAGCTCACCGAGTACCACACGGGTTGTCGGGCATTTTCGCGGCGGATCCTCGAGACGTTGCCGCTTGCGGCCGATTCGGATGACTTCGTCTTCGACAACCAGATGCTCGCGCAGGCCCTCTTCTTCGGGTTTCGGGTCGGCGAGGTTTCCTGCCCCACCCGCTATCTCCCCGACTCGTCGTCGATTAACTTCTGGCGGTCGGTCCGGTACGGGGCAGGCGTGCTCTGGACGAGTCTCGAGTATCGGCTGGCGCGGGCGGGAGTCATGAGGCCGCGGATCTTCGACGCCGCGGGACCCAGACTGGCCACCGAGTTGATGCAGAGACGCGTGCTCTAGGAAAGGTGCCGGCGGGCGCGCGCGTCAACCGTGATCGTCTTGCTGGCCTGGGCATTGGTCGGGCCGCTGGTCACTACGAGGGTGACGGTGTACGTCCCGCGCTTCGCCCAGCTGTGGGTGGGGTTGCGGTCGGTGGACGACCCGCCATCCCCGAACGTCCACTGCCACGATCGTGGCTCGCCGCTCGAGGTGTCCGTGAACTGCGTTCTCTTCCCGGTGTACGGCGTGGCGGGCGCGTATGTGAACGAGGCGGCCAAACCGCCCGTCGTGGGAATCGGGGTCGCTGTCGGCGTCGGCGGTGCGGGGGTCGGGGTGGGTCCGGCCGTGCCGGCATACCCGGTGTCAGGGGCGGAGAAACCGCCCCACCCAGCGCTGTTGCCCGCGCGCACCCAATAGTAGTAAATCACGCTGGGCGACGCCGTTGTGTCGTCGTAAAGCATGCCGGGCAGCGCACTGAGATACGTCGCGGTCGAGGTGACGTTGATGGTGTTGCGCCACACCTGGTACGTGGTAGCGGTCACCGACGCGTTCCACGTCACGCGAACCTTGTTGGGGTAGGCGCCGTCGCTTGCGGAAACGCCGGTCGGCGCGATCGGCGGCGCGGCGGGGCTGGTCGGCGTGTGGGTCGGCTGCGGGCCGGTCGTAGGCGTCCAGGTTGGCGTCGGCGACGGGCCGGGCGTCGGCGTCCGCGTCGGCGTCGGCGTGGGTCCGGTGGGGGTGGGGGTCCGTGTTGGGGTTGGCGCGGGGCCGGCTGCCGGGTAGATGTACTGCGCGCAGGTGATGTCGATCGGTTGGATGCCGGTGCAGGTGCCGGCCTCACAGCTCGGGTTCATCAGCGAGGGCTGGCCGGTGATGTGCCCGAACCCCAGACCATGGCCGAACTCGTGGGCGACCATGTTCTGGTAGCTGCTGTTGCTCAGGCAGCTGACCGTGATGCCGTTGTTGAGCACCACGAACTGGCTGATGATCGTCCACCAGGTTGTACCGTCGGGGGTCGTGTTTGGGGGAGTGCCGAACCACGGGCCACCAAAACCGAGAATACCAGTGCAATTCACGAGGTCCGCGATGTCGTTGCACGGGTCGTTGAACATCACGTAGTTGTCGTATGCGCCCGGCTGGCCTTGGCCGCAGTCCATCGCGTAAGTACTTCCGGCCCCGTAGATTAGGTTGATGTTCGTGTCGGCGATCCCGCTCCACATCCCGACCGCGCTCTGGAACTCGGGGAGCCCACCGTCGGAGCGCGAGGCGTCGCCGGCGGGTGGGTTGCCGCCGTAGTACATCGTGACGCTGCCGCCGGTTTCGAACGTGTGCCAGCGGAATCCGTATGTGGGGTATCCGCTTCCTGGACTTCCCTGCTCAAACACACACCCCGCAGGCGCCGACTGCGCTTCCGCGTCGAGCGGGAGCTGCTCTGGGCGTGCCGTCACAGCCCGTGCAGTCCATGTCTCGCGGTGAGCGGCGACGCCGCGCAGGTGCGCCAGGAGCAGAGTTTCCTGGTAGGTCTCCACAGGCTCAACGGCCACCGACGCAAAGGCCGGGAAAACCTCAATCGATCCCTGCTCGGGGAGCGGCGCGAGCAGGGCCGAACCGTCACGCCCGACGACCCGGTGAAGCAGGCCGTAGGCCATCATTTGCGGCAGAAAAATGCCATCCGGCCGCTCATGGAGGAACAGCAAGTAGACGTGGCCGGGTTTGAACCGCGGAGAGCCTGCGACCAGCCAGGCGATGCCGTCGCTCTCGCCGCCCGGGGCTTGGACCGTGAGCCGGTCGTTGTGCTCGAGCATGCCGGCAACCGGTACCAGCACCCGGAACGAGGTCAGGGTGAACAGGAGTGCGCCGCGCTGCGAAACTCTCGGAAAGCCCGCCTGCGCGAGGACGACCGCGTCGGCCATGCTGGCGAGCTCGCCGAGGTTCTCCGGCGGGATGATGGACGTGGCGGTTGCGGTCGCGGCCGCCAGCGTCACGGCGGCTAGGATTACGAGGCGATTTCGGCAAGGCAAAGCCACAGGCTACCTTCCCCCATGTTTATTCTATTCCTTCCGATCCTTCCGAGGGCGAGTCGTGTGGCTCACGCCTCGGGTTCGGCTGGCGGTGCGGGGGGCGGGTCGGGCACGGGATCCTCGGCCGGGGGCGGCTGCCCAAGGGCGGCGATGGCGTCTGCCGCCTCGGACGTCAGCGGTGGACGCAGCGGGAGGATGAAGGGCACCCTAGCCCAGTACGCCTCGTAGGCCTCGCCGAAGCGCAGCGCCAAGTTGTGCTCCTCGCGGCGCGCGCGAACCAGCGTTACGCGGAGGGTGGGGATGAATAGCACGATGGCGGGGAGTGAGCGCATCGCGACGATCGCCCCCACGATCATGAGGAGGACGCCGAGGAAGTAGGGGTGCCGGAGCCAGCGGTAGGGGCCGTGCGTCACGAGCCTCGCGCCCCGGCCGATGGCACGCACGGAGGCGAGCGCCAGCAGGCCGCCGGCCAGGAGAAACGGCGCGGCCAGGCGTAGCGTGAAACGGCTGAACTCCCCGGTCAGGAGGGCGCCGGCGGCGCAACCCAGGACGAGGAGCGTCCACGCCACCGGCATCTCGCCGACGGGGACGCCCGGGACCGCTTCGGGATCTTCAGGCACGCCGGGTCCCTAGATGGCGTGCGCCGCCGCCGGCTTCGCAGCCCGATAGCGCTCGAGTCCCGCGAGGAAGACCTCCATGGCCCGCTCGAGCTTGCCCACCTCGAGGACGTACGCCATGCGGACCTCGTCCTTCCCGGCGCCGGGGGTTGCGTAGAAGCCGCCGGCGGGGGCGACCATCACGGTGTCGCCGCCGTGCTCGAACTCCTCCAGGAGCCACCGCGCGAAGTCGTCGCTGTCCTCGACGCCGGCCATCTTGACGATCATGTAGAACGCGCCTCGCGGGCGCTTGAGGACGATGCCGGGGTCGCGCGTGAGCGCCTCGTACATGACGTCGCGGCGGCGTTGGTACTCCGCGCGCACGGCCTCGAAGTAGCTCTCGTCCAGCTTGTACGCTGCAATCGCGCCGAGCTGCTCGAGGGTCGGCGGGCACAGCCGCGCCTGCCCGAACTTGAGCACCGACGCCATTACCTCCCGGTTGCGCGAGATCACCGCCCCGACGCGGGCGCCGCAGGCCGAGAAGCGCTTCGAGATCGAGTCAACCACGATCACGCGCTCTCCGATGCCGGGCAGCTCGAGCACCGAACGGTGGCGGCGGCCGTCGTAGGTGAACTCCTTGTACACCTCGTCGGCGATCAGGAACAGGTCGTGGCGCTCGGCGAATGCGGCCAAACGCTCGAGCTCCTCCCAGCTCAGGACGGTCCCGGTCGGGTTGTTGGGGGAGCAGATCAGGATCGCGCGGGTGCGAGGCGTCACGGCGCCGTCGAGCACCTCGTCGGGCGGCAGGTGGAACCCATCCTCCGCGCAGGTGCGCACCGGCACCACCTTGAGGTTTGCCATCTCGGCGTAGCCGTTGTAGTTCGTGTAGAACGGCTCAGGGATGATGATCTCGTCGCCCTCGTCCGCCACGACGTTGAACGCGAACAGGATCGCCTCGGAGCCGCCGTTCGCGATCAGGATGTCGTGCGGGTCGAGGGCGATCTCGTAGCGGGCGAAGTACGCGGCCATCGCGTCGCGCAGCTCCGGCAGCCCGTCCGAGGGGCCGTACTCCAGGACCTTGTCCTTGAACGAGGCGACCGCGCGCAGGAACTCGGGCGGGGTGGCCACGTCGGGCTGGCCGATGTTGAGGTGATAGATGGTCGTGCCGCGCTTGCGTGCGGCCGCCGCAAGCGGTGCGAGCTTCCGGATCGGGGACTCCTGGATCGACACGGCGCGGTGGGAGATCTTCATCTCGCCTCCTGAGCCCGGGCGTCCCGGACGGTCAGCGAGCGTACCGGCCCACCCGCAAAAAGACAAGCGCCAATTCCTGAATTCAGAGAGCCATCCAGGTTGCGAGACGCCCGCTGATGGCCTGTTCTCGATGAAGGACGACAACCCATTCCAGTCAGGCTCACGCTGCGCATGTCGCAAGATGGCGCGAAGGGCGGCGGGGGTTTCCGTGGCAACCGTCGCCGTCGGCCCGTAACTCTTGGAGGAGTCTCGCGTACCCTTGTACGAAGCGGATCCGCAGAGCCGGATGTCGGAGGGCTGGGCATGAGCGCAACGGAGGCAGGGCACCCCGAATCACGCGGCGCGATGACGCCGAGCGCGCCGGCGAATAGCTGGACCGGTGGCCCCGCGATCGTGGCGGCCATCGCAGCCGCCACCCTCCTCCTTCGTCTCGCCACCTCCGGCGTCTACGGGCTGTTCACGGACGAGTTGTACTTCCTGGCGTGCGGTGAGCACCTCGCCTGGGGGTTCGTGGACATGCCGCCGCTGACCGCGCTGCAGGCGTTCCTCGCCCGGGCCGTTTTCGGGGATTCGATGCTGGCAATCCGCCTCTTCCCCGCGCTGGCCGGCGCCGGGATCGTGCTGCTCACCGGTGCCATCGTGCGGGAGCTGGGCGGGAAGCGCTTCGCTCAGGGGCTGGCCGCGCTGACGGTCACCCTCGCGCCGGCGTATCTCTTGGTTGGCAGCTACCTTTCCATGAACTCGGTCGAGCCGCTGATCTGGATGGGGTGCGCTTTCGTGCTGATCCGCATCATCCGGACGGGCAACGCCAGGCTGTGGCTCGCGTTCGGGGTCCTCGCCGGCGTTGGTCTCGAGAACAAGCACACGGTGCTGCTATTCGGCTTCGCCGTGGTCGTCGGCGTGCTGCTGACGTCCGGGCGGCGGCTGATGGCGAACCGCTGGTTCCTGCTCGGGGGCGTGGTCGCGTATCTGATCTTCCTGCCGAACCTGCTCTGGATGATCCAGCACCACTTTCCGCACCTCGAGATGCTCGCCAACATCCGTCGCAACCAACGCAACATCGAGCTCTCATCGATCCAGTTCTTGGCCCAGCAGTTCATCTTCATGGGGCCGCTGGCCGCCCCGGTGTGGCTTGTCGGCCTGTGGAACCTGGTCGTGCGTCGGGAATGGAGGGAGTTCCGGGGGCTCGGACTCGCGTACCTGATCGCCATCGGGATGCTGCTGGCGGTGCACGGCCGCGTCTACTACCTCCTTCCCGCCTACCCGATGCTCTTCGCCGCAGGTGCCGTGGCGCTCGAGGGGTGGTTGGCGCGGCCCGGTCGGGGCTGGGTGAAAGCGGCGTACGTGGTTCTTGTAGCCGGGTCCGGTGCCGTGCTGGCGCCGCTGGCCATGCCGATCCTGGCTCCCGAAACGTACATCCGCTACACGCACGCCATTCACCTGGACCAGCCGAGGATCGAGCACCGCACGACCAGCGCCCTGCCGCAGCTGTTCGCCGACAGATTCGGGTGGCCGGAGATGGCAGAGACCGTTGCGAAGGTCTACCACTCGCTGCCTCTTGAGGAACGGTCCAAGTGCGCGATCTTCGGCAACCACTACGGCCAGTCTGGCTCGATTGACTTCTACGGCCCGAAGCTCGGCCTCCCCAAGGCGATCGGCGGACACGTGTCCTACTGGACCTGGGGGCCGCGAGAGTACACCGGCGAGTGCATGATCGTGCTCGGTGACGACCGCCGGGCCGTGGAGCGCTGGTTCGACCGGGTGGAGGCGGTGGCGGAGGTGGGGCACCCTTACGCAATGGCTCAAGAGCACTTCACGGTCTTCCTCTGCCGGAAACCCAAAGGGTGGACTCTGCAACAGATCTGGCCGCGTCTGAAAAAGTGGGACTGATTGCGCCGGAGCGAGCGCCTTCCGCGCGGGACGCGCGCGCGGGGGTCAGGCGCATACTTGTTTCGTGAAACCAAGGCACACCGGACCCGAGCCCGTCAAGAGGAAGGACTCCGCGAGGGCGTCCGAGTCGGCTGGTGCAGCGGCCGCCCGGATCAGGCGCGGTTTCGAGATCTACACCGATGAGTTCGTGAGCATCACCAAGCGGGCCAGGTGGCGGTTCCAGAGCCTTGACTGGAAGGGCCGCCACGAGGACGCGCTGGAGCGCCTGGACCTCTATGACAAGGTCCTGAAGGACGTCGCATCAGCGGTCGAGGAACTCCTCGGACCCGACCTCCGGGAGGAGCAGCTCTGGGAGGCCATCAAAGAACGGTTTGGGGGCCTGATCCGAGGGCGCCACCACGCCGAGCTCGCCAGGACGTTCTTCAACTCGGTGACGCGCACGGTCTTCAGCACGGTCGGGATCAACCGGCGGATCGAGTTCTTCCACTGGTACCCGAGACCGGTTGAGGTCGGGCCGCCCGAGCCCGTCTTTCGCGCCTACACCGGCGGTCGTGAAACCAGGCTGGTCATTCGCAACATCCTGCACGACTACAGGTTCACGCCTCCCTACCAGGACGCCGAACGTGACGCGGCAAGAGTCGCGGCCGAGATCGACCTGTACCTCTGGCCGGTCGTGGCGCGGGGAGGGGATTTCCGGATCGAGGTGATCCGGTCCCCCTTCTACCGCAACAAGGCGGCGTACCTCGTGGGCCGCATCGTCGCGCGCGACAGGCTGATCCCACTGGTGCTCCCGCTCTACAACGGCGGCTCAGGTGTCTTCGTAGACACAGTGCTGCTGACCGAGCCGGAGGTGAGCAAGGTCTTCAGCTTCGCCTTCTCCTCCTTCCACGTCCTCATCGAGAGACACGATCTGCTGATCGAGTTCCTGCGCTCGATTCTCCCGGAGAAGCCGGTGGCGGAGCTCTACATCTCGATCGGTTACAACCGGCACGGGAAGACCGAGTTCTACCGTGACCTGCACAGGTTCGTCCACCGGTCCAGGCAGAGGTTCGTCATCGCTCCCGGCAAGGAAGGCGCGGTGATGAGTGTGTTCACCATGCCGGCCTACAGCTACGTCTTCAAGGTCATCAAGGACAGGCCGTGCTTCGTCCGCAGCGTCGCGGTCACCGACAAGACGAGCTCCAGGGGCGATGTGATGGAACAGTACGCGTTCGTGTGCCGGCGCGACCGCGTGGGCCGGCTCGTGGACACGCAGGAGTTCGAGAACCTGCGCTTCCGGCGGGAGCGTTTCGACGATGGGTTGCTGAGTGAACTTCTGGAAACGGCGCGGGACCTTGTGAGTCTCGAGGACGACCACGTGGTCCTCCGGCACCTCTACGTTCAGCGCAAGGTGACGCCGCTGCCGATCTTCTTCGACCAGGAACGCGACCCGGAGACGCTGCGGCTCACGATCTTGGATTTCGGGTGCTTCCTGAAGGACCTGGCGGCGAGCGGGATCTTCCCGAGCGATCTCTTCAACACCTGGAACTACGGCGTGACCAGGCGGGGAAGGGTCGTGCTGTTCGACTACGACGATGTGATCCCGATCGAGAGCGCGAGCTTCGCTCACAAGCCGCGTGCCTTCGAGGAGAGCGACGAGTTCACGCCCGAGGAGGAGAGGATCGTAGCGACGTCCCGCGACTTCTTCGTAGACGAGATGCGAAACTACTCCGGCATCCCGCAGCGGCTGAAGGGGGTGTTCGAGCTTGTCCACTCCGACCTCTTCACGGTGGAGTTCTGGCGGTCGGTCAAGGAGCAGGTGAGCGCGGGCGATCTCGTGGACATCACCCCGTACGACACGGTCAGGAAGTTCTGCAGGTGAGTTCTGCAAAAGGGGCGGCGAGCTGCGCTACTCTCTTGCGCGGCGGACGCCTTCGTCCGCCCGTCGTCGTAGTGGAGGAACCATGAGCGGGGCAGAGCGGAAGGTGGCGGTGGTCACCGGTGCGAGCAGCGGAATCGGTGCGGCGACGGCCCGGGCGTTGGCCGCGGTCGGGTACCTGGTGATTGTCGGCGCACGGCGGGTGAACCGGCTGGAGGCTCTCGCGCGGGAGATCGGCGGCAGCGCGCGGCCCCTCGACGTCACCGACGCCGCGTCGGTCGTTGCGTTCTGCGGCGCCGTGCCGGAGCAGTTGCACGTACTCGTCAACAACGCCGGCGGGGCGCATGGGCTCGGGCCGGTGGCGCAGGCCAACGATCAGGACTGGGCGTGGATGTACGAGGCCAACGTCCTCGGGCTGATGCGGGTGACCAAGGGCCTGCTGCCCAGGCTCGAGGCCGGGCGCGGGCACATCGTCAACATCACGTCGATCGCCGGCCGGGAGGTGTACCCGGGCGGCGCCGGCTACACCGCCGCGAAGCACGCGGCGGTGGCGGTCACCCGAACCCTGCGCCTCGAGCTCTCCGGCAAGCCTATCCGGGTCACCGACGTCGCCCCGGGCATGGTGGAGACCGAGTTCTCGGTCGTGCGGTTCAAGGGCGACACCGAGCGTGCCGCCACGGTGTACCAGGGGCTGACGCCTCTGACCGCGGAGGACATTGCCGACTGCGTCGTGTGGGCGGTCACGCGCCCGGCCCACGTCAACATCGACGAGATCGTCGTGAAGCCGGTCGCACAGGCGAGCGCCACCGTGGTCGCCCGCGGCGCCGGGCTGTGAAAGGCGCCACCGATAGCGGACCATCTGGGGCGTCAGGCTCGCGCCTCGCGTCCTCACATAGCCTCCGACTATGCTGCGGCGCTCGCCGCTTATCTTCCTTGCATCTGGCCCACTCTCGGCAGCGCGGCTGCACGCATGCTTCCGGTGCCCTGCCGTCCTTGCGTTTATGGATCCCGGGTCCGTGACCCCGGACGCCGGTCTCTTCAGCGGTCCGGCGCGATGAGATGTGGGGTTTGGCGAGGGCGGTAGACTGCGGGCCGTGAAGTGGCGGCTGATCCTCGACGGGGAGCACCCGGGCGCCTGGAACATGGCGGTTGACGAGGCGCTCGCCGAGGTCGTGGACGCCGGACGGTCGGCGCCGGTGCTGCGCCTGTATCGCTGGTCGCCCCCCTGTCTCTCGCTCGGCTCCTCGCAGCCGTTCGGGGCCGCCGATTCGGCGTTCTGCGCCGCTCACGGGGTGGATGTTGTGCGCCGCCCGACGGGCGGGCGCGCCGTGCTCCACCATCTGGAGCTGACGTACGCGGCCCTCGCGCCGCTAGGCAGGGGCCCTTTCACGCAGGACCTGCAGGCGGCCTACCAGGCGATCTGCAGAGCCATTGTGGCGGGCCTCACCGCGCTGGGCGTGCCGGCGGAAGTATCGGGCCAGCCGGAGGGCGATCTCATCAAGCCGACGCAGGCGATTCCCTGCTTCATCGGCCCGGCGGCCGGCGAGGTGGTGGTGGGAGGGCGGAAGCTTGTGGGGTCGGCGATGCGGCGTATTGGGAACTCCATCCTGCAGCACGGTTCCATCCTCGAGCGCTGGGATGGCGTCCTACAGGCCGGTTGCCTGGGGTTGAAGGACGACTCGTCGCTTCGACCTGCCGTGGTGACGCTCGGCGACCTTCTCCGGACGCCGCCGGCGCCCGAGGTGCTCGCCGCCGCGATCGCGGCGGGGTTCTCAAAGACGTTCGGGGCCGAGTTCGAACGCTCGGCCCTCAAAACGGAAGAGCTGGTGCGCGCCTACCTGCTGCAGCGTGAGCGCTACGGCCACGAGCGCTTCACGGTCCGCCGCGACCGTTCGTTGCCGGGCGCAGAAGGAGCGACGGGCGCTTGAGGCGCTGCCCCCCACCGAAGCTGACAGCAAGACAAAGACAGGTGGGCGGGCGTGTCGTATGTCCCCTCATGCGGTCGCCAGAATGGCGGTTGTGAAGACCACGACCCCGAGATCCGTTGCCGTTCTGTTCGTGCCCATTCTGCTCGGCCTGATCGGGGGCTGCAAGACCGCCGCGCCGCCTCCCCCGCCGGCCTCCGCGCCCGTCGAGGTGGCTCCCGCCGCCAAAGCGAAGCCGGTGCCACCCGAGGAGACCGTCCGCGTCACGGCCAGCAGGCTCAACGTGCGCTCGCAGCCGACCACCGCCGGCGCGACCGTGGCTCGGGTGAAGAAGGGCGAACGGCTGCTCGTGCTCGGCCGTGACG
>Ga0182019_10000042_pt1 | contig 62837 bp, 54 predicted proteins | sample 812E2MmetaG_FD_120483 | JGI IMG/M metagenome (GOLD analysis project Ga0182019, IMG submission 120483) | Permafrost microbial communities from Stordalen Mire, Sweden - 812E2M metaG | ecosystem: Environmental > Terrestrial > Soil > Wetlands > Permafrost | place: Sweden: Stordalen | collected...
ACCGGCGAAGCGCGGCGGACGCCGGGACTAGCCGCCAATCGTGGCCGGGGACCTGCCCTCTGACGCCTGAGGGCCTTCGCGGAGGCCAGAGGACTGGTCTTTCACGGCCTGCACCACGAGATCTACCTTTCCGATCCACGGCGGGTCGCCCCCGAGAAGCTCAAGACAATTCTGCGCGAACCGGTGCGGAAATCCTGAAAAGGTCGGCTATACAGCCGCAGTTCAATTCGCCTTGCCCGGGCGCGCTGGCCGGGGACAATTTGCCGCCGGCGCTTTTTCCGCACTCGTCACGCCCGTCCAATCGTTTTCCGCCATGAAATTCGAGCACTTCGCCCTGAACGTTCCCGATGCGCGCGCCATGAGCCGCTGGTATGTCGAGCAGCTGGGAGTGCAGATCGCCCGCCGGCGCGATGACGCGCCCTACACCCATTTCCTGGCTGACGAGACCGGCCGCGTATTCATGGAGCTCTACACCAATCCCAAGGCCGCCATCCCCGACTACGCCGCCCAGCACCCCCTGGTGCTGCACTTCGCGGTAGTGGCCGCCGACGCGCGCGCCGAATGCCAGCGATTGGAGAAGGCCGGCGCCAGGCTTTTCCTCGAAGAGCCGCTGCCCGACGGTTCGCGGCTCATCATGATGCGCGATCCGTGGGGCGTGCCCCTTCAGCTCTGCCAGCGCGCGCAGCCCTTCTAGGAGTCGCCCGGTCGCGCCAGCATCCCCGCTGCCCAATGCCACCCCGCACATCGCGGTTTCGCGTGCCAATCTGGCGGCGGTTCTCCCTCGCGCTTCTGCTGGCCGCCCGCCTCGGCGCGGCCACGACCAACGGCGCGCCTCCTGCCCCCGGCCTGCTTTTTTATCTCTCGGGAGAGAACGGCACCACGGCCGATTACTCGGCGGGCGGCACCCCCACCCCCAATTTCGACCACGAGGTCACGCGCATCGCCGACGGCACGAGGGGGGCGGCCCTGAGCTGCGGCGACCTCCAGCTCCTCGCCTGGGGGGCGCCCGGCAACATCTGCGCACAGCGCGGCACGCTGTCGTTCTTCTGGCGGTCGCGCTACCCGGTGGGTCCGACGGAATTCCCGATCTTCCGCGTCGCCTTCGGCGACCACACGAGCTGGGACATGGTCTGGCTGCGCATCGACTACAACGGCCATGGTTTCGACGCATTCGTCACCGACAGAAACCTGGCGCGCATCCGCGTGTCGGTCCCAGTGCAGCCGTTTCCGAAACCCGGGGAATGGACCCACCTCGCCCTGGGATGGGACGAGACGCGCGGGATCCGGTTCTACGTGAACGGCCGGCTCGCAGCGAAGAATGAAACGGCCGGCGTCTACGACACCGCACTTGATCAGTTCGGGCCGCACTCGCGCATCATCAGCCCGCACAACGTCCAGAGTGACTACAATTTCGTCCGCGGCGGCGACCTCGACGAGCTCCGCATCTACGACCGGATGCTCGCGGATGACGCCGTCGCCACCCTCGCCACGGGCGGCGCGCCGGCTGATCTTCCGCGACTGCCGGTCCGCGATCTCGCGGACACCCGCTGGCGCGACGAATGGTGGTTGCGCTACGGTTGGACCCGCCAGGGCGATCCGCCGCCCTATGATGCCGCCCGTGCAGTCAGCGTGCGCAAGGTTGAGATCCACGACGCCTATGAACTCAAGCGATGGTGGTGGAAAGCGTGCGACGGCATCCGCGAGACCACCTGGCCTGGCGTCTACAACCGCTCGCGCCTGCCGGGTCGCAACGACTATTTCCAGCTGCCCGACTGGGATTGTTATGTGCAGTCGGGAAGATCGATCACGTTTATCATGCCCGCCGAGCCGTGGAATCAGCTCGAGATCGCCGGCGCGGCCTGGGGTCGCATGGAGTTGCTGCAACCAGATGCCGCGACTGACGGCGTGGCTGAGTCGGTGCTCTTCGCGCGCGCCCGCGGCCAGGAGAAGACGGTGCATCGCCTCCCGGCCGCGATCACCGGCCGGAAAATCCGGTTCACCAATGCCGAGCAGGAGGAACCCATCGGGGAACTCGCCGCCTACCACGTCATTGCAGGCCGCGAGCCTGCCGGCAGCACCAGGCTCGCCTATCGACTCGCCGCCATCGCGCCGCCCGACAGCCGGCTCGATTCGCTGGTCGCGTACATCCAGGGCCGCTTCGCGCCAGATGAACGCGCCATGTTGATGGCGCAGCCGGCGGATTCCACTGGGGCCGCCCCGCCGGCGGTACCGCCCCCGCCTTCGTTGCCGCTCGTGCACGTGCTCATCCCCAACACCTGGGACAAGCTCACGGACGGCCTTGACGGCGTTGCGATCGATCTGCCAGCCCTCGACGTGAAGCCAACGCACGGCGGGCTTTTCCCTTTGAACATTCAGGTGAAGGACCCGCTCTGGCCGATGCGCACCATGCTGGATTTCACCTTGAGCGTGAAGCCGCATGAGGCGAAGACGCTCTGGCTCGACCTGCGCGATCGCCTTCTGCCCCCCGGCCGGAGCCTCTGGATCACCATCGCCGGCGCCGGGGCCGACTTCGGAACATCCGCGCTCGTCGGCACCGAGCTGCGCCTGGTGTTCAAGCCCCGGGCGGCGGCGCGCCCCGAGCACGAACTCGACCGCTTCACTCAGGCGAAGGACAGCTACGCCATGCTCGTTGAAGAGCATCCCCACAGCCCGAAGCTCAATCTCTGGAACCGTTTCGAGGCGGACATCACGGACCTGATGCGCGTCAACCCGGACCATGATCCCGGCCGCAATTACGCCGCCGTCGGCCTGGGAACGCCGCGTCCGCCGTTTCGTCAGCCGGTGCCGCCTCCCGGCGTGCCGCTCTGGGCATTCCGCCAGGTCGAACTGCTCGGTCGCGTGAAGCACTTCGTCGTCTGGTACATCGACCACCGCCAGGTGGAGTTTGGCGACTTCGGGGGCGGGATCTCCGATGACGTCGACCTTCTCAACACCTGGCCCGGCGTGGCCCTCATGGGTTGCGAGCCGGACAAGCTGACGCGGTCGCTGCACCGTCTCCTCGAAGCGGCGTTCCGGAACGGAATGTTCACGAATGGACTGCCCACCATCCAGGCCGACGAATTGCACAGCTACGAGGAAGGCATCGACTGTCTCGGCGCCAACCTGATCCTCGACTATGGCAACCCGCAGCAAATCGAACGCGCGATGGTCACGGCGCGCGGCGTCGAGGGAATCACGGCCATCAACTCCGCGGGCCACCGTCAAATCCGCACCTCCTATTACAGCGGCCGGAAGATGGCCACGGAGGACCCGTGGGGCTACGCGAAGGCTTACTCCTACCTTGTGCTCCAGCCCGGCCAGCTGCTGGTTGACTACAACGGCAATCCGGCTGCGAAGAAGCTCCTGCTCGAACTCGCCGATGGTCTCCTCGCCCACCGCAAGCAGGACGCGGCCGGCCGCTATTATCTCCCCTCCGCAATCCATTTCAGCGACGACCAGGACGCCTCGGCAACACGCGGTTATCTCCCATGGCACGTCTTCTGGGGCGCCTGGCGCTGGACCGGCGACTGCCGCTACCTCGCCCCGATTCTTGACAGCGGCACCTCCGGGCTGATGGCGGTGAATGCCAACGCGCTCGACTGGCTCGGCGTGCGCGACAATTTCGGCCCGCGCATTCTCGCGGGCGAACGCGGCCGGCCGCTCGACCCGCGCCCGAACGACGGCCGCGGCAGCGCGCGCTCCAACGCCTATCGCTATTCCGCCGCCGACCATTTCATCTGGCAGCTGACCGGCGACAAAGAAAACCTCACGCGTCTCTACGCGGACGAAATCGAGGAGTGCGAGCTGCTCGACTACATCAACACCGAGGGCAGCCTGTGGATTGACCGGGTGGGCGTGCCTTACGCCGAGCTGCAACGCGCCCGGCTCGGGGGAGTCGCGCTGCTTCGCAACGCGCTTTATCCAGGTCATGTCGTCAGCTGGCGTTTTGCCGCACCCGCTACCGACCAGAGCGTGGCGATTCTCCTCCCTGACGCCACTCCCACGGCGTTCAAGGTCATCGCCTGCAACGTCGAAACCACCGCCGTCCGCGCCACGATGACCGGCTGGAATGTAGACCCCGGCATCTGGGAAATCACGCAGGGCGTCGACACCACGGGCCGGGATGTCGCCGACCAGGCGCTCACCACAACCACGGCCGTGTTTGAGCGCACACGCGCCATTGAACTTTTGCTGCCGCCGCGCGCCACGACTGTGCTCACGTTGAGGCTGCGCACGCCCGCCACGCCCTACTGGTCGCGGCCGGACCTGGGAATCAGCCGCGAAGACGTCTTCTTGCAGGGGCGGGAGGTGCGCGTGAGGGTGCACAGCCTCGGCTCCGTGCCGGCCCCGGAGACGGTCGTCGGCTTCCGCAAAGCCGGGCGGATCGTGGCCACGGCCGTGGTTCCCGGGCTCGAAGCACCCGTCGACCTTCAGCCGAGGACAACCGAGGTCGCGCTCACGCTCCCCGCCGGCACTGATCCAGCCGGCGGCGTTGTCGAAATTGATCCTGAGCACACGCTGCTGGAAATCACCGTGCTCAACAATCGAGTGCCGCTGTAGCAAAGCAGCGCGTTACGGAAAACGCGCGCAGCCCCAACCTCCTCGTTCCAGGTTAATTGTCCTTTGCTTTCTGGAGCGCGTCGCCCGCCAGCGCGCCCGGATGAAACCGCACCTCCCAAATGGCGCCCTTGAACCAGGAGGCCCGGTTCAGGCGTACGCCGAGCGACGTCTGTCCGGATTGCATCGGCGCAAATTCGATTGCGCCCTCCAGCTCCTGCCGTCCATCCACCCAGCTCGTCATCCGGTGGCCGTCATACCGCAACGCGACCCAACGCCACCGGCCGGCGGGGTGAGTTCGAGAACGGTCAAGAAGCGTCAGTCGGCTCGCGCCCGAGAGCATGAAGGTGTCGAGGGCCCACTGCCCCTCCGGCGTCTGCCGGATCTCCAGAAGGACACGGTTGCCGACTTCATCCTGCACGTGAAGAAACCGCTGTTCGGGCCCCCCACCCGCCTCGGGCCGGACCAGCACCTCGATCGTGAATTGCGGCAGGCGGGCCAGTGGATTGACGGGCACGACCAGTCCGTCGTGCGCTCCGTCAAACTGCACGAACCTCCCGCCGGTATTCTCCACGACCTGCGGCGCGCCGAGTACCTCGGTCGGACAGCCGGCAACGGTCGCCGGCTGATCGAACTGCCACACAACCGGGGCCGGTGGCGAAGCGTTGGCCTGCGACTCAGCCGTACCCAACCGGCCTTCGCCCGCGCAAACCACGCCAATCAGCCCGGCCAGTTTGATACTCCCGGTCGTCGACCACCAGCCCGCATCGGCCCTTCCGGCAGAATGACCCGGGGCCGCCCGAATGTGTCCGACGGATGAAGCCGCCTAGTGCGTCATTGCCTTGCCAGGAGCGTCCGCTTTTGCTCGAACCCCTGCGCTCATGAAACCCGGACTTCTCCGCACTGTCGCCCTCGTCGCGAGCATCGCCGCCGGCGGTTTGCTGCCTCAGGCGCACACGGCGGCCGGGGCCATCCGCTGGCTCATCATGGCCATGCTTTTCCTGGTCTTTCTGCAGACGCGGATCACGCGCGGGGCGCTGCACCGCAGCCACGCGGTGCTGTTCGCCGCCAACCTCGCGATGGGCTTTGCCGCGTGGGGGCTGGGCGGGCTGGTGGGCGGGCGGGACGTGGCGCTGGCGGCGTTTTTCGCCGGGATCACCCCGACCGCGACGGCCGCCCCCGTGGTGGTCAGTTTCTTGCGCGGGCGCGTGGACTATGTGATCGCCGCGTTTCTCGTCACCAACCTTCTCATGGCTGCGCTCCTGCCCGGACTGTTGCCGCTGGTGCTTGGGCGCGCCACGCCGGCGGTGTTTGCCGAGGTGCTTGGCAGCGTGAGTTTGGTGGTGTTCCTTCCCATGGGCGCGGCGTGGCTGCTGCGGGTCGTCTGCGCGCAGACCGGGGAGTGGCCGCAACGACTGCGCAATCTGTCGTTCGGGATGTGGGTGGTGGCGTTGTTTCTGATCACGGCCAACGCCTCGTTTTTCCTGCACTCCCATCCGGAGCTCCCGCGCCTCGCCCTCGGCCAGATCGCCCTGACCACGGCGCTTGTGTGCGCCGCCAATTTCGCACTCGGCCGGATCATTGGCGGACGCGAGTTTGCCCAGGAGGCTAGTCAGTCGCTCGGGCAGAAGAACACCACCCTGACGATCTACCTGGCCCTGGTCTATGCGAACCCACTCGTCGCCCTCGGACCAACCTCTTATGTGGTCTGGCATAACCTGTGGAACTCCTGGCAGCTGCGCCGGGACCGGCCGTCGGCGGTCACTGGGACCCCCTCCGGCGGCGGAGACCATGCGAAATAAACGCCGGCGGCTTCTCCGGCACGGCTGCCTGCAGCGCCGCGCCGTCCACTTTCGGTTTCGTCCCGTTCAAGATTTTAATAGCTGCTGCTGGTCAATTAATATAGTATCGATCCCGACCAAAGACTTGTGGTTGGCTGATCCCGGAGAGATAGTCTGTTCCGACATCAACCAACCGGCATTCCCATACCTCTGCCGTCCAATTCCGCCCGTGATCCTTTCGCCAAATCCGCCGCCCCCGGAGACCCCCAAGAAGATCGTCGTCGTTGAAGACGACTCGGCCATGCTCGACATGATAACGACGGCCCTCCGGAGCATCGGCTATGAAGTCCTCCCATTCACCGAGCCGCTCGAGGCGCTGGATTGGCTGAGCCATGCGCAGTGGGGCGTCGATCTGATTATCACCGACATCATGATGCCGGAAACGAATGGCCTGGCTCTCGTCAAGACGATTCGGGCCAAGGCTGGGCCCGTCGCGATTCTTCTGGTGAGCGCCTGGCTGACCGACGAGGCCCTCTGGGGCGATGGGCAGGAAGACCTCCCGTTTCTTGCGAAACCGTTTTCGCTGCCCGCCCTCTTTGAAGCAGTGGAAGGTGCGATGGCGCGACATCCACGCAACACGCCTGGCTCGGCCTGATCACCCCCGGCCACCCTGCCCATGGACCTGCAGCTCCTGTTCACCGCGGAAAGACTCCAGCTGAATCCCCTGCTCACCAAAGGAGCGGTACGGAAGGGCCGGTACACGGTCAAAACGATCGATACCGGAGGCTATCTGACGATTGACGAATTGCAATGGCATGTGCTGGCCGCCTTCAACAAGCCCAAGACGGTGCCGGACGTGCTGCAATTTCTCATCACGGAGCGGATCTGCCCAGCCCTGCATGATTTCTACGAGCTGATCATCAAGGCGAATCGCGCCGGCGTGCTGCAAACGGCGCCCAGCCCGGCCAAGCAGGTTACCCCGCTGGATTGGAAACTTGGCTTTCCGCCCAAGTTTGCCTGCTGGTTGGGGGCAATGCTGCTGGCCGCCGCGCTGCTGACAATTGGGATCCGGCCACCGCGTTTGCCCCCCGGTACCTTGACTGAGATTCTGTTGACTCTCCTCGCCGGTTATCTCGGCACCGCGGTCGCGGTCAGCTTGGGGACCATTCTCAGCGCCTCGGTTCTGCACTCCGCGGGCGGGGATGCTTCCCGGCCCCATCTCAGCTGGTCCTGGGGGCTGCCGCGATTTAATCTCGACCTGCGGGATTCCCTGATCATGGACGCCTGCACCCAGCGGGCCATTCAGCTCGTCCGATCGTCGCCCTTGGGCCTGCTGGTTATCGGCCTCTGTGTCTGGCAGCCGCAGGCTGCGCTGCTGCCGACCGTCCTTTTCGCTCTGCTCGTGCGCCCCATCTTCGGCGGGCCGGTCAGTCACCCAATCAATGCAGGCTTGGGAAGGCCGGTACTCGACACTTCCAGCCGCCTGCTATTCCCCGCCAACCGGAACTGGGCTGGTCTGTGGCGCACGGCCCGGCTACAATTCGATCTGCCGGTGGTGATTACCCGGCTGGTCTGGGGCTTCCTCTGGACTGGAGGGATCACCCTGCTCGGAAGCCAGATCGCGGGCGTACCAATTAGAGAGATGATCATCGATCGGCACTTCTGGAGAGTCTTCGCGGTGGTTTTTGCGATCGCCGCGGCCATCCCGACCAGCGTGTTTGCTTTCGTCGCGACGGCGGAGAGCCTGCGGGAGCCGATTCGCAAGATCAAGAGACTCTGGCGCCTCCGCCAATTGCGCAAGCGGGCGGTTTTTCAGCCGGTCACCATGAAGACGATCACCGGCACCTTGGCGGCCTCACCTATCTGCCAGCAGTTGCCGGCTGACCGGCGCCGGGCACTGGCCGATGCGGTAAACGTGGTCACTCTTCCTCGCGGAAATCTCTTGGCCGACTTCAACAAGCCGGCCTCCGAAATTTATATTATCGTCAGCGGCGCGGTTGACGTCTTTCGGCGCGACCACAAAGGGCGACTTCAGCGCGTGTGGCAGGCGATTGAGGGCGACATCGTTGGCGCGGAGGAGCTGGTTGAACCCCGCCCATTGGGTTGGAAACTCAAGACGCGCACCCCGGTGATCGCCCTGCGGGTGCCGCGGGCAGTTTTTGAAAAGGAGATCGTTGCCCGGATGGGCTCTGAGGCCGCCCAGGCGCTGATCCATCGCGTGCCTTTCCTCCGTCAGAACCATCTTTGCCGTAACTGGCATCCGCAGGCGATCAGCCGCTTCGCGGGCATTTCCCGGTTGGTGACTTATGCCGCCGGAAACGAGGTGCTGATCGAGAAGCATGACAGCCAGGGACTGTTCTTCATCTATGAGGGGCTGGCTGAGGTCTCGAGGCAGAAGCGCCGCCTTTCCCGGCTGGGCATCGGAGGCTTCATTGGTGAAATCGGCTTGCTGCAAAACAGCGCCTCCACTGCCACGGTCGTCGCCAACGGTCCGCTCTCCTGCCTGGCCATCGACAAGATGGTGTTCTTCCGCTTTCTCACCCAAAACTACGAAGTGGGCCTGGAGGTGGAGCGTCTGAGTTCGCAACGACTGGGCAGGCCCGTCTTTCCTCTCCATCCCGGCTCCTTCGAGGTCCGTTGATGGATCTGGCGGGCAGCGCCCCGGACGCCGGAGTGATTTTCCCCTCGGGCCGTCGATCAGTGGAAACTTGGTCCTCCCGCAGACGTCTGTAGAGCACGGAATCGTTGATCTCCCGGCAAAGCCAGTGTGATCCAGCATTCCTCGTCCTCCTGAAATGCCAACGAGACCCTCCTCTGTTCTGCCGCTGGCCGGGGTGTGCCTTGCCACCGTGCTTCTTCTGCTTTGGCTGGTGGGAAGGGACTGGGTGCGGCCCGCGACCGTACCGACGCCGCCAGCAGCCAGTGGGCGGCCGACCGTGGCCAGCGCGGCAGCCGCCACGGCTCGACCGACCGCGCCAGACGTCCGGCCAAATCTGGCGGGGCGTCCGATCCTGAAATACCTTCAATCGACGTTCGATCGGCCGGGCGTCCGGTCTCACGAAGCCGTGCTGACTTTTGCAAATGCCGAAGCCTACCGGAAGTTCCTCGCTCGCGCCAACCAGTCGGGCCTGACCGTTCTCGCACAGTTGGATGCACTTCTGGCCGTACGGGTGCGCTATGATTCACTCACTGATTTGCAGGCGGACCTGCTGGGAAATGTCCCGGATTTCTCCGAGGTCGGAGCCAATTTTTTCATTAATATTCCCCAGACACCGGCAAAGGAGGACCGGGCGGCAGTGAATCTGGTGCCGCTGGGCGACAGACTGCGCCTCTTCCTCGGCGTGACCGGCGACTATAGCCAGTGGGGGAGCGGGGTGACCATCGCGGTGCTCGACAGTGGCGTCGCCGCGGACAACACCTTTGGGCAAGGGCGGGTGCAATACCTCGACGTCGGGCTCGGCACCGCCGCCGGCACCGGAACAGAGGATGGGCACGGCACCGCGGTGGCTGCGCTGGCCGCCGGGATGGCGCCAGACGCCTCTGGCGTTGCTCCGGCTGCCAGCATTCTCAGCATTCGGATCACTGACGCAAACGCCCAAAGCGATGTTTTCACCCTTTCAGAGGCAATCGTTGCGGCAGTCGACGCCGGCGCGCAGATCGTAAACATCAGCCTGGGCGGCTACGAAACCGACAGCCTGCTGGCCAACGCGATCAGTTATGCGAGCCAGCGCGGTGTCGTCATTGTGGCCTCAGCCGGCAATGACCAGGCTGCCCAGCTCACCTGGCCGGCGGCTGACCCACGAGTGGTGTCGGTGGGTGCCGTCGATGCGCTGGAGCAACAGGCGACGTTCTCCAACGCAGGGGCACAGCTGCAGATCACCGCGCCTGGCTACGGCGTCCAGACCGCCTGGCTGAACGGCCAGCGCGTTTATTTCGACGGCACATCGGCCAGCGCGCCCATCGTCGCCGGGGCGATTGCTGCGATCATGTCGACGAGTCCCGGCGTGAATGCGACCCAGGCCTGGCAAGTGCTTCAGCAGTATGCCAGCGACGGTGGCGCCCCGGGGCCCGATGCCGACTATGGCAACGGCGTCCTCAATCTCGGATGGGCCATGGCCCGGAACGACCCCACCCGAATCGATACCGCGATCGCCAGCAACTACTATGACAGCGCCACGGGGCAGATGGAGTTCGTGGTGCAGAACCGCAGCGGGCAAAGCGTCAGCGGCCTCGTGCTGAACATTGATGCGGGGGGCACCACCAGCAACTACTCAATCCCCATACTGACTCCAGGCGCCATCTCGGTGGTCAAGCTGCCGGTTGACCAAAACCAGCTCGCCGCCTCTGGCGGTATCGTCTTCCGCACGCAGCTGATCAATCCCCCGGGCATCGTCGACCAGGTCCCGGCAAACAACCGCCGGACCAGCTCACTGACGCCGCCGTCGAAGTGAAAATCCCAGGAGCAGGCTCCGGGGCGTCGGCTCCGTTGTGAATGACGGCATCGGGTTTCTCCTTCTTCCGCCCAAACCGTGATAAAGCGAATCAATCGCCCGGTGCCGGTTGTGTTCTTGCGTTCGTTAACTAGAATCCTAGGCCATTGTGCCAATGAACCGCCAAGGACTCGGAACCAAAGCCCTCCACGCCGGCCAGACGCCTGATCCCACGACTGGCTCCCGCGCCGTCCCCCTCTACCAGACGACGAGCTACGTCTTTCGCGACACTGAACACGCCGCGAACCTTTTTGCGCTGAAGGAGCTCGGCAATATCTACACGCGCATCATGAACCCGACGACCGACGTCTTCGAGCAACGCGTAGCGGCGCTCGAGGGCGGTTCCGGAGCGCTCGCCCATGCTTCGGGACAGGCCGCAATCACCGATGCCATCCTCAACATCGCTGGCGTGGGCGACCATCTCGTCTCTGTCTCCCAGCTATATGGCGGCACCTACAACCTCTTCCACTACACACTACCCAAGATCGGCATCGAGGTGTCGTTTGTCGATGCCCAGGATCCCGACGCCTTTCGCAAGGCGGTCCGGCCCAATACCAAGGCGTTTTACGGCGAAGGCCTCGGGAATCCCGCATTGAACATCTTTTCGTTCGAGGAGGTCTCCCGGATCGCGCACGAGGTCGGTGTGCCTGTCATTGTCGACAACACCTGTCTCACGCCGATGCTCAACCGTCCATTCGAGTGGGGTGTCAGCGTCGTCGTCCACAGCTCCACCAAGTACATTGGCGGCCACGGGACCTCCATCGGTGGCATCGTGGTCGATGGCGGACAATTCAACTGGGGCAATGGCCATTTTCCCGGTTTCACCAACCCCGATCCGAGCTATCATGGACTGGTGCATTGGGATGCGTTCAAGAGCTTCGCGCCTGCCGGTGGCGCAAACATCGCCTATATCATGAAAATGCGGCTGCAACTGCTCCGCGACATCGGCGGATGTATCAGCCCCTTCAATGCCTTTCTCATGCTGCAGGGACTCGAAACCCTGCACCTGCGCATGGAGCGGATCTGCCAGAATGCGCTCAGGACAGCCGAATTCCTTGCGGCGCAGCCGAACGTCAGATGGGTCAACTACCCCGGTCTCAAGACCAGCCCAAGCCACGCCGCGGCTAAGAAGTACCTAACGGGCGGCTTCGGCGGCCTGATCGGCTTCGGAGTGAATGGCGGTTTTGAGGCCGGCAAGAAGTTCATCGAGTCGCTGCGACTGTTTTCCCACCTCGCCAACATCGGCGACTCAAAGTCGCTCGCCATCCATCCGGCGAGCACGACGCACAGCCAGCTTTCTCCCGAGGAGCAGGTTTCAACCGGAGTCTCTGCCGACTATGTGCGCCTGTCCCTGGGCACCGAGGATTTCGCCGACATCCAAGCAGATCTGGAGCAGGCTTTGGCGAAAGCCTGACCAACCGTGCCGCGATGGCGGGAGCAATCCGTCAAGGAGCCTGCGGATGAAGTCCGAAAGGCTCCCAGCCGAGATCCATTCGATTTGATCGAACGTAAGTCGTTGATAAACGATTTTCAATATCAACAAAAACATCCTTGTTTTTGTTGGTTTTGGAAGGATTCCGTGCCCCTTTTTGCCATTTTTATGGCTTGTTAGGCCGTTTTCAGTGGCGTAGAAGTACCCCTTCAAAATCGGTGATTGCCACCAAAAAAGAACTAATTTTGAACGCCTGACCCACCAAACCCAACTAACCGACGTAAGCCTAACTCAACCAAGGGCCTGTTTTGGACCTTAAGCAAATCAAGCAAATCATCGATCTAATGAAACGCTCCGACCTCACCGAATTTGCGGTGGAGGAGGAGGGTTTTAAGTTGAAGATCCGGCGGGGCCACAATGGGGCCCCCGTCGTTTCCTCCAACGGGGGATCGGTTGCACCGATGCTGGAAACGCCGGCGATCGCGTCCTCTGCTCAGGCGGCGCCGGCCGCGTTTTCGGCTGGTGGCGAGAAGGAAGAGGCCGGCTTCAGCTATATCAAGGCGCCGATGGTGGGGACATTCTATCGGGCGCCTTCTCCGGAAAGTCCGCCGTTCGCGGAAATCAACGCGAAGGTTTCCGAGAACTCCGTCATCTGCATCATCGAGGCCATGAAAATCATGAATGAAATTCAGGCCGAGGCCAAGGGTACGGTGGTGGAGATCCTCGTTGAGAACGGCCAACCGGTCGAATACGGTCAACGCCTGTTCAAGATCAAGCAAGGCTGATTGGCCTCCGGCCATCACGTTTCCTGCATCCGAGCTGGTTTACTTGCGGTCCTGCAAATGAGTATTGGGGGCTTTCTTGTCCATGATTCAAAAGATCCTGATCGCTAATCGTGGCGAAATCGCCCTTCGCATCGTCCGTGCCTGCCGCGAGCTGGGCATCAAGACCCTGGCGGTCTATTCCGAGGCCGATATCCAGTCGCTCCATGTTCAACTGGCGGACGAAGCCATTTGCATCGGCGGCCCCAAGAGCGCGGACAGCTATATGCGCGCTGATCGCATCATCAGCGCGGCGGAAATTGCCGACGTCGACGCAATCCATCCCGGATACGGTTTTCTCTCTGAAAACAGCAAATTCGCCGAGCAGTGCGAATCGTGCAATATCCGGTTTATCGGGCCCAAGTCTCAGACCATAAAGATCATGGGAGACAAGTCCATTGCGCGGAATACGGTGCAAAAGGCCGGTGTTCCCACCGTGCCTGGCTCCGATGGTCCCGTCGATTCAGAATCCGAGGCGACCAAGGTCGCGCGCAAGATTGGGTATCCAATCATCATCAAAGCCGTGGCAGGCGGGGGCGGGCGCGGAATGCGGATCGCCCACAATGATGTATCCTTCGCCAAGGAATATCACGTTGCTCGCGCCGAAGCCGAGAAGACCTTCAACAACGCCTCAGTTTACCTAGAGAAATACATCCAGAATCCCCGGCACATCGAGTTCCAGATCCTGGCAGACAGCCACGGGAAGGTGCTGCATCTGGGCGAACGCGACTGCTCGGTGCAGCGCCGTCACCAGAAGCTCATTGAGGAGTCGCCCTCGCCGTTTCTTAACTCCGATCTCCGCAAGCGAATGGGCAAGGCCGCGGTCCGGGCAGCAATGGCCGCCGAATATGAAAATGCGGGTACCATCGAATTCATCGTCGATTCCAACGGCGAGTTCTATTTCATCGAGATGAATACCCGTATTCAAGTCGAACATCCTGTCACCGAAGAGGTTACTGGTGTCGATCTGATCAAGGAACAGATTCGCATCGCATCCGGTGAGAAACTCGATTTCGACCAGAAAGACATCGAGTTCCGCGGTCATGCGATCGAGTGTCGCATCAATGCCGAGGATCCCGCCCGCAACTTTACCCCGTCACCCGGCACCATTGGGCTGTACTACGCGCCCGGCGGGCACGGCGTGCGCGTCGATTCGCATGTCTACAGCGGGTACACCATTCCGCCCTACTATGATTCGATGATCGGCAAGCTCATCGCTCACGGCGACAATCGCAAAATGGCCTTGGAGCGCATGTACCGGGCGCTGAGTGAATACCTCATCCGCGGCATCAAGACCACCATTCCGCTGCACAAGGCGATTCTGAGTGACCCCGTTTTCATCGCTGGCAAAGCCACGACCGGCTATCTTGAGGAGTTTTTGAGCCGCACACCGATGGATCTTTTCTGAGCCGGGTTCAGCTTCCGCGGATCAGCAGCAAATCGGCCCATTCGCCGATCGTGCGCGATTCGGTCCGCCAACCGGAGGTCTCCGCCGCGAAATGCTTCCGCAGCGCCTCAAGCTCCTCTGCGAGGATACCGCTCAATGAAAGGCAGCCGCCAGGGGCCACCGCTTGCACGAGCTCCCTTGACTGCTGCCGGAGCACGTCCGTCTGGATATTCGCAAGCACTAGGCCGGCCTGGCGGCCGGCGAGCCCCATCGCCAAATCGCCGAGGAAAAACTCCACGCGATTGGCCACCTCGTTGAGGGCGGCGTTTCCCCGGCTCACCCGCACCGCCACGGGATCGTTGTCAAAACCGGCAACCGGTCCCAGACCAAATCGGGCCGCGGAAACCGCCAGAATGCCCGAGCCGCAACCGGCATCCACCACCCCAGGAGGCATCCCGGGCTTTGCCTTCTCCCGCCCCACCCTCTGTCCCGAATTCCGCGCCCGGAACTGGTCCGCGAATTCGACCAGGCGCTCGCAACAGAGTCTGGTCGTTTCGTGATTCCCCGTGCCGAATGCCATGCCTGGATCCAGCCAGACGACTTCGTCGCCGGCGGGGGCGCGGTAGGTCCCGCGTTGCCATTCCGGCACCCAGTGGCGACGCCCAATCCGCCACGCCTTGAAATGGATCTTGTAGCTTTCCGCCCAGTCGGCATCAGGCAACTCGCGGAATTCCGCCGTTCCCGCCACCCAGCCCGGACTGAGCGCCCCGGCCAGCCGGCACCAGGCTCCCGCGGCCTCGGCAGGCCTCGCGAAGTACCCCACCACCCAGGCGCAACCCGACGGCAGGTCCTCCCGCACTGTCCAACCCGGCTCCTCCAGCACTGCGATCGTCTCCTCGATCGCTTCAACCGCACCAGGCGCCACGGCGACCTTGCATTCCGACACTGCCATGCCTCGCAGGTTCTCGCATGCCCGGTCATGCCGCAACGGGAAAACCCCTCAACCTTTACAGGGGAGAACGGAGGGAACTGAGCCGGACCCATGCAATAGAACCGTGGTCGTCCTCAAAGAATCATCAACCGCTCGGTGAATGATGTCGGAAGCGTTCTGCTGGCCGGCCGAACGCTTCCTACAAATGCACGGTTCCGGCTGAGAGGGTTTTCCTTTCATTCCTTTTTCTTCTCCGCTTCCTCTGTTACCTCCTGTAGAACAGTCTGGTAGCAGCTCTGCTGCATTGGAATTCGATCCCGCCCGCCTCCACCCCCACCCCCGGTTATAGCCATGAACCAGAGATTCCTCCTTGCCCTCCTCCTGGCCGAACTCAGCTGCACGTCGGCGCTGCTTCGTGCCGCCGCCCCCTTGAAAGCGCAGCCGGCAGACCTCACGCCGGGCGCAGTGCTCAGTGTCATGGAGCAGGTGGCCGACTGGCAGCTCGCAAATCCGTCAACGCACAGTCCAACGGACTGGACCCAGGGCGCCGGCTACACCGGCATGATGGCGCTCGCGGGCGCGTCCAGCAGCCCCCGTTTCCTCGACGCCATGATGAAAATGGCCATGGCTAACGAATGGAAGCTCGGCCCGCGGCCCTACCACGCCGATGATCATTGCGTGGGGCAGACGTACGCGGAGTTGTTCTTCCGGTCCAAGGACCCCGCGATGATCGCTCCGATGCGGGAGCGATTCGACTGGATCCTGGCCCATCCCAACAATGGCAGCCTCGACTTCGACGCCACCCGCAACCCCGACCGCCTGGATCGCTGGTCGTGGTGCGACGCCCTGTTCATGGGACCACCGGCCTGGATTCGACTGTATGTCGCAACGGGCGAAAAGGCCTATCTCGACTTCATGGTCGAAAAATGGTGGAAGACTTCGGAATACCTCTATGACCAGAAGGAACACCTCTATTTCCGCGACAGCTCCTATTTCGATCGGCGCGAGGCCAACGGGGAAAAGGTTTTCTGGAGCCGGGGAAACGGCTGGGTGATGGCCGGTCTCGTGCGGGTGCTGCAATACCTGCCCGCCGACCATCCGGCCCGCCCGCGCTTCCTGCACCAATATCGGGAGATGGCCGACAAGATTCTCGCCTGCCAGCAAGCCGACGGCCTTTGGCGGTCCAGCCTGCTGGACCCAGCCAACTATCCGCTCAAGGAGACCAGCGGCTCCGGATTCTATTGCTATGCTCTGGCCTGGGGCGTCAATCAGGGCCTGCTTGATCGCGGCCAATTCGAGCCTGCCGTCAGGAAGGCCTGGCAGAGTCTGGCCGGTTGCGTGACGCCCGAGGGCAAGCTCACCCATGTGCAGCCCATCGGGGCCGATCCGAAGAAGTTCGACGACAGCGCCACGGAAGTCTACGGCGTCGGCGCGTTCCTGTTGGCCGGCAGCGAGGTCTCCCGGCTGGTGAACGGCGGCCAATCCACCGATACGAGTTCCCGGTGAAGATCAGAAGCAAAGCCGGACTCCTTCCGGCTCCGTGTCAGAGGAAGAAACTGGATCCGGAGGGGCGGAAGAAAATCAAGCCAAGCCTTGGCGCGCCGAGGATCAAACCTCAACACGCCAGCGCAGAAACCGTCCACGCAAAGCGGCGCCCGCTACCTCCGATGAGTCGTCGCGGGTTACCTGCGTGAACCTACACCACCAAATTCGAACTTCCGATCCTCTGCGAGAAACCCCGTGAGGTCACTTCTTCGTGGGTTGCACGAAGTCATACTGGGCGTTCACCAGGCTGCTGTTTCTGCCCCCCGCGCCACCATCGGTGACTTTCACGCAGAGCTGCACGTTGACGTGGCCCTTGGCGTCGCTGCCCGAAAAGGGGCCGAGTTCCTAGTCGTAGGCGACCTGGTAGCTATCGACGCCAGGGTTTAGCACCATGTCGGTGTCCCCCGTCGTCGCCTTGTCGCTCCGGACCCAATGGTATTGCACCGTCATGGGTCCACTGTGGGGGGTCACGTGGATCTCGCCCGTCCAGTAGAAATGGGCGGGGCCGCGATCTTTATAGCTGGCCGGATGGACGCGTAGATCCAAATTCTGGAGGGCACCTTTGACGGGAATCGCACCCAGAGCCGCCACGCAGGGGAGCAAGAGGCAGGCAAGGAGGAGGGTCAGGCGTTGGTATGACATCGGATTTTCTTTTTTTCCCCAGTGCAAGAAGAATGAGGAACCGTGGCCCGACCTTTCGCTCGCCACTCGCCCAAAAGGCCCAACTGGAAAAGCCGCCATACTGGCCCCGGATCCGTTGAAACAGGTCGGCATTCATGGGCCAATCATAGCGTGCGTGCCTACTCGACGATCCCCCGAATCAGTTCCCGTTTAGGTCTGTGGCCTTCCTGCCAAGCTTCTCCTTGTACCGCCTCTCCAGTTTCAAGACTTCGGAACGAGTGTAGGCGCGGGGAACAATCTGCAGCAGCGAGTAGGCGAACGCGGCGATCTGTGAACAGGACAACAACCTGATGGTTTCCTTGTTTTGGTCGGATTGGATATCCGAGCAAGGAATCGCGGCGACGAAAACGAACGTCAGCTGGCGCAGTTGGTCCGCCAGATGGCTGACGTCCATCGGGCGGCGCTTGCGGAAATCACTTCGTGAACACGAGGTGCGCCACGCCCTTGGGCGAGGCCTTCGTGTTCGGAGCGTCGGTCACCAGACGTTCCCAGACGGTCTCCTTGACCCCTGCCGCCCCGATATCCCAAGTGTCGTCCACTTCTGCGCCAGCGCCGCTGGCGATCGTGATCTCGCGGGAGGCGCTGGAGGCCCCGTCGCTGCGTTCGAAGTGGTACTTCACCGTGACCGGGGCGTTGCTCACGAAGATGGTCCCGATGAACTTGATGTGAGCGGGTGCCTGCCCGTTGTAGTGCGCGGGTTGGACGACGATAGCTGCCTTGGTGACCTGGCCGATCTTTGGCGCCAGCACCTTCTCCGCCGCGCCAGCAACCGAGATCGCCAAGGCCAAACCGCACACTCCTGCAATATATTTCGTCAGATTACCGGACATAAGGTACTCCTTTTTTAGGGTTCTAGAGGAAGCAAGGACACCAAATCGGATACGGGTTGATCTTGTCAAGATCATCGCAACGTCCATCGGACGGGGAAGAGGCAACTGCAGTTGGCACCTTCGGCGCCGGCTGCGGGCCTGTTTCAACTTGCATCCAGCATCCGCAGCAGGTGAAATTTTCGAGCCAACGGCTTTACGTTCGCACACATGACGATTCCGGACACGACGTCCGCTGGAGCAATCGACCACTACGTGGTGGAAAAGAGAATCGCCGCGAGAAGGGATCTCCGAGGCGGGATGGGGCATGATCCGCCGGGAAAGAAGCGATTCCAGAAGAAGTATGGATGCCGAAAAGCTGATCGTCCATCGAATTTCATCCGTCGAACGCTTCGGGCAGGCTCGATGGACCAGGTTTGGCGTGACTCCTGCCGCCCGTCGGAGTCCGACCGCAACCCTCCGACCGCGCCCTGAGGGAAGCGAGAACCTAAGCGGAAATGTCTTCGCCGACCAATCGGCCGGTCGGACTTTCTTTCCCGCCGACCCTCCGCCCCAGGCCTCCTTGAAAGGCGTTACCTGACGCCTGGTGATCGCCAAAACACAATATGCGTCAACCTGCCGATTTACTGCGTATACGAGACATCCCAAGTGTCGCCGCCAATAACCTCGAGAATGTAGTTACCGGCTTCCCGTATCTCGACCGTCGCATTCTGCGTCGGCTGGACTGCGTTGTGGGAGAGATTGCTCACATGTGCACCCGTGTCGGCATTGATCAGGTTGACTTCAAGGCGGGGAGAGAACTGGCCTTTCCGTTTCTGGTTCATCGTGAATTTCGCCGATCCTGCCTTCAGGTGGAAGAAAGGAGTCACTTTATTCGTGGTACCACTGAATGTTGTGTCACCGGACACCGGCGTGGGTTTCGGGCTTTTTAGAATCTCGACCGTCCAAGGCCCTTCAGCCTCGTCCACATAGATCATATGATCCTCGGACTTAACCGATCCCTGATGCAGAATCTTCTCGGTCGTATTCGGCCCCATCCAGTTGGTTAACATCACGACGAATGTTTGTTTGGCGGTAATCATGTCCTGGGTGACCAGTGAAAGCTGACAGGTGCTGATCTCGGCTCCGGTGTAGGAAGTCTTTATGATATACCACCCATCTTTGCTGAGCGCGAACTTCTCAGAAGCGATTCGCTTGCCCCTGCCGCCCGTGATGACGACCTTTTCGGCCGTCTGACTGACGGTGATATTGTCAGTTACCACCGGCTTGGAAAAAGCAGTCGCGGCGGAAAGAATCGCAGCAACGACGATGAAACCCGGATACTTGCGGATCATGGCAGACCTCCTGTTGCGTGTTTATTAAAGACGGATGGGGGTACCTTTCAAATTACACTCGGCAGAATGATCGATGATGGGAAAGGAATAATCACGGTCAAGTGAGTTCGCCTCATCATCCGCTTACCGTGCGCCGCCTTTCCGTCTCCCGCGGCCCGCGGCGTCACCAGCGGCAGGCGATGCTGGTGGAGATCTCGCGGCGGGCGGCGGGAACGGCCGGCACGGCCTGGAACGCCGAGTTCCAGAGGTTGTCAGCCTGCACCGAGATCGCGAGCCGCGGCATCCGCAGCGGCCGGTAGAAGACCCCAAGCGACGAGATCACCGGCCGGTTGCCGCCTGCCGTGCGCAGCGGATTGTCCTCCTGGATGCGCGCCTGGTTGTCCATCCGCAGTTCAAAGCCGTCGCCCAGCTGCGCCACGATGGCTGCGGTCAGTCGCTGTTTCGGGAAGTTGAGCGCGTAGAAACTGCCGGCCACCACCGCCAACCCATAATCGGCGTTCTTGTGCAGATAAGTGTAGCCGATGATGACGTCCCAGCGTTGCCTCGTCCATTTCAAGGTGGCCTCTGCGCCGGTTGTGGCGAGGTCGACCGGATTCGCTTGGCGCGCAACGACCCCTTGCTGGAAGGTCCAATCCACCAGTTGGTCGTCGCGCCGGTAGAACGCGGCCACATGCGCCTGCCAGGCGCCCTGCGTCGCCTCGCGTCCGATCTCCAGGTTGTGACTGGTGGTGCGTCCGAGATTGGGGTTTCCCCGGAACAGTCCGGCGGTGGGGCTGGCGTTGAGGGCCGTGTAGGTGGGCACCTGGGTGGAACCGGAAAAACTGAGATAAGTGCGGCGCGAGCCGCCGCCGGCCAACGGGCTGGCGAGCACAATCTCAGCCACCGGCGAAACCGCGGAACCGTCACGGTTGGTGTCGTCGCAGGTGGCGCCAGCCCTGAGCGTCAACCGGCGGCTTCCGAGCGTCCAGGTTCTCCCCGGGATGACGCCGGCCTTGGCATAGGTGCGCGTGTGAAAGCGGCCATAGATGAGCGAGGTGGACTTCAGGGCGTCCGTGAGCCACTCGGTGCTGTAGTCAAGGGCCCAGGCGCCGGAATCGTCGTGTCCGAAGAGCGCGGCACCGGTGGTCCAGGTGGTGTGCTGGTAGGGATGCACGGACTCAACCGGCACGAAGCGATTGAAGGCATAGTCGTCCTTGTTGCGCCGCCAGAAAACGCTGGCTTCAAGCCAGTCGTCCCGACCCCACCTGGCGCGGTGGTTGAGGGCAAGCAGCGCGGTCTGCAGGTTCTCAGTCTCATCGGAGCCGAACGGCGTGTAAAGATTGGGCCACCCGAAGAATTTCGTCTGGTAGCCGTAGAACAGGTCGGTTTGCGAGTCGGGGCCGGCGAGCTGCAGACGCATCGTGTAACGTTGAAAACGGTGATCGCCAAAAGGCACCGACCCATCCGACGTTGAGCGCGAGACGTCGGCGTCAGCGGCGAGAACGCGGCCGCCCACGAGCTGGTCGGTGACAAAACCCTCGTAGAAGCTGGCCTGGCGGAAATTGTCCTGGCCCATCGTCGCGGTCAGCTCGCCGCGCGTCCGGACCGGCTGCCAGCCATAGGCAACCGTGCCGACATCCGTATTGAAACCATCGAGTGCGTTATCCGCGCCAGTCAGGATGCGCGGCGGGGTGATCATGGCTGGCGCCACCGGGATCTCCGCGAAATAGTGTCCGGTCTGCGGATCATGGAGGGTAACACCGCCGATGCGAAAGCCCGTGTTCTCGAAGATGCCCCCCTGAATGGCGACGTCCGCCTGGCCCTCGGCTAGATTCCGGGGCTGCACATCCACCAGCGGCTCGTAGCGAAGCCCGGTGACCGGCATAGCGAACGTGCCGGCCGGCTCCTGCAGAGCCACCCCGGGGGAGTATACCGTGTACGCAGGCAGTTCGAACGGAGGCTCGGCAGCGGCCCGGGCAGCGCCGGCACCGGCGAGCAGAAGCAAGAGACAGCCGCGGTGCGTTCCTGATTCCAGCCAACCGCCGCCATCGAATGCAGGCTGATACCAACGTCCTTTTATGAAAAGACGGTCATTGCGAGGAGCGTAGCGACGAAGCAATCCAGTTGGATCGCCACGGCGCGCTTCGCGCACCTCGCGATGACAACTGTCTAAAACATAAGGGATGCTGGTATCAGATGTCGCCGCCGTCATCAGTTAAGTCAAAATTGAAATTCGATTAACAATGCGCTCCTGCGAATGTCGGAAAACTGCAGTCTGTCGCCGTCTCATCGAGCGCAGCGGGAATCAGCCGTGGAATCAACCGTCAGCTTCAGGCGTCGCCGTCGCTGCCGATGGCCTCGACCGGGCAACCTTCCAGCGCCTCTGTGCAAGCCGCAATATCCTCTTCCGTCGCCGGTTGCTTGCTCACGAAGGAATAGCCACCCTCTTCGGAACGGGTAAAGAAAGTCGGGGCCGTCTCACGGCAGAGGTCGCAATCGATGCACTGCTGGTCGACGTAGAATTTTCCTGCCGCATTGGTTTCCCACTTGTCTGCTTTATTCGCCATGATGAACCGCGAACAAAAACGAATGCGGTCGACTGTCAAGGGTATCCCCGCGCCTCGAGGCTTATCCCGTGGCGATTTGCGGGAACGGATGGTGATTCCGGACATGCCGAACCGCCGTTCCACCGGCCTTGGCAAAGCGGTGCGTTAGGGATAACGCGCCCCACCCCAATTGAATGAATCCGGTTAAAGACGGCTGGCGGTGTCGGTTACGCCACCTCTTGATGCCAGAAGCATGCGAAGGAACCGCTTCCCGGGGTCCGTCCGGCACCCAAAGGAGCTCCGGCGAATCCCACCCATCGGCGCGGGGGGCTTGAGTTTGCCGGCAGGTCCCCCTAATTCTTCCCCGAATGCTATCTGATCGATCCTACATGCGGACTGCTGAGAGCCCGTTCACCTTTGATCCGGTGAAATGGCTGATGGGGGTCTTTGCCTCGCTCTTCGTGGTGCAGCTTGTCTGGGAGAGATGGTTGCTCAAAGGCACGGCCTATTATGGCTGGTTCGGACTCTCCGCCGACGCGGTGCTGCACGGGCGCAAGGTGTGGACACTGCTCACCTACAATTTCCTGCAAAATGTCGCTGGTGACACGGCGGGAGTCTTTGTCCTGATTTTCAATCTTCTAGGACTGTATTTCTTCGGTGGCGCGGTGCGCGAGCTGGTCGGCACACGGCGATTCGCCTGGCTCTACGCGACCTTTGTCGCCGCCGGCGCGGCGGCCTGGTGCGCCGCCTCCGCCCTGGGCGTCGACTGGCTGCTCCTGGGGCCATCGGTCACCATCGCGGGTCTCTTCGCGCTGTACTGCTGCTATCACGCCAATGAGCCGATGACGTTTCTCGCCTTCTTTATCATTCCGGTGACGGCGAAGCCGAAAATCTTCTGCTGGGTCTGGGTGGCGCTCGATCTGGCCGGCTTCCTATTTTATGAAATGATGGGCCGTCCCTCCCCTTGGTGGAACGGACACCTCGCCAACCTCGTGGCCATGTCCGCGGCCTACGGCTATTACCGTCTGGCCGGCCGGGTCGACCCGTTCGGCGGGCCATCGTCCTCCGGGATTGCCCTGCCCGGCTGGCTCCGCCGCTGGAAAAGATCCGCCGCTCCCGCTCCGCGCTTTAGAGTGAATCTCTCCAATCGTGACGACCTGCGGGCGGAGGTGGACCGCATTCTCGACAAGATCAACAGCCAGGGCTTCGGCGCGCTGACCGCCGAGGAAAAGCGCCTGCTCGACGAGGCGCGCGACCTTCTGAGTCGCCACTGAATTTGCCACGTGAGCGCGCCCGCCGGTCACGCCTTGTCCGGGAGATTCCGCGCATTGCTGCGCCAGGATCATCCCGCCTGGGATGCCCGGGCGCTTCCGCCCGACGCGTGGCTGCGCCTCGAGCGCCTGGCCGACGCCAGCCCGCTGTACGCCCGCCTGCTGCTCCGGCATCCCGACTACGCGCTGTGGCTCGAACAGCCGCAGAACCGCGAGGCCCATTTCCGGTACCAGGCGCTGCTCAACGAATGGCGCACCTGCACCGCCGCAGTTCCGCCAGAAGAGCTGGCGCGCGATGACACCTGTTTGAGCCTGCTGCGCCGCTGGCGACGGAAGATGGCCCTGCGCATCGCCTATCGCGATGTCAACGGCCTCGCGTCCACCCCGGTTACGGTCGGGGAGCTGACGCGCCTGGGCGAGTTCTGCCTGCGCGAGTGCTGGGGCGTCGCCGCCAGACAGTGGACCCGCCGCTATGGCGAGCCGTGGGATGAGGAGGCCGCGAAGCCCGCGCGCTTCTGCGTGCTCGGTCTGGGCAAGCTTGGTGGACAGGAGCTCAATTTCTCCTCCGACATTGATCTCATCTATGTCTACGAGGGCGAGGGTCACTGCCGGAAGGACGGGCTGCCCGGCGTCTTCAGCAACGTTGAATTCTTCACCAAGGTGGCCGAAACCACCACCGGCCTGCTCCAGGCCCAGACCCCCGACGGCTTTTTGTTTCGCGTTGACGTCCGCCTACGTCCCGAGGGCGCGTTCGGTCCGCTGGTCCGCTCGCTCGCCAGCCTCGAGAATTACTACGCCGCCGCCGGCCAGACCTGGGAGCGCCTGGCGCTCATCAAGGCGCGGCCGGTCGCCGGCGATCTCACGCTCGGGGCGGAATTGCTGGAGAGCCTGCAGGCGTTCCGGTATCCGCGCCATCCGCCGCCTTCGCTGCTGGCCGAGGTGGCCGCGATGAAAAGCCGAACCGAGCAGGAGGTCGTCGGCGCCCAGACCCTAGCGCGCGACGTGAAATCCGGCCATGGCGGTATCCGCGAGATCGAGTTCATCGTGCAGGCCTTCCAGCTCCTCCATGCCGGGCGGTATCCCTTTCTCCAGACGCATGCGACCACCGCCGCCCTGGACCAGCTTGTGCGCTACGGACTAATGCACCCGGGGGAGGCGGAGTTCCTCGGTGAGGCCTACTGGTTCCTCCGCCGGGTCGAGCACGCGATCCAGATGCGCGAGGAGCATCAGACGCACGCCCTGCCGGCCGACGCCGCCGAGGTGGCCGCGATTACCCGCACCCTCGGGTTCTCATCGGTTGGCACTTTCCAGCACCAGCTCAAGGGCGTGCGCACGCGGGTGCGCCGCATCTACGAGGGGCTGTTCCGCCGCGAGGCCGGCGACCGCGCGTTTCAGGACTGGTGGAAGTTCTTCACCTCCGCCCGCACGCCACCGCAGGTCGAGGAGCGCGTGCGTCGTTGGCTCGGCCCCGTGACCGGCGCCGCGGACGAGCTACGCCGCTTCGTGTGTGGTGACCACGGGCATCAAGTGAACCGTGAACTGGTCGTCCGGTTTCAGCATCTGGTCGACGTCCTCGACGAAACCCTGCCAAAACTCGCCCAGCCGGTGCCGACTTTGCGACGGATCGCGCGCTTTGCCGAGCGTTATGGCACACGCCAGCAGTTCTTCAACGGTTGCGCCGCGAATCCGCAGTTCTTCCGGGTGCTGGCGCTCCTGTTCGACCGCAGCACCTTTACCTTCGAGCTGCTCGCCGCTCATCCCGAGATTGCCGAGGAGGTCCTGCGGCCGGAGGTGTTGCGCAAGCGCAAGGACGCGACGGCCCTGGCCGGGGACCTCGCCGCCGGCCCCGCCGGCGAGGGCCATGCCGACTGGCTGTGGCTGTACGTAAAAGCGGAGCAGGTGCGTTATGCCGTCGGCGAACTCCTTGGATACCTGGACGTCGAGGAGGTGGAGGCCAGCCTTTCGCTGCTGGCCGATGCGGTGCTGAAGCAGGTGCTGCGACAGCTCGACCCGGAGCAGAAACTCTTGCTGGTGGCGCTGGGCAAATACGGCGGGTCCGAACTGACCTTCGGGTCCGACCTCGACCTCCTGTGCGTCGCCCCGGATGCCGACGCGGCGGCACTGGAACCCGTGGTCCGCGCGCTGCAACGGCTGATGCGCCATGGCGGGCCGCTCGGCGCGATCTTCGAGGTTGACCTCCGCCTGCGGCCGCACGGCGACGCCGGACCGTTCGTCACCACTCCCGCGGTGCTCCGCGCCTACCATGCGAGCGGTTCGGCGCAGGCTTGGGAGCGCCAGTTGCTCACCCGGGCACGGGTCGTGGTCGGAGCCCCGGAACCAGCGGCGGAATTCCAGGCTGTCGTCGCCGACCTGCTCTATCGCGCCCCGCTGACCGGGCCCGATGCGGCGATCATGTGGGCGATGCGGAGCCGGATCGAAAAAGAGCGCGACGCGGTGTTGCCACCGGAACGCGCTTTCAAGACCGGCTCCGGCGGGTTGGTGGACTTCGAGTTTCTCGTGCAACTGCTCCAACTCCGCCATGGGACCGCCCTGCCGGCGCTCCGCCAGCCCGGCACCCGCCGGGGCTTGCGCGCCCTGGCTGCCGCCAGCCTCATCCCGGACGAAATGGGCAAACGATTGCTGGCCAACTACGATTTTCTTAAGCGAATTGAGATTCTGCTCAGGGGTGATGCCAATCGGGCAGTCAGCGTCCTCGCCGCTTCTGCTGAGGAGCGCGCTTCCCTTGCCCGTTGGTTGGGGTTTGCCAGCGAGTCGGTTTTCTGGGCGGAATACACGCGGCAGCTCGCGGAAACCCGCCGGATGGTGCTCTCCTTGCTCCCGCCGGGAGCCCAATCACAGCAAGAACCTTGAAACCGCCGCGCTTTGTGCTCTTTATATGCAGTTCGCAGTTCGTTTTGGGACTTTCCGGCAATGGTGGGCGCGCTTCGGGCGGGCGGGACGATCCGGCTGGATTATCACGTTACCCATTTGATTCCAATGTCTTGGCAGTCGCAAGGCGAATGGTAGATCGCAGAAGGTAACGATTGAGCGGGCGTCACGTCTTGAAACATTCCATCTCCCCGCTGCTCCAAACATACTAATGATGTCCTCTTTCCAGTCCGTTTCGCGGTTGTACCGTACGGCCGTTGTCAGCGCCATCTTCCTGGCCCTTCTGACCGCCGCCCGGGCCATGCCGGAACGCAATTTTGAGACCACCCGCGCCCGCGCCACCGAGGTGAGCACGATGGTCGACCTGCTCGAGCACTTCAATTTCAACCACGAAGCGGTCGACCGCCAGCAGAAGCCGGAACTGGGCCACGACCTCATTCACGATTTCATGGCCAATCTCGATCCCCAGCGGCTCTTCTACCTTGCCACCGACCAGGAAGTCTTCACCGAGCGTTACGCTCCCGGCCTTTATTACAACCTCCGGACCCTCGGCAAACTCGACGCCCCGTTCGACATTTACGTCATGTTCGAGAAACGGGTCGACCAGCGCGTCACCTGGATCTTCGATGAACTGAAGAAGGATTTCGATTTCACGGCGCACGAGTCCTATCCGTACGACCGCTCCAAGGGCGTCTGGCCGGCGACGAAAGCCGAGGCCGATGACCTCTGGCGCCGCCGCCTCAAGTTCGAGCTCCTGCAGGAGATCATCAACAAGAAGACTCCCGAGGAGGCCAAGCAGACGGTTCGCAAACACTATGAGCGCATGCTCAAGAACCTGGCCGATATCGAAACGGATGATGTCACCGAGATGTTCCTGACTTGCCTCGCCGGCCTATACGATCCCCATTCCAGCTATCTTTCCCCCGAGAGCTTCGAGGACTTCGGAATCCAGATGCGGCTCTCCCTGGTCGGCATCGGCGCGCTGCTGGGATTTGAGGACAACGAATGCGTGGTCAAGGAGCTCATTCCCGGCGGCCCGGCCGACCTGGGCAAGCAACTGCACCCGAACGACAAGATCATCGCCGTGGCGGCTGACAACGGTGAGCCCATCGACGTCATCGGCATGAAGCTGCGCAAGGTCGTCGATCTCATCCGCGGCCACAAGGACACGAAGGTGAAGCTCACCGTCATCCCTGCGGGCGTGACCGACGGTTCCGTGCGCAAGGAGATCACGATTGTCCGCGACGTCGTCAAACTGAATTCTGCCCGCGCCCGCGCCGCCATCTACCAGGTGCCGGGAGGCAACGGAGAAGCGGTCCCGATGGGCGTCATCACCCTGCCATCATTCTATGGTCTCTCCGATGAGGAAGAGAATCCGGGCAGTGAAGAGCGCACCAGCGCCACCAAGGACGTCGCCGAGCTCATCAACCGCCTCGATGCCGCCGGGATCAAGGCCCTCGTGCTTGACCTGCGCAACAACGGCGGGGGCCTGCTATCCGAGGCCATCGATCTGACGGGCCTTTTTATCAACAAGGGCCCGGTGGTGCAGGTAAAGTCCGTGACCGGCGAGATTCAGGTCGACCGCGACGAGGACACCCAGATCCGCTATACCGGCCCGCTGGCCGTGCTCGTGTCGCGGTTCAGCGCCTCGGCCTCCGAAATCGTCGCCGGCGCCCTGCAGAATTACGGCCGCGCGATCATCATCGGCGACCAGTCTACTCATGGCAAGGGCTCGGTCCAGACCATCGTGGAAATGAAGAACATCAGCCGCCTGCTCGCGCACCTCCCGGACAAGACCGGCGCGGCCCGGCTCACCATCCAGAAGTTCTACCTGCCCAATGGCGCCTCCACGCAGACCAAAGGAGTCATCCCCGACATCGTCCTGCCTTCCATCGACGAATACATGCAGGTGGGCGAATCCAATCTCCCGCACGCCCTGATTTGGGACGAGATTCCGTCTACGACCTTCAACGGTCACCCGCTCGAACAGAAGATCCTCGCCCCCCTGCGCGCCGCGAGCCAGTCCCGCCTCGAGAAGCTGGAGGAGTTTGCCTACCTCAAGAAGAACATCGACTGGTTCAAGGAGAAGCAGGAGCGGAAGGACATCTCACTCAACCTCGAGGAACGCCTCCGCCAGAAGGGAATTGATGATGCGTTCAAGAAGGCCATGGAGGCGGAAAAGGGCACGCTCGCGAAGAACGACTTTCCGTGCACCGAGATCACCATCGTGCCCCCACCGCCCAAACCCGTGAAGGCCGAGAAGAAAGCTGACGACGCGGGCGCTGAGGAGGACGATTTGCTCAGCACCGACGAAGATCCCGGCGTTGTGAAAATGGACATCCCGCTGCGCGAAAGTCTGCGCGTGCTGTCCGACACGCTCGCCCTGTCGAAGAATCCGCAGTGTTGGGCCGACGGCAACGCCCCGCTCACCGTGCAGATTTCGAAGAACGGCTGAGGCGTCAGCGCGGCAGGGGATACCTGCTTTCAGTGCCTCCACGCCAGCAGGTGGCGCTCCCGGCCGCTGAGATCACGGCAGGATTCGACCCGCGCAAAACCCGCGGCGGCGGTCCATTCGCGGAGCCGGTGGTGCTGGTCAATTCCCGTTTCGACGGCCAGCAAGCCTTCTTCAGTCAGAAACCGCGGCGTCTCCGCAATAATGTGCGCCAGTGCCTCGGTTCCGTCCCGACCGGGGGACAAGGCCACGCGCGGCTCGTGCTCGCGCACTTCCGGCAGCGTGGCGGCCGCCTCCAACTCCGAGAGATAGGGCGGGTTCGCCACGATGAGATCGAACCGCGCGTCCGGTTCGACCGCCGCGAACCAGTCCGAACGCAACAGCCGCGTGCGCGCGTCCAGGCCGAGCGACACGGCGTTTTCGCGCGCCAGCGCGAGCGCTTCGTCGCTCACATCGACCGCGGTGACCGCGGCCTGGACATAAAACGCGGCCAGCGCCAGCGCGATGGCCCCGCCGCCGGTGCCGAGATCGAGGATCGCCGCCGGCGGCGCCGGCAGGCGCTGGGTGATGAGCTCACAGAGTTCTTCCGTCTCCGGCCGCGGAATCAGCGCCCGGCGGTCAACCTTCAGCTTCAGGTGAAAGAACTCCGTCTCGCCAAGAATGTACTGCAGCGGCTCACGCTGGCTGCGGCGTTTCACCAGCGGACGAATGCTCTCCAGCTCGGGCTCCGCCAGCAGCCGTTCGAACTGCAAATAGAGCTGCATGCGCGGCAATCCCAGCGCCCGGCCGATGAGCAGCTCCGCGTTCAGCCGGGGGTTTTCCACGCCCTTCGCCTCGAGAAACCCCGTGGTCTTCTTGATGATATCGAGCAGCGAAAACACGGTCAGTCCTCTCCGGTGAACCGGGCCGGTGCGTAGGTCTGACCGGTGAGCGCCGCGAGCTTTTCCTCGTAGTCGGCCTGGTGGAGGCCCGCGATCAGCTCGTCGATCCCTCCCTCCATGACCTGCGGCAGATTGTAGAGCGTGAGGCCGATCCGGTGGTCGGTCACCCGATTCTGCGGGAAATTATAGGTGCGGATCCGCTCGGACCGGTCGCCGCTGCCGATCTGGCTGCGGCGCTGCGCCGCATATTTCGCGCGCTCTTCGTCCTCCTTCAGCTTGAGCAGCCGCGAGCGAAGCACGGCCATCGCGCTGGCCTTGTTCTTCTGCTGCGAGCGGCCGTCGGCGCAAAACACGATCATGCCCGTCGGCTTGTGGATGATGCGCACGGCGGAGTCCGTGGTGTTGACCCCCTGTCCGCCGGGCCCGCTGGCGCGCTGCACGGTGATCTCCAGCTCCTGCGGGTCGATCCGCACGTCGACCTCCTCGGCCTCGGGCAGCACGGCGACGGTGACGGTGGAGGTGTGAATCCGGCCGTTGGCCTCGGTCACGGGCACCCGCTGCACCCGGTGGACGCCGCTCTCAAACTTGAGCTGGCGGTAGACGTCCTGCCCGCTGATGAGGAAGCTGACCTCTTTGAAACCGCCGCGCTCGGTCGCGCTGCTGCCCATCGGCTCGACCTTCCAGCCGTGCGTGTCGGCGAATTTCTGATACAGGCGGGCGAGCTCGGCGGCAAACAGCGCCGCCTCGTCCCCGCCGGTGCCGGCCCGAATTTCCATCACGGTGTTGCGCGAGTCGGTCGGGTCGGGCGGGATCATCGCCCCCAGCACCGCCTCCCGCAGGGCCGCGCGCCGGCGTTCCAGCCCCGGCAGCTCCTGCGCAGCGAGCTCCCGGAAGGCGGGGTCGCCCGCCGGATCCCGCGCCAGCGCCTCGGCCTCGTGGAGTTCGCGGCCGAGTTTCTCGAAGGCCTGGTGGCGGGCGACCAGTTGCGCCAGCTTCTGCTGCTCGCGGGTCACCTCGGCGGCGCGGCGCGAGCTGGCGTAAAAGGACGGCGCCGCCATCTGGGCGTTGAGTTCGTCCAGGCGCCGCTGAAACGGGGCGATGTCGGGCAAAGGGTCCATGAAGGAAAGGAGCGGAGGAGGCGGGAGATTTGCGAATTGCACCAGCCGCGGTCTGCGGCTTGGGTAATCCCAGTCGCTCGGTGGCGGAGACCCGCCTACAAGTGACGATCAGCAATGGCCACGACTCTCTTCACTCAGAACATCATCGCCTGCGTCTGGGATTTCGACAAGACTCTTATTCCGGGCTATATGCAGGGACCGCTGTTCCGGCGCTATGGCGTCGATGAAGCGAATTTTTGGGCGGAGACCAACAAGCTGATCGAAACCTATGGGCGGCGCGGCTACCGCCTTTCCAGTGAGATCGGCTATCTGAACCACATCCTGACCTATGTGCTGGCCGGAAAGATGCCGAAGCTGAACAACAAGGTCTTCCGCGAACTGGGCCGGGAAATCGTGTTTTATCCCGGGCTGCCGGAGTTCCTCATCGGGAGCAAGGCCTTCGTCCGCGAACAGCCGGACTACCTGAAGTACGAGATCCAGCTGGAGCACTATATCGTAAGCACCGGCATCGCCGAGATGATCCGGGGCAGTGCGGTCGCCCCGCACGTCGACGGAATCTGGGGCTGCGAGTTCATCGAGAACCCGCTGCGGCCCGGTTTCCTCCAGCAGAAGGAATTCGACCTCGGGGCCGACGCCGAGATCGCGCAGATCGGCATGGTCATCGACAACACCACGAAGACCCGCGCCCTGTTCGAGATCAATAAGGGCACCAACAAGGACCCGTCGCTGGAGGTCAATGCCCGGATTCCGCCGGACGACCGCCGCGTGCCGTTTGCCAACATGATTTACATCGCCGACGGACCGAGTGACATCCCCAGTTTCTCAGTGGTGAAGGAGCGCGGTGGCAAGACTTATGGCGTGTACAACCCCGCCCGGTCCGACGAGTTCAAACAGAACGACCAGTTGCGCCGCGACGACCGGATCGATCACTACGGCAAGGCCGACTACCGGGAGGGCAGCGAGACCAGCAACTGGCTGAAGCTGCAGATCCAGGAGATCGCCGACCGGCTCGTCGCCGAGCGCGAGGCCGCCGTGGCGCAGCGCGTGGCCCGCCCCCCCAAGCACCTCAATCCCACGCCCGCGGAAGAGGAAGCCAGGCGCCGGGCCGGCCAGCCCAGGCAGGCGACGTTTCTGGAATAAGCGCTCCGCCGCAGGTCGGTTCCGGTTCCGCCGTCTCAGCGACACCCGCCGAAGGGCCGGCCAACCGTGGCGCCTCGCTGGCGCCAATCTGGCGGGCTTTCAGGACTCCCACGAGGTTGTTGACCTGCGATGCGTATTCGTAAGCCGAGGCCGGCGCGCGGCCGCTGACGACCTGACCGATGCCGGCATTCCACGCCAGGGCGATGTAAAACGGCGTCGGGTTGATGCCTGAATTCAGCAGGCTGCGCTTGATCCATTCATAGTGCCGTACCGCCACGTCGTCTGAATGCTGGCGCTCCACCGCCAAGGCGAACGGCTTCCGAGTATACATGCGCCAGGTTGCGGGCCTGAATTGGTATGGTCCCAGCTCACCGCCGGGTCCCGCCTTGGGGCTATTGTACGGATTCTCGACCCAATTGATGGCCTGAAGTGTCTCCCATCGTTCCGACGCCAAGACCGAGTTGCCGCCATTTAGAACAGCCACAAGCATGACCACCACGGTCGCAGTCCATCTTTGCGTCAACCGGTTTGGCGAATAGCCGGAGCCGGCAGCCGCCTGTGGAAAGCAGAAGTTGTTGGTCTTCATGGCTCCTGTTGTTTCGGGGGGTCGAGGTGGCGGTCCTGAGCGAGGTCGATGGACTTCAAACCGCTCCGACAGTTCAGGCGGGCGCGAAAAAAAACTGAAAAATCTCTGGAACAATTATGCAGTCCCGGTCCAAGCCAACTCCAGCCGGACTGCATTTCGCACCCCGCTCTTCCCACTTCACTCCGCCCTCAGAGGGGCAATCCCTCCATCCAGATCAGGTCCGGACCGGCGGCACAACGTTGCCCAGGATGAATTCGGCCACGGCAACTTTCGCCGCCGGACCGAAGGCCAATCGCGCTCCATTCGCGCCCAGCAGCAGCACCGCATTGTCGTCGGCGCTGATGCCGAGGTTGGGCCGGCTCACATCGTTGGCCACGATCCAGTCGAGGTTTTTTTCAGCGAGTTTGCGGCGCGCCGTGTTCTCGAGATCGTGCGTCTCGGCAGCGAAACCCACGATGATCTGCCCCGGCCGCTTGCGCGCCGCCAGGGTTTTCAGGATGTCGACGGTCGGCACCAAGTCGAGTCGCCACGGGCCTCCGGTTTTCTTGAGCTTCTCGCCTGCCATGGACCTCGGCCGGTAATCGGCCACCGCCGCCACTGCGATGAAGACGTCGCTCTCCATAAACAGCGGTTCGCAAGCCTGGAACATCTCCCCGGCCGAAACCACCCGCGTCACCGTTACGCCCGGCGGCGGCGGCAACGCCACCGGCCCGCTGACCACCGTCACCTGCCAGCCGCGCTTGGCGGCGCGTTCGGCGAGCGCATAACCCATCTTGCCGCTCGAGCCATTGCTCAGGAATCGCACCGGATCAAAATGCTCGCGGGTCGGCCCGACGGTGATCAGGCAGCGGAGAACGTGGTTCACACCGTGAGATATATCCTGGGCGCCCGCCGTGTCCACTCGCCTTACGAAAAATGGAAATGCCCCCGCGCACGCGCAATCTTCCCGAAAAAAGCCTCGCGTCGAAACGGCGGAGCCGGATGTTGGCGGCATGCTCCGGGTTCTGCTCCCACCCAATCTCGCCGCAGCCGCCGCCCGCAACGCCATCGCGGTTCGGATCGAGCTCGCGCCAGACCCGGCGCCCGACCCGGCGCTGCTGCCCGCCCTCACTTGGATTCAACGCCAGACCGGCGCGCCCTCCCGGCCGCCGCTGTTCCTGCAATTCACCCGCGGCCAGCTCCGGGAACTCATCGCCCTCGCCGAGGACCAACCGGTGTTTTTCTGGGTCAACCGCCCGCTTGAGCCCATCGTGTGGGACGATGGTCTGCTGCCGGGGGCCAGCGAGCACCTCGATGATCCGGACCTTCCGCCACCGCCACCCGCTCCGCCGGCCGCGGCGCCGAAGATCCACCGTCCGAAGCCCGTCGCCCCCGGTCCGGTGGATGCGTTGGTCGTCGACGGCAGCGAGCACTTTCTCGCTTTTGCCCTTCCGTCGCGCGAGCATCCAACCTACGCCGAGGCACTCGATCTGGCAAAAAGCCACGGTTTTGTCCTGGAGCTTTCGAACCGCAAGTGGTGGCTGCGCGACCGTCACAAGACGCTCAACTTCCTCGCCGCCCACTGGACGAGATTACGCGAGGAATTCGGCGCGCAATTCACGCAGAATTTCGAGCGCAACACGGCGCGGCTTCAGCTCGCGGGCGTCACGTGCGCGGCGGCCGAGACCGCCGGCGGCTACGATCTGACCCTGGCGCTGCAGGCGGGTCGGGCGTCAGAGGAGGCGGTGCGCGCCGCGCTCGCCGGCAGCCGGGGCTACGTCGAGACGAAGGGTGAAATCGTGCTCCTCCCCTCGGCGGTGATCGAGCGGCTGGCCGAGACCCAGCGCCGCCTGTCAGGCGAGGCCGGCGCGGCCGCGTCGCCGCGCCGGACCTTGCAGATCACCCGGGCCGGGGCAGTGGACGCCGAGGCCCTGCTTGAGACAGTCGCGCCGGATTTTCAGCCGCCGGCTTCCTGGCTGGCGCGCAGCGCGGCCCTGCGCAACCTCTCCAAGCTCGCGCCCGCGCCCGTGCCGCCGGCCCTCGACGCGCAGTTGCGGCCGTATCAGCGGCTCGGCGCGGCGTGGTTGTGGCACCTCTATCGCCACGACCTCGGCGGCGTCCTCGCCGACGAAATGGGCCTGGGCAAGACGCTGGAGGCCCTCGCGCTGCTTGCGGCATTTCGCACCGGGAACCCGCCGGTTCCCGGCGCCAGCCTCGTGGTCTGTCCTGCTTCGCTCGTGGAGAACTGGCGGCGGGAGGCAGTCCGGTTCACGCCCGGCCTGCGCGTCCTCACGCATCACGGGGAGCAGCGACCGGACTCGGCGACGGCGTTCACCGACGCCGACCTTGTGATCACCTCCTACGGCACCCTGGTGCGCGACCAGGCGCTGTTTGCGTCGCTGGAGTTTGCCTGCGTGATCGGCGACGAGGCCCAGCACATCAAGAACCGCCGCACGCAGAATGCTCAGGCGCTGCGGGCCCTGCGCGCCCGCGGGCGGTTTCTGCTCACGGGCACCCCGCTGGAAAACAGTCTTGACGACCTGCGCTCGTTGTTCGCGTTCCTGATGCCCGGCTACCTCGCGACGCCACCGACCGGCCTGCGCGGCGACGAAAAGGCGTGGCATAATGAGCGTCTGCGCGCCCAGACGGCCCCGTATATTTTGCGCCGCACAAAGGCCGTGGTCGCGCCCGAGCTGCCGCCCAAGATCGAGCAAACCGTGTATTGCGACCTGCCGCCTGCGCAGGCGGCGCTTTATCGCGAATGGCAGGAACGCGGCGCCCGCGAGCTGGATGCCCTGGCCGCCGGCGGCGCAGACGAAGGCCGGCTGCGGCTCGCCGCACTCACCCAGCTTCTTCGCCTCCGGCAGATCTGCTGCGATCCGCGCCTGGTCAGGGAGCAGGCCGCTGAAACCGAGGTGGCTTCCGCCAAACTGGAGGCATTCCGCGAGTTGCTCGAGGAGGCGGTCGATGACGGCCACCGTTTGCTGGTGTTTTCACAGTTCACCACCCTGCTGGCGCTGCTGCGCCTGGAGCTGGCGGCCCAGAACGTCGCCTGCTGTTATCTTGACGGGAGCATGCACGCCCCCGCACGGCATGCGGAGGTCGATCGTTTCCAGGGGTCGGCCGCGGTTCCGGTGTTCCTCATTTCACTCAAAGCGGGCGGCACCGGCCTCAACCTGACCGGAGCCGACACGGTTGTGCACTTCGATCCCTGGTGGAATCCCGCGGTCGAGGCCCAAGCCACCGACCGGGCGCACCGCATCGGCCAGACGCGCGTGGTCACAAGCTACAAATTGATTTGCGCTGGAACCGTCGAGGAGAAGGTCCTGCAGATGCAGGAGACCAAGCGTGCGCTGCTGGCCGACGTTTTCGAGGCCAGTGATGCCGCCGCTGCCCGGCTGTCGCTTGCCGATCTACGCACGCTGCTTGGATAGGGACAGAACGTCCGCCTTGGGGAGACCGGCTCGTCAAGAACCCAAGGCGATTACCTAAAGAGAGGATTCAGGCACCGGCAGCGGATGCCACCAGGCGCCTGAGATTGCTTCGCTCACGAACTACTGGATTCGAGCCTGAAACGGCAGATCATGGTGTGGTGGTAGGTCTGGCCGGGGCGCAACACAGCGCTCGGGAACTCCGGATGGTTGGGTGCGTCCGGAAACCCCTCGGTCTCGAGGCACAAGCCGGTCCGGAATTGATATTTCACGCCTTGCTTTCCGATGGCAGTGCCATTGAGGAAATTCCCGCAATAGAACTGGACGCCCGGTTGGTCGGTCAGGACCTCCATAACCCGTCCGCTGGCCGGATCCCTGACCACGGCCGCGAGGCGGACTCCTTTGCCGGCGCGCAGCACCCAGCAATGGTCGTAACCGCCGCCGAACTTGAGCGCTGGGAAGTCGGCGTTCACGCGGGCGCCGACTGCGGTGGGCTTGCGGAAGTCCATCGGCGTTCCTGCTACCGGATCTTCCTGGCCGGTGGGGATGAGGCCCTTGTCGGTGGGAAGATAGGCATCGGCGGCCAGCATCAGCGTGTGCTCGGTGATGGGCTTGGTGGCGTCTCCCGAGAGATTCCAATAGGTATGATGCGCCAGGTTGATGACGGTGGGCTGGTCGGTGGTCGCCTCGGCATCCCAGACCAGTTCATTGGCGTCGGTCAGCCAGTAGGTGACCTTGGCCTGCAGCGTTCCAGGATAACCTTCCTCGCCGGCCTGGCTGGTGTAAGTGAGCGCAACCCCGCGGGCGCCGGCCTTGCGCACGGGTTCGCCCTTCCAGAGAACCTTGTCGAATCCTTTGACTCCGCCGTGCAAGTGGCAAGGGATGTCGCCGGGGTGATCGTTGGTAGCGAGGGTGTACTCCTTGCCGTCGAGCGTGAATTTCCCGTGGGCGATCCGGTTGCCGAAGCGGCCCACGGTGGCCCCAAAGTAGCTGGTGCCTTTCAGCCAGCCGGCGAGGGTGTCGTAGCCGAGGGTGACGTCGGCGCTGATGCCCTTGCGGTCGGGCACCTTGAGGCTGACGAGGATCGCGCCGTATTCGGTGACTTGCGCGGTCATGCCCTTGGGGTTGGTGAGGGTGAAGATTTTCACTTCACGACCGTCATCCATTTTCCCATAGACGGCGGTATCGAGATCCGAGGCGGGGGTCAGGTTGCTCATGGTAAGCATTGTGGTGGCGGCCAGTATCGTGAGTCCTAATTTCATATGCGGGGTGAGGTTTAGATGCCCGCCCAGCAAACGACACGAAGGCACCAGGGTCGAGAGCGTTTTCGCGCCGAGCTGTCCTCAAAAAAGGATTTCGGCAATCCGGGCGGCGTTGCCGGACGAGACTGCCCTCCCGGGAACTCGGTTGCTGAAATGCCAATGGTCCATCATGGTTGGTCCGGCTCAATATGTGCGGACGCTACAGACTGAAAGACCCGAGACAGGCGTCGCTGGCGTTTTTACCGGGGACGGTTCCGGAGTTGGCGGCGCCGCGCTGGAACGTCGCGCCCGCCCAGTCAATGCCGGTCATCCGGAGCCAGGATCGCCGGCCCTGTCTGGTCTCGATGCGCTGGGGCCTGGTTCCCTTCTATGAGCGCAGGAAGGAGAAGCCCCTCGTTCTGATCAACGCCCGGGCCGAGACCGCGCTGGCAAAGCCCGCCTTCAGGCAAAGCGTGGCCAGCCGCCGTTGTGCGATTCTTGCGGACGGCTTTTATGAGTGGAGGAGAACCGACTCCCAGACCAAGCAGCCTTATTTCATCGGTCTGCGCGACGATGTCCCCTTCGCCTTTGCGGGCATTTTTGAGGAAGAAGACGCGAGTGGGCCCGGTGGCTTCTGCATTCTCACGACCACGCCGAACGACCTGGTTTGCCGGATCCACGACCGCATGCCGGTGATCCTCGATCCTGCCACCGCCGAAAAATGGATCGCCGGAGATTCCCTCAGTGAAGCGGATTTCACGGCGATGACGCGCCCCTTCCCGGCGGCGGAGATGGCCGCCTGGCCGGTATCGCTCCTGGTGAATTCCCCGCGGAACGATCTTGCGGAGTGCTCGGTTCCCGTCGCTTCTTTCCCGGCGGAATAGTCCGCGCCCCCCGTCGGCATCCTATCCCGCTGAGGTTGGCGGGGCGGGCCGGTCAGCTGGCCGCCGCCGCAGCCCGATCACTCTTCCCCGTCAAAATAGTCCAGGGCTTCCGAGCGAATGATCCGGCTTTCGGGTGACCGGACGCACCATTTCTTGCTGTCTGGATAGAAATACGATTCTCCGATCGGATTATCTGCGACAATATAAACGGTCAGGTCGCCCGAGCTGTCGTTGATGAGCTGGTGCGCCTCGCCGGGCTTAAAGATGAACGCATCGCCTGCTTCAATCGGGGTCTGACCCTCTTGGTGGCGGATCAGACCACACCCGGAGATCACGTGGTAGAATTCCCACTGGGCGCTGTGCGAGTGGTAAGGGCAGGCGCTCCTGCCCGCGGGGATGCGGCAGATCTCCACATCGAACGGATGCCGCTCCATCAGGTCGGTCGAACCCGCTTTGCGGCCCAGGCGGATCGATATCTCCTTATCGGCGCTGGCAAACCTGCCTTTGGGGGAGGTCCAGGATTCTTCGGTGATCTCTCGGGTGTTGATCTTGTTCATAGGGATTCGGTCCGACGTTTCGGTGAACCGCATTCAGCGTTGGTTGAGGGGACTGGTGGTTTCTGGCGCGTGAAACCCAGGGGAAAAAACGGGTCGGACGAACCATCAACCAGCTTTCCTGTCATCACGAGATACCTTTCGCCGCCAGCCAGTCCACCCTTAACCCAACCCGCACCGAGGGTCCAAGGCGCCGCCTTGGACGGACATCTCCGCCATTGACGCAGAATTCACCCGGCCATTACATCCTGCGTCATGCAGGAACATCCTGCCGGACAACCGGCGATCAAATACAAGCGCGTGGTGCTCAAATTGAGCGGCGAGGTGCTCCGGGGCGGCAAGTCAGGCGATCCCATCGACCCCGACGTCCTGGAAAAGGTGTGCCTGCAGGTGAAGGAGGTGCACGAACTCGGCGTGCAGATCGGTCTGGTGATCGGCGGCGGTAATATTTTCCGCGGTCTGCCGGGCGCGCAGCGGGGCGTCGACCGCACGACCGGCGATTACATGGGCATGCTGGCCACCGTCATCAACGGTCTCGCGCTCATGGACTGCCTCGAGAAGATGGGGGTGAACGTGCGGGTGCAGAGCGCCATCCCGATGAATGAGATCGCCGAGCCGTTTATCCTGCGCCGCGCCATCCGCCACCTCGAGAAACGCCGGGTGGTCATCTTCGTCGCCGGCACCGGCAACCCCTATTTCTCCACCGATACCACCGCGGCCCTCCGGGCCAGCGAGATGCACGCCGACATCATCATGAAGGCCACCAAGGTCGACGGCATTTACGACCGCGACCCGAACAAGCATCCCGATGCGGTGAAATACGACGAACTCACTTACATTGATGCGCTCCGCCAGCGGCTCAATGTTATGGACTCGACGGCGTTCTCCCTTTGCCTCGACAACAATGTGCCCATCCTCGTCTTCAATCTCAGCGATCCGCATATCATCATGCGAGCCGCGCTCGGCGAAAAGGTCGGCACGCTGGTACGGAGCTGACGACTCCGCGGCCAGCCACCGTCTGCGCGACCGGCTTTTTGCTCCGAACCCAGAACCCAGAACCCTGAACCGCGTTCCGCCCCCATGACTCATCCTATTCTCACCGACCTGCAGGGCCGAATGAAGAAGGCCCTCGACCACACTCTCCATGAGTTCGGCACGATCCACACCGGCAAGGCCTCGCCCGCCATGGTCGAAGGCGTCATGGTCGAGGCCTACGGCACCAGCATGCGCCTGCGGGATTGCGCCGCGATCACCACGCCCGATCCGCGCCTCATTCAGATCACGCCCTGGGACAAATCGATCATCCGCAGTGTCGAGAAGGCGCTGCAGACCGCCAATCTTGGTATCAATCCCCTCCTCGACGGCGGGGTCATCCGCATGCCGCTGCCCGAGCTGAGCCGGGAGCGCCGGCAAGAGTTCGTCAAGATCGCCCACAAGCTCACCGAGGAGGGGCACGTGTCCATCCGCAGCGCCCGTCGCGACGCGATGGAAACGGCCAAGAAACAGCAGAAGGAAGGCAAGCTTTCCGAGGATGACGCCAAGCGCATTGAAAAGGAAATCCAGGCGATCACCGACCGCTTCATCAAGGACATCGACGCTCACCTCGCCGCCAAGGAGAAGGAACTGACGACAGTTTAGGTTTCTGCCCCGCCCCTGCAGGAACCTGCTTGCAGGCAACCTTCCAGGCGAGCGATCGTCCATCGCCTGCCAGCAGGCTCCTACATCCTGAGGCCGATTCGTGCAAAAGAACGCCCCTAGTTCTCCGCCGGTCGCTACCATCGCCCCGCTCCGGCGCATCGTCGTCAAGCTCGGCACTGGCGTGCTCACCTCCGGCGTCGGCCAGCTCAATGAGCAGCGCATCGGCGCCATCTGCACGCAGATCGCCGGGCTGCGCCGGCGCGGCACCGAGGTCATCGTGGTGACATCCGGCGCCATCGGACTCGGCATGGGCCGGCTCGGCCTCGCCAAGCGGCCCAAGGAGGTCACCAAGAAGCAGGCCTGCGCCGCCATCGGCCAGAGCCTGCTCATGCAGATGTGGCAGCGCGGATTCGATCCGCACGGCCTCATCGCCGCGCAGGTTCTCCTCATCCACGACGACCTGCGCGTCCGCTCGCGCTACCTGGCCGCGCGGCAGACCTTCGCCCGGCTGTTTGATTATGGCGCCGTCCCGGTGGTTAACGAGAATGACACCGTCAGCGCCGCGGAGATCATGATCAAGTTCGGCGAGAACGACACGCTCTCGGCCCTGGTGGCCAGCCTGGTCCAGGCGCAATACCTCGTCATCCTGTCCGTCGCACCCGGCCTGATTGACCTGAAAGGCACAGGGCAGGTCGTTCCGGTCGTCGAGAAGATCACCTCCGAAATCGAGGCGATGGCCGGCGGCACCAGCAGCGAGACGGCGGTCGGCGGCATGGTCAGCAAGATCTCCGCCGCGAAACTCGCGACCAAGTCCGGTTGCGGCGTTTTCATCGCCAGCGGCACGGAGCCCGACATTCTCGACAAGCTCTTCAGCGGGCGGTCCCCCGGTACCTTCTTCGTGCCGAGCGGTCTGCCCATGGAGTCGCGGAAGCGCTGGCTTGCCTATTTCCAGCGGCCCACCGGAACCATTATCGTGAACGCCGGTGCGGCCCGCGCCCTGCGCGACGGCGGCAAGAGCCTGCTGGCGGTGGGCGTCACGGGCGCGAACGGCGAGTTTGCGGCCAGTGACATCGTCAATGTCGCCGGGGCGGACGGGGCCGTGTTTGCCCGCGGCGTCGCCGCGTTCGACGAAGAGGAGATCCCGCGCATCGCCGGGAAGTCCACCGACGAACTCCGCTCGCTGTTCCCCGGCCGCCGGCATCTCGAGGTTGTCCATCGCGACAACCTCGTGTTGCTGTGACGCTAGAGTCGCCGCCCGCGCATGACCTGTCCCCCAGAGCTGCTGTCCCTCCTCCGCGACCCGGTCGGGCGGGAGCCGCTCACGGTCGACGGCACGGATCTCGTCAACCAGACCAGCGGGCGCCGATATCCGATCACTGACGGCATCCCGGCCCTGATCAGCCCGACCGAGCTGGGACCGCAGAACAGGAAGTTCCGGCGGATGTACGACCGTTTGGCTCCCATCTACGATCTGGGTCTCACGCTGGGCAATCTCTTCTGCCGAGGGAAATTGGCTGCGCTCCGGCGCCAGATCGCCACGATGCTGGCGCTCAAGCCCGGGGACCGCCTGCTCTACACCTCGGTGGGAACCGGTGCGGATCTGCTCTATCTCGCTGAGCAGGTTGACCTCAGGTCAATCGAATGGATCGGACTGGATCTCTCGCGGGGAATGCTCCGGCGCTGCCAGGCCCGCCTGCGCTCGTTGGGCGGCACCGCCATGCTCGTGCAGGCAAACGCCGAATGTCTCCCGCTGGCCGACCGCTCCTTCGATGTCGTGCTCCAGGTCGGTGGCATCAACTTTTTCGACCATCCCGCCGCCGCGACGGAGGAGATGGTGCGGGTGTCCAAAGACGGCGCCCGGATCCTGATCGCCGACGAGACCAACAAGGTCGTTCGGCAGAGCTATCGGAAGAATCCACTGACGCGGGCCTATTTCCAGGACACCCCGGACGCGGCGGATCCCCGGCGATGGGTGCCTCCGGGCGCCCGCGAGGTACAATACGAGGAAGTTTTCGACGGCCGGGGCTATCTGCTTTCGTTCCGCCCCCCAGTATCCTGAGCCCTGGGCTCTGCCCGCGGCGCCGCTCCGACAGCAAACTTTCCTTTGCGTCTGCGCGTCTTTGCGTGAGTAATTCCCGCCCTGATGGATTTCGTCCTCAAATCCGAACCCGGTGCGCCGCTGCCGATCCCGCCGATTGATTTCCGCGGGGAGCTCAACGACGAACAGTTCGCGGCCGTCACGGCGCCGCCCGGTCCGCTGCTCGTGCTGGCCGGTGCGGGTTCGGGCAAGACACGCACCCTCACCTACCGCGTCGCCCACCTGCTCTCGCAGGGCGTGCGCCCGCACGAAATCCTCCTGCTCACCTTCACCAACAAGGCCGCGCGGGAGATGCTGCACCGCGTCCAAGATCTCACGGGGGTCGAGGCCCATCGCTTCTGGGGCGGCACGTTTCACCACATCGGCCACAAGATCCTGCGCATCTACGGCGAATCGATCGGCCTGCCGCGCTCATTCACCATTCTCGACGCGGAGGAGGCCGACAGCCTCCTGCGGGAGGCGGTCGAGGAAAAGGACAAGGTGTTCTTCAAGGACAAGACTCACCCGCGCCCCGGCCCGCTCTTCGAAATCATCAGCTTCGCGCGCAACACCCAGCGCGGGCTGGGCGAGACCATCACGCGCTTCTACCCGCAGCACGAAGCCCTGGCCGGTTTGATCGGCGGGTTCGCCGCGGCCTACCGCGAGCGCAAACGCAGGCAGGCGGTCGTCGATTACGACGACCTCCTGGAATACTGGCTCGAGCTGCTCCGGGCCGCGCCGGACGTGGCGGCCTACCTCCAGCAGCGCTTCCGCCACGCGCTGGTCGACGAGTACCAGGACACCAACACGCTCCAGGCCCAGATCGTCGACATCGTCGGCGCGCATCACCGGGTGATGGCCGTCGGCGACGACGCGCAATGCATCTACTCGTGGCGCGGCGCGAACTTCGAGAACATCCTGACGTTTCCCGACCGGCATCCCGGCACGCAGATTTACCGCATCGAGACCAACTATCGCTCCACGCCGTCGATCCTTGCCTTCGCGAACGGCGTGCTCGCCGCCCAGCCCAAGGGCCGGCACTTTGACAAGGAATTGCGCCCGGCGCGCCCCGATCACGAGAAGCCATACCTGGTGCAGACGCTGGACACGCGCGAACAGGCGTCGTTCGTGGTCCAGCGCATCAAGGGGCTCGTCGACGAGGGCCGGGCGCTGGCCGACATCGCGGTGCTCTACCGCGCGCACTTTCACGCGCTCGACCTGCAGCTGGAGCTCTCCCGGATCGGGATGCCCTACGTCATCACGAGCGGCGTGCGATTCTTCGAGCAGGCGCACATCCGCGATCTCGTGGCGATGCTGCGTTTCACGTATAACCCCAGCGATGCCATGGCCTGGCAGCGGATCGCGGTGCTGCTGCCGCGGGTCGGCGACCGGGGCGCGCAGAGACTTCACGAGGCCGCCCTCGCCCACGCCCGCGCCCACCAGCAGAACCTGGTCGACGCGCTCGCCAGCAACGAGGTTCTGGCCAAAGTGCCCAAGGAGTCCAAGGACGAATGGCCACGGCTCGTGATCTCGCTGCAGCAGATCGCCGGCACCCTGCGCAACGAAAAGCCTTTCAAGACCGTCGAAATCGCCATCGAGGGCTGGTACGGCGACTACCTCAAGGGCGCCTACGCCAACTACACGTCGCGGCTGGACGACTTGAAGTCGCTCATCGGGTTCGCTTCGCGGTTTGATGACATGCAGGACCTGCTCGCCCAGATTCAGCTGCTCAACTCGGAGACGAGTGACCGGCAGGTCGACCCGGACGCTGATGCGCTCCGGCTCACGACCGTGCATCAGGCCAAGGGCCTCGAATTCGGCGTGGTGTTCATTCTCGGGCTGGCCGACGGCATGTTTCCCCTGCGCCGCGCGATCGAGGCGGACGATCTGGATGAGGAGCGCCGGCTGTTCTACGTCGCGGTCACGCGGGCCAAGGACGAGCTTTATCTCTGCTATCCGAAGGTGAACGCGAAGGGCGGGCCGGCCACGCTCCTTTCGCCCAGCCGGTTTCTGACCGAGGTGTCCGAGGAGCTCCACCAGCCGCTGCGCCTGCGCCGCAGTTGGGGCTGGTGACTCCCTTCGAGCGAAGGGCGCAGGGAAAGCCGAGGCCGGGGCGCGACCGCCGGGCACGACGACTCCACGCCCGAGGCACCTACAAATACCGCCCCGCCTTGTACCTTCGCGCCGCTTGTGTTCCCGCCGGTCCCGGCTATTAGATAGGCTTCACTTATGGCCAAAATCATTCTCGGCATTCTCGGAGCGTTCATCCTCTTCGTGTTGGTCTTGGTCATCACGGGGGTGGGCACGTACAATAGCCTCGTCAACCGGTCACAAGCGGTCGACGCGCAGTGGGCGCAGGTCCAGAACGTCTACCAGCGCCGCGCCGACCTCATCCCCAACCTCGTCAACACGGTGGCCGGCGCCGCCAATTTCGAGAAGACCACCCTGACGGAGATCACGGAGGCCCGCGCCTCGGTCGGCAAGGTGTCGCTCAGTCCCACCACCGCGCCCACCGATCCCGCCCAGCTCGCCCAATTCGAGCAGGCCCAGGGTCAGCTTTCGTCCGCGCTCTCGCGCCTGCTGGTCGTGGTCGAACGTTACCCGGATCTGAAAGCCAACGCCAATTTCCAGATGCTCCAGGCCCAGCTCGAAGGCACCGAGAATCGCATTGCTGTGGAACGCGGCAGATTCAACGACGTGGCCCGCGACTACAATTCCGCCATCAAGCGCGTGCCAGCCGTCTTCTTCGCCGCCGCGCTCGGCTTTAAGGAGAAGGCCTACTTCCAGGCCGCGCCCGGCGCCGACAAACCGCCGCCGGTCCAGTTCGATTTCGGCGCCAAGCCCGCCCCGGCCAAACCGTGAGAGTCTGTATCGGACAAGCCAAAAGTGGCGGGGTCGGGCGACCCCGCCCTACAAGTCCCGGTTCTGATGTTGTAGGGCGGGATCTCCGTATCCCGCCAGAGTCCGGCACCTGTGGTTCGCCCTGGCCTGCTCGAGTTGCCCGCAGCGTAGTCTTGCTGGCCGTTCTGCTCGGAGCCGGGCTGCACGCGGCCGAGGTCATTCCACCCCGGCCGGCCAGCTATTTTAATGATCTTGCGGGCCTGGTCTCCCCGTCGGTTGCCAGCCAGCTGAACCAGCAGTTGCAGCAATTCGAGCGCGACACCTCCAATCAGATCCTGGTCGCCGTTTTTCCGCACATGCAGTCGGACTCCTCGGTCGAGGATTACACCGTGCGCGTGGCGCAAGCCTGGGGAGTGGGCCAGAAGGACAAGCGCAACGGCGCGGTGCTGTTCGCCTTCATGCAGGAGCACCAGCTCCGCATCCAGGTGGGTTATGGTCTCGAAGCGGTCCTGCCCGACGGGCTGTGCCACTTGATCATCGAGAACGAACTCAAGCCGCGATTCCGCGGCGGGGACTATGCCGGCGGCCTTAGCGCGGCGGTCAACGCGATGATCGCGGCTACGCGGGGCGAATACCGCGGCACAGGGCGGACCGATGCGGAAGGCCGTTCGGGAGGAAGCGGCTGGCCGAACGTTATCGTGTTCTTTGTGGTCGCAGTGCTTATCTTTTTCTTTAACCGCTCAAGGCAGCGCAGTGCAATTTACCGGGGCGGCCGCGGTCCGTGGGCCGGCCCGACGATGTGGCTCGGGGGCGGTGGCTTCGGCGGTGGATCTAGCGGCGGGGGCGGGGGTTTCTCCGCCGGCGGCGGCAGTTTTGGCGGCGGAGGGGCTGGTGGAAGTTGGTGAAAGGACTGTCATGAGACACCGCAAATTCGTCAGCCAGCTTGCCCACGAGCGGATCCACGCGGCCATCCACGCTGCGGAGCGAAAGACCTCCGGCGAAATCCGTGTCATGGTGAGCCACAAGACCGCCCCCGATCCCGTCGCGACTGCGCAGGACGCCTTCCGGCGGCTCGGCATGCAGGCAACAAAGCACCGCAATGCGGTACTGATCTTCGTTGCCCCGCGCTCCCGCACGTTCGCCGTCATCGGCGATGAGGCCGTCCACGCCAAATGCGGTGATGCTTTTTGGCGCGATTTGACGACGGCGATGACCGGGCATTTTAAGCGCGGCGAGTTCACCGACGGCCTGCTTCACGGCATCAATCGCGCGGGCGAACTGCTGGCCGCGCATTTCCCTCACGAGCCGGATGACCGGAACGAGCTGCCCGACGCTGTGCTCGAAGACGGCCGGGAACCATAGCCGAGACCCGGTCAGCCGACGGGTTTATCCGGTCTCCCATCTTCACTCTGGGTTTGCCCTGTCGGTGGTCTCGGTGCTCAGTGATTGAGCTTCAATCCTTATGTCCTCCTCAGTTGAAAATGTTGTGATCATCGGCACCGGCTGCGCGGGCTCGACCGCGGCGGTCTATACCGCGCGTGCCAATCTCGCTCCGCTGCTGCTCGAAGGCACCATGCCCGGCGGCCAGCTCACCACCACCTCCGAGGTCGAGAATTTTCCCGGCTTTCCGGAAGGGGTGGACGGATTCCAGCTGATGGACAACCTGCGCAAGCAGGCCGCCAAGTTTGGGGCGCGCTTTGAACAGGCGCGCGTGGAGTCGGTCGATTTTTCGGCCCGCCCGCTGAAGCTCCGCACCCCGGACCGCGAGATCCTCGCAAAAACCGTGATCATCGCCACCGGCGCCTCGCCCCGCATGACGGGCGTCACGGGCGAGAAGGAGCTTTATGGCGGCAAGGGTGTCACCACCTGCGCGACCTGCGACGGAGCGTTTTACCGCAATCTGGAAGTCGCGGTGATCGGTGGAGGCGACTCGGCCTGCGAAGAGGCGTTGTTCCTCACGCGCTTCGCGAGCAAGGTGTATCTCGTCCACCGCCGAGACACCCTCCGCGCGTCGAAGATCATGGTCGAGCGCACCACCACCCATCCCAAGATTCAGATGGTGTGGGACAGCGTGCCGGTCGAAGTGCAGGGCGTGGCCACCGGGGCGGTCGGCGGGCTGAAGGTTCGCAACGTGAAAACCGGCGCCCAGCAAGTGCTGCCGGTTAAAGGGGTGTTTGTGGCCATCGGTCACGTGCCGAACACGCAGCCTTTCGCCCAGGTGCTCGACGTCGACGAGAACGGCTATTTCAAGCCCGCTCCCGGCTCCCAGGTGAAGACCAAGGTGCCGGGAGTGTATGTGGCCGGCGACTGCGCCGATCACGTCTACCGGCAGGCCATCACCGCCGCCGGCATGGGGTGCCAGGCAGCGATCGAAGCCGAGCGCTGGCTGGCGGAGCACGGGGCGTAGCATACCCATCCCGACTCCCAACCGAGCGATGGCGGATCTGCAGAGTATCTGGACTGAACTCGGCATTCCGGCCAATTACGCGGTCGGACGCGGGCTGGCGCTTCAGCCCGAGGCGGTGGAGCTCGTTTCAATCGGGGCGGACAGCCAGAAGCGGGACTGCCGGCTCGCGCCGGGAGCGGCACAGGCCTGGCGCGCGATGCAGGACGCGGCAACGGTGGATGGGATCACGTTGTGCCCAATCTCCGGTTTTCGGAGCGTTGAGCGGCAGGCGCAGATTTTTCGCGAGAAGCTCGCCCGCGGGGATCGCCTGGACGACATCCTCCGCTCAAATGCAGCTCCCGGCTACAGCGAACATCACACCGGGCGCGCCCTGGATGTTACCGACGGCGTCGCCCCACCGCTGAGCGAATCGTTCGAACGAACCCAGGCGTTTGACTGGCTCTCGCGCCACGCGGTGCGCTTTGGCTTCCGCCTCAGTTACCCTCGCGAGAATTCCCATGGTTTTGTGCCAGAGCCGTGGCACTGGTGCTGGCACGGCTAGCCGGCAAACCTCGCAGCGCGGCAAAGCTGCAGCCGAGGATCCGAGGCCCCGGCGCCTTCAACGCCGCCGGATCGAGGAGCTTGGACGGACTCGTGCAATAGAACCATGCTCACACTCAGAAGAACGCAAACCCTTCGGTGAATGATGGAGGAAGCCCGCTTGCGGCGATTTCCGCTCCGCTGTCGCGCGCGAGCGCACTTCCTACAAAGGCGTGGTCCCGGCGTGGATGCAGCTTCGACGATGCGCGCCGGGAACCAGGTGTCAGAGCGCGCCTTGTTGCCGCAAACGGGTTCAGCGCCGTGACTATTAATATAAGATTTTGATTTAGAATGCGATATAGATTGATTTGCAGGACTCCATGGCGCGACCATGGATGTTGAGCAAGACACCCGTTTCTAATCGTTTGCTGGAATAATTCCAATTCTCACTTGAACTTGGAACGATTCTAAGTCTCTTTAGGCCCTTCGATGATCACTGACACTCAGAACACCGCCTTGGCTCAGCGCCTCACCCATAGTGGCCTCCGCTCCACTCCGCAGCGAGAAGTGGTCTACCAAGTGGTCCTTGGCAAACGCGATCACCCCACAGCGGAGGAAGTTTTTGACCGCGTGAAGTCCGCGATGCCGACAATCTCTCTGGCCACGGTCTATAACTGTCTCGACGCCCTTGTGCAATGCGGCCTCATCAAGCAGGTCAATTCTGTGCGCGAACCTTCTCGTTACTGTCCCAACCTCCACGAGCACGCGCACTTCCACGATGAAGCGACCGGTGAGATTCATGACGTCGACATTCCGGCCGATCTCATTGCCCGCCTGCACAACCTCCTCCCCAAAGGTTACGATGCCGTCAGCATCGACCTGAGCTTCCGAGGCTCGGTCCGCGCCTTACACGCCTTGACCGATCAGCAGAACTGAGGATTCACCTGACTCCTTTTCCCTCTTTCCTCCAATGAGCCAACTCGTCATCCAAGATCTTCACGTCTCCATCGGCGACAAGCCCGTCGTCAAGGGCCTGTCCCTTTCCGTCAATCAGGGCGAAGTCCATGCCATCATGGGCCCAAACGGCACCGGTAAATCTACCCTGGCCAAGGCCATCGCCGGCCATCCGGAATATACGATCACCAGTGGCGACGTTCTGCTCGATGGCCGCTCGGTGCTCCCGATGGAACCCGATGAGCGCGCCCGCGCCGGCCTCTTTCTGGCTTTCCAGTATCCCAGCGAGATTCCCGGCGTGACCATCGCCAATTTCGTGCGCGCCGCCCTGCAGGCCCGCCTCGGCGAAAGCGCAGAACTGGACGCCACCGGATACTACAAGAGGCTCTATGAGAAGATGGACCTGTTGAAGATCGACCGGAAATTCACCGCCCGCGCGGTGAATGACGGTTTCTCCGGCGGCGAGAAGAAACGGTGCGAGATTCTCCAGCTGGCGATGCTCGACCCGAAATTCGCCCTGATGGACGAAACCGATTCCGGTCTCGACATCGATGCCCTGCGGGTGGTCGCGGAAGGCGTCAACAAGCTTCGCACCGGCCAGCTCGGAATCATCCTCATCACGCATTACCAGCGCCTGCTCAACTATATCATCCCCGATTTCGTGCACGTCATGTATGACGGCCGGATCGTCCGCAGCGGCGACAAAAGCCTCGCCCTCGAACTGGAAGCCAAGGGGTACGGCTGGCTGAAGAAGGAACTGGTGCACGTCTGAACTCAATCCGCCGGAGCCCTGCCGGCAGCCAGTCTCCCACCAACTGGCGCCCACTCCTCCAACCGAAACTCCTCCATCCTCATGTCTGACACCGAAACCCTTGAAGCCACGGCGCCCGCCGATAGTCCCGTCGCCGGCATTGACCAGTCCGTCGGTGATTTCAAATACGACGTCAAATACGACTTCGACGCCGGCACCGGCCTTTCCGAGCGCACCGTCCGTTACATCAGCGACGTTAAGAAGGAGGACCCGTGGATCCGCGAGTTCCGCCTCAATGCGTTGAAGACCTTCCTCGCGAAGCCGCTCCCCACCCATTGGGCCTCGCGCGACCTTGAAAACCTCAATTTTGACAAGATCCGCTATTATCTTTCCCAAGGCACCAAGCCCAAGCGCACCTGGGACGAAGTCCCGGCCGACATCAAGAGGACCTTCGAGCGTCTCGGCGTCCCCGAGCAGGAGCGCAAATTCCTCGCCGGCGTCGAGGCCCAGTTCGACAGCGAGGCCGCTTACTCCAACATCAAGGAAGTGGTCGCGAAGCAGGGGGTCATCTTCGTCAATTCCAGCGAGGCCCTGCGCACTCACCCGGAGATCTTCCGCAAGTGGTTCGGCAAGGTCATTCCGACCGGCGACAACAAATTCTCCGCGCTCAACAGCGCCGTATTCTCCGGCGGCTCCTTCATCTACGTGCCGCCGGGCGTGAAGGTCGCGCACCCGCTCCAGGCTTATTTCCGCATCAACGCCGAGAACTTCGGCCAGTTCGAGCGCACCCTCATCATCGTCGACGAGGGCAGCGAGCTCACCTACATGGAAGGCTGCACCGCACCGAAGTTCTCCACCTCGACGTTGCACAGCGCCGTGGTCGAGCTCGTCGCGCTCAAAGGCGCCAAGATCCAGTACATTACCGTGCAGAACTGGGCGCCCAACGTCTACAATCTCGTCACCAAGCGCGGGCTCGCCCACGAGGAGGCCGAGATCAAATGGATCGACTGCAACATCGGCAGCCGGCTGACCATCAAATATCCGGGGGTTGTGCTCAAGGGGCGCAAGGCCCGCGGCGAGGTCATCTCCATCGCCCTCGCCAACGACGGCCAGCACCAGGATACCGGGGCCAAGATGGTCCACGCCGCCGATGAGACCACCTCATCGATCGTGGCCAAATCCATTTCCGTCGGCCAGGGCCGCAGCACCTACCGCGGACTGGTGCACATCCCGCGGCACCTCACCGGCTGCAAGAACAACACCGAATGCGACGCCCTGCTGATCAACACCAACTCCCGCACCGACACCTATCCAGCCATCACCGTCCGGGGCCAGAAGCACGCCGTGCAGCACGAGGCCAGCGTGTCCAAGGTCAGCGATGAAATGATTTTCTACATGCAGTCGCGCGGCCTCACCGAGGCCCAGGCCATGAGCCTCGCCGTCAATGGTTTCGTCAATGACCTCGTGAGCCAGTTCCCGATGGAATACTCGGTCGAACTCAAGCGGCTCATTGATCTCGAAATGGAAGGCTCCGTCGGTTGAGACCCGAACCGGCACAGAGAGCACGGAGAACCGGTCCGAGTTCACCGAGCATTCTCTCTGTGTTCCCCCTGATATCTCTGTGTTCTCCGTGACCAAACCAATGCCTGCACTGCCCGAAATCCAAACAGCCTCTCCCAACGGTGCTTTTTCGCCCGATGTCTTCGCCTCGCACCTCGCCGGGCTTTGCCCCCTGCCCTCTTGGTGGCTCGATCTCAAGCGCGAGGCGTGGAACCGCTTCACCACGCTCCCGCTGCCCCAGCGCAAGGACGAACTCTGGCGGTTCAGCACGGTGGCCGGCCTCAACCTGGATGGGTTCGTCCTGCCGGCGGCGGCAGGTGCCAAGTTCAAGGGGCCAGATTCCAGGTTCCCAACCGCGGCGACCCTGGTGTTTGCCAACAACCGCGCCATCCCGGGCAAGGCACTGCCCGCCGACCTGCAAGCCAAGGGCGTCATCTTCTGCCCGATCGAGGACGCCATCGCCCGGCACCCGGATCTGGTTCGGAAGCACTTCATGGCGGCACCGGTCAACCTCGGCTCGGAGAAATTCGCCGCACTCAACGCCGCGCTCACCACCAGCGGGGCCTTTCTGTACGTGCCGAAAGGCGTCGAGATTGTGCAACCGTTCGTCACGACTAACGTGGCCTCGGGCGCCGCGGCCGCGATTTTCCCGCACACGCTCGCCATTCTCGAGGACAACGCCAGGGCGACGCTCGTGGAGTTCTTCGTCTCCGATGATAACGGCAATGTAGGAAGCCCGCTGGCGGGCGATGGTCGGTCGCAAGCGACCTTCCTACCAGGTGGTTCACATTTCGCCTCCGGGCAGAATGACCTCCACGCCGGTCCCGGAGCCCAGCTCACCTATGTCGGAGTGCAGGACTGGTCGAGGGAGACGCTGGCGTTCCAGCTCAACTCCACGGTGGTCCAGCGCGACGCCCGCGTCCTCTCGCTCAATATCCATCTCGGCGGCCGTCAGGCGCGCCACGAGTCCCACAGCCGCCTCGTGGGGCCGGGCGCGCACAGCGAGATGCTCGCCCTCACCGTCGCCCACGGCTCGCAGGAATTCGACCAGCGCACGCTCCAGAGCCATCAGGCGCCCCGCACGGGTTCCAACCTCCTTTATAAGAATGCCCTCCTCGACCAAGCGCGCACGATCTTCTCCGGCCTGATCATCGTCGATCCCGACGCCCAGAAAACCGACGCGTACCAGAGCAACCGCAATCTCATGCTCAGCGACGAGGCCGAGGCCAACTCATTGCCGGGACTCGAGATTCAGGCCAACGATGTCCGCTGCACGCACGGCGCGACTTCCGGGCACGTCGACGCGGAGCAGATGTTCTACCTCGAATCCCGCGGCATCCCCGCCGTCGTCGCCCGGGAGCTGCTCGTCTTCGGTTTCTTCGAGGAGGTTCTTCAGAAGCTCGAAGATGAGGAACTCCACGCCGCCCTGCGCGAGTTGATCAGAGCCAAATTCAAGAAGTAGCCCTCACAGGAAATCGCAGAGGAAGCAGAGTGTTCTTTGCTTTGCGCCCTCCGCCTCCTCCTGTAAAATCATGCCATGTCCAAGGAACGCATTCTCACCCGCGACGTCACCGCCACGCAGATTCCCGCCGGGAACCCGATCACCCTCGCGGCCGGCACCAAGGTTCACCTCACCCAGACCCTGGGCGGCAGCTACACCGTGATCATCGACTTTGGCCTCGCGCGCATCGACGGCCGGGACGCCGACGCCCTCGGCGAGGCGGTGGCTGAGGCTGCCGTGCCGCCGGCGCCGGTCGCCGGCGGCGTCCCCGATTCCGAGGCGATCTGGGACCAGCTCAAAAAAGTCTACGATCCGGAGATTCCTGTGAACATCGTCGACCTGGGACTGGTTTACTCGATGGAGGTCGACCAACCCCCGGACGGTAGCGGCTATCACGTGACGGTCACCATGACGCTGACCGCGCCCGGTTGTGGGATGGGTCCGGCCATCGCCGAGGATGCCCGCAGCAAGGTTGTCCTCGTGCCCGGCGTGAGTTCCGCCGACGTGCGCCTCGTCTGGGAGCCGCCGTGGAACCAGTCGATGATCAGCGAAGAAGGCAAGATGCGCCTCGGGCTGGTCTAGCCCCCTGAGGATCACCCTGCCGCCGTTGCTTTCGGCGCCGTGGACCGGGCCACGAACGCCGGTTGTTGATCGTCCCGGGCCCGCCGCCAAACTCTCCGCCGTATGTTTTCCGCCGAACACTGCTCCGCGATTCTTGAGCAGATCCGCGCCCGCAAGCCGCTGATCCACAATATCACGAACTACGTGGTGATGAATAACACGGCCAATGCGCTCCTCGCCGTCGGCGCCTCGCCGGCGATGGTGCACGCCGTCGAGGAAGTCGAGGAGTTCGTCGCGCTTTCGCAGGCGTTGGTCATCAACCTCGGCACTCTCTCCAAGCCGTGGATCAAATCCATGCGGATCGCCGCTGACGCCGCCAGCGGACGGGGCATCCCGTGGGTCCTCGACCCCGTGGGGGCGGGCGCCACCGAGCTTCGCACCGACACCGCGACGGACCTCGCGCTCCTCTTCCGCCCCGCGTGCATCCGCGGCAACGCGAGCGAGATCATGGTCCTGGCCGGCACGACCGCCGACAAGCCGCGCGGCGTCGATTCAACCCGCGCTTCGGCCGACGCGATTGAAGCGGCCCGCCGCCTGGCGAAGTCCACTGGCTCGATCGTCGCCGTCACCGGCGCGATTGATTATGTAACCGACGGGGAGCAATTGATCGCGCTCGCCAACGGCCACCCGTTGATGGCCAGGGTCACTGGCCTCGGCTGCACGGCCACCGCGTTGGCTGGCGCCGCGCTCGCCGTTGAAAAGGACCGGCTGGCCGCGGTGGCTGCCGGGCTCTCGTTCCTGGCCATCGCCGGCGAAATCGCTGCCGAGAAGAGCCCCGGGCCCGGCTCGCTCCAGGTCCATCTTCTCGACGCCCTGCACCAGCTCGACGCGGCCACGATCCAGCGCCGGTTGAAGATCGTGGCTTAAGCCAGGTCTTTGTTTAACAGGAGGCCGCGGAGAAAGCAGAGGGTGTTTGGCCACATGAGGCACACGCACAAAAAAGCGGCTTGGCTTCCCTGAGCCCGATCTTGTGCATTCCGTGCCTTTTGTGGCAACCCGTCCGAATCGTTTTCAGAATCCGGCTCTCTGTTTGCTTCGTCGCCTGTAAAATGCCTGGATCTCCACTTTGCCACCTCCGGGCTCTGCACTCTCTGGGCGCTGCCGTGGGAATCCCTTTGATCCGACCGTAGATCCCGCTTCCATTTTCCCGATGCCGGCCCGCTTCGACCTTTCGCTCTACCTCGTCACCGACCCGGCGATGACCGCGCGCCGTGGCCTCGTGGAAACGGTGGCGGCCGCAGTTGACGGCGGTGTGACGCTGGTGCAGTTGCGGCACAAGGACGGCCCCTTCCGCCTGATGGTCGAGACCGGCCGGGCGCTCATGGTCCGGCTAGCGCCGCACGGGATTCCGCTCATCGTCAACGATCGCCTTGACGTCGTCCACGCCATCGGCGCCGCCGGCGTCCACGTCGGCCAGGACGACCTGCCGCCCGCCGCCGTCCGCGCTCTTCTCGGGCCCCGCGCAATCATCGGGCTCTCGATCACGCGGGAGGAAGAACTCGGCACCTTCGATCCCGCGACGGTGGATTACGTGGGGCTCGGACCAATCTTCTCCACGGGCACCAAGGCCGACGCGGCGGTTGCGCTGGGCCCAGCCGTTTTCGCGAGCATTCGCAGCCAGTTAAGGTGTCCGGTCGTCGCCATCGGCGGTATAACCGGCGCCAACGCGGCCCAAGCCATCGCCGCCGGCGCCGATGGCATCGCTGTTGTTTCCGCCATCTGCGGTGCGGCCGACCCGCGCGCGGCCGCGCACGCCCTTCGCGCGGCAGTTGATTCATGCCGGAAGGCCGGTATTTCCTGACACCCCTTCTCCGGCAGAATACATCCGATGCCGGCCGCCGCGGTGGATTCGGGGTAATTGCTGCGGCGGTTTTGTGATTCCGCTCGCACGATCTTCCTGCCACAATCCGGAGTTGATGCGATATCTCATCATCTTTCTGGCCACGATTGGACTGGCGTGCGCGGCCGCCCCGACCGAACTTTTCAACGGCAAGGACCTCACCGGCTGGGAGTTGGTCGCGAGCCCCGCCACGGACATTGCCGCGGTCTGCCAGGTAACCGCGGACGGGGGCCTTGCGGTCGCCGGAAAGCCCATCGGGTACCTCGCGACGACTGGCACCTACCAAGACTACCGGCTTCACCTCGAATACCGCTGGACGGCCAAGAGCGCCCGGCCCGCCAACAGCGGCGTGCTCGTGCACATTGCGTCCGGTCCGGTCGACCGGAACACGTGGCCGGTCTGCTTTCAGATCCAAACGAAAGAGGGCCGGGCCGGCGACCTGCTGCCCATGGCAGGCGCCCGGTTCGCCGAGGCGCTCTCCACGGCCCCCGATGCGAAGACGCCGCAACTTGACCGGCTGGGCCTTAACAGCGAGAAACCGGTCGGTGAATGGAATTCCGTCGATATCATCTGCCGCGACGACCTGATTGCGTGCTCGATCAACGGCGTGCACCAGAATCGCGTGACCAAGTGCGAGCCGCACGCGGGAAAGATCGGCATTCAGCTCGAAGGCTTCCCCTTCGAACTGCGCAACGTTCGCCTTGCCCCGCTCGAACCGCTGACGCGCTAGCCGGGAACGGCGAACGCGACCGAGGCACCACGAGAAACGACGGCTCCGCCGGCCGGCCCGGTCGCCGCGCGCCGCCCGCAGAATTGAAACATTTTTTCTCGTAACCCAGCGGCTCAGTTGCACACTTCCGCCTGTTTTGCGCAGAACCCCGAGGTTGAATGCCGCTGTCGCCCGATTCAAAGGAAGCTCCGCCTCCGTCTTCCTGATTCGGGCGCTTTTATTCAATCGCCCCCCGCCTGGTCAACCCCCGATCACATTTCTCGCCCCTAACCCGCTGCTCTATCCCCGCATCCATCACCGCTTGCTTTCTTCACCGTACCTATGAATCCCATGACTCCGATATTCGCTGCGACCCCATCTGACGCCTCGACATTGAATAGCCTGGACTGGCTGGCGATCGCGCTCTACTTCAGCGTCCTGCTGGGCGTCGCCTGGTGGGTGGTAAAACATCGCAAGGACACGGCTGCGGACTACTTCCTGGCCGGACGCAACCTGGGCTGGTGGGTCATTGGCGCCTCCATTTTCGCCTCGAACATCGGCTCGGAGCACATTGTCGGCCTGGCCGGGTCGGGCGCCAAGGACGGCGTGGCGATGGCGCACTACGAGCTGCACGCCTGGTGCCTGCTGGTGCTGGCGTGGGTGTTCGTGCCGTTCTACGCCCGTTCGCTGGTGTTCACGATGCCGGAGTTCCTCGAACGCCGCTTCAGCACGAGCTCGCGATATGTCCTGTCGATCGTGTCGTTGATCACCTTTGTCGTATCGAAGATCGCGGTCGGCATTTTCGCCGGCGGCGTGGTGTTCGCAACGCTGCTGCCGGAGATGCACCTGCACGTCGCCGGTACCGAGATTAACGCCTTCTGGATCGGCTCGGTGGCGGTCATCGTGCTGACCGGCCTCTACACCGCCCTCGGCGGCATGCGCGCGGTGGCCTACAATGACGCCGTGCAGGTCGTCGTCCTCATCTGCGGTTCGGCAACCCTGACCTTCTACGGCCTCTTCAAGCTGGGTGGCTGGCAGGCGCTGCGCGACCTGTGCGGTTCCGACATGTTCAACCTCTGGAAGCCGATGACGCCGCCGGGCGTCGAGTCGACCTGGGCACCAGTGCTGGAGCACGCAACCGACGGACACATGGTGAAGCAGGCGTGGTATTTCAACAGTCATTATCCGTGGCTCGGCATGCTGATCTGTGCGCCGGTCATCGGCCTCTGGTACTGGTGCACCGACCAGTACATCGTGCAGCGCGCGCTCGGTGCTCCGAACCAGCACGTGGCCCGCCGCGGCAGCATCTTCGCCTCCTTCCTCAAGCTCTTCCCTCCGTACCTCTTCATCATCCCCGGCATGATCTGCTTCGCGCTGGTCAAGGCCAACAAGGTCCCCGGCCTGTCCGAGGCCTTTGCGGCGGACCCGAATGCGGCGCAGGGCGCATTTCCGCTCATGGTGAAACACCTCCTGCCGGCGGGCCTGCGGGGCCTCGTCGTGGCCGGCCTGCTCTCAGCGTTGATGGGCTCGCTCGCGGGTGTGTTCAACGCCTGCTCCACCCTCTTCACCGTGGACTTGTACCAGAAGTTCAGGCCCGCCGCCTCCCAGTCACAGCTCGTGCGCACGGGCCGCACCGCCACCACCGTCATGGTGCTCATCGCCCTCGCGTGGATCCCGGTGATTCAGGGCGCCCACGGCCTGTACGATTACCTGCAGTCGGTGCAGGGCTACCTGGCGCCGCCGATCTTTGTGGTCTTCTTCTTCGGCGTCTTCTGGAAGCGTCTCAACGCCCAGGGTTGCCTCTGGGCCATGATCGTGGGCTTCGTGCTGGGCATCTTCCGCATGCTGGTGGACACCCCCGTCACGATGAAGCTCACCGGGTTCGCGCAGGGCTATACGGAAGGCTCGTTCCTCTGGATCGTCAATAACATCAACTTCCAGTACTTCAGTATCCTCATCACCCTCGTGTCGGCGGTGGTTATGATCGCGGTCAGCTACGCGACGGCCGCACCCGATTACGGCCGGATCCAGAGCCTGACCTTCGGCACGACGACGGCCGAGGACAAGGCGAAGACCCGCGACAGTTGGGATTGGCACGACGTGGTGGCGTCGGCGCTCATCCTCTGCTGCATTCTCGGCGCGTACCTCTACTTCCGCGGATAAACGCACCGCGCCCCTGACGCCTGGCCGGCGGTCTCAATCGACATGGACCTCCCGGCCATCTGGCCGGTTGGAATCCGTCAGCAGCGCGCTGACGGTTCGAAGATGCATTCACACGTCTCCGGTCTCCTTTTCGTTGGACAACCCGCAGCGACCGCACACAGTTTGACCAGTTATGTCCGAGCAGAACATCTTCTCAAATGTCAGCAATCCTGTTCCACCTGCGCGCCTGGACGACGATGATGAGGACGAGGAAAAGGAGGAGGAGGCCAAAGCCGCGCAGATGCCCCAGGGCGTCGGCGCCATGATTCAACGGAAGTTCCTGGAAACCCGGAGGATTTTTCTGTGGGGTGCGGTCACTGACGAAACGGGCAAGGATATCTGTGAAAAACTGCTTTATCTCGAGGCGGACGCTCCCGGGAAGGACATCACCTTCTATATCAACACGCCTGGTGGTTCCATCACTGCAGGTATGGCGATCTACGACACGATCAAGCTGCTGTCCTCGCCCGTGACCATCGTCGTAACCGGCATGGCCGCCTCCATGGGCTCCGTGCTGCTTTGCGCCGCTCCCAAGGGCCGCCGCCTGGTCTATCCGCACGCCCGGGTGCTCATCCACCAACCGCTGATCGCCGGCCGCTTCATCGGACCCGCCACCGACATTAACATCCAGGCGAAGGAAATGGAGAAATTGCGCGACGAACTGAACCAGATCCTGGCCACTGCGTCGGGCCAGCCGATTGAGAAGATCGCCAAGGATACGGATCGCGATTTCTATCTGAACGCCAAGGAAGCCATCGAGTATGGCCTGGCCGACGAGATTGTGGAGAAACTCTGATCCCGCTTGAGACGCCGCCCGGCGCGCTCAGGTTAGCGGAGCCTTGCCTTGGGCAGCGTTCTCCCGTTTTAGTCTCCTTGGCGATGGATTCCGCCCGCCCGCAAGGGTAAACCGCCCCGCGCCTTCGGAGGCTGATGACTCCCGTTCCCGTCCGTCTCGAAACAGTCCGGTCATGATGCTCTATCTTCTCATCGCCTTGGGCGGCGCGCTCGGCAGCGTGGCACGCTTCGCCCTTTCCGGTTTCATCGCCAATCACTTTGGCACCACGTTCCCGTGGGGCACGTTTATCATCAACGTCACCGGTTCGTTCGTCATCGGCTTCTACGCCACCCTGACCGCCCCCGACGGCCGCGTCTTCGCCAGCGGCCACTCGCGGCAGTTCTTCATGACCGGCATTTGCGGCGGTTACACGACGTTTTCCTCGTTCAGCCTGCAGACGCTAAACCTCGTCCGCGACGAGGAGTGGCTTCAGGCCGGCGGCAACGCAGTCGGTTCACTCGTCGCCTGCCTGGTGGCCGTCTGGCTCGGGCACCTGGCAGCAGCCTATCTCAACCAGTTGAAGGGATCCTAAAATGGAACTACCTCACGAATCGGTCCTCCTGCGCATCTTCATCGGCGAATCCGACCGCCACGGCCACCTGCCCCTCTACGAGGCCATTGTCCTCAAGGCGCGCGAACTGCATTTGGCCGGCGCCACGGTCCTGCGCGGCGCGATGGGTTTCGGCAAATCCAGCCGCATGCACACCAGCAAGATCCTGCGCCTTTCGGTCGACCTGCCTTTGCTCATCGAGATCGTCGACAGCGAGGAGAAGATCAACGCCTTCCTTCCCGTGCTCGACGGGATGATCAGCGGCGGACTCGTCACACTGGAGAAAGTGCGGGCCATCCGCTACCTCGGCACGCCACCGCCGCAGTGAGCCCGGCACACCGGCGCCGGTCCCGCGCGGTCCTATTTCGCCACCGGATGCGCCCCGGCCGCCCGCTTGGCCAATATTGAGAGCAGGTAGTTGTCCGGCGGCGCGGTCTTCCAGGCGGTCAGCCAGATGCTGCCCAGCATTTCGCCGCCGCGCAGCAGCTGTTCTTCAATGAACTCCCGGCCGTCGAAACTGCCGGGCGAACCGTCGCCCCGGAGTTTCCCTGCCTTCTCGATCTGGTAGAGCGGCTCCACCCGTTGGTTCTGGGTGAGCAGGTAGGCCATCACCCCGTCGAACATGGCGTCCGTCTTCCCGGGTTTCGGGGCGGTCGCGAGCACCTGCGCGGGCCGCGCCCGCGGAGCCAGACCGGGAAACTTGATGCCGGCCACGGCGATGAATCCTCCGTCGATCCAGGCATGGAATTTCGGGTTGGTGGTGTAGCCCTGGGGATTGTTACCCACCCAGCCGTTGTGATGAATGGTATCGTGCAGCGGCTGTGCGCCGTCGCCGACATAATGCCCCATCACTCCCATCAAATAGATGATGTCGGCCTGCGCATTGGCAATCTCCTCCGCCGTTCCGCCGGCCTGCTCGAAAGCGCGCAGGTACGAGCAGGCGGATTTGAGTCGGTCGAAATCCTCCGTGATCTTCCACGGCAGAAAACCCGGCCATTCGCGGCTGTGCTCGGCGTTCTTCGCGGGGTCGATTGGCGGAAACTTATCGGGGTGCGCGGCGCGGCCGGCGGCAAACTGCACCGCGAATTCATAGCGCAGCGGACTGAGCACCGCCGGATCGAGCCCGGCAAACCCGAGCTGCTCCAGGTCGAGGTAATGGTCGGGGTTGTTGGTATGCCGAAGCGGCAGATCCGGCATGTTCTTCCAGCGGTCGGGCTCGCCCGCCAGGAAGGCGATGCGCTCGGCCGCGGCGGGTTCGCGCACAAACGCCGGAAAATCGGCCGGCAGCGAGGCCAGCGCGAGCTGGTTGACAATGCGGTGGCCCTCATAATCCCAGGCGCGGGCGTACCGCGCTCCAGTGGCGAGGGACAAGGCTAGCAGGGAAATTCGCAGGCAGGTGCAGTTCTTCATGGATCTATTTGGAGGTGGCCGCCGGAGCATGAGCCTCGACAGGCAATGAAGCCGCCGGATGAAAAGCCGCAAGCACGGCAGCGTAATCGTTGACGCCGTCCGCGATGGCCTGGGCGATCCGCTGCCGGAAGTCCGGCGTCCCGACCCGCCGCGCTTCCGCGTCATTGGAGAGGTAAGTGGATTCGACGAGCACCGCGGGACATTCGGCGAAGCGTAGGACCGCGTAGCGGTAATGTTTGAAGCCGCGGTCGGAAGTCTGGAGTCCGGCGAGCACCGCTTGCTGCAGATGGTAGCCGAGCACGACATTAGCGAAATCCTGCCGGTTGCCAGGATAGGCCGTGCGAACCATGCTCTTGTCCTGCTCCGGTTGCGTCGAAACCTGGAATTGCGGGGTCAACACGTAGGTCTCGGTGCCCGTGACGGTCGCGCCGGCTCCGTTGAAATGCACGCTGATGAACAGATCGGCCTTGGCCTCATTGGCGAGGCCGGCCCGGGTATCCAGGTCGATCTTGCGGTCGTCGGTGCGCGTGAGGAGCACCTGGTAGCCCCGGGCCTCGAGCAGTCTCTTGAGGCGCAGAACCACATCGAGCGTCATGTCCTTTTCGTTCAGATGCAGCGGGCCGTTCTGGATGCCCGGATCATTGCCGCCATGGCCGGCGTCGAGCACGATCAGCCTGGGCGGAGCCGGCAGCTGGCCCGCATGTTCGGCGGGCCGCAGCAGCGGCGCGATCGTCTTGATCACATCGATTTTGCCGACCCAGAGGCCGCCCTCGTGGGACACGGTGGTGGCGCCCATGAAGACGCGGACACCGTCCAGGAGGAAGTCGTGCTTACGGTCCTCGAATCTCAAGCGCACGCGGCCCTGCGCATCGGCCAGTTGCAGGATCCGCCCGCTGGAGACCCACGTTGCCTTGAGTCCGTAGCGTTCCGCAATGGCCCGCACGTCCACATAGTCGCCATTGTAGAGCCGCTTGAAAGGCCACAACTGCGTGACCGGGGCGGCCAAGGGCAGCGTGATTGCCGCAGCCCGCGCGGCGGCCGGCGGCGGGGCGGCCTTGTCCGCCGTCACCGGAGCGGATCCGGCGGGAGAAGCGGCGGGCTTGCTCGTGGCGGCCCGGCTCTGCGCCGAGGCGGGCGCAGTGCAGCCGCCAGCCAGCACGAGAGCGGACACGGTGACCAGCAGGCTGCGTGCGCGGAACCGCGCCATGAGTCTTGCGGGATTAGGCTGGAGAGGGGGAAACGGGCGGCGGCACGGCCGCAGCCGGTTGCGCCGGCCCCTCCCTGACGTGGAACTTGAGCTTGCGCTTGTTGACGGGCAGCGGCGTCAGCATTACGTAGATGTTCCGTCCGGTGAGTTTGGGCGCGCCATCGGCGTGGCCCATGTTGTCCAGCTCGGTCAGCGCCTTGTTGATGACATCGAAGCCCATCTCGGTGCGCGCCATTTCGCGGCCGCGGAACTTCAGGCGCAGTTTCACCTTGTTGCCGTGATCGAGGAACTCCTCGGCGTGGCGCAGCTTGGTGATGAAATCGTTGTGCTCGATGCGGACGCTGAACTCGATCTCCTTGATCTTGCTCGCGGTCGTCTTGACGTGGGAGTGCTTCTTCGACTCCTCGTACATGTACTTGCCGAAATCCATGATTCGGCAGACCGGCGGCGTGACATTGGGCGCCACCTCCACGAGATC
>Ga0182019_10000043_pt1 | contig 62692 bp, 44 predicted proteins | sample 812E2MmetaG_FD_120483 | JGI IMG/M metagenome (GOLD analysis project Ga0182019, IMG submission 120483) | Permafrost microbial communities from Stordalen Mire, Sweden - 812E2M metaG | ecosystem: Environmental > Terrestrial > Soil > Wetlands > Permafrost | place: Sweden: Stordalen | collected...
GTCATTCAGAAGAGATAACAAAACAAAAACCAGTTACTCAAAAATCTCAATAGGTCTGGCTTCACCTGAAGAAATACTTGATCGTTCAAGTGGTGAAGTTCTGAAACCCGAAACAATAAATTACCGTACATATAAGCCTGAACGCGATGGATTATTCTGCGAAAGGATATTTGGACCGGTAAAGGATTACGAGTGCCATTGCGGAAAATACAAAAGAATCCGTTATAAAGGTATCGTTTGCGACCGTTGCGGTGTTGAAGTAACAGAAAAGAAAGTACGTAGGGAAAGGATGGGACATATTTCACTTGTTGTCCCGGTTGCTCATATCTGGTATTTCCGTTCATTGCCAAATAAGATAGGATATCTTCTTGGACTTCCTACCAAGAAGCTCGATTCTATAATTTATTATGAGAGATACGTCGTTATTAATCCGGGTATTAAAGCTGTGGATGGCGTTAAGTATCTCGATTTTCTTACGGAAGAAGAATACCTTGAGATAACTGAGTCACTTCCAAAGGAAAACCAGTATCTTGAAGATAATCATCCCGATAAGTTTGTTGCTGATATGGGTGCTGAAGCTTTGTATAAGCTTCTCAGCCGTATCGATCTTGATGAGATGTCGTATTCTCTACGTCACAGGGCAAATACTGAAACTTCACAGCAACGGAAAAATGAAGCTCTGAAACGTCTTCAGGTTGTTGAAGCTTTCAGGGATTCAAAGCAGGTTAACAAGCCTGAGTGGATGATCATTAAGGTTGTTCCTGTTATTCCACCCGAATTGAGACCTCTTGTACCTCTCGATGGTGGCAGGTTTGCAACAAGCGACCTGAACGACCTTTACAGAAGGGTTATCATCAGAAACAACCGTCTTAAGAGACTGATCGAAATTAAAGCTCCGGAAGTAATTCTGCGTAACGAAAAACGTATGCTCCAGGAAGCCGTCGATTCTCTATTCGATAATTCAAGGAAAGCTAATGCTGTTAAAACAGATGCTAACCGTCCTCTTAAATCGCTTAGCGACAGCCTTAAAGGAAAACAGGGAAGGTTCCGTCAGAACCTGCTTGGTAAGAGGGTTGACTACTCTGCACGTTCAGTTATCGTTGTTGGTCCGGAACTGGCATTGCACGAATGTGGGTTACCTAAGGATATGGCAGCTGAGCTTTATAAGCCATTTATTATACGTAAGCTTATTGAACGTGGTATTGTTAAAACAGTCAAATCTGCAAAGAAAATAGTTGACAGGAAAGACCCGGTTGTATGGGATATTCTTGAAAACGTACTTAAAGGACATCCTGTTCTGCTTAACCGTGCTCCGACACTTCACAGGCTTGGTATCCAGGCATTCCAACCTAAGCTTATTGAAGGAAAAGCTATTCAGCTTCACCCTCTTGTTTGTACAGCTTTCAACGCTGACTTCGACGGTGACCAGATGGCAGTTCACCTTCCTCTTGGTAATGGTGCAGTACTTGAGGCTCAGATGCTTATGCTGGCTTCACATAATATTCTCAACCCTGCAAATGGTGCGCCAATTACTGTTCCTTCGCAGGACATGGTTCTTGGCCTTTATTATATTACCAAAGGCCGCAAGAGTACAGAAACTGAAAAGGTAAGGGGTGAAGGTCTTATTTTCTATTCGCCACAGGAAGTTAACATAGCATATAATGAAGGCGTTATTGACCTTCATGCTCATATAAAAGTTAAAGCTAACGACAGGAAAGATGGTGAGTTAATTAACCACCTGATTGAAACCACTGTCGGCAGGGTTATCTTTAATCAGTTTGTACCTGTTGAAGTTGGTTATATCAATGAGATCCTTACAAAGAAATCTTTAAGGGATATTATCGGACGGGTTCTCAAACTTGCCGGTACAGCTAAGACTGCAAATTTCCTTGATGATATTAAGAATCTCGGATTCTATTCTGCTTTCAAAGGTGGGTTGTCTTTCAACCTTGATGATGTTATCATACCTGCAGAAAAAGAAAAATTTGTTGCAGAAGGTTACGAGCAGGTAGAAGAAGTGCTGAATAACTACAGCATGGGATTCATTACCAATAACGAACGTTATAATCAGATTATTGATATCTGGACACATGTTAATGCAAGGCTCACGCAAACCTTAATGAAACAGCTGTCGACCGACAAGCAGGGATTCAATTCAGTTTACATGATGCTTGACTCCGGCGCAAGGGGTTCAAAGGAACAGATACGTCAGCTCTCCGGGATGAGGGGTCTTATGGCAAAACCACAGAAATCAGGAGCTGCCGGTTCAGAAATTATCGAAAACCCTATCCTTTCAAACTTTAAAGAAGGACTGTCGGTTCTTGAGTATTTTATCTCAACTCACGGTGCTCGTAAAGGTCTTGCAGATACAGCTCTTAAAACGGCGGACGCAGGGTATCTTACCCGTCGTCTTGTTGACGTTTCACAGGATGTCATTATAAATGAAGAAGACTGCGGAACTCTTCGTGGGCTGATTGCCACTGCAATAAAGAAGAATGAGGAAGTAGTTGAATCACTGTACGAAAGAGTTCTTGGTCGAACTACTGTACATAATATTTATAATCCATTAACAGGCGAATTAATCGTTGAATCCGGACAGGAACTTACTGAAGACCTGGCTAAGAAAATTGAAGATTCTCCGATTGAGCAGGTTGAGATCCGTTCGGTTCTCACATGCGAATCCAAAAAAGGCGTATGTGCAAAATGTTATGGACGTAACCTTGCGAATGGACGTATGGTTCAGAAGGGTGAGGCTGTCGGTGTAATTGCTGCACAGAGTATCGGTGAACCCGGAACCCAGCTGACTCTCCGTACATTCCACGTCGGAGGTACCGCATCTAACATAACTACCGAATCGAGGCTTGTGGCCCGTTATGGTGGTATCGCTGAGATTGAGGAGATCAGAACAGTTCCTAAGAAAGATGTTGAAAAGGGCGATATAGATATCGTAATCGGTCGTCTTGCCGAACTCAGGATAGTCGACAAGAAAACCGGGATTGCCCTCACTACTCATACAATTCCTTATGGTTCAAAACTTTATATTAAGCCAGGACAAGAGATTGAAAAAGGGAAACTGATCTGCGAATGGGATCCATTTAATGCCGTTATTATTTCAGAAATGGCTGGAAAGATCGGATATGACTTTCTTATAGAAGGTATTACATTCCGTGAAGAATCTGACGAGCAGACTGGCTTTAAGGAAAAAGTTATTATAGAAAGCAGGGACAAAACAAAGAACCCGGCTATTAAAATCTTAAATGCAAAGGGCGAAGAGCTCAGAGTATATAACCTTCCTGTAGGATCTCATCTTGTTGTAGATACAAACAAAATGGTCGAAGCCGGCGAAGTGCTTGCCAAGATACCACGAGCTGTAGGTAAATCAGGTGATATCACGGGAGGTCTTCCGCGTGTTACTGAACTTTTTGAAGCCCGTAACCCGTCGAACCCGGCAATTGTTTCTGAGATCGATGGTGAGGTTACATTCGGAAAAATTAAAAGAGGTAACAGGGAAATCTCTATCAAATCGAAAACTGATGAGACAAAGAAATACCTTGTACCCCTTTCAAAACAGATTCTTGTACAGGAAAATGACTATGTGAAAGCAGGTATCCCTCTTTCCGACGGGGCTATTACCCCTTCAGATATTCTTGCTATCAAAGGGCCTACAAAAGTCCAGGAATATATTGTAAACGAGATTCAGGAAGTATATCGTCTTCAGGGAGTTAAGATCAATGATAAACATTTCGAGATCATTGTCCGCCAGATGATGCGTAAAGTTGAGATCGTCGATCCTGGTGATACAAAATTCCTTGAACGTCAGGTAGTTGATAAACTTGAGTTTATGGATGAGAATGACTGGATCTATGGTAAAAAAGTTATCATCGATGGCGGTGATTCACAGACTCTGAGACCGGGAATGATAATTTCATCGCGTAAATTAAGGGATGACAATTCGGTACTTAAACGCCGCGACCTTAAAGTTGTTGAAGCCAGAGATGCAATACCGGCAACATCAAGTCAGGTTTTGCAGGGAATAACAAGAGCTTCACTTCAGACTAAGAGCTTCTTCTCAGCAGCTTCTTTCCAGGAAACGACAAAGGTATTGAATGAGGCCGCAATATTGGGCAAGATCGACAGACTAGAAGGACTTAAGGAGAACGTAATTGTTGGTCATCTTATACCTGCAGGAACAGGTCAGAGACAGTACAATGGAATTATTGTCGGATCGCTTGAAGAATATGAAAACCTTGTTGGTGTGGAGCAGGAAACTGAAGTTGAACCCGGTAAATAGGATTAATAATTTACAGCTATGACAGATCCGAAAAACCCTACACAGATCAGTATTGAACTGAATGAAGAAGTTGCTCAGGGAACTTATTCAAACCTAGCAGTAATAACTCACTCAGCTTCTGAATTTGTTATCGATTTTGTGAGGATAATGCCTGGCATACCAAAAGCGCAGGTCAAATCGAGGATAATTCTGACTCCGGAACATGCAAAAAGACTTGTTGCAGCTCTTCAGGACAACATTGCCAAATATGAATCTGTTCATGGGACAATTAAAGAAGTCAAAGGGTCAGGACCAGCAATACCTTTAAGTTTTGGCGGACCAACAGCACAGGCATGATATGCGTTTAGCTTAAAAATACGAGCCGTCAGATCCTCTTTTTGACGGCTTGATTTTTTGTTATAATTGAAATAAAGACTTACTTTGTCCGTTAATTGTAAATAATAATAAGACTAATCCGAGATGACAGGAAATACTATACGAAGAATTATTGTGGCACTGATTATTATTGTACCAGTTTTCTCCTATACGGGTTGTAAGAAACAGGCAAAATGCGGATGTGGAAAAGATGTCCTTGTAACCCTTGCTTCAACATCGTGTCATATTTATTGGACTGATGGAGCAACTATTACCGCCATGGTTGTAGGTGACCCTTATTCTACTTATATTTTCTGCAATCCATCAGAGATGCTCCCAAAACTGGTTGACGCTAAAACAGGCGATATATTAGAGGTATCAGGTCATGTTTACTGGAATTGTAATTATGTTTACCAGACCAGTAATTCAGCATATATGAGTTCATATAAGACTTACGATGTTCAGGTTACTGATCTAACGCTTAATCTTTACGGAAAAAATAAGCCTGCATCCGGATCTCCACTTGATTCTTCAACTCCAAAGAACTAATATAAAATCTTCATTCCTTTCCGCGTTATCTGATATTCGTCCAATTTTGTATCTTTCTGAAAAATTAGATAATGTATCAGAACACAATTTCTTTTGCCGGGGCAGGAAGAGTAGCATCGGCTTTGTGCAAAGAGTTGTTCGCTGCCGGCTACAGAATAGATTTAATTGTATCTGAAACTGACCTTCGGGGCAGGCCTCTTGCTGATTCCTGCAATGCAGCATGGTCGGAAGACCTTATTTTCCCTGATTCGACTAATATAATAATTGTTGCTGTTCCTGATCATCGGCTAAAAAGTGTTCTTGAAAAGATAAAGTGTACCCCCGCGACCATGGTCGCTCATACTGCAGGAAGCTTTGGACTTGATATTTTCCCGGGTCATATTAAAAAGAAAGGGATATTCTATCCACTTCAGACTTTCTCAGAAAACAGGAAAGTGAGTTTCTCCGGTCTTCCTTTCTTGCTCGAAGCCCCGGATGATGAATCGTCTGCAATTCTCAGACACCTTGCAGAATCTATTCATGCGAGCGTGCATTTTGTTGATTTTGAGAAAAGAAGGATACTTCATCTTGCAGCCGTTTTTGTCTGTAACTTTTCGAATCATATGCTTACACTCGGTAAAGAAATATCTCTGAAAACAGGTCTTGCATTTGAAATATTGTCTCCCTTGATAGAAGAAACCATCTCCAAAGCATTGGTTTTGGGGCCAGAAAATTCACAGACAGGACCTGCTGTCAGACATGATAAGAATACTATAGAGAAGCATTTGGATTTGCTATCTTACTCACCCGATTTACAGCGGATTTATAATGAAATGACCATTTCAATAATTAAATATTATAATACAAAAGAATAAATTTAATAATGTTACTGGTTACTGGTTGCTGGTTCGACCAACGAGAAACGAGCAACAAGCAACAAGCAACAAGCAACAAGTTTTTATTATGGCTAATTTTAAAGAGGATCTGGTAAGAGTAAAAGCTTTTATATTTGATATAGACGGAGTATTATCGCTGCAAACTATTAACCTGAATTCTTTTGGTGTTCCGAACAGGACCGTTAATCTTCGTGATGGCTATGCTCTCCAGCTTGCCGTTAAGAAGGGTTATCATATTGGCATAATTTCGGGAAGCAATTCAAGGGAGTATCAAAAGAGACTCAGGTTTCTGGGTGTGAATGATATCTACCTTAAAAGCCGGAACAAGCTCGATAATTTTAAAACTTTTCTTAAAAAGCACAATCTTAATAAATCTGATGTTTTATTCATGGGGGATGATATTCCTGATTTTGAAGTAATGAAGGAGGCAGGTATTCCTGTTTGCCCGTCTGACGCTGATAGTGAGATCAAACAGGTCTCTTCTTATATCTCTGATAAAAAAGGAGGTGAAGGATGTGTAAGGGATGTTATTGAGCAGGTTTTAAGATTACATAATAACTGGATGGATTCAGAAGCATTTACATGGTAACTTATGAAAGCATTTTTTCAACTGATCAGATGGCAAAATCTTCTTATGATTATTCTCACAATGGTATTGATGAGGTATGCTGTTCTTGCACCCATCGTAAGCAAAATCGGTGTTATACTGATTAAAGGAAGCGGAGAAGAGATTCCCATGTCGCTCCAGTTTCCATGGTACGACTTTGTTCTGCTTGTTGCTGCCACAGTCTTTATTACTGCAGGCGGATATGTTATAAATGATTATTTTGATATCAAGACTGATCTGATCAACAAGGGAAAGGTAATTGTCGGCACAAAAATTCCCCGGCGCAAGGCCATGATGTGGCACTCTGTTTTTAATATTGCAGGCGTTGCAGCCGGCTTCTACATATCATATAAAGCAGGATATATATGGTTGGGTTCGCTTTTCCTGGTGGTCTCAGGGTTACTTTACTTTTATTCTGCCAGCTATAAAAGACAGTTTCTGATAGGAAATATCATTGTTGCACTATTAACCGCAACGGTTCCGATGCTAGTGGTTTTTTATGAATGGCCCGCATTATATAAATATTACACTTTAAATGCTATCAGGCTTCCTCATATAAACTTTATTATGTACTGGGTTGGAGGATTTGCACTTTTCGCATTCCTTACAAACCTGATACGCGAGATAATAAAGGATATAGAGGACTTTGAAGGAGATATAGCCTATGGAAGAAATACTGTTCCGGTTATACTCGGCGTGCTTTCGACTAAAATAGTTTCGATATTTCTGATATCTGTGACTATTCTTCTGCTCTTCCTTACCTGGCACTATTTTGTAAATGACACGATAACATTTATCTATTTAACTGCTGTGGTTGTCCTGCCACTTATTTATGCCATTTACATGCTTATAATCAGCAAAGAAAAGAAACAGCTCCATAGCGCAAGCCGCATAATGAAGATAGTGATGCTGACTGGTGTTCTTTACTCAGTTGTGGTAAAAGTAATAATTACCTGGAACCTCTTCTGATGATAGCTGACGAGCTTAATGACTTTAAAATAATTCTGGCTTCACGTTCTCCGCGGAGGCAACAACTGCTCAGGGAAATGGGTCTCAAATTTGATGTTGTTATAAAAGAATATGAGGAGATCTATCCGGAAGGTCTTGACGGGGAGGCGATTGCAAAGTATGTTGCACATGAAAAGGCTGCTTCTTTTAAAAATGAGATATCAGATAATGAGATAGTTATTGCAGCAGATACAATAGTGTGGTGTAACGGCAAAGTGCTTGGTAAACCACTCGATTACAAAGATGCTGTTCGCATTCTTAAAGAAATCTCAGGTAATACTCACAAAGTTATTACCGGCGTATCGTTGCTTTCACGATCCGGGGAGCTGACCTTTTCTGAATCAACGAAAGTTGTTTTTGAAGCTCTTTCAGAGGAGGAAATCAGTTATTATATAAATAAGTATAAACCTTATGATAAAGCCGGAGCTTATGGTATCCAGGAATGGATAGGTATTGTAGCATGCAGCCATATTGATGGTTCATACTTTAATGTTGTGGGATTGCCTGTGCAGCGACTTTACGCAGAACTTAAGAACTTCATTAAAGTATAAAGACAACAGTAAGAAGAAAGATAAAGCGCTAATTATTAAGAGTACAGCGCACCGAGAGGCCGTTTCGCTTAAGGCTGAGGTACCTGAAAATACTGTTCATGTCGTAACTAATCAGCCTGTTCCACGCAAGGTACATTCCATTTTCAGAAGAACTCCACCAATAGCCCCTGGTTTCAATATCAACAAATGATCCGGTGTTGTTCCTGAGTCCACCCGGAAGAGCTGTAAAGCCTATTTCATTGGTACCTGAATCGTACTTTTGCCAATGAGACTCACCTGCTTCTTTAAGTTTGCTGTAAGCCACTACTTCTCCACCTGAAGAATTTATCAGGATCGTCCATTCAGCATCGGTTGGCACATGCCAGCCGACAGGGCACACACCCCTGCTGTCAGTTACGGCGTACCATGTATATAACCTGCCATAAATATCAGCATTGCTCTCTTTGCCAATATAGGCCCATTGATATTCGGGTGAACTTTCATTTCTGATGTCTGATGTCGCAGGAATGGTCGTTTTTATTAAATCACCATTGCGAAAATGTGTTGTTTTCAGGTTTTCTACCATCCACACCTTTGTGCCAATAGTTATAGTATTATAAACATTCCCATCTATGTCTTTTACAGTTTGTGCATGAGCACCGATTAAGCATACACATGAAAAGAATATTGTAGCTATTAATACTTCTTTATGTTGCATAACTTATTTTTGAAAATTATTTGATTAATTTTTAACATAACGCACAGATCTTCCATCGTGGCGATCCGCCCTGCCAATTAAAACATTGCTGTTATTGTTTCTTTCAATTTGTCCCCTTAGTTGTAAAACTTAATTCATTCCCATATGCTGTACCGGATTTGTTGGTTGCATAGGCCCGTACATAATACTGTGTAATCTCTTTTAATCCTATAAGCTTGCTTACATAACTGCCTGCACCAGAGCCATCTAACGTCTTGGAATCTGCAATTGTTGGACCGGAAACAGTACTCCAGCATACGCCCCGATTGGTAATTACGGCTCCTCCATCCTTAATCACAATTCCTCCCAATGTTGCAGAATTGTTTGTAATATCTGTTACGGCTTTAGTGGTCAGTTCAGGTAGATTGGGTGTGAAATTTTTACTTTTAGGATCATGCGAATTTGTACGAGTAAGATCATACTTGTCGCAGGAAAACGATATAAAAAATAAAAACAATGCAACAATGATTTTGTAGTTATTCATGATACTTAGATGTTTTTGCCTGCTTTCATCTGCATCCTGCTAATTAAAAGTCTGAATATTAAAACGAAACTGCGTATCCCACTTGCAACCCATTGTTGACATAATTCAGTCTGAGGCCATCACTTGATAATGCACTATAGGCAGATTTAGCAACTTTCCCATTATGAATGCCCTTGAAAGTCACCCAGAAAATGTCCAGCGCCCATATTCCCGCAGCCACCCTGGTTGAGATGTAGTAATTGTGATTCGCATTATCAGCCTTTGTGAAAAGAGTTTGAATATCATCGGGTGTAGTGCTCGACTTATATTCTGAATAGTATTTGTTTGCCTGATGTTTTTGAACTAGCCCATACGCTATCAAACCTACTGCACTCAGCGTGGTAACAGCAGCTCGTACTTTACTCTTGTCGACAAAATAGCCTCCAAGCCCGGGAACAATAACTGAAAGCAACGCATTAGATGGGCCGCTGTAAAGAATTTTAGAGTTGATTATTGTAACTATTGTCTTAATATTTCCCGAAAGAGTTACCTGGTCTGCAACAATATCCCAGAGAATTGTTTTAGTACCATCTCCGTAAATCTTAGTGCCTGCATCTCCGGTGATTGTCTTGGGTACTATTGTTTCATTTTTTTCATTTATGAATTTTAGTTCAATTGTCATCTGTTCTCTCTGCAGAGAGCCGACAATATTATAATTAACAATAATATACCTATCTTCAATATGGAAATCCACATCAGAAATCTTAGCTTTTGTCTGACAGAGACAGGGGAGCTGAAACAAAATTATTGTAATGACGAGGATAATCAAGAGTCTCATATTACTAGTCAGTTTATAGATTTTTCAAAATCATTATTTTATAATGAAATAGAAACTACCGTTAAGCGAAGTAGCTTCCCATGGTGTCTGTTTCCCGTTAGATTTTTTTTCAACAGTGAGGCGAACATTTTTGAAAAAATCTTCGATTGGCAAACTTGGAACTTTAATATATTGTAATATTGCTTCAGTATAAAGTCCGTTCATCCCAAATCCGTCTGAGGCTGTTTTTCCCGGAGATGTAGCGTATGCAATAATAGTTCCTGAGGGAGCATTCATAAAGGCCAGTCCGGTTCCATCCTGCCCAATGCTCCTCCCTCCCCATGAACGAGAAAAAGGATTGTCACGGCATGCATCAAGAATTATTATGTTAGTACTGGTAGATGCTGCCTCCATTTTTCCCAGTAACCTACCTGCGTCGACGCAGTCATAATCAACATCCTGTTCAACCTTAAGACTGGCGTCGACCGGTATAAGAAAATTATTACCTTTTACCTGCATCCCATGTCCGGCATAATAAAACAGACCAACATTGTATTTTTTTAGTTTTTCGCCAAATTCATCCATAGCCTTTTTCATAGTCTTAAGGTCCGAATTAATATACAATAAGACTGTGAAACCTACTTCCTTTAATGCTTCTGCAATAGCCTTTGCATCATTTACCGGATTCCTTAGAGGATTACAATTTAGATAGTCAGCGTTCCCAAATATCAGGGCCAACCGTTTTTCGACATACGTCTGATCAATTTTCTGAACAAAATAATTTATTACCCGGGAATCAGATGTGGTAACACCCTGCTCATTTTTTACTTCAACCTTAATTTCATTGTCACCCTCATTTAATGTTATAGTTCGTTCTATCCTGTATTCATTCAAATTTTGAGTTGCCAATACCTTAAAAGATTTTTCGTCATCGGGAATCTGACCATTGACAAAAACTTTGAGCCAGACAATATTTGATCTTGTTTTCACGATTCCGGCGATATTAACGACTGCAAAATCAGTTTTAGCCTTTATAGAGTCCGGAGTTCTCCATGCAAAAACAGGTACGGGTATAGCTGCTTTGGTAGGAATAATTAAACGAGCCATCTTCATGCTATCACTATGATTATCAGTTATATGTATTTCAAACTGAGCCTGCCCATCTTTTAGTTTTTCATCTGATGTTAAAGGGATATTCACTAATATTGAATCTCCGGGACTGATTTGTTTAACGGTCTTTGTCTTACTAAAACTTATTCCTTTTATACTATCTGGCACATTCAAATTAATTGTGAGTTCAGATAGCAGAATTGTTCCTGAATTTTTAATGTAAAATCCTATGGAACCTTCTTCATCAGCGTCAAGCTGCCCGTTCCTGTTTGCATCAGTATAACTCAGATCATTTATTTTAAAGGACGGAAATAAAGGAGTAATTATCTTCTCATTTGGATTGATAATCACCCTCTTGAATTTACTCTCTCCGCTTTGGGATAAGGCAACATTACTTAAGAAAACAGATACAACTGTCGCAGAAAAAAGAAAAACTGTTCTCATTACCTAAATGTTTTAACTTCATTATAATCTATAACTTACAAGTTCTGAAATAAGAGAAGATAATTTATTATCAGGAATAAATGAATACTTGTTAAACATTATCGCAATGGTCAAATCTAAAATACAACTAAAGTTAAACAAAAAGATTCAGAATACACCGAATTAAAATACTATTGTATCAGGAATTAGAAGTTATGAGTAAAAAAAGAAAGATAAACTACTGAATATATGTTTATTATCGATAAATCTACCTCATACTGGAATTTATTGAAGGAGATGAAAATTATTGAATAGTAAGACAAATGTATTATTTATAATGTATTATAGGCGATGTATTAAATCATTCTTAACATCGCCTATCGACAATAAAACATAATACAATTAAAATGATTTAATTTTTTTGATCTTATCGGCAAATTTATCATATACAGCCTTCTGCTTATCTTTTTTATCAATTACCTGTTGCTGCATTTTTTCGTTTTTGGGAATCTCAGCGTTTGACTTGTTTATATCATCATTGGCTTTGTTAATCTTGTTTTCAGATGACTCAATTGAGCTCTGCGCTTTCTTTTTCTTTTTTTCGAGTTCCTTAATATATTTAGTTTTTTCTTCTTTTGCCGGACCGATGGTCATGGTATCCAGCAGTTTATTATGTTCAACGATTGCAGCTGAAACTGAAGTCATTTCATTGGTCTGAATGGTAATATTTTCTTTTTCGTTGTTAATGGTTGTGTTATCCGATTGAATCGACTTTTGCATTCGGGATTTTTCTTTCTCCAGTGATGAAAGTTCTTTTTCTATATCACGAAGCTTTTTGTCTTCAGCGTCCGCCTGATCTTTAACAAGTTCTAAGTATTGATTTTTAGCAAATTCCTTTAAATATTGTTTAGCCTTGGTTAACTCAGTCTCTCCTGCAGATCGATCGATATATGAATCTTTTTTTACTTCGAAAGCCACCGTAAGCTTGAGCGTGGAGTCAAGATTCATCAATTTGCTGTAAACATTAATCGGATTTGAGCTGATATCCTTTATTTTGGCTCCAAAGATCGTCATCTCATTGTTCTCGGTTACCAATTTGGATTTTGTACCTGATTGTAATTCTTTTGTCCAGGTTTTCAGAAAAGTTTCATAGTTAACTTCAGGAACTACGACCGATAGCCCTGGCAGGCGGCCCTTTCCGAAGTTCAAACTATCCTCCGAAACTAAAATTGCCTTTTGAGCTTTGATTCCCATACAGGAAATTAAGATCAGTAATACTAGAGTAGAAATTGATTTCATAGTTGTCTTATTTATTATTAACATGCTTGCAATATATTCGATTGGATTTATTTTTTTTGTTCCGGTAACAGCATAGTAAGTCTTGTATATATTGGTATATATTCTCTTTCTGAGGGCACGTGATTCTTTAAATGGTACCATTTGTGTAATCAACGATCATAATTGTTTTATTAACAATTAACAACTACAAATTGTTTTCTTTGATGTTTTTCATTTTCTACCGTGAGCGGGGAGAATGACCCGGCGTATGTATAATATAAGCGTTGAAATCATGAATACGTTACTTCTTCCTGACAAAACACATGTTATTGAGTAACCATTCTTTGTATACCAGATTTTCATTTTTAAAATATTTCTGACATTAAAAGAATTACTTTCTTCTGAGCAATGGAAAAAATTCTGGTGTTTCACTCTTGTACTTTATGTAATCTTCTCCAAAATTTTTTTCCAGATCATAGTATTCTTTCTTAATATATATTTTGAAGAGGATATATCCAATAATGCTTGATGGGATTAATAAAATATTGCCACTTCCTGATCCATAAATAAAAAGGCTCTTTTTAATGCAACTTAAGATTATAGCAGATGCAAGCCATGGAAGCAGTACAATTCCGATTTTTGGTCCAATCCCCAAAAAATTCAATTTTCCCATATGATTAATTGATTATGATTAGTTGTTTTTTACTGGTATTTATAACCAAAATAGAAATTTATTTGCAATTATGTTATTTGTGATTTAATTATCGATGGTTAGTTAAAATATTAATTTGAGAATGTAAACAAACACATATAGTCGGAAATCTTGAATATTTCCCTACAGACTTCTGATTCAAAGCTTCCATTAAAAATTGTTAACTTTCACAAAATTTCAGTAGAATGAAGATTGTTGCTGATGATAAAATTCCTTTTTTGAAGGGAGCACTCGAACCTTATGCAGACCTGATATATATTCCCGGAAATCAGATTACAAGGGATATCCTGATTGATTCGGATGCGATGCTGATCCGCACAAGGACCAAATGTACAGAGAATTTGCTGGAAGGGACAGGCGTCGTGTTTATTGGGACTGCTACTATAGGATTTGATCATATAGATACTCAGTATTGCGATAGAAACAACATTAATTGGACTAATGCTCCGGGTTGCAATTCATCTTCTGTTCAGCAATATATTGCCGCTGCCTTGCTTAAGATTTCATATAAAAATCACTTTAATCTGGGAGACAAGACATTAGGAATCATTGGTGTTGGTAATGTTGGGTCGAAGGTTGAAAAATTTGCGCGTGCAATAGGGATGAATGTTCTGTTGAATGATCCGCCGAGAGCCAGGCTGGAGGGTAAAAAGAATTTTCAAAGCCTGAATACGGTTTTGTCTGAATCAGATATTGTTACAGTTCATGTACCTCTTAATCTGGCAGGTGAAGATATTACATATCATCTTTTTAACGAAGATAGTTTCAGCAAGATTAAGAATGGCGCCTGGTTTTTGAATTCTTCACGCGGTGAAGTAACCGACACATCTGCACTGAAGAAAGCACTTAATTCAGATAAACTCAGCGGTGCTGTGATTGATGTCTGGGAAAATGAACCGGACATTGACCTTGAGCTCATGCACAAAGCTTTAATTGCCACTCCTCATATTGCAGGTTATTCGATTGATGGCAAGGCAAATGGAACTGCAATGGTTGTTAACTCATTATGCAGATATTTTAGTCTCCCTTTAGAAAATTGGTATCCTGTAAATGTTCCTCCCCCTGCTAAGCCTTATATATCAATAGATTGTAGTAATAAATCTGAAGAAGAAATAATCAGGGAAGCTGTAAAACACTCTTATAACATTGATGAAGATAATGCGAGACTTCATTTTTTACCATCTGATTTTGAAAAGCTTAGAGGCGATTATCCCCTCAGAAGGGAGTTTGCTTCATTTATGGTGGACCTGAAAGGTGGAACAGAAAAAGTCCGGCAGATAATGGAAACTATTGGATTCAAGATCAGAGTCTGAGGCTTCATGCTGCCAGGCGGAGTCTGTGACTTCGTAGCAGCTAATAAGTAGTCAGAGACTACATTTTAATAATATTGAAGTTACAAACTGCGCTTAGCTATGAATCTACCGGAACTTGTTCCTTTGCCAGGGCAAACTCTTTTACCTGGAAAACAAAAGCCTGGAGTCTTGTGTCAAGAGATACCGAATCCTGACCATCATAGGCAAGATTTATGAAGGGAATGTTGTCATGATCTTTCCTGAAAGTATCACTAACTGAAGCAACTAGAGTTCCGGGCATACATGTAAATGGCAGAATGGCTGCAATGCCTGAAATGCCCCGTTGTGTAAGAGCTATTGATGTACCAATTGCAATTGCCGGGTCCCCATCATAAAACTGATTAACGTATTTATTGCATAAACTTAGCATATCATGAAGCGATACATCTTTTTCATGATCTATAAATTTTTCAATACCACGGAGGAGAGAGGAAGCAATTACTTCCTGTCCGAATCCCTGAATTTTTGATTTTATTATACCTTTCTTATCATTCTTCCATATGCTGTCGCGGGTAAAACGATATGTAGAATAAGATATCCATTCAGAAAATGGTGCTACTACCACTTCAACTCCCAGATCTTCGAGTCGGCCTGAGATATTTCCATTGCAGGCTGCGTTATCGCGCATGAATATTTCACCGATTATTGAAACCACAGGTTTTCTAAAGCTTTTATCAACTTTTACAGACATATAATCTGAAACAATTCCGACTAGTGTCTTATGCAGACCCCCTGATTCGTTTTCAATACATTTTACAAGTCGTGACAACGAGTCCTCATACAGCCTGTCTGAATCTCCCTTGTTTAACTCGTAGGGCCGGGTTTCCCGATGTATTTTATGGAGGAAGTCGGCCACAACAAATCCTTTCCAGGCGTTTATCCTGAACTTTTGTCCATGCTCCCCTGCAACATCTTCATACGAGGTATCATTCGATGGGGTAATAAGCTCAGCTTCCTGAAATCCAAGCTTGTCAAACAGGATCCTCTGAAATTGATTATACTGGCCAAACCGGCATGGACCATTATGATCGGGCATAAAAAAACTCATCTTAGAAGGATTTGCTCCAGGTTCCATCAGCTTTTTGAGAAAGCTGCCTGTAGTGCAGATCATTGGAAAGCACTCTTTTGAAGAGGTATATTTTCTTCCCAGTGCCAAATCCTCGCCTGTCTGTTTTGGAAGTACTTCGGAAGCAATGCCACAACTACGTGCAGCAGCTGAAATCATGTACGCGCCATCGTTCATGTATGGGAAATACATAACCCTGCCTTTCTGCGGCGAAGCCGGACTGGGGCGCGGTCTGAAAATTGTTAATTCCTTCTTCACATTTTTTTCGGAACCGTTAAGGCTATCAAGGAAAGCTTCGATACGGGTTATCATTCCTGCATCGGCTGAATGTTCATCAATCTCAAGATGAAGAAAAGGCTTTCCTTTTAACTCTTCAGTTACATAATGCCAGATAAACGAGTCGGGTCCGCACCGGAAGTTACTTATATATACTGCGTGCAGATTATCACTTTTTGCCACCAGTTGAGCTGCAGCGATGAGCTTTTGTCCATTAGGCCAGTACATATTTCTGTAATTTGTAAATATGTTATATGGAGAAAGATCAAGCATATCCAGAGGGATAGGCATAACATTCTGGCTTATGAGTTTATCTATGAGTCCCAGATTGAGATGCTGATCTGAGCTGTTATAAGGTCTTCCCAGGAGAACAACCGGACGGCAGTTTTTGGGAATTGTATCAAGTACTTCTTTTCCATAATCAACAAGTCGTTTTTCGAATAATGTCTGCACTTCATCAGCCTTAAGAATTGCTTTCCTGATTTCTGTCTTGCTTATTCCAAATCGCTCATTGAAATACCCGGTCATCTCACCTAAAAGAGCTCTTTCGAAAAATCTGAAGTGAAGAGTGGGGATCAGAAGTTTAGTTTCATCAACTTTACCTCGAAGTGCAGCCTTTATCATAAAAGGATACGTCTGTATCCATGGACAATTACAGTTAAAGGTTTTGTTTCCTTCTTTTTGTTTGCCATTGACAATGAACGGAAGGAAAATATAGTCAACGCCTTTTTCCATAAGATCCATCACATGACCATGCATGAGTTCCACCGGGAGGCAGGTTTCGGTGGTAATAGTTTCAATTGATTTTGATACCAGCGACTTATCCGATTCTTTGGAAATCACAACTGTAAATCCAAGTTGTTCAAAAAAGGACCTCCAGAAGGGGAATTGCTGATAAAACACCATCAGGGCTCTTGGAATACCAATTGAAATTGATTTCCAGGATTTTTTTTCCACAAACCCTTCCAATAACATTTCGGTTCTTTTTGTGAAAAGATTCGGGATATTGTTATTCTCCTTTTTCCTGTCGTCGGTTTCATACTTTTCGCAACGGCCGCCAAAGTAAAGTGATTTCTTTTCGCCATCTATTTTTACACGACTGATTTCACAATGATTTGTACAACCCTTGCAAACAAACCTGTTGACCTTATATGCTGCATTCCGCATGCCAAAACCCTTAAACCTTGTTTCCTGTCCTTCTGACATTGATCTTTTAGCAAGAATAGCAGCCCCGATAGCCCCTGTGACATCGAAATGAGGTGGTATAATAATTTTCTTACCAACAACCTGTTCAAAGGCAGCAACCACTGCTTTATTGTTAGTGACGCCACCCTGGAAGAAAATTTTATTGCCGATCCTCCTTTCACCTACTACTTTCTGAAGATAATTATATACGATGGAGTAGGCGAGACCGCCGACAAGGTTTTCATTTCTGGCTCCTTTTTGCATAAAAGAGTTAAGATCCGATTCCATGAAAACAGTACAACGATCACCCAGTTTTACCGGACAATCGGAACTGAGCGCCATACAACCGAATTCCTCTACAATATTGATATTCAGTTTTTCAGCCTGCTCCTCAAGAAATGAACCTGTGCCTGCCGCGCAAACTTTATTCATCTCAAAATCGACAACGACGCCATTTTCAATACTTATATATTTGGAATCCTGTCCTCCGATTTCGAATATGGTGTCAACAGTTGGATCGTAATCAATAGCCGCTATTGCCTGCGCAGTGATTTCATTAACAATATTATCGGCTCCTATAAAATCACCGGTCAGATATCGTCCGGAACCGGTAGTTCCTGCACCCAGAACGGTGATACGTTCCCCAATCTCATCAAATATTTCAGTCAAACCTTTCTGAATGGCTTCAAGAGGCTTCCCTGCAGTTGGAAGATAACGTCTGGCAACAACTCTATGTTCTTTGTCAATCAGCACAACATTTGTACTCAGGGAACCAATGTCTAAACCCATATAGACACCGGTCTTGTCATCTCCGTTTTTTAATGGATGGACAACTTTTCTATATTCTGCAGAAGTTTCCTTCAGTGGGGGAAGGCTTATAAATTCTGTTGCTGTCCCTGAAAGATATTCATCGAGTTTTGAGATTCCGGGCAAATGGTTTAAATCGAGTTTATTGGCAAGGGCATAATAAACAGCACCAATAGCACCCATTGCCGAATGATGGACAGGGATTATAAGCTCCCCATCAATAAGGTTCAGTGTTTCTTTGAATGCCCTGATCATACCTGTATTTGCCGCAACTCCTCCTGAAAATATCACAGGTTTAAGGATCTCTTTACGACGGGCTACATTGCTTTTGAAGTTTCTTGCCAATGCAAAACACAAGCCTGCTACAATATCGTGAAGAGGTGTAGCAATCTGCTGGTGATGGATCATGTCGCTTTTTGCAAAGACGCTACACCGTCCGGCAATCCTCGGCGGGTTAACCGACATAAGTGCCATTTTGCCAAATTCATTTTCGATAGGAACACCGATTCTTCTTGCCTGTTGGTCGAGAAATGAACCTGTTCCTGCTGCACAGATGCTGTTCATTTCAAAATCGACAAGTCTTGAGAAACCGTTTTCAGGGTTTTTTTCCAGAATAATTAACTTGGAATCTTCACCTCCGATTTCAATAACTGTTCTTGCCTCAGGGTATAATATGCCGGCAGATGTTGCCTGGGCTATTATTTCATTGACGAAAACTCCTCCAATAAGTTCTGTGGCAAGTTTTCCTCCTGCACCTGTTACAGCAATGCCGTTAATTGCATCAGAAGCATATTTTTTCAGAACAGAAGATAACCTGTCTTTAAGGACATTAAATGGTTTTCCGTACACATAATCATAATACTCTTCCAGGATATTGTTCTTCTCATCTATGACAACGGTATTGAGCGAAACAGACCCAATGTCGAACCCAAGAAAATAATTAGAAGAAGGTAATCCTGAGGGACAAGCTTTAGTGGCCATTAAGATAGGTTTTGATCAGTAAGCATCAGATCTTCTGGAGCAGATTACTTTAATCTCAAATATATAGTATTACCTTTTAAGAAGCAATCTAAATAAATGTATTTATGATAATTATCATTTAGTTGGATTGTATAACATATTCATTATCAATTATATTATATTTAGAATATATTCATTTTAAAATATTATATATTAGGTATATTATGTATTAAGTATATACTGTTTTAAGAATATATAATTTCAATTTTAGCATTTTCAAATTGTCTCATTTCAAAATTATCAATTCATTTTTTACAACCACTCTTCCTGAAGTATTTCCCCATTTATTCCAACGATCATTTTCTTAACCGGTACCTTTCTCGAGGCATTGCCCAATGCAGTTTTAACCATCTGTAACAGGCCTCCGCAACAAGGGACTTCCATCATCATAACGGTAATTGTATTTACTTTAGCAATGTCAATCATAGCAGTCAGTTTCTCAACATAGGAATCAGTACCATGATCTAGTTTAGGACAGGCAATTGCCAGCGACTTTCCTTTTAAATGGTTACTGTGAAATCCACCTATTGAGAATGCGACACAATCAGCTGCCAATAAGAGATCAGCATTCCTGAAATATGGTGCGTTAGGATTGACAAGATGCATCTGCACAGGCCACTGTCTTAGTTCCGAAGGCTGATCCTCAGGTGTTAAATTGGTTTTCTGTCCGGCCGGTTTCTCGATTACCATTGTTCTCGAACCGGGACAACCGCCTTCTTTAGGATTATGCATTTGCGATTGACTATGAGATTGAGATTTAGGTTGAAGTTGATGTTGAGTCTTTATTAGCTCACTATGATTATGAACTTCACTCATCACCTCTGCAAGGTTAAAATTCAAATCAGTTCTGTGCACTTTCAGATAAGATACACCTTCCTGAAGAAAGCCAGTTTCACCATGATCTTTGAGATGTTTCAGATGGGCAATAATTGTATTTTTCCCTTTATCTTTCATCTGTTCCATTACACGCATTTCATTATATGGTTCTGCTTCCCTTGTCTCAATAGTGATAGCTCCCTCAGGGCAATGACCTATACAGGCCCCAAGCCCATCGCACATTAACTCACTTACCAGCCTTATTTTGCCGTCTATTACCTGCAAAGCACCTTCGTGGCAGTTGGGGACACACTGTCCGCAGCCGTTACATAATTCCTCATCAATTTTTAATATATCTCTTTTCATAAAGATTGTTTTTAGTTTCCTGAAACAAAATTGAAGAAATAAGATATAATGAAATGTAACATATGTTACAAAATAGTTTTTTTTACCTGGCCCAATGTGATTTTGCCCCTTGGCCGTGAAGTGGCCAGGGGGCATTACTCCAACTTCAGCGCAGCATCATTCGCCATATTTGTTAGCGCAACATAAAGCATCTTTGATACATCTTCCATAATATCGATTGTAAGTGCATCAGGATCATCTCCCGGAAGATGGTAATATACCTTTTTATACCATTCAGTAGTCCCTATTTCCATAGTACGGAATCCTGCCATACTGAATACGACACGATCACTTCTTGGTCTTCCATAGTATGTACCCGGAATAGGGGCGGATGTTTGCAAGGTCCGATGAATATATTTTGAATTGGCAAGCATAAAATAATCCAGCAGCTCTTTGTATGGGCTTCCCGCACTAACAGACAGCCCTCTGCCGTTCCCGACCATATCAAGATTTATATAGGTAATAGTCTGGTCTTTTGTGAAAAGAGGTTTTTCAGTATAGACCCGGCTTCCGGCCAGACCACCTTCTTCACCACCTATAAAAAGAAATATTACAGACCTTTTTAACCCGATCCCTGATAATGCCATAGCCTTGGCAGCACCCATTATATCAACCACCCCACTTCCATTATCAAGGGCGCCGTTTACTACCTTGCCGGCTTTTCCGACTGCATCAAGGTGACCACCTACAATGATAACCTCATTTTTAAGAACAGGGTCACTTCCTTCAATCATTCCAATAACATTACAGGCTTTTCCTTCAGGATGTCGAGTGGTGTTAGCTTTGATTGAAACACTTTTACCGGTGTTAAAAGATGATGGCTTGAATGATTTTGCTATTTTATCGAGAATTTCTTTGTTGGTCGTTTTTAACCCTGCAAAGATATCAGCTAGCGGTTGTGGTCCAATGCCACAAACGATTATTGACGGATCATATGAGATATTGGGATTTGCCAGTGCTCCATCAATATATAACATCCCGGCTGCACCGTGTTTTACTGCATTTTCAAGCTTAAATTGATGATAGCAGTAACTTACCCATTTTTTGTATTCCGGATTTCTCGGGTCGGAGTAGGGCACATCCCTGTTCATCAGCACAATCTTTCCCTTAACATCAATTCCTTTATAGTCATCATAATTCAATTCAGGAGCTGTGACACCATATCCGACAAAAACCACTTCAGCTGTTATTTCACCACTCCCTGAATTCATTCCTGGATAATATTCATCCGGATAATTATAGTTTTTTCTGATTATTGTACCATCTGCCTGTTTCAGATTCAGAGTAAGACTTCCAATATCATTTACAACAGTATAAGGAAAATCGAACCATTGAAAATAACTGCCGTTGTCTCCTGCAGGTTTTATACCCCACTCTTTTAACTTTCCTGCTACCCATTCTGCACTGGCTATAAATTCTGGTGTGCCAGCCAGTCTTCCATTAAATTCCGGCGAACAAAGTTTCTCAATCCAGGTCATCATCTCCTGGCTCTGGATAGAATGAAATTGGTTCAGCAATTTTGATTCAAAATCAACCTGAGAGAAAACCACCCCTCGAACTGATAAAATCAAAATCGAAAATAGAATAATTATTTTTTTCATTAAAGTTGATTTTTAGAAGATCTAAAAGTAGAAGAAAAAGTAATAAGTTCACTGTACTCACCCATTTAATCCCGTCATGTTTTTTACCTCTTCCTAACCTCTCTCAGTGGAGAAGGGCTAAGTCAGAGACTATAAGTGCATTACCCCCTTCTCCAGCGTAGCGGAAAGGGGGCAACGGGGGATGAGGCATATTCTCGAAAGTGAGTTCATAGGGTTGCGAGAGTTATTTATTAAATTTACCAAAAAAACATGGACTATTCTCTTCTCTCAAAAGCCCCTCTGTTCAAAGGAATGACCGCAGATGAGATTGAAATAATTTTTACGACAATACCTTTCAAAGTAAAGAGATTTCTTTCAGGGTCGATGATATCCCAAAGCGGGGAGCAGGTTTACTCTCTGATGATTGTAATCGATGGCATTGTAAAAGGGGAAATGGTAGATTATGCTGGCCGGGTAATTAAAATTGAGGATGTTCCTGCTCCGGGTGCTCTTGCCTCTGCATTTATCTTTGGAAATCGTAACAGATTTCCTGTCAATGTCATCGCCGTCTCCGATGCGGAATTGCTTTTTATTGAGAAAGCCGATTTTCTTAAAATGTTGATGAAGCATGATATTCTGCTCGTTAATTTTCTTGATATGATTTCAAATCGTTCACAATTCCTATCTGAGAAAATAAAATTCCTGAATTTTAAAACAATTAAGGGTAAGCTTGCCAATTATATCCTTCAGAAAGCCGGAAATGATGGGCTGTCTGTTACTCTTGGCATGACACAGAGTGATCTTGCTGATTTTTTCGGTGTTGCCCGGCCATCGGTAGCAAGGGCACTTGGCGACCTGGAAGAAGAAGGATATATTGAAGCTAAAGGTAAAAACATTAAGATTATTGATAGAAAAGGACTTTCTGATCTGACAATTGATTGATTGTTTATTCCATTTCCGGAAGAACTGATTTCTTTGCCAGAGGAAGGGTAATTATAAAACAGGTTCCTTCGCCATCCTTGCTTTCAACAACAATACTGCCCTTATTTATTTTCACCAACTCATAGCAGAGCTTAAGCCCCAATCCTGTTCCCTTCTCATTTTCAGTGCCAGGCGTGCTTTCAACTTCTGTAGCCGTGAAAAGATGTTTTTGCTTTGTTTCCGGAATGCCGATTCCATTGTCACAGATCTTTAACATGATACATTTACCATTTTGTGCTCTGTCTTTCAGAAGAATACTGATTCTTCCTCCCCGTGGCGTGTACTTAACGGCGTTTGACAACAGATTCCTGATTATTATATCGAGCAGATCTTTATCGAAGAATGCGATTGAATTTCCAACCTGAGTGAAATTAACTGAAATTTCTTTTTTGTCAGAGGTCTCTTTAAATATACTCAGGTTTGTTAGGATGATATCTGCCAGATCCCGTTTCTCAGGTGAGAACTTTATCTTATCCTCCTGATCTCTCCCCCATACAAGCATGTTCTCCAGCAGGCTGATGACTAACTGGGCATACTGAATACTTGAATTTGCAAAAGCATCATATTTTTCTTTGTACTCTTTTTCCTTAAGAAGATTAAGCATGTACAGAATATTAACGACCGGGCTTCGCAGATCGTGCGCAATAACAGAGAAAATCCTGTTTTTAAGTTGAATGGTATCTGATAATTGTTTGTTTTGTGTTGCAATCATCGTGTTCTGCTTTTCAATTTCCTGGTTCCTGTTTTTCAGCTCCTGAGTTCTTTCATTTACCAGAAGTTCAAGGTTCCGATTCACAAATGCAAGCTCATTCTGTAATTTTTCCTTTTCATTAAAAGCTTTTATCCATTTATACATTATAAGAGCAGTCTGAATGAAAACAAAAATTACTATAATATATGTTAACGAATACCCTAATGTATCTGAGGACTTACCAAGAGATACACTCATGTCATGTAAATCGCCCAGTAGAAGCAGAATAAATGCCAAAAAATATATTGAATCAAGAGTATTTTTTCTCAACATGCCTCTAAAACTCATAAACAAAAGATAAGTTATGATCAATATCATAGAAGGATAGTATGCAAGTGTTGAGTAGCTGAAAATTTTTACGGGAAGGAACAGGGTAAAAATAAATGACAGGGAGAAAAATGCTGTGATAACCCAGGTGACTATTCTGAAAATATAAGATGGATAGAGATTTAGAACGTACCAAACCCAACCTATTATTATCAGAAATAGTCCTAGGTATTCCAATCTGACTATCCAGTTCCAGTCTATATTTATCAGGTCGAGAATCAGATAATGCGATGTAAAGAGCGGTCTTAAAGCAAGACCTGTTGTTGCTATACTGAAAAATAACATTATCTTTTCCTTAGGTGAAATAATGAAAAAGAACAGGAAGAATGCAGAGAATCCTAACAATAAACTCATTACAGACCATTCCATTGCCCAGCTGCTTGCAAGTTGTTTTCTTACATCATTGAATGTTCCAAGCTTCACTGGTAACCAGAACCCACCACGACGGTGATCATAATTAGAAACGTTTATTATTATTTTCAGTGAATCTGGTTGAGGATTGACCATGAAAAGGTTTCTTCTATATTCAGGTTTTGATTCACCCGGAGATTTTCCTGTGGTCCCGTTCCCTCCAAAGTACTTCCCATTTATATAAATATCATATGATGAATCAAATATTGGAAGATCAATACCCAGGGGTTTGTTAAATCCCTTTGGAAAAAGAACAGTTAACCGATAAGTGGCATAGCCAAATTTTTCAGTTTTTACAGACTCCGGTGGATAATCAGTCCAGTAGGATGGTACTCTTCCATAATAATCAGGTTTATAATTTCCTGTTTCAAAATCGTATGGGCGTAACATCTTTTTCCAGTAAAACTCCCATTCTCCATTAAGCTTAATAATAAAATGATCGGGATTACTGATTTCACGAAGATCGAGGACACCTTTTTTTGCTATTGGTGAAGACCCTGATGCGTTCAGGGACAAAGTAAACAAAGGAAGTATAATAAATAAGCTGATTGCCCTTACTCTCATCTCAGATTGGAGAAATGGTTATTGTACAAATATATATCTTTTAAAAGAACAATGCCATTGTTATCAGGTTATGAGAGATTTGGGATAATAATATTATTTAAGCTCAGGTAATGACAAAGAGATGTTTAAATTCTGACCCGGCTTATCTGGTTACAAATTACAATAAAAAGGAAAGACACCGGGCGGTGTCTTTTCCTCGATTAACCTAAACCTGATCGTTGAAGTCGCCGAATGGCGATTGTAGAGAATTTAAAACTATTGTTAAATTATATATTTCATTTTTTAAAGAAAGTAATTCATCAAAAGAACTCTGATCTGCCTTTTAATGTTTTCCTTTCAATGTATAGACGTTTGGCAGACTAAATTGTTGCATGGATTTTTGTTAATGATTTGTTAATCATATGTTAAAATTTTATATTCATCAGTTATATAAACAAATGAGAGGTCCAAAAGGTTTGAAAATATGTCAAAAAAAATATCTTTTTGAAACCAGGAATCATGATAAAGAAAGGCATATCTGATTATTTCTTTGTTACCGTCAGCAAATACGATCTATATTAATTACGCCTTCATTTGTTACAGGTGAAAATTGTGTGACTTTTGTTCCTACCTTTTTACAAGAAATGGATAGACAAAAAATTGCAATATGTAATAAAATAGATTTCTTCATTATGAGAATTTTAAGTTAACTGTATAAAGACAGATATTATTTTAATCTGAAAATCAATGAATCAACAGTATAGGCAGCAAAAATACCAACACCATTGGAAACATTCGAATAAAGCGGTGATGGTTCTGTAAATGGGCCTGTATTTCCCATTGTAGTAGTGTAAAATGATTTATGATAATCATAGTACGCTTTATTTGTATTCAGCAAATATATTCTGAGAAAAGCGGAATCTGTTTCATAGGTTGAATTTATAGTTACTGGGTAAAAGGTAATTGACTGGAGTAGAATCTTTTCCCCATCTCTGCCTTTGTCGCTTATCACGACATCTTCAACAGGAGTGACGAACTGGATCCCATTTACTGAAAAAATCAACCTGAAATAATTTGATTCTCCAGGGAAATCAGTTAAGCTTATTTTAGCAGTGGTTGTTGAATATTTTTCACCGCTCCATGGATTAGATGACAAGAGTACAGACGTATCAACTTCAATATGGAAATCTCTCCTGACCGGAATAGTGCATGAAGCTTCAGCAGTCAAACCTTCATCATTATCCACCCTGATTTTATAACTTTTCCCATCTGAGAATTGCATATTTCTTATTCGGATTCTATTAAAGTAATTCGAATCAACCAGCATTGTGTCAATTCTTACTTCATTTGTTCCATCTGAAACAGAAACTGAAACTTTCCCAGGAGGCTCCGGAGCTGATAGTTTGCCAAAATCACTTTTTGTACATCCAAGGGTTAATTCGTTATATTTTAAATCAGGAGATATGAATGACGATAATACCAGCTTCTTCTCGAAATCAGGCAACTTTACATTTATTACATCTTTTGTACATGATGCTAAAAGGAGTATGATGTTTCCTGTCAAAAAGATCATTGAATTATTTAGTTTCATATTATCAGAATTTTAAAGAGTAGCTGAATGAAGGGATAGCAGGGAAAAGGCTTACTTGTCTTAAAACTCCAACTGAACTTGTCGGAGTTACAACTGATGTTGAATAATAATAAAATGGATTCATCCGGTTATAAACGTTATAGACCGATATTTCCCAGATTCGTTCTCCCCACTTCTTGGTCTTATGAAACTGAATACCAAGATCAAGCCGATGGTAAGGCGCCATTCTGAAATTATTTTTCTGACCAAAATCATAAGCTACAGTATTTCCCCAAAAACCTTGAGTATTATAATTTAACATTCCCGATCCCAAGGCTGGCTGATCGGTTGAAACCCAATATGAGGAATTTGACAGAGTAATAGCGTTTCCGGTACCATAAACCCATGTACCGGAGAGAGAAATATGATCAGATAACTTATAGTTTGCAACAACTGAAATATCGTGCCGGCGATCATAACGGGCATAGAATTTCTTCCCGAAATTGACTGAATCGAATTGCATCTGTGTCCATGATAATGTATAGCCAATCCAACCGGTCAGTCTTCCAGTTTTTTTCTGCAGAAGCAATTCCACACCATAAGACCATGCCTTACCAGCAGTGACATTGTCTTCCCAATTCTTTTCTGCTGCAGATTTAGGATCATCCAGTATGATAAATGTGGCTCCTTCCTTATATCCTATGACATTGTTCATTTTTTTGTAATAGCCTTCCAGCGACAAGGAAAGATCATGTTCGGGCAATTCTTTTACCAAACCTAAGGCAATCTGTTTTGATTGTTGGGGCTTTACCCTGTCTGTAGTAGGTACCCATAGATCGGTAGGCAAACCGAGTCCTGTATTAGACAGCAGATGAATGTATTGATTCATAGTAGCATACGAAGCTTTCAGAGCATAATTGTTCTCAAATCTCCATGCTGCACTCAGTCTGGGTTCGAAATTATGATACTGGTTTTTTGTAGCGATGAAATGGCTGAACCGCATTCCTCCGTTTATTTTAAGAGCCTGAAATGGTTGCCAGGTATCTTCAATATAGACTCCGGATTCAATCCCATTAATGTATTTAATATCCCGTACTTTATTATTGTTTATAAGATCTTCTTCAACAAATGCATGTGGATTGAATCTGTGATCAATACTTATTACTCCGGCTTTTACCCAATGTCTTGGACTAGGTATATAATCTATATCAAATTTAACAGAGTAGTCTTTTATCCCTGAATAATATTCTGCGTAATAATTTTTTTTGTCAATAAACTGGTAATATTTGTCCTGAATTCCGAATGAATATTTACTAAAAATTAATGAAGTATTTGAAAATAATTTATTGGTAAATAAATGATTCCATCTTAATGTACCGGTTGAGTTTCCCCAATTGAATCCGGTATTTTCACGATACTGATCATTAGTTGTTTTAAGGCTGTATTTATCCTGTCCAAAGTAACCGCTCAGATATAATTTATCTTTCCGTCCAAAGTCATAATTGATCTTGGCATTAAAATCATAAAAATAGTAACTGGGTATTTCACCCTTAAGAAATGGCCTGGTAAGTAGGTCAACAAATGTACGTCTGCCCGACAAGATGATGGAGGATTTACCTTTGATCAACGGCCCTTCGACAGTCAAACGCGAGGAAATGAGTCCTATTCCGCCTTCTCCATGCCATTCCTGTTTATTGCCTTCTTTCATATTCATATCCAATACTGAAGATAGCCTTCCACCATACCTGGCAGGGAAACCACCTTTTGTAAGTTCAACGCTTTTCAAAGCATCGCCGTTAAATAATGAGAAGAATCCGAAAAGATGACTTGCATTATATACTATGGCGTCATCAAGGATAATCAGGTTTTGATCAGGTCCTCCGCCACGAACATAAAGACCACTGCTTCCTTCTGATCCTTTCTGAACACCTGGCATTAGCTGCAAAACCTTCAAAACGTCTTTTTCACCAAGCAGGGAAGGCACATTTTTTATCTGGGCAGGCTGAAGGGTTACTGTACTCATTTTTATCGATTCACTCTGCCTCTCCCTTCGGTCAGCTGTAATTGTCACTTCTTTAAGAATAATGTTTGGCTTTAAATTGATATTCAATTCGACATTTTTGTCAAGAGAGACTTTTATTATTTCAGTATTGAATCCTATATATGAAATGACAAGTCCTACAGAATCAGCTGAAGGTAATGTTAAAGAATAGAAGCCGTAGGTGTTTGTTACAGTACCGATTTTATGGTCTGTAAGATAGATATTAACCCCAATCAGAGATTCACCGCTTACTGCTTCTCTTACATATCCGCTAATAGTAAAATGGTTCTTAGATTGCCCGTTTAGAGGCATTAGTATCAGCAAAAAAGCTGCACAAAGACTAAAATGTTTCATGTTGTCACATGTAGGCTACAACAAATCTAAAACTTAACTTTCGGATTTTAAGCATTGTTCCTGTTAAATAAAACTTAAATTGTTTGATTCACAATCGTCTAATTTTCAATGCTCAATCATTTAGTCAGGATTAATTGACAAGACCGAAACTACGAGTTATCCACGATTTCTCCAAAGCAAAAAATTTCCGATATTCCTTAAAAATATTTAACTTGCACCCATCTTTGAATACATATGATAGCAAAACTCAGATATCGTTTTATGATGCAACGCCTTGGCAGAAGGCTGTATTGCTGTCTGATGTTTTACAATTTCTGATCAGTTTTTCCATTCGGGATTTTCAGTATGAATAATTTCTGATTATTTCAATTCATTTCCACTCATTTCAATATGTTTCTAATTAATTCTATCAACTTCCTTAAGATGAAAGGACTCATTTTCAGTGTTAAAAGATATTCAATCTACGATGGTCCCGGGATCAGGGTTACTTTCTTCATGAAGGGATGTCCTCTGAATTGCATGTGGTGCCATAATCCTGAAGGAATATCTTCTTTACCTGAAACTGTTGTTCGGACCAACAGGATTGGTGACAGGGAATTTAGCAAAAATGAGGAGGTTGGAAAGTATTATACTATAAACGACATTCTTGAAATTCTGGATAAAGAAAGGGTTTTTATTAATCAGTCAAAAGGTGGTGTCACATTCTCAGGAGGCGAGCCAATGCTTCAGTTTGAATTTCTGCTGGGGGTGTTAAAAGCGTGTAAAGAAAACGGATATCATACTGCTGTTGATACTTCAGGATATTCATCAGCAGAGAATTATAAATCAATTATCCCATTCACTGACCTTTTCCTGTTCGACATAAAGCATGTTGATGAGGCAATACATATCGAAACAACAGGAGTGTCAAACATTGGTATTCTTGATAATTACAGGCTGTTACTTGAAAGTGGAAAGGATATTATGGTAAGATTTCCTGTTATCCCTGGTATCAATGATGATAGTGATCATCTGGAGAATCTGAGAAATTTAATTGATTCAACAAAAACATCTTCCCTGAAGCGGATCAATCTTTTGCCTTTTCATAAGATAGGATCTTCTAAATACAAAAGATTCAATATTCCGTACAGGATGTATGGAATAGAACCACCTTCCGCAGAAAAAATGAAGATGATGAAGGAGTTTTTCATGGAGACGGGAGTTAAAGTAAAAATAGGAGGATGAAGCCCCCTCCCGCTTCGCGGGATCCCCCTAAAGGGGGACTAAATCAGACCAGACCGAAATGACTCTAAGAAAAAGATTTAACCCCCCTTTAGGGGGGCAGGGGGGCAGAAACAAGGAGGAGAAAGGGGAGAAGGGGGGCAAAAACAAGGAACAGAAAGGGGCATGGAGGTCAATAAAATTGGTTTTAGTATTTAAAATGTGTTAGAATACATTGTTATGAAAATCTCACCAAGAGTAAAAAAATTAAGGGAACAGAGTCTTGATGCAGTTGAAAAAATCAGTGCAGAAAGAGCACATCTTATAACTCAGTTTTATAAGAGCGATGAGGCCCGTGAATTGTCAGCCCCCGTTAAAAGGGCCAAGGCTTTCGAATATCTTTTGAAAAATAAAAAGATATGTATCAATGAAGTTGAACTGATAGTCGGAGAAAGAGGACCTGCTCCAAAGGAAACATCTACTTATCCTGAGATAAGTCTGCATACCATGAAAGATCTTGAGATTCTTAATTCCAGGGAAAAGGTCTTCTTCAAGGTTGATGATGAGGTGAAGGAAATTTATGAAAATGAGGTTATTCCCTTCTGGAAGGGAAAAAGCAATCGCGACAGGATTATGTCGCTGATGACTTCTGAATGGCTTAATTCTTACAATGCAGGTGTTTTTACTGAATTCCAGGAGCAGCGTGCTCCTGGACACACTGTGCTGGGCTACAGGATGTTCCGGAAAGGTTTTCTCGCTGTAAAGGAAGATATAAAACAGGCTGTTAAGGCATTGGATTTTTTCACTGATAACAATGCTTTTGAAAAGCATGAGGAGCTTAAGGCGATGGACATTGCATGCGATGCGATAATAATGTTTGCATACCGTCATGTTCAGGAACTTGAAAAACTTTCACAAACAGAAATTAATCCTGAACGTAAAAAAGAACTGTTGAAGATGGCAGATATATGCCGGAAAGTGCCTGCAAAAGCTCCGGAAACAGTTCATGAAATGCTTCAGCATTACTGGTTTATACATCTGGGAGTGATTATAGAATTAAATCCATGGGACTCCTTTAATCCGGGCAGGCTGGACCAGCATCTTTATCAGGTCTATAAAAAAGAAATGGAGTCAGGATCATTGTCGGAAGATAAATTAGATGAGCTTCTGGGTTGTTTCTGGGTAAAATTCAATAACCATCCTTCCCCTCCTAAAATGGGTGTAACAGCCAATGAAAGTAATACTTACACAGACTTTTGTCTTATTAATCTGGGTGGTGTTAAACCAGATGGCACCGATGCAGTAAACGAGATGTCATATATACTCCTCGATGTCATTAAGGAGATGCGTATACTTCAGCCCAGTTCAATGGTACAGATCTCAAAAAAGAGTCCTGACCGGTTTATATATAAAGCTCTCGATATTATACGGACCGGATTTGGACAACCATCTTGTTTTAACACAGATGCCATAATCCAGGAGTTACTAAGGCAGGGAAAGAGTTTAATTGATGCCAGGAATGGAGGTGCATCAGGTTGCGTTGAAACAGGAGCTTTTGGCACTGAAGCATATTGGCTGACTGGTTATTTCAATCTGCCTAAAATTCTTGAGCTTACTCTCAATAACGGATTTGACCAAAGAACAAATAAACTGGTTGGCCTGGAAACTGGTTATGCTTCTGACTATAAGCGTTTTGATGATCTTATTGAGGCCTTCAAGCTTCAGGTAAATTACTTTGCGGACATTAAAATCAGAGGTAACAATGTAATTGAAAAAACTTTCTCCACCTGGTTGCCGGTACCATTTTTATCCCTGCTTGTTGAAGATTGTATTTTAACCGGCAGAGATTATAACAGCGGCGGTGCCAGATATAACACATCTTATATCCAGGGTGTAGGACTTGGAAGTGTTACGGATATGCTTACTTCAATCCGTTACAATATATATGATAACAATAAGATTACCTGGGATACATTAAATAAAGCTATGGTAGCTGATTTTAAAGGATACGAACAGATTCAGTGTGATTTGATCTACAACACACCCAAGTTTGGCAATGACGATGATTATGCAGATCAGCAGGCAGTTACGGTTTTTGAGATATACTATGATGCAGTTAACGGTCGGGTTAACACAAGAGGCGGCTTCCATCGTATTAATATGTTGCCCACCACTTCGCATGTCTATTTTGGAAGTGTAACAGGTGCATCCCCCGACGGACGTAATGCTCATCTGCCTCTTTCGGAGGGTATTTCTCCTTTCCAGGGTGTCGATCATAATGGTCCCACTTCTGTAATTAAATCAGTGTCGAAAATTGACCATCTCAGAACCGGCGGCACACTTCTGAATCAGAAGTTTTCTCCGTCATTTTTTGAAGACGAGGATAGTTATGAAAAACTCACCGCACTTATCAGAAGCTATTTCAGTCTCGATGGCCATCATATTCAATTTAATGTTGTTAATGCAGAAACGCTTAAAGATGCTCAGCGACATCCTGAGTGGTATCGTGATCTGATTGTCCGTGTGGCAGGTTACAGTGATTATTTCAATGATCTTGGAGAGGATCTGCAAAATGAGATAATCAAGAGGACGGAACATGGGACCGAGCGTTAAGAAGAGTTTATTTCTTCTTATCCTTCATCTCATTAAACACTGAAGTTGCGGTAGCGATCGCACCCGCAATGTCGGTAAGATTTGACGGGAGTATCAAAGTGTTGGTAGTCTTGGCAATATTACCAAACGCCAGTAGATATTGTTCAGCTATCCTGAGATTTACTGCATTTAATCCATTTTCTTCTGATATTGCAGATGATATTGCTCTCAACCCGTTGGATGTTGCCTTAGCTAGTTGCTCGATCTCAGAAGCACGTCCTGCTGCCTCGTTAATTCTCTTCTGCATTTCTCCTTCGGAATTTTTGATAAGAGCCTGTTTATCTCCTTCAGCGACATTAATTTTTGCCTGTTTTGCTCCTTCAGATTCAGCTATAATTGCTCTCTTTTCCCTTTCAGCTCTCATCTGTTTTTCCATTGCATCTTTTATACTCTGGGGAGGAGATATATTTTTAACCTCATATCGGGTTACTTTGACCCCCCACGGTTCGCTTGCCTTATCGACAGCTTCAACGATGGTGACATTAATTGTTTCACGTTCTTCGAATGTCCTGTCGAGTTCAAGTTTCCCGATTACACTTCTCATAGTTGTCTGAGCTATCTGTATAGATGCAAATCTATAATTATCAATTCCATAAGAAGCTTTCTGAGGATCCAGAACCTGAAGATAAAGAATACCATCCACTTCAACCGCAATATTATCCCTGGTAATACAAATCTGTGGTGCGACATCAATTGCCTGTTCTTTAAGCGTATGTCTGTATCTTACTTTATCGAAGAAGGGGATAAGTAGCTGGAAACCTGCGGTATATGTTGCTCTATACTTTCCCAGTCTCTCAACGATAATTGCTGTTCTCTGTGGAACAATCTTAATCATGGATATAATCAAAATGAATCCTAAGAAGATTATACCAATAAGAATAAAAGTAGTGCTTGATCCTTCCATTTTTAATTATTTTTTTGGTTCAACAATTAATTTAAAGCTATTTTTTTCGATGATGATAACTCTTTGTCCTTCTTTGATTTCTGATGTTGATTCAGCTGTCCAGGTTGTTCCTTTGAACTCCACCTTCCCTTGTTTAATTCCACCGAAATCGGCTGTAGAGAGAGCCTCTTTTCCTGTAAACTCATCCTCAACATCGTCGCTCCTGGAACTCTTACTGTTTAAGAATTTTTTCTGAATTATTCTTCTTAGCGCAATGAGTAAAAGTCCTGATGATATTGCGAATATTATTATTTGGATGTTGATACCCGGATTTCCAATGAGACAAACCAGGGCGGTGATCCAGGCGCCAAGACCGAAGAAAAAAATTATAAATCCGGGCATTACTAATTCCAGAAGAAACAGGCCCAGACCCAGGATGAACCAGAATAGTTCAGGCCGCGATAAAACGATTGTGACCATGATAAATAAATTAAAATTATTAGCGAGATGAATGTTTTGTATGAAGTAAAGATATAATAAAGTCTGCAGAAAATTCAAAATGTAACTATGTTTACTTTTCTCTAAAAGTTGAAAATCAATATAAGGGGAGACATCTTATCTTTTTTCTATTGTGTCATTAATATTTTTTAGCCAGGTTGTAACCTTTTTTGAAAAGAAATTCAGGTTTTCGCGTGTAAAATCACCTTCCATCTTTATCAGGAAAGCTTTATAACCTTCCGGCTTCTCTGAGAATTGGTAACAGATATACTGCATTGATCCGGCATCGGCTGCAACATTCTTTAAAGCGGTGACTTTGCTTGAAGATATGTTTTTAATATAGCCGGCATATTTCTTTAGTTCCTCATCAGGAATTTTTTTCCCCGAATTGAGGCAATTGGCTAAATTCTCACGAACCTGACTCTCGCTAAGGTTAAAGTCTTTGTCGGGAAAATTCCAGTTTTGTGGATTTTTGTATGTAAGAACATTTCCCTGGTTGTCGATTATAAAACCATTATGCTGATATCCCCAGGCGTAATTCACATAATCAACCTGAAAAAGTATTGCTTGTTTTTCATTTATAACAACATTTTTCTTACAACCTGAAATAGAAAAGGCTGAAAGCAGAATAAAGCAAATATTTATCTGAAATGTTTTCATTAATAGTTTATATGCCATTATTCCTCAAAAATCAGACCAGTCTGACTAGTTGGTGACGGATTAAAAGGCAAATTTATTCAATATACGGCTAAAGAGAATGATGATATAAATATATTTTACAAATTCGTTTATTTTTTGTATATTTTATGGTTAATAATTCATATAGAACTGTTCTAAGTTCTGACTGACCTCATCCGTCGTTTATACGGGATAAATGATTAATATACATAGTTATATACACTCTGTATTTCAGCATCAGCAATAACTAACCATTTAATTAAGGAAGCGAAATGGAAAAGTTTTTTGATTATTTTGATGGTCGGTACAGAGAGTCAATACTTAAAAAGGCTCCTGTTGATGATGGTCCGGTAATTACCATTTCCAGGCTGACTGGTTGTGATGCAAGGCAGGTGGCTGCAATACTGGCAGATGACCTGAATCATAGATTTGGCACATCTAAATGGAAATGGGTTGATAAAGATATAATCTATGCAATTGCCAAAGAGTTAAATACAGGTACTGAGCGTGTTGAAAATTTCTACAAAGGGATCGAATTATCAAATATATCAGAAATGATAATGGCTTTTTCGGGTGGTTTTGTAAGCGACCTCAGGGTAAAAAAAGCCATTAGAGATGTTGTTCTCTCTATATGTAAAGAGGGTCACATAATACTTGTCGGACGGGGAGGTGTTTCAATTGCTCATGAAATAGCAGATGCAATTCATATCAGGCTCATTGCTCCATTTTACTGGAGAGTTGAGAATGTGATGAAAAAGAAAAATATGAAAATTGAAACAGCAGAAAAATTTGTTTTGGATACCGATGAAAAGCGATTCAACCTGATACATTCCTTTCTTGAAAAGAAACCCATGAACATTGACTATCTGTTTGATGCAACAATTAACAGAAAATCATTTACACTTCAGGAAATTGCTGATATCATTCTTTCCATGTATGAAAAGAAGGTTTGCAGGCAAATGTCAGATAGGAAGAATATCGGAAGAATAATTTAAATCCTGTCCCTTTCATACACAGCTACAGTCTGCTATTTTCTTAATATGCTCGCTTATTCTTTTGTCGAGACTCTTTTTGTATGCATCCCAATCGGATATCGGGAATTTAGCCACACCACTATCCATCGCTGCTTTTGCGACTGCAGGAGCAACACAGGATATTAATCTGGGGTCAATCGGTTTTGGGATAATATATTCTTTACCAAAAACCAGCTTCTCAACATTATATGCTTTCAGAACCGATGCAGGTACAGGCTCCTTTGCCAGAGCAGCTAAAGCCTTCGAAGCTGCAAGTTTCATCTCCTCATTAATCGTTGAAGCTCTTACATCCAGAGCACCACGGAATATGAAAGGAAATCCCAGAACATTATTAATCTGGTTCGGATAATCTGACCGCCCTGTTGCAAAGATCATGTCATCCCTTGTTGCCATAGCGTCCTCGAATGAGATCTCCGGATTTGGATTGGCCATTGCAAAAATAATAGGGTTATCGGCCATGGAAGCCAGCATCTCTTTCGACATCATACAGGCAGCAGACAGGCCAAGGAACAAATCGGCTCCTACAACTGCCTCTTGCAGCGTGTCAAGATTCCTGCCGGTAACAAATTCCTGCTTATATTTATTCAGATCTTTTCTCCTTGTATTTATGACTCCTTTTGAATCGCACATCACAATATTTTCTCTTCTGACACCAAGAGAAACATATAATCTGGAGCACGAAATTGCTGCCGCACCCGCTCCACATACAACCATTCGGATATCTTCTATTTTTTTACCTGTAATCTCCAGAGAATTCAGCAAGCCTGCAGCGGAGATAATTGCTGTGCCGTGCTGATCATCATGAAATACTGGAATATCCAGAATTTTTTTTAGCTCTGTTTCCACTTCGAAGCATTCCGGAGATTTAATATCTTCAAGATTTATTCCACCGAATGTGGGTGCAATCTGCCTGCAAAACTCAATTAATTTTACCGGGTCTTTTTCATTAACCTCTATATCGAAAACATCTACATCAGCAAATACTTTAAAGAGAAGTCCTTTTCCCTCCATAACAGGTTTCCCAGCCATAGCTCCAATATCGCCAAGCCCCAGCACTGCAGTACCATTTGATATAACGGCAACGAGATTTCCTTTTGCCGTATAGCTATAAACATCATCAGGAGTCTTTTCTATCTCAAGGCACGGATAAGCAACTCCCGGAGTATATGCCAGACTAAGATCAAACTGGGTACTGTAAGGTTTTGTGGGTATGACCTCTACTTTACCGTGACGTCCTCTGCTATGATAGAGAAGGGCATCTTCTTTAGTTACTTTTGTCATGTTGTATGTTTTAATTAATCTAAAATTCGTAGAAACAGCTGAATATCAGTAATATAAAGGTAATATCAAAAACATTGCCTATTCGAATTTACTACAATAAAATCAATATTTGCATGAGAAAAATCAGTCTATTCAGTTTCAGGGATTATTTTATGAACACCCTTTAATTGAAGGTCAACACATATGATCTATCAGTAATAAAAACAAGGGGATTGAAATATTTTCATTTCTTCTGATCCTGAATAAAAGTGTATCTATTTTTATTAAGATTTTAATAATGCATCAATATATTTTGCATTGATAACAAAATTAGATATTTTCAACGGCGGTTTTGATTAAAGTTTTAACCAGATTGTTTATTAATTTTATATATGAATAAAAACATTGCAATTGGTACTGATATAGGCGGAAGTCATATCAGTTGTGCTGCTATTGATCTGCTTTCAGGCAATATAATCCGGGATACATTAACAGGAAGATCAGTTGACAATCAGGCTCCGGCAAGCGTAATAATTTCAACCTGGGCCGAGGCCTTGTCAGATGTTTTAAATAAAGTTCCTCTTGATAATGTTAAAGGGATCGGCTTTGCAATGCCAGGTCCCTTTGATTATGTAAAGGGAATATGTTATATCAGGGGTGTTGCAAAATACGAGAGCCTTTATGGATTTAATATTACTGATGCCATCTCGGGTAAGCTGGGTATTCACGATGGTTTCCTGATAAGATTCATGAACGATGCGTCAGCTTTCGCTGTTGGAGAAGCCTGGGCTGGCAGTGCATCTGATTTCAACAGGTCGGTTTCAATCACTTTAGGTACGGGATTCGGATCGGCATTTATTTCGAAACGAATCCCGATTGTTGATGGACCAGAGGTACCAAAATTAGGTTGTATTTATCATATTCCTTATAAAGATGGGATCGCAGACGATTATTTTTCAACCCGTGGATTACTTTCAAGGTATAAGATACTAACTGGTAAAGAGTTGAATGGAGTGAAAGAACTTGCTGCCCGGGCAGCAACCGATAAACTGGTAATGGATCTATTTACAGATTTTGGAGACAATGCCGGATTATTCTTAGTGCCGTGGCTTAAAAAATTCAGGGCTGAAATCCTGGTGATTGGTGGAAATATTTCACATGCCTACAACCTCTTTGGCGATGTATTTGAAGAGAGATTGAGAAAGGAGGATTGTTCATGTGAAGTTGCAATTTCAAAACTTAAAGAGGACGCGGCTCTTCTTGGAAGTGCATATCTGCTAGATGATGGTTTCTGGAAATCAGTTCAGCATGCACTCCCGCTAATGTAAATTCTCCGCCTTAACCTTTAACTTAACCTTAACCTGAAACATATGGAAACTCAAAAAGTGAAAATTACCAAAATACTTCCTGTTCTCATTGGATTTTTTGTAATGGGTTTTGTAGATTTGGTAGGCATAGCCACTAATTACGTTAAAGCCGATTTTAAGCTGTCGGACACAATGGCGAATTTATTGCCATCAATGGTTTTCTTTTGGTTCCTGGTATGTGCAGTGCCTACAGCATTATTAATGAATAAAATTGGGAGGAAAAACACTGTTCTGCTCAGTTTAATCATAACACTCCCTGCTTTACTCATTCCTATGTTTACTTATTCCTTTGCCACAATGTTAATTTCATTTACACTATTGGGCATAGGTAATACAATTTTGCAGGTTTCATTAAATCCATTGTTAGCAAATATTGTTGATGAGAAGCGGATGGCAAGCACATTGACATTCGGACAATTTGTCAAAGCCATAGCCTCATTTGTTGCTCCGATTTTTGCTGCTTGGGCTGTTGTGAGATTTTCAGATTGGAGAATGATTATGTTCCCGGTATTTTTAGCAGTATGCTTATGTGTTTTGGCATGGCTGTTTTTTACAAAAATTGAAGAAAAGAATGTCGAAACAAGAGTAGCATCATTTGCTGAGTGTTTCTCTTTACTTAGTGATGGTACCATATTATTGCTATTCCTTGGCATTATGGCACATGTGGGTCTGGACGTTGGTATCAACACCACTGCGCCAAAACTGCTGATGGAACGATTACATATCGGACTTGCCGATGCAGGATATGCAACAAGTTTCTATTTTATTTTCCGTACTACCGGATGTTTTATGGGATCAGGTTTGCTGGCTAAATTCTCTTCAAAGAAAGTTTTTATTGTAAGTGCTGGCATGATACTTATTGGTATTTTATGCCTGTTTATTCCCAATAAAACTTTAATGTACACAGGTATTGCGTTTTTTGGACTTGGCAATTCGAATATCTTCTCAGTTATCTTTTCGCAGGCTCTTTTACAAAAGCCCTTTTCTCAAAACGAGGTTTCAGGACTAATGATAATGGGTATTTTTGGAGGAGCAGTATTCCCGTTGATTATGGGTGTTATGTCGGATTTTGTCGGAGGTCAGTCCGGGGCATTATTTGTTCTCCTGTTTTGTGTTGTATATCTGCTGGCATTTGTTGCAACCAAAATTAAAACCTATACTTCCGCTGCGTAGAACGGAACATAACATTTTTGAGGTCATATTAATGAGTCCTGCTGTTGCAACTTCATTTCGCCCAATGTGTTTGTATGATTTATCTTTTATCTGTATCTGTGTATAGTCTGAAGAGATAAGTTCAGGTTACTGACTGAATATTTATCATATTTTATAAAAGACAGGTTTAAAAGCCTGTCTTTTTCTTTTTGGAAAAATCATGATTCATCCAATCAAATTCGATGTATATACACTAAAACTGTTGGTTCGTACAAAACCCAAACCATTAGTTATTTTTTACGTAAGATCCCACTATTTTTAGGAGTGATTTTGAAGAGTCTGTTGATGCAAAAGAGGGGTTATAAAAATAGTAATATCATTCCAGGTATTTCCATACTGTTAGTGTCAGATGTCTTACTCCTGTTTACAGGATGCAGAACTAGAATTGGAGAAACAGAAAAGAACCCTGCTGATAAGAATATAAATCAGGTTACAATATCTGATGTCAATCCGGATTATGTAAAATTCCGTTCTTATCAGAACATCGATTCAACATGGGGTTATACGATTTTTGTGAATAGTAAACCATATCTTCATTTTAGCAGAATACCTTTTTTTAAAAAAGGTTATGGTTTTCCGTCGAAAAAGGACGCTGACATAGTTGCCGGCACGATAGTGAAGATGATACAGAATGGAGACATGACTCCAAAACTTAATAAAAGAATAATTGATAGTCTTGAGCTAGAAATGAAAATGAATGAATCAAACAGGTAAGTAGTTTTAGGGTTTGATTTTCCACTGTTCCGGAGTTCCCCTTTCCCCATTTTCCCCAATACTCCGGAACATTTTATCCCCCTTCACTGTGAAGTCATTAAATTGATGACTTCAAATCAGCCCGAAGGGGGTTCTTTTTTTACGCATCACGACTCACACCCTTCTTCCGGTTTATAAAAAATAGAACTTTCCTGTCTTGCAATTTGACTTTAAAACTTGCAAATTGCAGATAATTCGTTGTTCCTTAATCCAAATTTGCAATTCGTGATTTCTATTTAATTGAAACGCCAAATAATATGAACGAAGTTAAGCTACCCAGGCGAAGTTTCCTGAAAAAGACAGCTGCTGCTGTTGTCGCTTTTACAATAGTGCCCAGGCATGTTTTTGGAGGTCAGGGTTATACTGCTCCAAGTGATCAACTTACAAAAGGCATCATAGGAGTCGGGGGGATGGGTCGAGGCCATTTTGATTATGAAGGTACCCGTCTGCTTGCAGTGTGTGATGTGGATAAAACTCACCTCGATCAGGCTGTTGCTGCAGCAGGTGGAAATATCTCAGGCTATCACGATTTCCGTGAACTTATTGCCAGGCCTGATATAGATATAGTTCATATTGCAACTCCGCCTCACTGGCATGGGATAATAGCAAGGACGGCTGCAGAAGCGGGTAAAGACATCTGGTGTGAGAAACCAATGACACGAACTATTGGTGAAGGAATAAAAGTGGTAGAAGCTGTTCAGAACAATGGACGGATATTCCGGCTGAATACATGGTTTAGGTTCAAAGATCAGTTTTATGGTCTGGGAACTACTGTGAAACCTCTTAAAAAGCTTGTCAATAGCGGGGTTCTGGGTTGGCCGCTTAAAGTTACTGTCAGCGGAATAACCGGATATGACTGGAAGTTTTATTGGAGTGGTCTTTACAATCTTAAACCGATGCCTGTTCCTCCTGAACTGGACTATGACTTCTGGCTTGGCCCTGCTCCATATAAGCCTTATAATCCGGAAAGGGTTCATACTAAATTTCGAGGATATTGGGATTATGATGGGGGTGGTTTGGGCGATATGGGTCAGCATTATCTTGACCCTGTTCAGTATTTGCTTGATAAGGATGATACTGGTCCGGTCTTAGTCGAAATTGATGCGCCCGAGCAGCATTATGATGCTGTAGGATCATGGCGCAGGATTACTTTTACCTATGCCGATGGATGCCAGATAATTCTCGATGGTGAGAACCGTGATAAAGATGCTGCATATATTGAGGGACCTCATGGTAAAGTTTTTAAAGGATTCAGGTCTGATATCCCTGATATCCAAAAACTGATAGATACTCTGCCTGATCCGGCACCACAAATTGTAACTTTCACTGAATCAGTTCTTACCCGTAAAAAGTTTGCCCTTAATGAAGCAAACGGTCATAGGTCATGTTCTATAGTAAATCTTGGTATAATTGCACTCCGACTAGGAAGAAACCTAAAATATGATCCTGTTAAACAACAGTTTATCGACGATGAAGGTGCCAACCGGCTCATTAACCAGCCTATGAGAGGACCATGGAAAATTTGAAAATCTGAAAATTTGGGAAAATGAAAACTCTTAAAATATTTATTGTTAGTTGTTCACTTCTGATTATTTCCCTGGCTGCATTCCCGCAGGACAAAATGAGCGTTGAAACAAAAGTAGCGGATCTGCTTTACCGTCTTCCTGCAAGTGATCAGCAAACTACCGATAAACTTATGGTCTACATGATGTCACTCGGGGAAACAGGAATAAGGCAGATCTGTGATAAGGTACTTCCTGCAGGAACAGGTGATGATACTCATCCAAGATTCGCAATTGAAAGTCTTTCACGTTTTCTTTCAGGTAAAAACTATGATAATGCGAAACCTTTGTGGGAAAAGATCTGCATAAGTTACGCTATCGGACAAACTGACTTTGGCGTGAAAGATTTTTTCATGAAACAACTTCAGATGATTGGTGGTACTCAGTCCGCTGAGGCTATGAAGATATATCTCCCAAGCAAGGAATTAAGCAGCCCCGCACTGGCTGTAATATCTTCAGTCGGAGGTAAAACTGCTGAGGCTATTTTAGCTGAATCTTTGAAGAATAAAGATCTTCCATGTGCTGCTTCAGTGATGAACACATTGGCGCTAATGAAGTCACAGATAGCTGTTAATGAATACATCTCATGGGCTTCAGTAAATGATATTAACATCAGGGCTTCAGCTTATAACGCTCTCTCTCAATGTGGAAGCCCGTTAGCATATCCCGTTTTGTTAAAGGCTGCCACTGAGGTTGGTTTCAGGTGGGAAGTTACTGGAGCCACTGCTTGTTTGATTACGTATGCAAAGTCGGTTGGACTGAATGGTGATATAAAAACAATGGATAAGATCTGCAGGCTGATTATTTCAAAATGCGACGATAATATTACAATTCAGAACAAGACGGCCGCGCTCGCTATCTATGTGAGTTTTCACGGTATCAACGCGATGCCTGATATTATGAAAGCAGCTGCTCATTCAAACATTAAGTTCAGGAATGCAGCTATTCGTATGTCACTTAATATCCCGGAACCTGAAGTTATTAAAAAATGGATTGAATATTTCCCAAAAGCAACCCGGGAAGCAAAACCGGAAATAATAAACATGCTGGGAACAAGATCAGATAAGGTTGCGCTTCCTCTTATAACAGCCGCTTTGTCAGATCAGGATTTGAATGTAAGAAGGGAAGCCGCTGTGGCTGTTGTTAAGATAAACGGAAGCAAATCGCTGACAGCATTGGTAGATTACATGATGAAATTCAGCAATGAATCTGATCAGGAGGCTGCAAAGTCAGCTCTGATGACTATATGCAGCAGTGATAATATTTCACTTCTGGTGCCTATCCTGAACGGAGGAACTTCAGCTGCCAGGAAGAGTACGATTGAACTTCTGGCCTGGAATAAAGGGAATGATTATTTCAAAGAGGTACTTCCATTTACGTCTTCCCCTGACGAATCTTTAAAAAAAGCTTCAATGAAGGCTCTTGCCAGTCTTGCGGGCCCATCTGATCAGACAAAACTGATAGAACTCCTTTCAGTTACTGATAATCAGGATTATATAGGTGATATCCAAACCGCTATTGCGTTGGCTGCATCCAAAATTGCTGATCCTGAAAAGAGATCATCAGCACTGCTTAAAGCCATGGAAGGCAAGATTCAAAAGGAAAAAATTATTCCGGTCCTTGCAATAACGGGTGGGCAAGAAGCGCTAAAAGCTGTTATGAAAGAATTTGAAAATGGAAATGCCGATATCCGTGACATTTGTTTTAAGACTCTTTTAGGCTGGAACAACTATTCGACATCTTCAGCACTATATGAGATTGTTGCCTCGGGAAACAAAACTTTTGAAGCACCTGCTTTTGAAGAATATGTTAGTCGGATAAAATCGTCAGGATTAGCTGATGAACAAAAATTGCTTCTTTTACGGAAGATCATGCCATTTGCTTTGAGCTCTGATCGGAAAAATGAAATCATTACTGAAATAGGTAACCTTAAGACCTATCAGTCTCTTTATTGTATTGCTAACTATCTTGATGATGCTTCAACTTCAGCTGCGGCAGCCAAAGCTGCCATGATAATCGCTCTTCCTTCTAAAGATTCAAAAGCAGGTTTGTATGGAGATCTTGTAAAAAAGATTCTGATTAAAGCTGCAGATAAACTGGTGGGGCAGGAGACTGCTTACAATAAAGAGGTGATAAACAAATATTTAGCAGGTATGCCTGCAGACGAAGGATTTAAGTCGATGTTTAACGGGAAAGATCTTTCAGGGTGGCAGGGACTTGTTGAAAACCCTGTTGCAAGAGCAAAGATGAAACCGGCCGAACTCGCAAAAAAACAGGTCGAGGCAAATAAAAAAGTATCGGGCAACTGGAGTGTTAAAGATGACTGTATATGGTTTAATGGGGCAGGTGATAATCTTTGTTCTATTAAGGAATATGGCGATTTTGAAATGCTGGTTGATTGGAAAATCACAAAGAAAGGTGACAGTGGGATTTATCTGAGAGGTTCACCTCAGGTTCAGATATGGGATACTTCGAGAGTAGAGGTGGGTGCACAGGTAGGTTCAGGCGGACTTTACAATAACCAGGTAGGCACTGCCAAGCCTCTCAAGGTAGCTGATAATCCAGTAGGCGATTGGAATAGTTTCAGAATTGTAATGATTGGTGCGAAGGTCTCAGTATGGCTAAATGGCGAGCTGGTTGTTGATAATGTCACTTTGGAAAACTATTGGGATCGTAATATCCCCATATTCCCAAAAGGGCCCATCGAACTTCAGGCTCATGGTACTGATTTGGCATTCAGGGATATATATGTAAGGGAAATAAGTGAAAAGGAATATAATCTTACTCCGGAAGAAAGATCTGAGGGATTTGTGGCACTTTTCAACGGATCAAATCTGAATGGCTGGGTGGGAGATACAATCGCTTATGGTGTTAAAGACGGATTGATAGTTACAATTCCATCCAGGGGGAATATAGGTAATCTATATGCAGAGAAAGAATATTCTGATTTTAATTTCCGGTTTGAATTTCAGCTGACACCTGCTGCTAATAACGGTGTGGGAATTCGAGCCCCGCTTACTGGTGATGCAGCTTATGTGGGTATGGAGCTTCAGATCCTCGATGACACCTCTCCTGAATATGCAACTTTGCAACCATATCAGTATCATGGATCCGTATATGGTGTGATTCCTTCCAGAAGGGGATACCAGAAGCCGGTTGGAGACTGGAATTATGAAGAGATCATTGCCAGAGGGACACAGATTAAGATTATTCTTAATGGGACAACTATTGTTGATGGTGATATTGTCGGTCCACGCGATAATGGAACAATGGATCACAAGGACCACCCGGGATTAAAAAATAAATCCGGACATATCGGCTTTTTGGGTCATGGATCACTCGTGAAATTCAGAAATATCCGGGTTAAAGAGCTATCAGAATAAGTTTTATGGCCCCATGGACGCTTCGCCCCCGAAAACCAAACAAGAACGCAGAGACCTTTACGGTTTATGAATTTATAATAATAAATGAAAACTAAACATCTAATATGAAAAATATATATTGTTTATTATTTTCACTTATCTCATTATCAGTAAGTTCGCAAGTAAACCCCCCCGCACCTTTTGGCCCGGTACCGTCAGAAAGACAACTTGCATGGCATGAAATGGAGTATTATATGTTTGTCCATTTCACGGTTAATACCTTTACTGACAAGGAGTGGGGCTTTGGCGATGAAAGCGAGTCAGTGTTCAATCCAATTGAACTCGATTGCAGGCAATGGGCAGAAGTTGCAAGAGACGCAGGTATGAAAGGCATTATAATTACTGCTAAACACCACGATGGTTTTTGTCTGTGGCCATCAAAATTTACAAAACATTCTGTTAAAAACTCCATCTGGAAAGATGGCAAAGGGGATGTTATAAAAGAACTTCGTGCAGCCTGTAATGAATTTGGTCTGAAGCTTGGAGTTTATCTCTCGCCATGGGACAGGAACAGTTCATTCTATGGAACTCCTGAATACCTGACCTATTACCGGAACCAACTCAGAGAACTTCTTACTGATTACGGCGATATTTTTGAAGTATGGTTCGATGGAGCAAACGGAGGAGACGGATTTTATGGCGGAGCAAAAGAAACGCGTAAAATTGATAATAAAACTTATTATGACTGGTCAAACACTCAGAAGATAGTACGTGAACTTCAGCCATCTGCGGTTATGTTCAGCGATGCCGGGCCGGATATACGCTGGGTTGGAAATGAAAGCGGAATGGGCAGCCTGACTAACTGGTGCCTTCTTAAAAAAGATGAAATGTACCCGGGAGGCGACTTTGCTAAAATTCTTGGAGAAGGTCACGAAGACGGTAACTATTGGGTTCCGGCTGAAGTTGATGTTTCGATTCGTCCAGGATGGTTCTATCATTCCAATCAGGATTCACTTGTAAGGTCCCCTCTAAACCTGATGGAACTTTATTATTCTTCAGTTGGACGGAACAGCAATCTTCTTCTGAATGTTCCACCGGACAGGAAAGGGCTTCTGCACGAAAACGATGTCAAATCCCTACTGGCTTTCAGGCAATTACTGAAAAAAGAATTCGAATCTGATCTGGCAAGGGGAAAAGAAGCAACTGCTTTATCTTGCAGGGGAAAAGGATATGAGGCTTCAAATGTAAATGACGGAAATAAGGAAACTTACTGGACCACAAATGATTCACAGACAACGGGCGACATAATTATCAATCTAGGCGCTGAAACGGAAGTTAACAGAATTGTTCTTCAGGAGTACATCAGACTTGGACAAAGGGTTCAGGAATATAAGGTTTCAGCATTTAATGGCGGTGACTGGAAACCATTAATTGAAGGCACAACTATAGGATACAAAGTAATCAGGAAATTTCCTGTTATAAAAGCATCTAAAATAAAAATAGCTATCACTAAATCCAAAGCTTGTCCGGTAATTTCAAATGTTGAATTATACCGGTCGCCGGGGAATTGATGAAATGAAGGGGAGAAGACACTGAGGAACCCAAAGAAAGAAAATTATTCTACATGGAACATCCTTGCAACTTTAACTGCTGCAGTAACTCTTTTTGTAAGACCTGACCAGTTTTTCTTGAGGACATGATCTTTTGTGATCAGATTTGAACCTATTCCGACACATGTTACTCCTGCATTGAACCATTCTGTTAAATTTTCAAGAGTGGGTTCAACTCCACCTGTTGGCATTATACTTGTCCATGGACATGGCCCTTTAACAGCCCTGACAAAATCAGGCCCGCCAACAGATGAACCAGGGAATATCTTAACAAGCTCGGCACCAAGTTCTTCCGCATAATTGATCTCTGAAAGAGTTCCACAACCAGGGATCCAAAGTACTTTCCTACGGTTACTTACTTTTGCCATTTCAGGATTAAGTACCGGAGACACTATGAAATTAGCACCCAACTGTATATATAATGAAGCTGTCCCTGCGTCGACTATTGACCCGGCACCCATTACTAATCCAGGAACCTCTTTTTCAGCCCATTTATTGAGATCACTGAATAATTCATGTGCAAAGTCGCCGCGGTTGGTGAATTCAAATACTTTGATTCCTCCGTCATAACAGGCTTTGATAACACTTCTGCATATTCCTGGATCTTTATGATAAAAGATAGGCACAATGCCTGCTTCCCTCATCTTAAGAATGACGTCTATTCTTGTAAATCGTGCCATAGCTTCTTATGTTTATACAAATGTATTTAAATTAAGATTAAATGCAAAGTTCATAAAGTTCATAAAGTCCATAAAGTCCATAAAGTTCAGTATCTTCCAGCTTCTGGTTAGCGGCTTATGGCTTTTGACTTTTGACTTTTAACTTTTTACTTTTTACTTTTTACTTTTTGACTTTTGACTTCTATAATAATTATCTTAGCAACTCAATCTTAGAGCATGGCCTTAAACTACATCTGGATTGGATTTTTCGTCATTGGGTTTGTTGTTGCGCTTGGACAATTGATCTTTGCAGGAAATACTCAGATATTCAATGACCTTGTAAATTCAGTCTTTGCTAATGCCAAGACAGGTTTCGAAGTTTCATTGGGTTTAACAGGAGCTCTAACTTTATGGATGGGACTTTTGAAGGTTGGAGAAAAGGGTGGAGTAATTGCCCTGATGGGACGATTTATTGGTCCTCTGTTTGAAAAACTTTTTCCGGGTTTACCAAAAGGCCATCCTGCCTATGGATCGATTATGCTTAACATATCGGCCAATATGCTGGGGCTTGATAACGCTGCAACACCGGTTGGTCTTAAAGCAATGAAGGAGATGCAGGAGGTTAACCCTAAAAAAGATACAGCCTCTAATGCTCAGATAATGTTTCTCGTTCTCAATGCTGCAGGCCTGACAATTCTTCCTATAAGTATTATCGTATACAGAACTCAGCTTGGCGCGGTAAATCCTGCCGACATATTCATACCAATACTTATTTCGACCTTTGCTGCTTCTCTTACAGGGATGATAAGTGTTGCTATAATTCAGAAGATCAATCTATTTGATAAAGTTATACTCGCATATCTGGGTGGGCTTTCTGCCATTATTATCGGAATAATAATATATTTCAGCCGGCTTCCAAAAGAAGAAATTTCTACTATTTCTACGCTGACAGCAAATTTTCTTCTCATGTCAGTGATTATTCTCTTTATTGTACTGGCTTTTATAAAAAAAGTTAATGTTTACGATGCTTTTATAGAGGGAGCTAAGGAAGGATTTAATACATCCATCAGGATAATACCCTTTCTTGTAGCGATGCTCGTAGCTATCGGAGTTTTCAGAGCATCTGGGGCAATGGATTTTGTTATTTCTGGCATTACAAAGTTTTTTTCATGGATGGGGGTTGATACCCAGTTCACAGGTGCCCTTCCTGTTGCCTTCATGAAACCACTTTCCGGAACAGGGGCAAGAGGGTTGATGATCGATGCAATGAAGACTCATGGAGCTGATTCATTTATCGGACGATTGTCGTGCACTATGCAGGGAACAACAGATACGACTTTTTATATTATAGCAGTTTATTTTGGTTCAGTGGGAATAAAAAACACAAGATATTCAATAGGTTGTGGGTTACTGGCTGATCTTGTGGGTTTTACAACAGCAATATTTGTAGCATATCTCTTTTTTACATAAACCTGGTTCATGAATGTTTTGCTAAAATCATCATTAGTAGGAATCAGCATTATTGCTATAATTGTTCTTACTTCCAGATTAAAATTAAAGGCATTTATTGCCCTTTTTCTTGTCTCACTTTTCCTTGCATTTACTACCCTGCCTCCAAATCTGATTGTCAGTACAATTAAGGAAGGATTCGGAAATACTATGGCATCCATTGGATTTCTGATTATTCTTGGAGCAATCATTGGTATTACTCTTGATAAAACCGGGGGGACAATAAGTATTGCAAACTATATTCTTTCTAAAACAGGTGAGAATAAAAGCGCCCTGGCACTTGGCATTACAGGCTTTATTACAGGGTTGCCTATTTTTTGTGATTCAGGATTTATTATATTGAGCGGATTAGCTAAATCTTTCAGTGCCAAATCGAAGATTGCCATGCCTATTATGGCAACTGTTCTGGCAACTTCACTTTATTCGGTGCATTGTCTTATTCCCCCACACCCCGGAGCTCTGGCCGCAGCAGGTGTGATAAAAGTAAATATAGGATATCTGATAATTATTGGAATTATTTTTGCGATACCCGGGGCAATTGCAGCATTTTTCTGGTCAAAAATGATGTCAGCAGGAAAAGATTATTCACCATCCACCACAATTGAAATTGTCAGGGTATCACAAACTGATCTTCCATCTACTGTGATGTCATTTCTTCCGATAGTTGTTCCTCTGTTCCTTATAACTGCAAAGTCACTTCTTAATCTTGTAGATAAAGGTGGCCAGACTGTTTTATCAAAAATATTCTTTTTCCCCGGGGAACCGATTTTTGCATTAGCCATTGGTGCAGTACTCGCAATGTTCCTGATAAAGAACAAAACCATTGCATCGATGAATTCGATTTTTGAAATTGCAATCGAAAAGGCCGGACCGATACTTATCGTTACAGCCGCAGGCGGAATGTTTGGTATGGTTATAAAATCTACAGGAACGGGAGAGGCCGTTGGTAAGATTCTTGCAGGAACGAACATTGGTATTATCGTACCATTTCTGATAGCAGTCGTAATGAAAACTGCTCAGGGCTCATCCACAGTAGCTATCATTACAACAGCATCTTTCATATCACCTATGTTATCGTTACTTGGTTTGGATTCCGAATGGGGAAGATTACTTACAATGCTGGCAATGGGTGCCGGTTCGATGATCATTTCTCATGCTAACGATTCTTATTTTTGGGTAGTCTCGAATTTTTCTGAGGTAGATTCTTCTACAACTCTAAAAGTCTATTCCTCTTCAACATTAATAATGGGAATTGTCGTTTTTGCATGCGTATGGATTACATCAATAATAATTTTGTAGTTTATACTGATTATATCCGGGTGCTGACACAAATGAAAAACGAGAAAATAAATTACAGAACAATCGCCGGGCAAATCTTTCTTGCAGGTGTCGAAAGTGTATTGCCCACCAGACTGATAACAAGTATAATGTCATTGAATGATAATTGTCTCAAGATTGGTGATCTTGACTTTCCGCTGGCCACAATTGAAAATATATATGTAATCGGTGCCGGAAAAGCAAGTGCTATGATGGGAGCTGAAGTAGAGAAGATACTTGGTAACCGGATTACCGAAGGACATATTGCCGTAAAATATGGATATTCCTGTAAATTGAAATATATTGAGGTTACTGAAGCCGGTCATCCGGTACCTGATGAAAATGGATTCAAGGCTACAGGGGAATTACTTAAAATTGCTGAGTTGGCGAATTGTAACGATCTTGTAATATGTTTAATATCAGGTGGCGGCTCTTCTCTGTTACCTGATATCCCTGAAGGGTGCTTGCCTGAGGATATGATGAAACTGAATGCTCTTCTGATAAACAGCGGAGCTTGTATAAGTGAGATTAATGCAGTTCGTAAACATTTGTCAGCTATCAAGGGCGGGCAGCTTGCAAGAGTCGTCTACCCGGCCACTCTTGTGAATCTTATTTTATCGGATGTACCAGGCGATCCTTTTGACGTAATCGCTTCGGGGCCCACTGTTCCTGATCCAACGACATATCTGCAGGCATTAACCGTTCTGGCGACATTTGGATTAACCCGTTCGGTACCCCGTGGAGTAATGACTTTTTTAAAAGAAGGAGCCACTGGAAAGAAGCCGGAAACCCCAAAACAGGATGATCCTGTTTTTGATAAAACGTTTAATATCCTTGTCGGTTCCAACAGAATGGCGCTTGAAGCGGCAAAAAGCAAAGCATTGGAATTCAATATTAATGCAGTTATAATTGATGATAAGTTACAAGGGGATACATCCACGGTTTCTGATTATTTATTTGAAACTTCTCTGAGATTTAAAGATGATAAGGATGAAGTGAAGCCAGTCTGCCTTTTATTTGGCGGGGAAACAACGGTTAAAATGACAGGAAAAGGGATGGGTGGAAGAAACCAGCATTTAGCATTGCTGTCTGCATTTCTGCTGAAAAATAATCCGGGGATAACAATTTTGTCAGCCGGAACTGATGGTAATGACGGCTCGAGTGATGTCGCAGGAGCTGTAGTTGATTCAGATACAATACCTTTAGCAGTTTCAAAAAATGTTGATCCTGAAAAATATCTCCGCGAATTCGATTCATTCCATTTCTTCAAAAAAACAGGAGGTCATATTATCACCGGTCCAACAATGACGAATGTGATGGATATTATTGTTGCAATAGTTGAATAGTAAAAAATTAATATCCAGCAGATTACGCTGATCAGCGCAGATCAAATTGCGGCTATCTGCGTGATCAGCGGGAAATAGAAATTGAGGGACTATGTTTATATAAGCATATAAAAGTAATGATAGAATTTATTGAAAGAACTACTTTTGTTATTATATCTAAAAAACACTTTTAACTATGAAACAACCAACACTGTTCTTCATTATTTTCTTAAGTTTGATTTCGTGTAACCAACCATCAAAACAAATCACAGAGAATGAAAAAAGAACTGCTGCACAAATTGTTGACTCATCTGATATGACTAATAATTTCTATGATAATGTTGAAACTTATCCACTTCCTGTAAAGGATCTGTATATCGAAGGTGAAATAGCCAATCCGGGAAAGGTTGATTTTACCGGTCTTCCCTTGCACTCAGTAATCGTTAAAGAAACTCTGCTCGACAGTGCCGGCAGCGACAGGTTTGTCGGCGCTTACAGATATGATGGTTATTCACTTTTTGATATTCTCGATAAAAGGATACTAAAGAAGGCAAACTTCAGTGAATTTAAACCTATTATCGATTTATTAATAGTAATTGAAAATGATAAAGGTGAAAAAGTGGCATTTAGCTGGGGTGAAATTTATTATCCTAATAACCTGCATAAGATATTGATTGCCACTGGTGTGTCAAGAATAGTACCTTCTAAGACTAAAGAGTTGTGGCCACTTCCTGCTGAAAGCAAGATTGTGGCTGGGAGTGATCTGGTAACTGAACGGAATATCTCTTCTCCTGTAAAGATTACTGTTAAGTCCTATCCACACTCTTTTAGCGTTCAGCAGGGCATGACACCGATGTATTCATCCGGTATCGATGTTTTCAGTTCTGTTAAACAGGTTGGAAAAACAGAAATCATACCTGGAAACCTTAATGAGGCAACTTTTAATACAATCTTTTATGGCAGGGGCAAAGGTATTCACAGCACTACTCCATTTAAAGGTGTTCTGCTAAAAGACCTGCTTATAAAGTATTATCCTGTGACCAGGGAAAATCTGAAATCCGGAATTATTTGTATTGCAGGAAAGGATGGCTACAGGAGTGCAGTCTCATATTCTGAACTCTTCAACCGGAATGATCAGCAGGAATTTATGCTGATCAAAACCAAAGCCCTGGAAGACGGAGGTCTTTTCAGAATATTTGCCGCTTCGGATTTTTTCTCCGACAGGGCAATTAAATCAGTAAGCGAAATACATTTGGATATTATTAAATAAAATTACAAATCATGAAAGAAAAATTAGCAGTTCTCTTATTCAGTTTGGCATTACTTTCCATTAGCTATGGAAGTACGTTATCAGGACAAAAAACTCAGGTTACAGGAACTCCAAAACAAGCTCCTGTTGCAGACAATGGAATGATGATAGTGGCGAAGTTGGCTGTTAAGCCTGAAAAGGTAAAAGCCTTCACGGAAGCCGCTAAGGAGATTATTGAAAAATCAAATAAAGAGCCCGGGTGTAAATCTTATCAGCTTTATCAGGATCCCTACGATAATACGAAGTTTGTTTTTGTTGAAGAGTATAAAAATCAGGCGGCAGTTGATGCTCATTTTGCCAGTGATTATTTCAAGGCGTTTGGTCCTAAGATCGGTGATCTGGTTGCAGAACCGGCTAAGATTAAAATACTAACGGTGGCAAAAGAGGAAGCAAAATAATTTGTTATTTTCCGGGTTAGATTGGTAGTATATTAGTCCTTGATTTGAGCCACGCCATGGCGTGGCATTACTCAGATCATACAATCAGGTTTTTATTATATTTGTTCTTCGCCGAATCTTTGAACCTAATACTTATATAATGAAGGCCCTGGTACTTGAAAAATATAATGAATTTGTTTACAGGGATGTTCCGGACCCTGTTATAAGAAGTGATGAAGTACTTATCAGAGTAATGGCCTGTGGTATCTGTGGATCTGATGTACACGGAATGGATGGCAGCACCGGACGGAGAATACCTCCAATGATAATGGGACATGAGGCGTCAGGGATTATCGTAAACACCGGAAATGATGTAATTGGATGGAAATCAGGAGACAGGGTAACTTTCGATTCAACGATTTATCCCCTTGATGACTGGTTTACTCTCGAAGGGATGTATAATCTGAGCGACAACCGTGAGGTAGTGGGTGTGTCACCGGGAACATATAAAAGAGATGGAGCATTCGCTGAATTTATTGCAGTTCCTCAGCATATTCTTTACAGAGTTCCTGAAAAGGTCTCTTTTGAAGAGGCTGCAATGGTAGAGGCAGTAGCTGTTGCTCTTCATTCGATTAATATTTCAGGTGTCAGAACAGGTGATAAGTGCGTCGTTATAGGGACTGGAATGATCGGAATCTTTATTCTGAAGCTTCTTAAGATTTCGGGAGCTTCAATGATTATTGCGATTGATCTTAATCCTGAACGTCTTGAAAAAGCCAGGAAAGCAGGAGCAGATCATGCATTCATTTCAACAGACGGGAATCTTACTGAAAAAATAATTGCAATTACAAACAACAGAGGCGCAGATATCTCTTTTGAAGCTGTCGGTAAAAGCGAATCTGTGAATATCGCTATTGATATTCTCCGGAAGGGAGGAAAAAGTGTATTGGTTGGAAATATATCTCCCACAATTAATTTTCCTCTTCAAAAAGTTGTTACCCGCGAATTAAAAGTATTTGGAAGCTGCGCAAACAGGGGTGAATATGAAACGGTCCTTGATCTGCTGGAAACAGGTAAGATTCGTGTCGATGATCAGATCTCAGCCGTTGTCCCTCTGTCGGAAGGAGCCTTATGGTTTGAGAAATTATACAAAAAGGAAGATGGCCTTAATAAGGTTATCCTTGTTCCTTAGAATTGAGGATTTCGGTCCCGATAGCTATCGGGTTTTGATTGCGGATTAATATTAGAAACCAATGCGAAATCTGATATCCGATTTCCGAAATATTTAAGACTATGGCAGAGAGAATTTACAATATTTCAATTGCCGGATGCAGCAGAGCAGCGCATTTGCATGCTAAAGCAATAAAAAGCATTCCAAATGCACGACTAGCAGGGGTATGGAACAGAACAACAGCAAAAGCAAAAGATTTTGCCAAACAATATAATACGCTTGCTTACCCGGATATTTCAAATATGGTGGCAGATAATAAATCCGATCTGGTAATTGTTTGTACTGCACATCCTTATCATAAACAACCTGCCGTTGAGGCGGCTTCAGCAGGTGCTAATGTACTGGTCGAGAAACCGCTTGCTTCCAATCTCCGCGATTGTGACGAAATCATCGAAGCCTGTAATAATAGCAATGTAAAACTTGGAGTAATTAGTCAGCGGAGATGGTACGAACCGGTAAAAAGGGTTAAGCTGGCTATTGAACTAGGCAAGATAGGGAGACCATTACTTGCCGAGGTAAATATGCTGGGATGGCGCGATAAAGCTTATTATGCTTCTGATGAATGGAGAGGAAAGTGGAAAACAGAAGGTGGAGGAGTACTTGTTAACCAGTCTCCGCATCAGCTTGATATCCTCTTATGGTATATGGGCGAAATTGATGAAGTCTATGGCATCTGGAGGAATCTGAATCACCCTTATATAGAGGTGGATGATACAGCAGCAGCAATAGTTAAATTCAAAAGTGGCGCAATCGGAAATATTCTGGTAAGCAACTCTCAAAAGCCGGGTCTTTACGGTAAGGTACATGTGCATGGAGAAAATGGTGCATCAATAGGTGTGCAAACCGATGGAGGAGCCATGTTTATCGCAGGCACTACAGGTGTTGCAGAACCACCTGTTAATGATCTGTGGACCATTCCGGGCGAAGAAAACTTGTTAAAAAAATGGACTATTGAAGATATTGAAACTTTTAATAGCTGTGATCCTACAGTCAGGTATATGCAATACCAGATTGAAGATTTTCTTCTCTCTATAGGCAATGGAACTAAACCTTCGGTGACAGGAGAAGATGGTCGCAGAACAGTAGAGCTGTTCACTGCAATCTATCGATCCTCCCGTGATAATATACCAGTCAGATTTCCCCTGAAACCCGAACCAATTAGTAGTAAATAGTATGTAGTAAACAATAAGAAGCAAGAAGTTCAAAATCGAACGAAATGAAAAAGCACCCAGCACCAAATTCAATATAAACCTTTAACTATCATTCTATGCCTCTAGTCATTGTCATTCTTGGAATCTGCCTTCTGCTTTTCCTCATACTTGTTCTTAAATTCAATTCATTTTTATCGTTTGTAATCGTTTCACTTGCTGTGGGACTGGCAGAAGGAATGAACCTGAATAGTGCTGTTGTTTCGTTAGAAAATGGTATTGGCAGTACTATGGGTTCACTGGTACTGATACTTGGATTTGGTTCAATGCTTGGAAAAATGGTGTCTGAGAGCGGTGCAGCACAAAGGATAACATCGCGCCTGATAGATGCATTAGGCATTAAACATATTCAAATGGCCATGATGCTGACAGGTTTCATAGTTGGTATTTCACTGTTCTTTGATGTTGGATTCTTTATTATGATTCCTCTCGTGTTTACAGTAGCAGCCACAACAGGACTACCATTACTATATGTGGGTTTACCTATACTTGCTGCACTGTCCGTGACTCATGGGTTCCTTCCTCCGCATCCTGCTCCTACAGCAATTGTCACGCTTTTTCATGCAGATCTTGGAAAGACATTGATCTATGGTATCATTGCAGCGGTTCCTGCAATAATTATTTCCGGACCTATCCTGTCAAAAGTTCTAAGCAGAATAGAGGCTAAACCATTGCAGGAATTTATAAATCAGAAAGTTATGACAGATGAAGAGATGCCTGGTTTTTGGGTCAGTTTCTTTTCTTCACTTCTGCCCGTTATCCTGATCACCATTTCTACGGTTGCCGGATTTCTGTTACCCGAAGATAACGGAGTAAGAAGAATCCTGGGATATATCGGAAACCCGGTAATAGCCATGCTTATTGCAGTTATGTTTTCTATTTATACCCTTGGGCTCGCCAGAGGCAGAAAAATAACTGATATCATGAATTCCCTTGCACACTCAGTAACAACTATCACAATGATTATGTTGCTGATAGCCGGAGCAGGTGCTCTGAAACAGGTTCTGGTAGATAGCGGTGTAAGTAAATATATTGGCGTAATGCTGAGCCATTCATCTCTCTCACCACTGTTCCTGGGATGGCTGATCGCGACAATTCTCCGGTTTTGTGTCGGATCAGCTACAGTGGCTGGTATTACTACTGCAGGAATAGTTTTGCCATTGGTTTCCGGCGGATTAGTGAACCCTGAATTAATGGTACTTGCAATTGGTGCGGGAAGCCTAATGTTTGGCCATGTAAATGACGGTGGATTCTGGCTCTTCAAGGAATACTTCAATCTAAGTATTAAAGATACCCTGAAAACATGGAGCGTGATGGAAACATCAATAGGAATAACCGGATTGCTGGGAGTTTTAGCTCTAAGTCTTTTTATAAAGTGACCTGTAAGTCGGAAGTTATAACTTCTTCGGACTTTAGGATTAGGACAGATAAGTTATTTAATTATTTCTAATAAATTTAAACATCAGAAAACAGGCTAATTAACCTGATACTTAATTTCAATGAAGAAAATATTTTCTTTGGTTTCTTTATTGCTTGTGGTTTTTACTCTTAAAGCTCAGGACGGAGCACCTTTACTCACTAATTTTAAAGAAAGCAGTGAGATTGAGAACCAAAACTGGGCTGTCTGTCAGGATGACAAGAATGTTATGCTATTTGCCAACAGACGAGGAATTCTCACATTTGATGGTCAGAGCTGGAATTTCATCCCTATACCCACTATACCATATTCTCTTAAATATAATCCCGCAGAGAGGAAAGTTTATGTCGGCGGTGAAAACAATTACGGTTATCTCTCACGTGATGATAAAGGAATTTATGAATATTATTCAATTTCAGGGGATTCCTCCTCAATTGGATTAATATCCAGGATAATTTATACTGATTCTACAATATATTTTTATGGAGATCAAACCATAAGCAGGCATAATATAAAATCCGGAAAACTTGAGCTTCGACTCCGGCAAAAAGAAAACAAACCTTTTACCGGGATGTTTATCACTCCTAAAAACACTTTCATAAATGTATTATCAGAGGGTCTTTACAGGCTGGAAAGTGATACATTATTTCCGATAGTGACGGGTTATCTTCTAAAAGATGAAGAGATTCTTTTCAGCCTTCCATACAGTAATAATCTCGTTTTGCTTGGAAAAAGCAACGGTAACCTATCTCTTTTTGACGGCATAAAATTCTATGAGTACCAGATTAAGGATGAAGGTTATCTGCGGGAAAATATTCTTTCTGAAGGAATATCTATTTCAGATAGCCTGTATGCATTTTCGACACTTGATGGCGGGGCGCTGGTAATTGAAAAGAAAACCGGTAATCTGAAATACGCCATTAATTATGTAAATGGCTTACCTGATGATGAGGTTTTTGCACTAGGGGTCGATAACAATCATGGCTTATGGCTTTCCCATCAGTACGGACTTACCCGGGCCGACCTAAGGCTTCCGGTTGCCAATTTTAGTATATATCCCGGACTGAAAGGTAATCTTATTGCCTCACTCTGGCATAATAATGAATTATATGTTGCTACAAGTGAGGGTGTTTATTATCTTAAAGAAGTTAAAAATTATACTGAGGTCGAGGTTCTGGTAACTAATAAAGTTACTTCCGTGTCTCCTGGTAAAGCACCTATCAGGAACCTTTCTGGTCAGCTGCAGAACCAGGAGCCACAGAAAACAAGAAAAAGCATCTTTAGTCAGATATTTGGTAAGAAAGCTGTTACTCCTGTAGCACCTGTGACTCCTGTTGCTCGGGAACAGAAGCAATCGTTAATTGGTTTGCCCCAGATAAAACTTCCCGAACCGAAATATTTCAAAAAGGTTGCAGGGAGGCTCAAATCAATTAACTATATCTATAAGAAAATTGATGGTTTGAATGAAAAGTGCAAACAAATAGTCTCCGCCGGTAATGAAATTCTGGCATCTACAAATAAAGGTCTGTTCATTATTTCCGGTCATCAGGCCAAATCAATAGGAAATCCCGGGTATATCAATTATATAAGTGCAAAAGCGAAAGATAATAAGTACTTTGTTGCCACTTCAGAAGGCTTTTTTTATGTTGACAGGGATAAAGATAATAACTGGAAAGCAGTTTATCCCGATAAAACAATCGCTCGTTCAATCTATTCAATTGTATCAACTGATGAGAATACTGTCTGGGCAGGGAGTGATGAAATGGCATTCAGAATAAATCTCATCAATGGAATACCTTCCGGGAATCCTGCAACATATACTATTAAGAATGATTTGCCTCAAAGATATATCATTGAATATGTTAATGATACAGTATTTCTTTTCACTTTATCGAAGGTAAGATATTATAATCCTGCCAGTGATTCTTTCGTTGAATATAAAAAGGAATTTCTAAATAATAGTGCCAAGGTAAAATTTGTTTTTTCCCAGCCTGATGTTCCATGGATAAAGAGTGAAGATGAATGGAATAATATCAGTTTAGCAGGAAATATTAACAATAATGACAAAGCTATTCTGAAAATCTTTGATAATCTTAATTCAATATATACTGACAACAACAATATCTGGGTAGTGAGTGGAGATAATATGCTCTTCAGAATTGTACGTAACAAAATAACTTCAATTAAACCTGAAGTTGGTCTGTTTCTCAGAAGCATATCTGATGCAAAAGGCTTGTATTTCAGACTTTCTGATATTGTTTTCGGGAGTGGGGACAATACTGTTTATTTTGACGTGGTGGCTCCGGGTTATCTCAAGCAGAATTCGACTCAATATCAGTATATTGTTGATAAAGAAATGAAAGAATGGTCGAAGTGGTCGTACACGAATACAATAACCCTGATGATAAAATCTGGTAAATATTCACTTCTGGTAAGGGCGAAAGATATATGGGGAAATATAAGTGATCCAAAAGTAGTTGGGTTTACTATTGAAACGCCATTTACCCAGACCACATTTTTTTATATAATCATTCTGTGCGCTGTATTCATATCTATAATAGGCATAATATGGTTCAGGGAAAGACAACTTAAAAAAGACAAAAGGATCCTCGAGATGAGGGTAAAAGAACGGACTGCCCAGATTGAGGCACAGAAGCAGGAGATCACATCGAGCATTGAATACGCAAGCAGAATTCAGATGGCAATGCTGCCTGAAGATGAGCATATAAGGGAAACATTTTCAGACTATTTCATTATATTCAATCCCAGGGATATTGTTAGTGGTGATTTTTACTGGATAGGCGAAGATGAGGAGCATTTTTTCTTTACTGTTGCTGATTGCACCGGTCATGGCGTTCCGGGGGCATTTATGAGCACGCTTGGAATATCATCTCTCGATGAGATAATCGCCAATAATACTGCTCTTAAGGCAAATACCGTATTGAATCTGCTGCGTGAGAAGATCAAGACATCGCTTCATCAGACAGGGAAACAGGGAGAGGCCAATGATGGTATGGATGTAGCTTTCTGTATGCTTCATAAGAACAAAAGAATCCTCGAATTTTCAGGAGCATATAATCCGCTTTTCATTTTTCAGAATGGAGAGTTCAGGGAATACCGGGCCGACAGAATGCCGATAGGAATCTATTACGGTGAGAAAGAGTCATTCACAAATTATGAGATTAATGTTCAAAAAGGTGATACGATCTACATTTTTTCAGATGGCTTTGCCGACCAATTTGGTGGTACTAAAGGATCAAAATATATGAAATATAATCTTAAAAAACTTTTATTGGAGATCTGCCACAAACCCATGGCTGAACAAAAGAGTATCCTGGAATATGAATTTGAAAAGTGGAAAGGTTCCTTCAATCAGATCGACGATGTTACTATAATGGGTATCAGAATCTAAAATGTTCCTAGCTTTGCCGCCAAAGCTTTAGCGAAGGCAGGTTTCCCTTCTAGCATTCATCCTACATTTCCTATTAAACATAATACATATTTCCCTTTTCGTCTTTTTTGAATTATTCAATATCTTTATATCTTAAACTTAAACAGGTATGAAAATAAAATTTATAGGCGCTGCAAGGGAAGTAACCGGTAGTAAACATCTCATAATAACTGAATCAGGTAAAAAAATCCTTCTTGATTGCGGTATGTTTCAGGGAAAGGGCCTGGAAACCGACAGCCTGAACAGGGATCTTATGTTTGATCCTTCCCAGATTGATCACATCATTCTTACTCATGCCCATATCGATCATGCCGGATTGATACCATATGCTTACAAACTGGGTTTCCGCGGATCAGTAATTTGTACAAACGGAACCCGCGACCTGTGCGCAATAATGCTTGCGGATTCTGCTTTCATTCAGGAACATGATACAATTACTTTCAATAAACGAAGGGTCAAAAAAGGACTCCCTCAGGTGACACCTATTTATACACAAGCTGATGCAACAGCATGCATGGGTCTCTTCATAGGGGTGCCGAACGAGATGAAATTCAGAATAGATGATAACATAAAAGTTAAGTTCACAAGTACCGGGCACATGCTTGGCAGCGGAGTAGCCAACATTGAAATAACCGAAAACGGGAAAATTAGAAAAATAGCATATACCGGAGATATAGGCCGACCGGTTGATCAGATTCTTGCGCCTCCACTACCTTTTCCCCAGGCTGATATTCTTATTACCGAATCAACTTATGGCGACAGATTGCATGATGACTCAATAATAGCTGAAGAAGAACTTTTAAACGTAGTAGTGAATACTTGTGTAACAAAGGGTGGTAAGCTTATTATTCCTGCTTTTAGTGTCGGTCGTACCCAGGAAATTGTGTTCTCACTCAATAACTTCTTCAACGCTGGAAGGTTACCAAAAATTGACATTTTTGTGGATAGTCCTCTTGCAGTAAACGCAACGGCAGTATTCAGGATGCATCCTGAATGTTTTAATAAAAATTTCAGTGATGTTCTGGAGAAGGATCCTGATCCATTCGGTTTTGACAATCTATACTACATCAATAAGGTAGAGGATTCAAAAAAACTCAATGATCATAAAAATCCATGCGTAATCATATCTGCCTCAGGCATGATGGAGGCAGGACGTGTAAAACATCATCTTGCAAATAATATTTCAGATCCTAAAAACACTATTCTTATTGTTGGTTATTGTGCGCCAACCACTCTCGGTGCCAGAATAGGAAGAGGAGATAAAGAAGTTTCTATATTTGGAATTATTCATCCGGTAAAGGCAGAAGTGAAAAAGATAGAATCATTCAGTGGTCATGGTGATTATAAGGAAATGATAAGCTTCATAAGCTGCCAGGATAAAAGCGCCCTTTCAAAAGTTTTTATAGTTCATGGTGAGTATGAAACTCAGAAAAAGTATGTTTCCACACTTTTAACGAAAGGCTTTAAAAATATCGAAATACCGGCAAAGGGACAGGAGTTTGAATTATGAACCTTGTCTGAAGACTGCTTTGTGTGTAACTTCGTGTAAAACTTTGTGA
>Ga0182019_10000045_pt1 | contig 61097 bp, 48 predicted proteins | sample 812E2MmetaG_FD_120483 | JGI IMG/M metagenome (GOLD analysis project Ga0182019, IMG submission 120483) | Permafrost microbial communities from Stordalen Mire, Sweden - 812E2M metaG | ecosystem: Environmental > Terrestrial > Soil > Wetlands > Permafrost | place: Sweden: Stordalen | collected...
AGGTCATCGCGCACGAAATAGACCGTCAAGCCAGAATCGGCCGATCCGTTCGACTGATGTTCGAGGACGAAGCCCGTTTCGGTCGGATCAACGACCCACGACGCTGCTGGGCGCCCGCTGGCATCCGTCCGATTGTCGGCCGCCGCATCGTGCGCGAGTACACCTATGCCTTCGCAGCAGTCAGCCCCCACGATGGCGTCCTCGACAGTCTCATCCTCCCCACCGTCGATGCCGAGACCATGTCGTTCTTCCTCACCGAAGTGGCTCGGCGCCACCCTTCCGAATTCATCCTCATGCTGCTTGACGGCGCCGGCTGGCACACAGCCCACGATGTCGTCGTCCCCGAAAACATGCGCCTTGCCGCACTCCCGCCCTACAGCCCTGAGCTCAACCCCACCGAACACGTCTGGGATCTCCTCCGCGAGCAGTCCTTCGCCAACCTGGTCTTCGACACGATGGACGCTGTCGAAGGCCAGCTCGTGACCGGCCTCGCCGCCTTGGAAGCCGACCCACCTCGCGTCCAACGCACAACCGGCTTCCCCTGGATCACACGGATACCTTTGAAGGCAACTTAGTATGACTCCACTGGTACCGAGTGTGTCGCCTCGCTTCTCCCGTCTGCAGCGATCTGAGCGACGATCTCGCACGAGCCGAAGCGGCCGCCCGGTTCCAATGTGGCGCCGCCCTCTTGATGTCGGTTCTGACGCTGTTTCAGCCGGAGAGCCCATGTCTCCTTCGGTGGCCGCCACCCCATGAGCAGGCCTATCAACGGGGTGAGAAGGAGCGGCTAGGCTACGTCCTGAAGGCGGAGGCGGGCGATGGAGTACCGCACTCTCGGCAGCAGCGGCCTGCGCGTTTCGGTGGCGGGATTGGGCTGCAACAACCTCGGCGGCCGCATCGATCTCGCGGCGACCAAAGCGGTGGTGGCCGCAGCGCTCAACGCGGGCATCACCTTCTTCGATACGGCGTGCATCTGCGGCGACGGCAAATCCGAGGAGTTCCTGGGCCAAGCGCTCGGCTCGCGGCGTAAAGACGTCGTCATCGCTACGAAGTTCGGCATGGAACGCGACGATCCCGAGTCGGGCGGGTCGCGCCGCTACGTCATGAGCGCGGTCGAAACAAGCCTCAAGGCGCTCGGCACCGACTGGATCGACCTCTACCAGTTGCACCAGTCAGACCCGCGGACGCCCATCGAGGAGACGCTGGATGCGCTCGACACCCTCGTTGACCAGGGCAACGCTCGCTACGCAGGCTGTTCGAATTGCATGGGCTGGCAGATCGCCGACGCGCAATGGACCGCGATCCAGCATGGCTTCCGCCGGTTCGTGTCGGCGCAGAACCAGTGGGGCCTGCTCCACCGTGACATCGAAACCGAGGTCGTGCCGGCGTGCGTACGCTTCGGAATTGGTGTCCTGCCGTACTTTCCGCTCGCCTCGGGGTTTCTCACCGGCAAAGTCAGGCGCGGGCAGAAACCTCCACCGGACAGTCTGCTGTCCGCCGTTCAGTTTGCCACGCTGCTCACCGATTCGAACTTCGACACGCTCGATCGCCTCGAGGCGTGGGGTCGTGCGCACGGGCGGTCGCTCCTCGGGATCGCGTTGGCATGGCTGGCCAGCCAGCCGGTGGTTTCCCCGGTGATCGCGGGCGCGACGAAGCCCGAACAATTGCGTGCCAACGTCGACGCGACCACGACCGATTTTGGTGGCGGCGAGATCCACGAGCTCGGCGAACTCGTCGGTTTTTGGCCGCCGACCTGTCACCCGGAGGCGACGGAAGGCAAACGCCGATCGGGGTTGGCCGCCCACCTGTCACGGTCTCGCGTATGAGGCCAGGCGCAAGTTCCTTGTTTCCCCGCATCGTCACTGCCCTCAGCGGTCGCACGCCAGGGTTGTAGTGACCCTCTGCCATCAATCCACCTTGGGTTCTTGTTGGGCGCGGTACCGACGGGCGGGGTAAAATTGGCAGCAAGGGGCACAGAGGAGGAGCTATGGAACGCGTGCAGTTCATTACCCACAGAGGGACCAAGGTCCTCAAGGTCGACCTCTCACATGGCGCGAGTGTCGAGGACAACATCGGTACTCTGCACAAGGTGAAGACCGTCATTAGCACCAAGCCACCGAGATCGCTCCTGATCCTGATGGACGTAACCAAGACGCGCTTCAATATCAGTGCCGTCGAGGAGCTAAAGAACTTCAGCAAGTTCATCACGCCCTTTGTCAAGGCAAGTGCGGTCATGGGAGCCGTTGGGATCATCTACGACGCCGTCGTCAGGTTGGTCGGCAGGGACATCGCCCGCTTCGACACGGAGGAGCAGGCGCTCGACTGGTTGGCGGAGCAGTAGACGGACGCAGATGCCATTCCTGCTAGCATGATGGGGGGCAAGTTCCTACGGAAGATGTCGGGGCAACTCTCGGTTGACCTATGGGGTGGGTCGAAGCGACAAGAGAGCAGATGCGATAAGGAGGCTCAATGATGTCCGGGATTCCAGCCTATGCGGCGGCCGCTGCGAAATCACCCTTGGTGTCCTTCACCATCGAGCGACGCGAGCCGGGGGAGCACGACGTGCTCATCGACATCCTCTACTGCGGCGTCTGCCACTCGGACATTCACCAGGTCCGCGACGAATGGGGCGGCGCCCTCTTCCCGATGGTGCCCGGTCACGAGATCATCGGCCGGGTGGCTGGGACGGGTGCTCGCGTCACGCGATTCAAGAAGGGTGATTTGGCGGGTGTCGGCTGCATGGTGGATTCGTGCCGCGTTTGCGACCCATGCCGCCGCGACCTCGAGCAGTTCTGCGAGAAGGGCGCCGCCTTCACCTACAACGGCACCGAGATGGACCGGAAGACACCGACCTTCGGCGGCTACTCCACGCAGGTTGTCGTGGACGAGCGCTTTACGCTGAAGGTACCGGAGGGCCTCGACCCGGCCGGCGCGGCCCCTCTCCTGTGCGCCGGCATCACCACCTATTCGCCGCTGCGCCAGTGGAACTGTAAGGCCGGTGACCGGGTGGGCGTGGTGGGTTTGGGCGGCCTGGGCCACATGGCGGTGAAGCTGGCCGCCTCGATGGGTGCGGACGTCACTATGCTTAGCACCTCTCGCAGGAAGGAAGAGGACGCGCGCCGTCTGGGGGCGGACGCGTTCGCGCTCACCTCGGATGAGGCGACGTTCGCGAAGCTCGCCGGTCACTTCGATCTCATCATCGACACCATCTCGGTCGCGCACGACTACAACAAGTACCTGGGGATGCTCAAGGTCCAGAGTGCGATGGTGATCGTCGGCGTTCCGGCCCAACCAACGCCGGTGTACGCGTTCTCCCTGATCGGCGGGAACAAGAGACTGGCCGGCTCGCTCATCGGAGGCATCGCCGAGACGCAGGAGGTGCTCGACTACTGCGGCAAGCGCAAGATCGTCTCGGAGATTGAGATCATCCCGATCCAGAAGATCAACGAGGCCTATGAACGGATGCTCAGAGGGGACGTGCGCTACCGCTTCGTCATCGACATCGCGAGCCTGAAGGGGTCGTGACCCACTCCGGCCAAGCCAGCTTGAGTTCTTGGGCTGGTCTGGAACCAGAAGAGACGAACCCAATGCCGCTGATGAGAGCCGTGCAAGAGAGTAGACCGGGTGGAGATTTTGAGCTCGTTCAAAGGGAGGTTCCCACTCCAAAGGCCGCCGATGTCTTGATCAAGGTGGAAGCATAAGATGGTCCGGAATGGAGAAAACGATGCGCTGGTACCAGTACGTGGCGTACTTTTTCGGAGGAGCCTTCCTCGCGAACACGCTGCCTCATCTCGGTAATGGGATCTCGGGGCACCCGTTCCAGAGTCCCTTCGCGTCGCCGCCCGGGGTAGGTTTGTCCTCGGCGACGGTTAACGTCCTATGGGGTCTCTTCAACCTCGCGGCCGCCTACCTGCTCGTCTGTCGCGTCGGGAGCTTCGATCTGCGCAAGACCCGACACGTGCTCATCCTCGCGGTGGGCATCCTAATCATGTCGGTCATGCTTGCCCGCGGATTTGGTCGGTTCCACGGGGGGCTGTGAGCTTGCGTTTGCAGAAAAAGAGGTAAGATCAATCGTTCCAAAGTCAATCAGATTACAGGCAAGTCGATTGGCCACTGGGTCGTGGGCGCAGATCCGGAGCCAGCCGTGCGACGCCTCTGAGTCGCCCTTTGCCCTTCGACAAAGAAGATCATGTCTATCATCTTCGCCCGAGTGCAGAGGCGTGTCGTAGCAATCCCTGTCCCGAAATCGAGCGTGGCGACAGTCTTGCGCTGAGTCTCAATCGTGGCATCGTTAACCCTGTAGAACTCACCCAGTTCAACCAATGCCTGCTGGCCGAACGTCCTCAACCCGAAGCCGTTCATGAAGTAGTTGTCGAAAGCCGACGTGCTCCCGGACAGGCCGAGGGTCCCCCGATGGAGAAGAGATGTGAGTCTGGTGGCAGCCGCCTCGGAGCCTGCGCTGTAGGTCACGTTGTTGCCAGTCCGCGCGCGGTGATCGGGGAAGGAAGGTCTGGATCCAGTCGCCGCGGGTGGATGGCTGTAGATGGGGGCGGCGGATGGATGGAAACGTGGATGAAAACAACTTCGGCCACCCTGCGGTGGCCCGTAAGTCATTAATTTGATTGGCGGGGTCGACGAGACTCGAACTCGCGACCTCCGGCGTGACAGGCCGGCGTTCTAACCAACTGAACTACGACCCCGCTCGCTGCACTGCCCTGTTCGCCCGGCGGGTGGTGGGAGGTGTGGGATTTGAACCCGCGACCCCCTGCGTGTAAGGCAGGTGCTCTCCCGCTGAGCTAACCTCCCGCGGACGGTGTCCGCCCCGGGGAGCAGTTATGCTAGAGGCCTGTGCACCTGGTGTCAAGCCGGTGCGGCACCCACGTTGTCTTGCAGGAGGACGATCGGGGGAGGCGCAAGATGTTCGCCAGGAACCTCCTGCCGGTGGAATTCACGGATCTTACGCCGCGCCCGCTCCGTCTTGCGCTTGAGCTGGGCGGAACGCCCGTTGGGGCGCGTGTCACCCTGCTGTCGGTCCTGGACGACTCGTTCCCAAACCCCGACGTCCTTTCTCGTTCCGGCTCCCTCGGGCGGACTACCCCGGCACCTGCGCGACGAGGCGAGGTTCAGGATGGAAAAGCCCAGGCCGAGGTAGGGGGAGGGCGAGAGATCGAGGTCCGCGTTGTGCGCGGCCATGCCGTGCAAACCACCGTCTCCTTCGCTGAGACGGAGCGTTGCGACCTCATCGTGATGGCAACACGCGGCACGCGAGGGTTCCACCACGCTCTCCTCGGCTCGGTGACCTACAAGGTCATCCGGCAGGTGCGCTGTCCGGTCCTGATGGTGCGGCTGCACTTGGGAAGCGCACGTCGCGCAGCCCGGCCGCCACCATGATCGGGAGGGGCACGGCGAGCTCACGATCAAGCGAGAATCTCAGCATGTGGTCGAGTTTGAGCGGCGACGTGAGGTACGCCGCCAGCAGTGCAACCGCCCACACGCCCACAACGATCCAGATCGCGGGCGCGTCGCTTCCGCGGACCGCTGCGAGCGCCGCCACCCACGCGACGAGCAGCGCCACGAGGGTGGGTGTCGCGACCGACCAGGCTTCGCCCGGCAAGTGCAGGAGTCGGTTCCCAACCCATGCGGGTGAGAGAACGCTCACGTACCCCTGGACGCCGTGGAGCGTTGCAGCGACGCGCCAGCACGCAACGGATCCCAACGTCGCTGCAGCGACTGCGAGCGCGGCGCGCCGTGGCGATGTCCGCCAGGCGGCGATCGCAAGGGCGGTCGCAAGCGCGGCGCCCTCATTCTTGGTCATCGCCAGAATCGCGCAGGCACCTGCGGTTGTGATCCACGCACCTCGGTGTTTGAGGGCCATTCGGGGCAGCGAAGCCACACCCATACTGATTCCGAAGGCGATCAGCGGCTCGGCGTACCCGGAGTAGGCAACCGTCGGTGTGAAGACCACCGGGATCCAGGCGCCCACAGTGGCCGCCAGCGCACGCACCGGAGCCGGCGCCGGAGCCGAACACTCCCAGCAGGCCGCCGCGATCCCGACCACGAAGAGCGCCTGCCATGCGGCGGCCGTCGTACCCGGGTCGCCGCCGAAGATCACGCCCGTGGCGATAAGGTCCGACCAGAGCGGTGGGTAGTCGGGGTGGGCGAGCCAGTCCGGAGGCCGCGTGAGCCACGCGAAATCGTGACGGCCGGCGAGCGCGAACACCTTGGCCTTCAGGCCCCATGAGTAGCGAAAGTCCCAACCAAACGAGGGGACGACCGCCACCACGAGGGCACGAGCGGCTACTGCAGCGGCCGCAACCGCGCCCCACGTCCGCTCGCGCCGGCTGGATGGCTCTACCGTCGGTTGAGCGAAGAAGCCGGCCGCCGCCGCAATAGATGCGGGGAGCGCCAGCAGGGTCTGGGTCCAGCGAATCCCCGCCGCGTCGAGGACGACGAGCGAGGTCCCCATGAGCGCGATGCCCCACAGCACGGTTCCCGACACGGCGCCGGGAGCACCGGGAAGCCGCCGATGCCAGCGCCCGATGCCCCAACCTCCGAGCACCGAGAGGGCGACGGGAAGCCATGCGCTCAACGCGGCGTCCGCCGAAACAGTCGCAATCGCCCGGATCCCCAGGTCTTGCTCCAGCCTGGCGGCTCCGATCGGGCATCGGTCGTCACGACCGTGTCGTAGTGCGAATCGAGCGGGAACTCCAGCATGGGGGTCCACCGCACGTCCGGCCGGCGCCAGGCGGCCTCGAGGAGCAGGAACCTGTTGTACGCGTCGCTGACCCCGAGTTGAGCGAGGAGCGCTGCGGAGGTACCTGGGGAGAGCGGCGCACTCGCTAGCGGGGCGATCAGGCCCTCCCACGGCGGCACACGCGGGAGGCTGCGATCGGGGTGGACGAGAAACGCCACGCCAAGGGCACACGAAATCGCCGCGGCCAGGAAGGCCGACCGTCCTTGAAAGGCCTTCACGGGCACACGATAGCACGTGGCGGAGCCACGATCAGACTGCGAATGGGTCCCATATTCATTATTTCTGTGTTACAGCTGCCGCCATGTCGGACGCGGACCTGGCCTGGACGCTCACGTCGCTGGATTTGCCGAGAAGGTGGCCGGATGGGAACGGCTCTCGTTCGAAGACGGTTTTCTCGTCGCGACCACGCCGGACCCGCTCGGTGTCGGGCGCCTCGCCAACCACGTCCGGGAGCGTCTGCACGGCAACTCGGCGTTCTTCAATGTGAACCGTCACCTCGACCCCACCAACGTCTGCGTGGCGTCGTGTGGGCTGTGTGCCTTCGCCGACAAGTATGGGGGGTCACGCGGGCGGACGTACGCCGTCGAGCTGGCAGTCGTGATCACAGCCCGCGACGTGACCGAGACGGTGACCGAACTTCACATCGTCGGCGGCCTGAAGCCCAAACTGGGTGTGGAATTTTGCAAGGTGTTGTTTCAGGCCTTGAAACTGCGCTCTTCGTGGATCCACATCAAGGCGCTCAGGATGGTGGAGCTTGACTTCCTCTCGCAGTGCTCCAAGCTGCCGGTCGGGGAGGTCGTGGGCCGCTTCATGACAGCGGGTCTCGACTCGTGCCCAAGAGGGGGCGCCGAAATCTCCGCGGACCGGGTACGAGCAAGGATCTGCGACCACAAGGCCTCGGAGGAGCGCGGGCTCGAAATCGCCCGCACCGTGCACCGTCTGAGGCTGAGATCCAATTGCACGATGCTGTACGGCCACATCGAAACACCTGAAGAGCGGGGCGATCACCTCGTCCGGCTGCGCGAGCTGCAGGAGTAAACGGGCGGGTATCAGTGCTTCATCCCGCTTGCCGTTTTACCCTGCCAACACCCGGCGCGACCATCTCGCCCCGACCACCGGACGGCTCGACCTTCTGACCAACGCCCTCTCGCGTCTGATGCTGGACAACGTCCCGAACGTCAAGGCGTATTGGATCATGCTGGGCGCGAAGGGCGCCCAGGTGGCCCTGCACTGCGGTGCCGGCGATCTCCGACGGGACCGTCATCGACGAGCGCATCACCCTTGCGACCGGCGGCGAGGCGGGCGCCAGGATGCCGCGCAGCGAGATCAAGCACCTCATCCGGGAAGTGCAACGGGTGCCGGTCGAGCGCGGCACTGTCTACCGTGAGCTCTCTGCCCCGCTGGAAATCCGCCGCGCTTCTTGGAAAAACGCCTAACTTCGATCCATCCAGTCGGGGAAGGTCTTGGCGGTCAGGATCGCCGAAAGCCCGCGCCGGCACTCGGGGTGAGCACGCTGACGAGCGTTGATGCGTGCGGCCGCGGCGAACCGGTGGTCGAGATCGGGCAGCGCGAGGTCCAGCAGAAGCCGCTTCGTTTCGGCCGCCGCGCTCGAGGCGATCTTCCGGCACACCCGGGTCGCCAGGCTTTCCGCGGCGCAACGCGGGTCCGGGGCGATCTCGTCGACCAGTCCCACCCCGCGCGCTGCCTCGGGTCCGAGCGGCTCAGGGTCGAGGAAGAGGGTCGCCAGGCGCGCCGGCGGGATCCGGCGGGACAGGAAGACCGAGATCAGCGCCGGGACGAACCCCAAGCGCGCCTCGGAGAACTGGAACCGGGCGCTTTCCCCGGCGACGACGAAGTCGCAGGCGGCAGCGAGGCCAGCACCGCCCCCGAAGACCGCGCCGTGCACCGCCGCAATCGTGACGAGAGGGTGCCGGAGTAGCGTCGAGTAGAGGTCCGCGAGGCGTGCGGCGTCGGCCACGCGGTCACCCTCAGGCGCATCGGCGGTTGCGGCAAGCTCGGTCAGGTCGGCCCCCGTGCAGAAGTGCTTCCCGGCGCCGGTGAGGACGACGGCGCGCGCATCACCGGCACACGCCGCGGCAAGCCCTGCGATGAGATGGGTCACAAGCTCGCCGCAGAGGGCGTTGCCGCTCTCTGGGCGGGCAAGCTCGATGAACGCGACGGGTCCTCGGACGACGATGTTCACCAGCGGCATTGCCGCATGCTACCACTCGAGGGAGATCCGCCCTCCCGCTGGGAGGATGCGCCATCGTGCGTTACGGACCGCCGCCAGCATCGGCACTCCGCGCCGAAGATTGGCGGCCCGCGCCCCGAGCAGTGGCAGGGGCTCGAGCACGTCGGCGAGCCGCAGACAGGCCCGGGCCATCTCGGCTCCCCGTAGCGACCCGAGTTCGCCGTCCGGTTGATCAGCTCTGAGTACGGCAAGGGTGGCGGGGCTCGAAGCGACCGCCACACCCGGGCCAGGCAACGCCCAAAGGTCGCCTAGCACGCCGCGCCAGTGCCGGATTCCGGAGGCGGACTCCGCCGGGGCATTGCCGCCGAACGTGAGCAAGCGCCTGAGCTCCGGCGGAAAATCGGTTTCCCGGAGGGCAAACGCCCAGTCGGCGCCGCCGACAACCACGCGAGCCGCGCCGTGCGGCAATGCCTCCCCGGCACCGAGGGCCTCGCCGAGCGTGGCGAGGGAGGCTGTCGACACGATGCTCGGGCCGGTCTTGGGTGGGAGATCAGGGGCGGCATCGCGCCAGAGATCCAGGCGACTACGCCCCGCGTCCACGCGCCACCACCGCCCGCCCGTGAAGCACAGCGCGGACCTACGCCCGGGCGCCGGCGACGGCCAAGGGAGAGGGTTGCTGGGATGGAGCAGCGCGGACGACGTTGCGAGCTCGATTACGACCTCGCCTTTCTCCTGCGGGATGAGGCGGCATGGGGTGGCCGTAAGAGCGGCCGCCCGCTCGAGCGATGCGGCGGTCCCGGCGTCGATCCGCGCAGACACGGCGAGATCGCGGCCGCGCCACCAGGCAACGATCTCGTCCCCGGCGCTCCCGGCGAGCTCGGCCAAGATTCGCCGGGGCTCGGGGGCGGCGTGGCTGACTGCCGGAGCCGCGAGCGCGAAGAGCGCCAGCGCCTGCGGGTGGCCGGCGGCCCAGCGGGCGGCCCTGGCAGGATCGGCGACGAGGAGGGCGCCGTCGACATCGGCCGGGACGACGCCCGGGAATGAGGTGAGCGCTTGTTCCGATTCGGCGGGAGGCGCGGTCCACCAAAACCAAGCGGCCGCGCCGCCGGCAGCCAGTGCGATGAGAAGGACGAGGCGCCGCATGATCGAGTTTGCTAGTGTAACCTCTCAACGCGATGGCCCGCCGCCTGTCCGTCACGCTCGCGTTCTTCGGGCACGTCCTGCGCGACCTTTTGGGAACGCTGGCTGCTCGTATGCGGCGTCAGTACCGGCGAGTCGTGCTCGGAGACGAGACTCTGGCCGTCGGGGTCGACATCTTTCCCTTCTTCGAGCGGATGACAGGCGTGGGGTGGTACGAGTGGAACCTCCTGGCTCGCCTTCCTCACGTGGACCCGGCGATCGAGCTGCGGCTGTACGCGCAGACGTTCGCGGCCCCTGACGAGCCGCCCCCGCCCCAGCTGCCGACCACGCTGAGGACTCGCTTCCGCTTCCATCACATCCCGGACGGTTTCATGCTTCCGATACGCAGCACGCTCACCGTCCTGCGGGCCGCGGTCGAGCCGCTCCTGCTCTTCCTCGACGGCAACGACGTCTTCTTCGCCCCCAACTTCTTTGTGCCGCGCCGCCACCTCGCGGCCGTCCGGGCGCTTGTGCCTACGGTGCACGACCTCGCCTTCCTGAGGCTACCGGACACCGTGCAACACGAGACCCTCGACAACCTCCGGCGCCACCTCCCCGGCGTTCTCCACGAGGCAGACGCGCTCATCGCAGTCTCGGACGCCACGGCCGCCGACCTTGCGACGCTCGCCGGGGTGACGCCCAGGCGGGTCCACGTGATCCATGAGGGGGTGGACCCTGCGTTCACGGCCGGGGACGCAGCCCAGCCGGCGGGCCTGCCCCCGCGCTACCTGCTGTTTGTCTCCACGCTCGAGCCGCGGAAGAACGTGGTGAACCTGCTAGAGGCGTTCGCGTTGGCGGCGGCCGGTGGCTACCCCGGCGATCTTGTGCTAGTGGGCCGGTGGGGGTGGCGGACCGAGGCTGCGCAGGAGGCGCTCGAACGCTCGCCGGTCCGGGATCGCATCCATCACCTCGACTACCTCGACCGGAAGGCCCTGTCCTCCGTGATGAGGCACGCCGAGGCGCTGGTGTTCCCCTCGCTGCTCGAGGGGTTCGGGCTACCGGTTGTCGAAGCGATGGCGTGCGGCATCCCTGTGATCGTTTCGCGCGCCACCTCGCTGCCGGAGGTGGCAGGCGACGCGGCGCTCTACATCGATCCTTCGAACCCCGCCGACATCGCCGCGGCCGTGATACGCCTGGCGGAAGATCCGCTCCTAGCGGCGTCGCTCGCCGCGGCGGGTCGGGAGCGCGCCGCGCGTTTCTCCTGGGACGAGACGGCACGGGCAAGCGCGGCCGTGCTGCGCCGCGCTGCCGGACTTCCGGGGCGGTTCGCCGATGCGTATCGCGTTTGACGCCCGCGCGCTGGTCGGCCCACGGACGGGGGTCGGCGTCTGGCTCGAAGGGCTGCTGCGGGGGCTCGCCGCGTCCACCGACTGGAGGTTCGTGCTCTGCCTTCCTCGCCGGGTAGCGAGCCTCGGCCTCGAGGATCTCGGAGACCGGCTCGAAACGATCACCCCTTCCCTCCCGCTGCCCGGAACGCTCTGGCTCCACACGCTCGCCGCTCCGCTCGTCGCGGGACGAGCCGACGTCTTCGTCGCGGCGCTCGGCGTGCGCCCGCGCCGCATCGCGCTGCCAGACGTGCTGGTCGTCCACGACGTCACGCCCCGTACTCGCTCCAGCGCGCACACGCTCGCGAACCGCTTCTGCTTCAACGCGTACCTCGAGGAATCCCTTGCCCGGGCGCAGGCGATCGTGTGCGTCTCGCAGGCTACGCGGGCGGCTGTGGTGCGGGTGCAGCCTCAGGCGGCGCGCCGCGCCGTGGTGATCGGCGAGGGCGTCGACCCGTTCTTCTCGCCGCCCGGGCCGGACGACGACGGTGAGAACGTTCGAGCCCGTTTCGCCTCGGGGCGGCGATTCCTCCTCCAGCTCGGCACCCTGGAGCCGCGGAAGGGGGTGGCGACGCTCCTCGCCGCCCATGCCTCGCTTCTCGGACGACATGGCGGCGCGCCCGATCTCGTGCTCGCCGGCGGGCGAGGATGGGGTGGAAGATGGCTCGAAGCTGCGCTTGCGCGCCACCCCGATCGGGCTCGCGTGCACCTTCCCGGGTACGTGAGCCGCGAGGATGCCCGCAGCCTGATGCGGCACGCGGACGTGATCGTGTTGGCCTCCGAGGAAGAGGGATTCGGCCTGCCTCTCGCCGAGGCGCTCGCGTGCGGCGGCGCGTGCGTGGCCAGCGACGCTCCGGCTCTTGTCGAGGTCTCCGGCGGGGCGGCCCGGCACGCCCCTCGAGGCGATGCTCGTGCGCTGGCGGAAAGCATCAGGGCGGCCCTCGAGCTTGGTGCGCAGCAGGTTCTAAGATCGGCAGCCCGAAGGCGTGCCGCGGAACTTACGTGGGAACGGCCTCTCGCAGCCTGGAGGGAGCTGCTCGCCGGCGCCGTCCGTGGGCAAGAAGGGGCCGCCCGGCTTAGAATGCCGCGCGATGCATCGGCTCGGCATTGACGCCCGCAAGATTGCGGACTACGGCATAGGCTCGTACCTCCAGGGGCTGCTCGGCGAGTTTGCACGCCTCGACCCCCTAGGGGGGATGGTCGTGCTGGTCGGCAGCGAGAGCCGCCACGAGTTGCCCGATCTCCCCGAGAGCTGGCGCATCGTAGAGGTCGACGCCCCGGGCTACTCGATCCAGGAGCAGGCCGCGGTGCTGATCGCCGCGATGCGCACCGGGGTGGACGTGCTGCACGTCCCGCATTATGTCCTGCCCTGGCTGCTTCCGCGCAGGATGGTGGTCACCGTCCACGACATCATCCACGTCCTCTTTCCCGAGTTCATGCCGAGTTCGCTGGGTTTCGCCTACGCGAGGCTATCGATCCGTGCGGCGGTCCGGCGCGCGCGGCGGGTGGTGACCGTGTCGCGGACCACGGCCGACGACCTCAAGCGACTCTTTGGAGCAACCGAGGACCGACTGCGGGTGATACCTTCCGGGGTGCATGCGGATTTCCTGGCCCCGGGTGACAGGACCGAAGACGACGCGGTGCGCGGCCGGCTGGGTGTCTCGCGGCCCTACCTTCTCCACGTCGGCAACCACAAGCCCCACAAGAACGCCGAAGGCCTGCTCAAGGCCTACCAGCTGCTCGCCAATGATCGCCGCGGCCCGGTCCCGCCGCTCTACATGGTCGGGGGCTTCCCGCCCGACGGAGATCTCGCACGCCGCGCGCGCGCAATGGGACTGACCGGGAAGGTGCACTGCTTGGGGCACGTCGAGCGAAACGAGCTGGCGGCGCTCTTCCGGGGAGCGAGCGCGTTCGTCTACCCAACCCTGTACGAGGGGTTCGGGTTGCCCGTGCTCGAGGCAATGGCGTGCGGTGTGCCGGTGGTCGCCGGGGACATCCAGGCGGTCCGGGAGGTGGCGGGTGACGCGGTGCTGCGGGTCAACCCCCGTGACATCGTCGAGCTTGCCGGGGCCGTGCGGCGCCTCCTGACCCAGGCCGATCTGTGTGGCGAACTGTGTGCGCGCGGGCGGGCCAGGGCGAAGGAGTACTCCTGGGAGAAGGCGGCGAAGGCCACGTGGGCGGTGTACCGTTCGGTTATGGAGGAATCGTGATGCGGGTCGCGCTGGTGCACGATTGGCTCACGGGGATGCGGGGCGGCGAGGCGGTGCTCGCGGAGATCGCGAGCTTCTTCCCGGACGCTCCGATCTACACGCTGTTCCGCAGAGACGGAGCGGTGGCTCCTGAGCTGGCGACTCACCCAATCCACACGTCGGCTTTGCAGCGAGTGAGCTTCGGCGGCAGGTTGTACCGCCCGCTGCTGCCGCTGATGCCGCAGGCGGTGGCGGGTTTCCGGCTCGACGGCTACGACCTCATCGTGTCTTCCAGCCACTGCGTCGCCAAGGGCGTCATCCCTCCTCCCGGCGCGGTCCACGTGTGCTACTGCCACACGCCGATGCGGTACGTGTGGGACCAGCGCGACGACTACCTCCCGCAAGTCTCACCGCTGCTCCGGCCGCTGCTGCGGGCGGAGCTCGAGCACCTCCGCACCTGGGACGTCGTGTCATCGGCCCGCGTCGACCATTTCGTCGCCAACTCCCGGCTGGTTGCCCGCCGAATCGAACGTTACTGGCGGCGCGAGGCCGAGGTGATCCCGCCGCCGGTGGACGTCGACTTCTTCACGCCGGGCGGCGAGCGGGGCCCACATGTCCTGATGGTCGCGGCCTTGGTTCCGTACAAGAGGGTGGAGGTCGGCATCGCAGTCGCAAGGGAACTCGGCTTGCCGCTGCACATCATCGGCGAAGGCCCGATGCGGCGGACGCTCACACGGCGTGCGTCGAAGAGCGTGAGCTTCCTCGGGCGGGTGACGCGCGAACGTCTGCGCGACGAGTTCCGCTCGGCGGCGTTCCTGCTGGTACCCAACGTCGAGGATTTCGGTATGGTCACGGTCGAAGCCCTTGCCTGCGGGACGCCGGTCGTCGGCCTGGACGGGAGCGGGACCGCCGACGTCGTGGTGAGCGGTGAGCACGGGCACCTGGCTGCCGACGGCTCGGTGGCCGTTCTCGTCGCCGCATGCCACGAGGTGATGGGGCGGAGCTTCGCGCCCGCCCAGCTTCGTTCCCGGGCCGAGAGCTTCTCGCGCCAGAGGTTCCGCCGTCGTTTTCGCTATCTGTTGGAGCGCGTCCTGCCGGCGCGCCTTTGGCCATGATCGGCGATAAGCTCCGAATCAACCGCACCGGCCTGGTAGTGTTGGATCTCGCGGCCACCTACGTGGCGTTGTTCCTCGCCTACTACCTGCGGTTCAACGTCGAGGTCTTCCCGATCACGAAGGGTATACCGCCGTTCGCGCCGTACCTGGCGTTGTTCCCGATCATCACGCTGATCTGGCCGGTGGTGTTCTATTTTCGCGGCCTGCTCCAGGGGAGGCCGCAGCGCTCCAGGGTGGAGGAGGCGTTCTCGGTCATCATCGCGGTTGCAGTGGCCACGCTCGTGCTCAACGCCGGCCTCGCCTTTTACCGGGACTTCACTTACTCCCGTCTGGTGCTCGGCATCTTCGCTCTCCTCGATGTGGCATTCGTGGTCACCGGCCGCGTGGTGTTCTGGAGCGTGATGGCGCGTGTCTGGGCCTCGTCCCGTCACCGACGGCGGGCGCTCGTCGCCGGTGCCGGAGAGCTTGGACGGATGGTGGCCGAGAAGCTCGCCCAGCACCGCGAGCTGGGGCTCGATGTGGTGGGTTTCCTCGACGACGACCCCGGCAGGGCAAACGCGCAGTTCGAGGGCCTGCTGGTTCTGGGAACGACGGATCAGCTCGGGGCGGTGGTTCAGCAACACGGAGTTGACCAGCTGTACGTGGCGCTGCCGATCGGCGCCCAGCACAAGACCGTCCGCCTGCTGAAGCTCGCGGAGCCGCTCCTGCTGGCCGTGCGGGTCGTGCCGGACCTTCTGCAGTACTACGCGCTGCGCGCCGGCGTCGAAGACCTCGACGGGATCCCCGTCATCAACCTGACGCAGATCCCGCTCGCGGGCTGGAACACCTTCATCAAGCGTCTGGTGGACCTCGTCCTCGGCTCGATCGCTCTCGTGGTCGCGGCGCCTCTGCTGGCCGGGATTGCGCTCGTCGTGTGGCTCGAGGACCGTGGCCCGGTGTTCTACCGGCAGCTGCGCATGGGCCTCGACGGGAAGCCTTTCAGGATCGTCAAGTTCCGGACGATGATCCCGGACGCGGAACAGGAGACCGGCCCGCGCTTCGCGGTCCCCAACGACCCTCGCACCACAAGGGTCGGCCTCTGGCTGCGTCGTTTCTCTCTCGACGAACTGCCGCAGCTCATCAACGTGGTGCAGGGAGCAATGTCGCTGGTTGGCCCGCGACCCGAGCGGCCGGAGTTCGTGGCGCGCTTCCGCGAGCGGTACCCGGAGTACATGTCACGGCACCGCGTGCGCGCGGGGATCACCGGGTGGGCGCAGGTGCACGACCTGCGGGGGCAGACGTCGATTCGCAAGCGGATCGCCTACGACCTGTACTACATCGACAACTGGTCGCTGGCGCTCGACTTCAAGATCATGTGGCTGACCGCAATGAGATTCTGGCGCCACCGTCACGCTTACTAGGGGCGCCGCCGATAGCGGACCATCTGCGTTGTCGGCCCTCGGCGGTACGGATCCTCATCCCGCCTCTGGCGGGACTCCGGTGCGACCGGCTCGCGTGCCTTGCATCTGGGCGCACTCTCGTCGGCGCGCTTCACGCGTCAAGCCTCCGCCCTACCTTCGGTGCCGTGTCTGTGTCATCCTCGGAGTCCGGAACTCTGTCTTCCCGGTGGCGCCATCCCGCCCACCCTCACTTGTCCGCACGGCCCACAGGTTCGACCCCAAACCCGAAAAGTGTTACCTATGTCTCCGGCCGGTTGAGGCTTTGCTTCCAGCGCAAGAAGCACCGCACAAGTGGAAAGCACCGCAAGGGCGCTACAGCTGAGGCAGCAAAGAACGGGGACGGGGACCCAGCGATGATGCCGCAGCTTCCCCACTCAAGTGTCTTCAACAAAAGGACGCCTCCAGGCAGTGGAACAGCAGAAATGGTTCCGAGCCGCACCCGAGGGGCAAAGGAAACCCTGGTACGGAGTGTCAAGCGGCCAATCCTCTTCCCTTGGGGGGAAACCCGCTGGTAGAGTGGCGCAGCGTTGTGAGACGGTGCACAAGCTCGCCGAGGAGGCGTCGATGGGACTCTCGCTCCTGCGCACCAAGCCCCTGACCCTGGTCCTGGAAGAGACCGAAGACTCCAAGCACGGTCTCAGGCGGGTCCTTGGGCCGTGGGACCTCGTCGCCATCGGAATCGGTTGCATCATCGGCGTGGGGATCTTCGTGCTGCCGGGGGTGGAGGCCGCCAACCACGCCGGCCCCGGCATCATCCTCTCGTTTGTGGTCGCCGCCTCGGCGTGCGCGTGCGCGGCGCTGTGCTACGCGGAGCTGGCGGCGATGATCCCGGTTGCCGGGAGTGCTTACACCTACGGTTACGCGACGCTCGGCGAGCTGATCGCGTGGATCATCGGGTGGGACCTGATTCTCGAGTACATGGTGGGCGCGAGCCTGGTAGCGATCGGGTGGTCGGCCTACCTCGTGAACCTGATCAACCACCTGGCGCAGCCGTTCGGATGGCAGCTTCCCCACCAGTGGTGCGCCGCGCCGTGGGGACTGGATTCGGGTATCCTGAACCTCCCGGCGGTGCTGATCGTCGGAATCCTCACATGGCTGCTGGTGCGCGGGATCAGAGAGAGCGCCCGAGTCAACCTCGCGATGGTGATGATCAAGCTGACCGTCATCCTCATCTTCATCGGCCTCACCGCCTGGTATGTGAATCCCTCGAACTGGCAGCCGTTCATGCCGTTCGGGTTCAAGGGAGTGATGACCGCGGCGGCGATCGTTTTCCTCGCCTACGTCGGCTTCGACGCCGTCTCGACGACCGCCGAGGAGGCGGTGAACCCGCAACGCGACATGCCGATCGGGATCATGGGATCGCTGGTAGTCGCGACGGTCCTGTATGTGGTCGTAGCCGCGATCATGACCGGCATCGTGCCGTACCGGCAGCTGAACGTTGCCGATCCGGTGGCGCTCGTGCTCAACGTCCTGCACAAGCCGTGGGCGTCGATGCTGGTGAGTGTCGGAGCGTTGGCAGGAATCACGAGCGTGCTGCTCGTCCTCCTGCTCGGCCAGCCGAGGATCCTGTTCGCGATGTCGCGCGACGGCCTGCTGCCGCCGCTGATGTCGAAGGTCCACCCCCGCTTCCGGACGCCCTACCTGACGACGATCATCACCGGTTCCGTGGTGGCGGTCTCCTCCGCGCTCACTCCGATCAACGTGGTCGCCGAGCTGTGCTCGATCGGCACGCTTTTCGCGTTCATGATCGTCTCGGCCGGCGTGCTAGTGCTCCGGCGCACTCGTGGAGACGTTCCTCGTCCGTTCAAGGTGCCGCTCTACCCCGTCATCCCGGTGCTCGGGATCGTGCTGTGTGGCTACCTGATGTTCAGCTTGCCGCTCGTGACGTGGCTGCGCTTCGTCGTGTGGCTCGTGGTCGGCCTGACCATCTACGCGACGTACGGGTACCGGCGCAGCAAGCTGGCGTAGAGACAGGGCACAGGGCTCCGGGCACCGAGAAAGGGCAAGACCGGTTACGGGCTGGCCAGTGGCGTGGTCTGGGCCTTGACGCTGAGGACGACCATCCGGTCGAACAGATTCGAGAGCACGGCGGTCGTGCGCTCGCCGGCGAAAAGCCGGTCGAGCCGCTCGACGTCGCCGGGCCGGACCACGCACAGCACCTTGTCGCGTCCTCCGAAAAACGCGCGGAGCTGATCGTCCCGCCAGAGCACCTCGACCGGGTGCGGACTCCAAAAAGGGTCTGAACGGCGGTCCATCACCACGACGGGGCTTCCGGAGTGGAAGTGGACGCCACGAGCGTACAGCTTGCTCGCCACGACGGTCTGGCCGGCGAGGCCGTTGTCGGCCACGATCTTCGCCGTGTCGGCATCAGTGAACCCCGCAACGGCGCTCGCAGGGATGGACATGATGCCGGCCAGGATCACGCCGAGGAAGCCTGCAGCGTTCAGGATGATTACCGAGGTGAGCCGGCGCAGCAGGAGCAGGGCGCCGCAGGCGATCTGCACGACGCCGAAGGCGGCAACCACGAGGAGCACCGGGCGCATCTCGGCTGCGAGAGGGCCTTTGGCCAGGAACGGCGCGGCGACAAGGCCGGTGCCGAAGAGCGCGAAGAGCGTCGCCGCGGCGACGGTGCGTCGGCGCAGCCCGGCGAGGGAGTCGAGCGAGAGCGCGAGGCTGGCCGCGAGCGCAGGGAAGAGCGGCAGGATGTAGCTCGCGAGCTTGGAGTGCGCGATCGCGAAGATAACGTAGACCGCGAGGAACCACATCGCGAGGAACATCGCCAGATCGCGGTGTTTCTTCCACCCCGCTCCGAGGAAGGCGAGCAGCGGCGTCCACGGGAACATCCCGACGATGATCACGGCCGGGTAGAAGTACTGGTTGTCGAAGTTGGTGTGCTCCGCCGCCAGGATGCGGTGCCAGTTGTCGTGGACGAGGAACTCCCAGGTGAACGCCCTACCATAGGTCAGCGCGGCATAGAGATACCAGGGTGCCGCAACGACCAGGAAGACCAGCCACCAGGGGTGGAGCAGGAATGACCGGAATGCCTCGCGCCTCTTGGCAACGAGTAGGAAGACCACGATCGCGAGCAGCTCGGCGATGATTCCGACGGGCCCCTTCGTGAGCATCGCGAGACCTGCCGCCGCCGCGAACAGGTAGAGGAATCGCTCCCGCTGTTCTGCGAACCACAGGTAAAAGCCCCACATGCTCACGACGATCAGCGAGGTGAACACCATATCGGTGAGCAGCGCGATCGACTGTCCAAGGTAGACCATCGCGCTGGCCTGGATCGCCGCGGCGAGCGCCGCCGTGCTCTTCGGCATGACTCGGCGGCCCAAGCCGTAGGTGGCGAGCGCGCCGAGCAGGCCAAACACGGCCGGGATCAAGCGGGCGGCCCACGGCGTCACCCCGAACGCCTTGAACGACGCCATCAGGCACCAGTACGTGAGCGGCGGCTTCTCGAACTGCGGCTGGCCGAACATCAAGGGCGTCAGGATGCTGTGATGCTCCAGCATCTCGCGCGCCGTCTGCGCGTAGAACACCTCGTCCGGATCGGAGAGCGGGAGCGCGTTCAGGCCCGCGAAGTAGGTGATGCCCGCGAGCGCCACGAGGGCGAGGAAGATGCCGGGTCTCTGCGGGAAGGCGCGCGACGCGGCCGGCTCAGAGGCGGGAGTCGGAACGGGGTCAGGCATCAGCGGACCCTACCAGAAAGAGCGTCCGGCAGCCAAGCAGCCGGGGCGCCTGGACGATGTCAGCTAGCGGCCTCGGCGGAAGCGGGGTCGAGGGCGAGGACTTCAGGTTCGGCGCCGTCCCGGGACAAGACGGTACGCGGCCCGATGCGGAAGCGGTTGCCGCGCCAGGCCACCGTCGAGCTGGCAAAAGGCACAACCCACACAGCACCGATGACGAGGTCCTTGACGAGCGTGAGCACCGGGTAGAGGACGAGTGGGCGCCGCACACCGGCGGCTCGCTCGGCGGCCGCATCCAGAGAGGACTTGACGGCGAGCACGGCAACAGCCAGGGCAAAGCTCGCGCGACTTTGCACCGCGAGCGCCGCGGTTGCTGCCAGAAACACCGGATTGAGCAGCATCTCGCCGACGTAGCCGGCAAGGTTCATGCGACGGCGGATGCGTGCCCAGCGCAGGTGGCGGGCGAGGAACGCACGCAGCGGAAGGTGGCCGAGCACGTTGTCCACCGGACGGCTCGCGACCTCGACGCCGAGGCCGAGGCGCGCGACCTCTTCGCCGCTCACCTGGTCTTCGGCGAGGAAGCGGGCGAGAAAAGGGAAGCCGCCGATGGCGTCGAGCGTCGAGCGGCGCAGGATCATCGATTTGCCCACCACGCACACGCCGCCGATCAAGCGGTGCATGGCGGCAACGCCACCCATCACGAACGTGTTGAGTTGAAGGCTCTCGCACGCCCCGCCGAGGCCTGTCGCCGCCACCCCGCGAAACGGCGAGGAGACGAGCCCGACGCCGGGTTGCTCGAGATGGGCGACGAGATCCCGGAGCGTGTCCGGCGCCACCTTGGTGTTGCTGTCCGAGATCCAGAACACCTCGAGGCGCGCGTGGCGCGCGATGTTGGCGAGGTTGTTGACCTTCGGGTTGAAACCGACGGTGCGGCGATCGACGACCAGCCGGTACGGCACCTCGGGGTAACGGGCGGCAACGGCGCGTGCGACCGCGAGAGCCGGGTCGGCGGGCTCATCGACACCGAGCAGGACTTCGTACTCGGGATAGTCGAGCCGGAAGAAGCTCTCGAGGTTGTCCTCGAGGCTGGGGTCGGCGCCCTTCATCGGCTTGAGGATGCTTACCGGTGGTAGCGCTCCGGCCGATTGGCGGGCAGAGTCGCGGAGCTGGCGGGCCTGTGCGAACGCCATCACTGCCAGCAGGACGAGGCCGGGAACGAGGAGCGCGAGCACCGCGATGGGACTCATGGCCATCACGATGTATGCGTGCTGTGAAGGGCGTGCAAAGGTCAGGTGAAGCCCGCGTGCAGTGGTACGCTCGCCGGCCGTGGAGAGCCGATGGGTCTAGACGGGAACGGGCCGCGCCGCCGAGTGGCGCTGGTCGCGGTGGACATGGGGCTCGGCCACTTGCGGGCGGCGCACGCGCTGGCGCCGGCGCTCGCGACGCCGGTGCTCGAGATCGATCGGCCGCCCTTGGCGTCCCCGGCGGAGCAGAGGCGGTGGGGGCAGGTGCGCGCGTTCTACGAGACGCTGTCGCGTTCCTCGCAGCTGCCGGTCGTGGGGCGGCCGATGCGTCGGCTCCTTGAGGGGATCACGTTCATCCCGCAGCTGTACGGCGCACGAGACCAGTCGCGGGCAACCCTCGGCACGCGCATGCTCGAGGCGCTTGCCCGACGTGGGTTCGGCCGCGGCGCCCTCGACTACCTGCACCGGGAGGATGCGACGCTGGTGACGACGTTCTACGCGCCGGCCGTAATCGCGGACTTCCTCGGCTACCACCGGACCGTCTGCGTGGTGACCGACTCCGATATCAACCGCGTCTGGGTCTCGCGCTGGCCCGCGCACTCCACAGTGCACTACTGCGTGCCCTCCGAGCGCGCGCTGCGCCGCTTGCGGGCCTTCGGCGTGAGGCCGGAATTCACCCACCTCACCGGTTTCCCGCTGCCACCGGAGCTGATGGGCGGACCGGACCTCGCGGTGCTTCGCGCCAACCTCGCCGCGCGCCTCGTACGGCTCGACCGTCGTGGCGTCTTCCGCGAGCAGCTCCGTGAGGAGATCGCTCACCTGCTCGGCGCGCTGCCCACAGCCGAGGAGGGGCGTCCGCCTCTGCTCACTTTCGCGGTGGGGGGCGCGGGAGCCCAACTGGGGATCGCCCGCTCCTTCTTGCCCTCGCTGCGGCGGCCGCTGGAGCAGAGGCAGCTACGGCTCGCCCTGGTGGCCGGGGTCCGCCGCGACGTCGCGGCGCGCCTGGAGCACTGGGTGCGCGAAGCTGGGCTCGGTGCGCTGCTCGGCGACGGGGTCGAGATCGTGTGCGAGGAGGATTTCCCGACCTACTTCGGGCGCTTCAATGCCCTGCTGGCGCGCACAGACATCCTCTGGACCAAACCCTCCGAGCTTTCGTTCTTCGCCGCTCTTGGCATCCCACTCGTGTTCTCGTGGCCGCTGGGCGTCCACGAGCGGGTCAATCGGCGTTGGGTCCTGCACCGGGGCGCGGGGTTCAAGCAGGAGAGCCCTGGGGAGGCCTGGGAGTGGTTGCGCGAGTGGCTCGACGACGGAACGCTCGCCGGCGCGGCGTGGTCCGGCTACCAGCGCCTGCCGAAGTTCGGAGCAGCTCGAATCGCCGAGGTGGCAGAGCGGCTGATGGGAGACTGACGCCTTCCGCCGTCGGCTCCGCCGAGTGGGCGGACCAGCCCGCTTCCAGAACTGCGCTGGTGTGATTGCTGTTGTCAGGTACGGGTCGCAACACCGCCGTGCCTACGCCGCATCGAGCAGCACCGCCTCGTTGAGGTGGCCGAACGCCTTGAGGTTCGCCAGCGCGATGCGGGCCATGTCGATCTGGTCTCTGAAGTGGCGTCGCACGACCCACGGGGAGAGCGCGAACGCCAGAACGCCAAGGCCGCGCATCCGCACGCGTTGCAGCGGCGAGGTCATCCGCCGGCAGTTGAGGTCCACGGTGTGGCGCCGACCGGCAAGGTAGTTGTGAAGGAGAAAGTCCCTCCTGGTCGAGTGGTGTCCGACGATCCGGCTCGTGCGTGCCAGAATGCCGACGAAGAACCCAGTGAGGTCCTCGCAGGGCACCGCCGTGTACACCGAGCCGATGTTGCCGGTGTGGGTGTCGCTGCCGCCCTGCATCGCCTTGCCCGCGCGTACCGCGAGCTCCTCGGCCAGCACGTTGAGCACCTGCATCCGGCCGCCGTTGCGTACCTCGATCACGGGTACGTCGGCAACAAGCCGCATGAACTCCTCGTCCTCGATGGTGGAGAGGTTCTCGCGGTAGAAGGGGTGGTTCCAGACGAAGAACAGCCCCTGCTTCCAGCAGTACTCGGCGACGGCAAAGGCATCGCCGCGCCGGCGCTGCAGCTCCTCGTGCTGTCCGGAGTCGTGCCCGTAGACGTTGATGTGGACGGTGAGCTTGCTGACCGGCAGCTCGGTCGAGACCTCCTCACCCACGACGAAATCCTCCACTTCGGGGTGACGCGCGAGGAAGTCCATGCACCCGTCGATGGTGTCGTGGTCGGTGATCGTCACGAAGTCCATGCCGCGCGCCTTGGCGCGCTCGTACAGCTCGTCCGGCGTCTCCTTCGGCGAGAAGGTGACGTCCCGCAGGCCGGGGACCGCCTCGACCGAGAAGCAGGAGTGGACGTGCATGTCCATGTTTCCGTACCGCATCGCTCCTCCGCGGCGCGGCGGGGTCCGGCTGCAGTCCCACCGCACCGGTTGCAGGATCGTTCCCCGCTGTGAAGGGGCCACTGCGTCGGCGTGAAGAGGGCATGAACTCGATCTCAATTGCGCTCCCGCGGATGCCGGCGGGGCAGGGATGTTGGGCGACGCGACCGCGACGCTCGGGTCAGCGCGCGAAGCGCAGTTGTGTCTTGCTCTCGTCGAGCGTGATGCGTTGCGGGAGGTGGCGCCCGGCGAACCACACGATGCGCTGCGAGTCGAGCGCCTTCTCGAGCTTCTTGGCCTGCGCCTGTGCCTCCCACCGGTCGCGCACGGCGACGGCAGGACCCCAGGCCGCAGTAACCGGCCCGGGGTCGCTCCCGGTCAGCGACCACACGACGAGAGGGACGTCGAGGGCGGCGAGGTACGCGCGGACCGGGGCCACTCCGTAGGTGCTGGCGTCGGCGACCGCTGGCGCGGCGCCCGGCACCTCCGTGAGGATCAGGATGAGCGCCCGGCGGCTATTGGAGGAGGCGACGTTGGAAGCCGCCACCGCCACGGCATCGGCGATCGCCTGGCCCTGGGGGAGGGCGGTCCGCCACAGCCAGTTAGACAGGGAGTGTCTCGCGAGCCAGGCGAGCCTGACCGACGCCGACGTCGTGAAGAACGTGCGCTCGCGTCCGGAATCGGCGATTGCGGAGGGAACGGTGCCGACGAGGAAGAAGCGGTCGGTCCCGATGCCGATCGTCTCGCGAGGGAGGGGTATCTCCGCGGCACCAAACCCGTCGCCGAACGAGCCGTTCCACGCACCCCCGGAACGGCTCTCCCACTCTTTGGGGTGGGCGGCGATGAATGCGCCGGCGGAGACGTCGGCGACGACGGCGACCTCGGCGTGGCCCTCGTCCACACCGATCGGTGTCAGCGGCTGGCTGTCCTCGGAGAACACCCCTTGAACGTCGTGCAGTCCGAGATCCGTCCGTTTCGAAGGCACGGTCACGGCGACCGCGGTCAGCTCGCTTTCGGCCCGGTCGATGACGTCGCCGCCGAACGCGAGGTCGGCCCGATCCCGCAACTGCGGCGAGAACGCCACCTCAACACTGACAACGTGTGCCTTGTCGTTGTCCACCTTCGGGAGCGCGATGCGGTGCGGGTCGGCCACTGCGAGCGGCGTCTCATCGAGTGTCGCCGTCACGGACTGCGGCTGCACCATATCGGCGGTCTCCCACGCGAGGCGGACGGCCGCCGGCTGGTGCGTCACGGGGTCGCGCTCGAGGAGTGCCGACACCCTGGCGCGCTCGCGGCCGAGGTTGGCCCACTGGGTGGCGCGGGCGACCTCGCGGCCGGACGCGTCGCGGCCGATCGCCGTCAGCTCGTGCGGCATCGGACCGGTGCCGACGTCGCACGCCATCGCCCACGGGGGACCGTGCATCACGCCGACCGCTGCGGCGTCCAAGCGCAGCTCCACTGTGGCCACCGGCGGAGCCACCATGAGGCGGACCGGCCAGATGCCAGTGACGATCCCGAGCAGCAGCGTCTCGAACGCGACCATTGCCTGTACCTGTTGACAACAGTAGCAAGAATCTGGCCAGTGCAGAGGCGAGCGGAACAAGCGGAGCGAATTTCCGATCGCCCGCCCTTCCCATTCGCACCTGAGCGGACATCAGAATCGCGTCTCAGGGCCGACATCATGAGGACATGCTCTGTTTCATTGCACGGACACCGGGTCTCCAAATGTGGACATGTCTGCCTTGACACTCTCACCACCGAGCGTGCATCGTTGATCCGGTCGAGGCAGACCGCCATGCGAGAGGATCCGCTCATGAGAATAGAGTGCGTGTTCGGGAGGCTGGTCGCCGTTGCCCTCCTGGTCGCCTCGCCCGCGTCCGCCCAGCAGGCCTCGCCGGCGCCGAGGCTGGTGACCGAGGCCGTGCGGGTCAACGTCGTCAACGTCGAGACGTTCGTCTCCGATCGGCAGGGACGGCCGGTGACAGACCTGACGGCCGCCGACTTCGAGATCGAGGAGGACGGCAAGCCGGTCGCGCTGACCAACTTCTTCGCCGGCCGGAAGCCCGAGTCGGCGCAGGCCGGAGTCGTCCCGGCGACCGAGCCGCCGGCGGCACAACCTGGCCGGATGGAAGGACCGCAGGTTGACCAGGAGCAACGCCTCAACCTCGTCGTCTTCGTCGACAACGGTAACATCTCCCGGGTCGGGCGGGCGGCCGTGTTCGAACAGCTCCGCAGGCTCCTCAAGGAGGGGACGCGACCCGGCGACCGGATCGGTCTCGTCAGCTTCGACCGGAGGCTCAAGGAGAGTCAGGCGTTCACCGAGCAGCCGGCGGTGGCGCTCGCCACCCTCGATCGGATGGCGAAAGAGAGTTCCGAAGGCACCCTGATCGCCTCTGAGAAGAGCTACCTCGAGCGATCGATGGCAACCGCAGAAGGGAGCGCCAACGTCGCATCCGGGCGGGGCAGCCACGGCCAGGACGCGACCGCCGCGATGGCGCGCTACCTGCTCGAGGACATCGACTCGTTCAACGAGAGGAACTTCCAGCTCTACCGGTCGATCATGGACGGCCTGATCCGTTTCGTGGACTCGCTCGCCGGACTCCCCGGCCGTAAGGTGCTGCTCTATGTCAGCGAAGGCCTGCCGATGCGGGTCGGGCAGGATTTGTACGACGAGTGGCAGGCGAGGTTCCCGACGATTGCGGTGCAGATGAACTTCAACCCGTTTTTGCAGACCGCCCGCTTCAACATCACGAGCTACTTCCGCGACGTCATCCACCACGCGAACGCGGGCCGCGTGACGATCTACAGCATCGACGCCAAGACCGACCGGGGCTTGGAGGGGATGTCGAGCGAGACCCCGGGTATGAGCGCGGTGCCGGCGTTGGGGGCGGAGGATACGATGAACCGCGAGGTGTCGATGATCGCCTTCGCCAGCGCCACCGGCGGCAAATTTCTCCCGAACACGCCCGGGCTGGGCGAGACGTTGATCCGGATGGCCGACGATTTCACCTCGTATTACTCGCTCGGCTACAGCCCCGCGCATCTCGGCGACGGCAAGTACCACCGCTTGGTGGTCAAGGTGAAGCGCGCAGGGGTGAAGGTCCGGCACCGCGAGGGGTACCTCGACAAGCCGGAAACGGAGCGGCTCGCCGACCGCACCGGCGCCGCGCTTCTGGTCGCCGGTGACAAGAACGCGCTCGAGGCGCGGGTGAGCTTCGGCGAAGGCCGCAAGGAGGAAGGCAGGGTCTATCGCGTGCCGCTCACGGTGACCGTCCCCGGCGCCCATCTCGCGTTGCTGGACCAGGGCGCCGCGAGGGCGGGGCGCGTGACCATCTGCATGGCCGCTAAAGATGAGGAGGGACGGCGGGCGGAACCCCAGTGCAAGAGCTTCGACATCGCGGTACCGGCCGAGAGGTTCGCGGCGTGGAGCGGACAAGCCGCCACGTTCAGCTTCGAGGTGCAACTGCGCAAGGGGCGATGCCGGCTCGCGGTTACCGCGCGCGACGAAGTTGCTCAAGAGGAGACCATCGTCGTCCGCGATGTCGCCGTGCCGGGCGGATCAAACTGACGGCTTTCGCCAGCTCTCTCGCAGCAGCGCGTATACTGACGGCGTGAGTACAACGGGTACCCTCTTCTCGCACCGCACGTTCTCCGAGTTCGCCCTTCCCCAGCCGGTTCAGCAAGGTCTCGACGACGCAGGGTTCACGCAGTGCACACTCGTCCAGGCCGAGGTGCTGCCACTTACGCTGGCCGGCCGCGACGTGGCGGCACAGGCCCAGACCGGCACCGGCAAGACCGCCGCGTACCTGGTCACGATCTTCACGAAACTGCTGGCCAAGACCGCCCCTGAGCCGCGCGTGCCGAGGTCGCTGATCGTGGCGCCGACCCGGGAGCTGGTCGTACAAGTCGCGGCGGATTCCGAGAAACTGGGCGTGCACACCGGTCTCGTCACCGAGGCGGTCTTCGGCGGGATGGAGTACCGGGAGCAACGGAACGAGCTCCGGCGCGGCGTGGACATCCTCGTCGGGACCCCCGGCCGCCTGCTCGATTACCTCCGGCAGGGGGTAACCACGCTGCGTCACGTCGAGGTGTTCGTGGTGGACGAAGCGGATCGCATGTTCGACATGGGGTTCGTGGACGACCTGCGCGAGATCACCAGGCGCCTGCCGCCGCCCAGCAGACGCCAGACGATGTTCTACACCGCGACGCTCTCTCCCCGGGTGCTGGCGCTCGGCTACAACGAGATGCGCGACCCCGCCGAGATCGTCGTCAACCCGGAGGAGATCACCCCGGACAGGCTGCAGCAGGTGCTCTACCACGTCGGCGCGCGCGAGAAGTTCTCGCTGCTGCTCGGCCTGCTCGCGCGCGAAGGGTGCGACCGCACGATGCTCTTCGTCAACACGCGCGAGGAGGCGCGCCGGCTGGTGGAAAGGCTGGAACGCCACGGGTACCACGCGCGCGGGCTCACCGGCTCGGTGATCCAGACACGCCGGCTGAAGGTGCTCAACGACTTCAAGGAAGGGAAGCTCCCGATCCTGGTGGCCACCGACGTGGCATCGCGCGGGCTCCACATCGAGGGCGTCTCGCACGTGATCAACTACGACCTGCCGCAGGACCCCGAGGATTACATCCACCGGGTCGGCAGGACCGCGCGTGTGGGGGCCGAGGGCAAGGCGATCTCCCTGGCATGCGAGAACTTCGTCTACTCGCTGCCGTCGATCGAGAAGCTGCTGGGCGCGGCGATCCCGGTGGGTTTCGCGGACGACTCGGTGTTCGTTCGGGTCCAGCCGCGCCCGCGGCCGACCCCCCACCCGCCGGCGGCCGGGCCGGTAGCAGCCACGGACGCAGCGGCGCCAGGAAAGAAGCGCCGCCGTCGCCGCGGCGCCCGCCGCGGTTCGAGCACGCCGACGGCCGGGGGATCCCCCCAGACCTCCTAGGTTCGGCCTGGACCCGCGAGAGCTCGGGCCGGGAGCGTGACGATCGCCTTGAAGAGGCCGAGCACTCCTTCGACGGCGATGCCGAGGAGGCGGAACGGCAGGAGCAGCAACCAGACCAGCGGATAGAGGAGGAGCGCCAGCAGCGCCAGCGGCCAGCACAGCACCAGCAGGATCATCCAGAGGAGAAGCCTGACCATCGTCCACCTCCCCGGTTCGCCCCTCTTCCCGATACGACCTACGCATGCCGAGGGTTTCGTCCACGCTTCCAATTGGCACGATCACTTTGGGGTATACGCAGGAGGCGGATTTCCAGCGCCAGGACACGACCGTCCGCCCCGCGAAGGAAGAGGCGCCACAATGCACGAGAGGAGCGTCGATTTCTTGAGGAACGGCGCGCTGCCGCCCTGAAGCGCCTCTCTCCCGGCCGCTGCGCCGCGGTCGCCGGACGTGCGCTCAACGCGGCTGAGCCGGAGGAGGTTCGCGGACAGGGAATGTGGTCAACGACTAGCCTGGATCATTCGTGGGGGTTCGTCGCGAGAACGCGCAGCTGGCTGGCATGGTGGGCGCACGTAGGGGTGAGGAGCCGAGTCGTATCCTCAGGGATGCGTCGCAGGCTCCGAATCCCGAGTACGCCCGCCAGGCCGGCGAGATCCGCGTTCGCAGCAGAACCCTCATGAATAGTCCAGGCTAGGGCCTGCCTACCGCCAGTTTCTTGACCGATCTCGCTGCGCTTCCCAAGAGCCCTTTGCGGACTTACGGCCGCGAGACGACGAGGACCACGAACGGCTGCTCCTCGGGAGGTAGGTGGAGGGCTTGGAGCAGCTTTGGTTCGTCCCAACCGCCCAAGACGGCCGTTCCCAGCCCGAGCCCGACCGCTTCGAGCGCGACGTTTTGCGAGGCCGCGCCGGCCTCAATGGCCACGTGATTACGCGCCACCGTCTCGTTGGGGAAGAACTTCGTGCTGCGCGACTCAATCCCGGTGATCACGATGAGCGCCGGTGCCCGATCGATTCCCTGGAACCTGGAAATCTGGGCGAGCTCGGGCCGCTTGTCGCCGTCTGCAATGCGTTCGAGCGCGTGCTGAGCACCGTAATAGCGGTACAGGCCGGCCGGGAGACCGGCGACGTCACCGGCGACGAGGAGCACTTCCAGAGGGTACGCGCCGCCGGCCGACGGAGCCGCACGACGGCCCCACTTGCCGGTGACTCCCTGCGCCGCCCAGACCAACTGCCCGGCGTCCTCGATGGTGATCTGTCCCTGCGTGGCGGAGGGCAACGAGCGTCGGCCCCACAACGCCTGCTCTACAGAAATCGTGCCCTTGGGCTTGGGTGCAGCAAGCTTGACGGTCGGCCCGGTCGGGATCCGGGGGGTCGGTGGCACGTACCCGCTCTGCGAGGGCTGCATCGGGGGAGCCTGGACCTTTTGCCCGGATGCAGTAGCGCCAAGTGATGCGACCACGATGAAGGCAGCCGCCGCGGCTCGCCCGGAAGAATCTCTGCAGTTCATTCGCCTGCCCTCCTTCGCCGACGCGAGTCTACCTGAGTGTCCTTGGAAGTGGGCGGCCCCGCCGCCCCGCGAGTTTGAAGCGTTCGTCCATCTCTGGCATACTTTGAGAAACAGCTTCAGCGAGGAGGATCATCCCATGCGGTCCAGTCGGCTCAGCTTCGTGGCGGTCGTCGCAACGGTTGCGGTCATTGCGCTTGTTGCCGGTTCCTGTGCTTCGATGACCAAGAAGGAAGAGTGGACGGGGCGGAAGATCGACGAGGCGATTGCGAAGCTCGGCACGCCCTCGACTGTGACGCCGGGCGAGAACGGCCAGAAGACGTATGTGTGGATGCTGCACCGATCCATGCCGGTCCAGAATGTATCCTACGATTCGCAGGGCAACCCGGTGTATCACACCGTGTACCGGGACAGCGTTCACACCTGGACGTTCGGCGTCGACGCATCCGGGACCATCACCACCTGGGACCACAACGATACTCAGCCATCAATGTGAGGCCGCGCTCCGTCTGGGTGCCCTTGCTAGAATCGCGTGCGACGGTGCCGGAGCGCGAGAGGAGCGGCATGGGCGATCGGTTGATGGGAGCGTGGGAACGGCCTTTCTGCGGCGGTTTGCGGGCCGCCGACGTCGGCCGGCGGGTGGAGCTCGTGGGATGGGTCCGCCGTCGCCGCAACCTTGGCGGGATCGTGTTCGTCGATCTGCGTGACCGTGAGGGATGGGCGCAGGTGCTGCTCCGAGACGCACTGCGAGAGGCGGGCGAGAAGCTCTCCCAGGAAGACGTGATCCGGGTAATCGGCACGGTTGCGGCGCGGTCCGCCGACACCGTCAACGCTGACATGCCGACCGGCGAGATCGAAGTCATCGCCGAGGAAGTTGAACTGCTCACCGCCGCCGAGACGCCACCCTTCGTGGTCGAGGACCGCGTCAACGCCTCGGAGGAACTGCGCCTCCGCTACCGCTACCTCGATCTGCGCCGCCCCGAGATGATGGCGACGCTCGTACTGCGCGACCAAATCACGTTTGCCATCCGGGAATACTTCCACGGGATGGGGTTTATCGAGGTCGAGACCCCCATCCTGACCCGCTCGACGCCGGAGGGGGCGCGCGACTTCCTCGTGCCTGCGCGCCTGGCGCCCGGATCGTTCTACGCGCTGCCGCAGTCGCCGCAGTTGTTCAAGCAGCTGCTGCAGGTCGCCGGTCTCGGGCGCTACGTGCAGATCGCGCGCTGCTTCCGCGACGAAGCCTTGCGCGCCGAGCGTCAGCTCGAGTTCACGCAGGTGGACATCGAGGCATCGTTCGTCGAGGAGGAGGACATCTACGCGCTGATCGAGGGGCTCTTCGCCAAGGTCTTCCCGATCGTCGGGATCACGCCGCCAGCCGCCTTTCCCCGGCTCTCCTGGGCCGATGCCATGGAGCGCTTCGGCAGCGACAAGCCGGACATGCGCTTCGGGATGGAGCTCGTTGAGCTGGGCGAAGTCGCCAGGGGGTGCGCCTTCGAGGTACTGCGGGCGGCGGCTGCAACGGGCCGTGTCAAGGGGCTCGTCGTTCCTGGCGGCACGGCGTTCTCCCGGAAGCAGCTCGACGAGCTCTCCGAGTTCGCGAAGCCGTTTGGCGTCCCCGGCGTGCTGTGGTTTCGGAAGACGGCCGACGGGTACGGTTCGCCGGCGAAGAAAGCGCTCGGCGACGAGGGTATCGCCGCGTTCCTTGCCGCTGCCGGAGCCGGGGACGGCGACCTGCTCGTCGTCGTCGGAGGCGTGCCCAAGGTCGTTTTCGCGGCCCTGGGGGCGCTGCGGGTCGAGCTCGGCGGGCGCCTCGGCCTTGTAAGGCAGGGCAGCCACGCGTTCCTCTGGGTGACCGATTTTCCGCTCTTCGAGTGGGACGACGAGACGCACCGATACTACTCGGTCAACCACCCATTCACGGCTCCCAAGGCTCAAGACGTGGCGAACCTGGAGAGCGATCCCGGCGCGGTGCGGGCGCGCGCCTACGACGTCGTGATGGACGGCGTGGAGCTGGGCGGCGGTTCGATCCGGATTCACGATTCCGTCCTCCAACAACGCGCGTTCGCGGTACTCGGGATCGATGAAGCGCAGGCCAAGCACAGGTTCGGTTTCCTCCTTGATGCGTTCCGCTATGGTGCGCCGCCGCACGGCGGACTCGCCCTCGGTCTTGATCGTCTCGTGATGCTGATGGCGGGTCGCGACTCGATCAGGGACGTGATCGCGTTCCCCAAGACCACTTCGGGCAACTGCCTCCTCACGGACGCCCCGAACACGGTTGACGATGCGCAACTCGAGGAGCTGCGCCTGCGAGTCGATGTCTCCCGCTCGGCCCCCAACGGTAGTTGAAACGGAAGCGCAACTCGCTTGTCGGCGGGGCGTGCGCTAGTCTGCCCGAGTTGGAACCGGACGGTTCCCAACCGAGCCCGGATGGAGGCGTCGTCTGAACGTGGATTCGCTCCGGAATGCGAGTGCAGCCCTCGCAGTGCTGACGATCGCAGTCGCGCTGTCCCCGGCTTTCGGTCAGCCTGTGACCGCGGAGCCGGCTCCGGCTCCGCGGGCCGCTGCCCTCGTGGTCCTCGACGTCCTGGTGGTTGACGCGACCGGCGCGCCGGTGAAGGGCCTGCGAGCCGGCGACTTCGAGGTCTCTCAGGACGGCGCGCCCGTCCAGGTCGCGAGCGTCGTCGGGCCCGGGCGGTCCCGCGGCACCCGTTCCGCCTCGGGTGACCCTCGCGGCCAGGAGATCCTCGTGGTAGTTTTGGTTGACACCTTCACGACGACAGAATCGCAGCGCGAGACGTTGCTCGCGAAGTCGGACGCGGTGGTGAGCAATCTCGCGTGGGGCGCCGGAGTACGGGTTATGGTCGCGTCGGGCGGAGACACGGTTACGGTCCGGCAGTCGTTTACTGCTGACTCGCGGTTGGTCGTTGAGGCTCTCAAGGCGATCGAGAGCGGCGGCGAAGTCACCAGCGCGCCCGGGCCGGAGGCCGGCCAGGCTCACATGGCCCCGGCGAACCTGACCTCGTTCGTGGATTTGCTCCGCGGCCTGCCGGGACGCAAGGCGCTCGTGTACATCGGGGAGTCCCTGCCGGCCCACCTCACTGACGCGAGCACGGGCGTGACGGGCGACCCAGTCCGGGTGCTCGCCGATCGGGCGAATGCCGCAGGTGTCACCTTCTACTGCATCAACATGGCCGTGAGCGGCAGGCCCGAAAACGGGGCCGCGGTGCAGCAACTCAAAACTGTCGCGCAGGGAGAGGCAGTCGAGGGCGGCGCCGGGAAGGAGGAGTCGCTGCAGTCGCTCGTGCTGGCGACCGGCGGCCTCGCCGTCGAGATGTCCGCTGGTGTCACAAACGCCATCGCAAACGTGGTACGGGATCTCAAGGACGCATATTCGCTCAGCTTCGCTGCGCCGTCGCAGGGTGACGGCGCCGTGCACCAGGTCAAGGTGAGGGTGAGGCGCGAAGGGACTTCGGTGCGCGCGCGTTCGGCCTACCTGGACCTCAAGGTTGACGACACGATGGCCGAGCGGACGCTCGCCGCCTTGTCTTTCGGCGTCGCGGACAACCCGCTTGCCATCCAGGTCTCCGCCACCACGGAGTCGAAAACCGGCGAGGGTGCGCAGCTCGCGACGATCCTGGTATCGGTCCCGCTCGGAAACCTCGCTTTCGCACCGAGGGTCGTATCTCACGACTGCGACCTCGGCCTCTGGCTTGCCGCGAGAGACTCGGACGGGCACGTGATCCGAGCGCCCAAGTCGAAGTTTCAGGTCAGCGTGCCGAACGACCGGCTGCTGACGGCACTCAACCAGACGGCGAGCTACACGTTCAAGGTTCCTCTGAAGCCCGGTGGAGGAACGTTCGCTGTCACGGTGCGCGACGAGATCGCAATGCAAGCCGCGACCGAGCTGACGGCCCTGGCGCCGGCCACGGAGCCGAGTCCTGGAGTGACACCATGAATTCAGTCACGAGAGTCTTCGCTGCCACTTTCTTCGTGTGTGTACCGTTTCTCGGCGCCTCGCTCGTACAGGGTCAGACGGTGCCGACGCCCGGTGCGGCCGCTGCGCCACCGCGGGTCGAGGTGGTCCCGCGCCAGGGCCTGCCGGCTCGCGATGTCGCCTTGCTGGTGTCGGGCCAGCAGGGCGGCCAGATCGCGGTCTCGATCAAGGTATTTCCGTCGGCCAGCGCGGGCAAGCCGGAACGGATCCCCTGGATCATCGATATTCCCGGGTTCACGCTCGCCTCGATGGCGGAAGGTGACGCGATGGACCTCGAGCTGGCGGTCTACCTCCTGAGTAGGGGCGGCGAGATCGCCGGCCACGAGGAGGACACGCTCCACATCACCGATATTCCGGCCTCGTGGCAGACCGGCGGCGGACTGAAGCTGCTGGGGTACGTGGACTCGTCGCGGCCGCCCACCGACTTCCGCGTCCTCGTCCGCGAGCCGTCGTCCGGCGCATTCGGGAACTGGGAGATGCCGGTTCCGACCCGGGTGGGCCAGTCGATCCGGTCCGTCGACTTCGGCTTCGCGGCGGTGAGCGACACACAGGGCGGCAGCGGAGCGATGGTCGGCACCGGGTTCGAAGGGATGACGGGCCGCTCCGGCTTGCTTGCGCTCGTTGCGCCGGAACCCCCCGGAGCGTGGCTCGTGGTCGGGATCGGCGGCGCGCGCGGCGATGCCAAGGACGCCCCTTTCTCGCTTGCGGGAACCGGCGCCGTGCCCGCGACAAGGCCGGTCGTACGGCCGGGCTCGGTTCTCAAGGTCGCGGTGCTTGGCGAAGGCTTGCCGGGCTTCCTCGAGGCCCGGGCACATGTGATCTTCAGCGATGGGCGCCCCGGCGCCGCGTGCTCGGCGCGCATCATGAGCCGGCTGCCCGCGCCGGCCGGGCCGTTCGAATGGATCGAGGTTGCCGTGACGCTGCCCGCCGATGTGCCTCCCGGCGAGCACGCCCTGGAGGTGACCCTTCGTCCCATCGGCGGACTCGATGCGGGATCGGTGGGGACGCACTTCCGTGTGCCACCCTCTGACAAGACGGACGTCGCCCTGGGCTGGCCCGGCATCCCCATCGACGAAACCGGCAAGGTCGTGACGCTGCCGAAGACAATTCTCGGGGTCCGTCCATCGGAAGAGGAGGCGCCGCCTCACCTCAAAGCCGCCTACCGCGAGGCGGTGACACGCTTTGCCGCCGACGGTTCCGCGCAATCCCTTCGCGCCCTCGTGGAGTTCGAAAGGGCCGCACTTGCTGGAGGCTCGTCAGCGGATCTGGGCCGGCTCGCGAGCGCAGAGCGTTCCGTGGCGCGGTCCGCAGCGAAAGGTTCCCAGCAGGCGCTGCTCGGCCTGTGCCTCATCCACCTCGACCTCTACCGCGAGCACAGCCGCGACCAGTCGTATCTCGCCATCGGCCACTCGCGGCGCATCGTCGAGGAGCTGGCGGAGATGCTCCCGTCCGGCGCGAAGGATACGGACGGCAAGCGGCTGACGGCGGATGTCCTCACCGTCTTCGCGGCATCGCTGCAGGCTGTGGGCTCGTACGCCTCCGCGGAGCGGCTGTTCGTCCGCGCCGCGGCGCTGGACGAAGACAACGTCGCGGCGCTGATGGGCCGCGCGGACGTCCTCGAGCGAGTCGGCGATGCCAAGCACACGATCGAGATCCTCGACAAGGTCCTGGCTCTTCACCCCGATCACGCCGAGGCGGAGCTCCGGCTCGGCGTCAACCTCCGCCGCACTGGCCGCGACGGCGCGGCTCGCGAGCACCTGACAGCCTGCACCGCCGCCGGCCGGCCGCAGTGGATTCGTGCGGTCGCATGGCAGGAGCTGGCCTCGATGCTCCTCGCGGACGGTCACGTGAAAGAGGCCGTGCGCATGCTGCGAGAAGCCACTACCGCGATCCCGGATGACCCGCAGCTGCAGGTGCTGCTGGCGGCCACGCTGGATCGGACGCGCCAGCACCGCGACGCGCTCGCGGTGGTGAACTCCGTTGTCGACAACCCCGCGGGAGCGACGCCCTCCGCGAGGTTGCGCTACGCCCAGCCGCCGCAGGACGACCTCGATGCGATCCGCCATCGGCTCGACGCCGGGCGGGCGCAGGACCTCGCCGCCCTCGTGGCGGCCAACAAGGAGGAACGCTCGTGAAATCCCTCGCCCCCATCGCGCTCGCCTTCGCTGCCGTCGTCTCGGCAGCGCCACCGCAAGTCGAGATCACGAGCCCCCGTGCGGAGACCTCGGCGTTCGGGGCGGTGCAGTTCACCGTCTCCGTGAAGTCCGCCGAACCGGTCACCCGCGTTCAGTTCATCGTTGACGGCCGGCCGATCGGCGAGCGTTCCCAGCCGCCGTATTCGATCATCACGATGCTCGGGGACGAGAACGCGGAGCACGTCTTCCGCGCCGAGGTGACTGCCGTCTCCGGAGCCACCGCGGCTGCCGAGCTGCACACGCCGGCCTTCCGGTCGAACGAGGAGGTGGAGATCGAGCTGAGGCAGCTGTACGTTCGCGTCACCAAACGGACCGCGAGCGAGAGCGGAGGGAAGAAGGTGTGGTCCGAGGCTCCGGCGACCAAGCTCGGACCGGAGGATTTCACCATCAGCGATGACGGCAAGGAACAGGCGATCAAGACCTTCGCCAGCGGGGAAGCGCCTCTGGCGGCCGTCGTGCTGCTCGACGCGAGTGTCTCGATGACCGGGGAACGCTTGAAGGAGGCGCTTGGTGGCGCCAAGACGCTCTTCCGGGCGATGGCCCCACTCGATGAGGGGAAGCTCCTCGTCTTTTCCGACCGGCTGCTCTACGCGTCGCCGTTCACCACCGTGAGCGACATCCTGCTCACCGGCCTGGACGGCGTGCGGGCGCAGGGAGGCACCGCACTCAACGACAACCTCTACCTGGCCTTGCGCCAGGCCGACGAGCGCCAGGGGAGGCGCGTCGTGATCCTCCTTTCCGACGGTGTGGACTCGCACAGCGCGCTGGGGATGGTCGATGTGCGACGGGTGGCGCGCTCGAGCCAGGCGATCATCTACTGGATCCGGATGGCGGATGAGGGGATGGCCGGCGAGCTGCCGAATCTCTCCTCCACGTGGCGCGACGTGAAATCCCACCAGCACGAGTTCCAGCAGCTCGTCGAGACCGTGGAGGAGAGCGGAGGGCGAGTCACTCCGGTGAGGTCTCTCGACCAGATCGCGCCGGCGTTCGCGGACATCCTCAAGGAGCTGCGTGGGCAGTACGTGCTCGGCTACTACCCCAGCGAGCGGCGCCACGACGCGTCGTGGCATAAGATCGCCGTGAGCGTCAAGGACTCGACGCTCACGGTCCACACGCGCGACGGCTACCTGGACTACTGACCACCTCGGGCGAGAAATCGTCGCCCGCTGCTGCTGCCGTCTGGTCACCGGGCCGTTGGGGAAGAAAGCAGCGTGCCCAGGGCCTAGAATTGGTAAAGAAGATCCGTGCCCGGCCTTCCGTCTGGTGGCGGCGGGGCGTCGAGTCAACTCGAGGGTACGAGGTCCGTGCGATTCGGCCGGGGCGGCGAGCGTTGATGGCATTTCTGGCTTGGGAAGGGGGCCGACACGATTTCCGCGCCGAAGCTGATCTGCCTAGCCGCGGTACTCGCGGTAACGCTCGCGGCGCCACCGTCCGGAGTGATCGCCCAGGACAAGCCGCAAGTCCAGTCGTTCCACGACACCGCTCAGGTGAACCTCGTTAACGTGGAGGTTTTCGTTAATGACACCGCCGGCCATCGCGTGGCGGGTCTCGGGCTCGAGGACTTTGAGGTGCTCGAGGACGGGGTGATCGTGCCCATCACCAACTTCTATGCCGCGGCCTCACTGCGGAAGGAGGCGCCGACGATCCCCCCCACGTCTGAACAGTCGTCGCGCTACGCTCGCGAGGCAGTGCCGCCTCCGCTTGAGCAGCGGCTTTCGCTGATCTTCTTCATCGACAACGTCGGGATCACGCCTGCGCAGCGCAACATCGCGCTCCGCCAGGCGCAAGCCCTCGTCCAGGCCATCTTCAAGATGCCCCGCGTTGAGGCGATGGTCATCGCCCACAACCTCACCACGAAGGTGTTCCAGCCGTTCACCAACAATGGCGGTGCCGTCGAGACCGCGCTGGCCGGAGTCGCGCGCGAGCCTACGGATGTGGCCGGAACCAATTCCGGGCGGGACTTCCTGGTCCAGGTGATGAGCCGCACGCTTCCGAGTGAGCCGGTCTCTTCTCGGGGCACCAGGAACCGCGAGTTCGGCGTGGAGGAAGCGCGTTCGCTCCTCGAGGTAGCGCGGGGGATGGCAAGGGAGGCGCACGAGCGGGCCCGTGCCGCCCTCGGCTCGATGGAGACCTTCATCTCCTCGCTGGCCGGGCTCCCCGGCCGCAAGGTGATCTGTTACATAGGAAACGGGATCCAGCTGCGCCCCGGCGAGGCGTTCTTGAAGGAATGGGAGAGCCGGTTCGGGAGCCAGGGTATCGTGCCCGGCTTCTCCGCCGACCTGGAGGCCAGCCAGCTGTCCGTGACGTCGGAATTCTACGCGATGGTATCGCGTGCCAACGCCGACCGCGTGACGTTCTACTCGATCGACGCCACGGGCGGGGAAGGAGCGAAGAACTTCACGGCCGACCACGAGGCGTTCGACACTGATCCGACGATCAGCCAAGGCGAGGCGGTGGGGCGGGGTTACTCGTTGCATTACCTCGCAGACGCGACTGGCGGCGCCACGTTCGTCAGCACGGCGGAGGTATCGCCGGAACTCGCGCGATTTGCGAACGACTTCGACGACTATTACTCGCTGGCATACGCCGCGCCTCACATCGGCGACGGCAAGGGCCACACGATCAGGGTGCGGGTGAAGCGCGAGGGCGTCCATCTACGTTACCGGCGGCACTACCTCGACAAGACCGCGGACGAGCGGATGGCGGATCGGAGCCTAACAGCGCTGCTCTACGATGCAGGCTCCAACGGCCTCGATGTCGGTGTCGTAGTCGGCAAGGAAGAGAGGCAGAAGAACAACACCTTCCTGGTGTCGGTCCTGGTGAGCGTCCCGCTGGGAAAGTTGATTCTCGTGCCCAAGGATGAGGTCCAGGAGGGCTCAATCTCCATCTGGCTCGCCGACAAGGACGACAAGGGCCGGATCACCCCCCCGAGCAAACACGTCTTCCCCGTTCACATCCCGAGCGACTCGATTGCGGCTGCGACGAGCCGGAACGTGACCTTTGCTTTCAAGTTCCTCATGAGGGCCGGCCCTCACAAGGTCGCGGTCAGCGTCCGTGACGACACGGCGCTCGCCGAATCGACCGTAACGGCGCGTTTCAACGTCGGAACGGACGAGGTACGCGGCCCCGGTGTCCTGCAGGGCATGCTCACGCTGTCCGATCCCGGTGGCGCCGCCGTGCCTGGGCTCGTGACGCACGCGTCGTCGCAAGCTCGCCCGTCCTTGACGGCGTTGTAAGCGCCGCTTGCTGAGTCCCCGCGCGCCCCGGCGTCTGCTATCGTGGCGCTAGACGAGGCCGAACCCTCTGGAGGCCAGTGCCATGAGCGCGCGCCACGACGAGATCCGCCACGATGTGAGCCTACTGTCTGACGACGATCTCTTCCTGTTCAACGAAGGGAGCCACTTCGCCTTGTGGGAGAAGCTCGGGGCTCACCCAGCCACAGTGGAAAGCGGGAGCGGGACTTGCTTCGCGGTCTGGGCGCCCGACGCGGAGTGCGTCAGCGTGGCCGGAGACTTCAACGTCTGGAACAAGGACAGCCACCCGCTCGCTTCGCGAGGCCAGTCCGGCATCTGGGAGGGGTTCATCCCCGGGATCGGCAAGGGCGCACTTTACAAGTACCACGTGCGCTCCCGATTTCACGGCTACCGCGTCGACAAGGCGGACCCTCTCGGGTTCCTCCACGAAACGCCGCCAAAGACCGGATCGGTGGTCTGGGACCTGGAGTACGAGTGGGGGGATGCGGAGTGGATGAAAGGGCGCGGCGCGGGCAACAGGCTCGACGCCCCGATGTCGATCTACGAGATGCACCTGGGCTCGTGGATGCGCGTGCCCGGTGACGGCAACCGCTGGCTGTCGTACCGCGAGCTCGGCCCGAGGCTGGCGGAGTACGTCGTGCGCATGGGGTTCACCCACATCGAATTCATGCCGGTGATGGAACACCCGTTCTACGGCTCGTGGGGGTACCAGATCACGGGCTTCTTCGCGCCGACCAGCCGCTACGGCACGCCTCAGGACTTCATGAGTCTCATCGACACGCTTCACCAGGCCGGAATCGGCGTGATCCTGGACTGGGTGCCGTCGCACTTTCCGTCCGATGAGCACGGCCCCGCCTATTTCGACGGCACCCACCTGTACGAACACGCCGACCCGCGCCAGGGGTACCAGCCGGACTGGGGCAGCTACATCTTCAACTACGGGCGAAGCGAGGTTCGGAGCTTCCTGACATCCAACGCACTGTTCTGGCTCGGGCCGTACCACGCCGACGGCCTCCGAGTGGACGCAGTGGCGTCGATGCTGTATCTCGACTACTCGCGCAAGGAAGGGGAGTGGATCCCGAACCGGTACGGCGGCCGCGAGAACCTCGACGCGATCTCGTTCCTGCGCCGCACCAACGATGAAGTGTACCGCTGTCACCCCGATGTGCAGACAACGGCGGAGGAGTCCACCGCCTGGCCGATGGTCTCGCGGCCGACGTACGTCGGCGGGCTCGGGTTCGGGTTCAAGTGGGACATGGGGTGGATGCACGACACCCTCGAGTACATGCGTCTGGACCCCATCTACCGCAAGTACCACCAAGACCAGATCACGTTCAGACAGCTCTACGCGTTCCACGAGAACTTCGTGCTTCCGTTGTCCCACGACGAGGTCGTCCACGGCAAGGGCTCGCTGCTCGACAAGATGCCGGGCGACGAGTGGCAGCGCTTCGCGAACCTCCGCTTGTTGCTCGCCTACATGTGGGCGCAGCCCGGCAAGAAGCTGCTCTTCATGGGGGGTGAGATCGCCCAGTGGCGCGAGTGGCACCACGACGAGAGTCTCGACTGGAACCTCCTGCAGTACGCGCCCCACGAGGGCGTCCAGCACCTCGTCAAGGACCTCAACCGCCTGTACCGCGGCGAGAAGGCGCTCCACGAGAACGACTGTGATCCCGCCGGGTTCGAGTGGGTGGACTGCGCCGACTGGCAGGGAAGCATCATGTCCTTCCTGCGGAAGGGGAAGAACGGCGCGCCGTTGCTGGTCGCCTGCAACTTCACGCCGGTTCCCCGTCTCGGGTACAGGATCGGCGTGCCTGCGGTGGGGGCCTGGCGCGAGCTCCTCAACACCGACGCGGCGGAGTACGGCGGCAGCGGGTTGGGCAACCTCGGGGCCGTGCAGGCCGAGGCCGTCCCGATGCACGGGAGGGGGTTCTCGCTCCCGCTGCTGCTCCCGCCCCTTGCGGTGGTCTTCCTCAAGGGCGAGTGAACCGGGGGTGAGCGCCGTCACGGCGAGGGGTTTGCGCGCCGGGGCGGGATGCGTCAAGATGGCGACTCATTGGAGGTTGCAACGATGATGTACATCGACGACATCGGGACGACTGCAGGCGAAATCTGGGGCTTCCTGGTCGACCACGGCAAGGTGAGCCTCTCCTCGCTCGAAAAGGGTGTTGACGCACCGCGCAACCTGGTCTACATGGCGATCGGCTGGCTCGCCCGCGAGGGCAAGGTGGGTATCAAGCGCGAGGAGCGCAGCATTCAGATCTGGCTCACGTAGCGACCGCAGAGGAGCGGAGGAGCGGAGGGGCGAAGGGAAAGACCGAAGCAAGACCGGTTTCGTTTCTTGCTCCTCTGCACCCGTGCACCTCTGCCCCTCTGCTCGTCTCCTTGGACCACGGTCCACGGTCTCTGCCCCCGCGTTACGGCTGGAGTTCGATCGGGAGGCCCTCCGAGACCCTGAGCACCAGGGTTCGATCGCTGCCGCGCACGGTCACCATCGTCGCCCGCCCGTCGTCGATCGGCTTGGTTTCCGCCACGGCCCATCCCGAGCTGCCGTCGAGCCCGGAGGCGGAGACGAACTTCAGGTAGCGGTCGTAGTAGAAGGACATCGTCTCGCGGTCGAGCACGACCTTGTTGAGGGCCCACAGGCAGAGCGCCGTCTGCTCGTCCTTGTCCGCCATTGCCCGCAGCATGCCCTCGACTCGCCCTCGGTTCGTGTCGGCGGTGTGAATCCGGTCGTAGTATTTGAACGCGGCGACGGCCCCGAGTATCAACACGATCGCAACGATGATCTTCTTCATGCTGCACCTCCCTGGGTGAGCCGAGCCAGTGTCGCGGCGTGGCCGCGTGACATGTTGACGCCATGGTACGACAGATCGTTCGCAGATCCGCTGAACGCGATGTTGCGTTGCCCGGGCGGCGCTTGCCTTTCCTGCTATCCTGCCCGGCGGCGCCCGCCCGGCGCCGAAACCCCGGGGAGGGGACACCATGAAGCGATGCGCAGCCGTGGTCATCACCCTGCTGATCTCCAGCACCGTTGCCCCGCAACGCGTTGACGCGTGCACCAACCTGATCATCACCAAGGGGGCATCAGCTGACGGCTCGACGTTCATCAGCTACATCGCCGACTCGCACGACCTCTATGGCGAGCTGTACCTGCAGCCGGGCGGCGTCTTCCCGGCCGGCGCCACGCGCGACATCATCGAGTGGGACACCGGCAAGTTCCTCGGGCGCATCCCGCAGGTGCCGGTGACCTACTGGCGCGTCGGCAACATCAACGAGCGCCAGGTCTCGGTCGGCGAGACGACGTTCGGCGGACGCGAGGAGCTGGCGAAGCCCGAGAAGAAGGCAGTGGTGGACTACGGCTCGCTGATGTACATCGCGCTCGAGCGGGCGCGGACGGCGCGCGAGGCGATCAAGGTGATGACCGACCTGGCCACCGAGTACGGGTACGCGTCCGAAGGCGAGTCGTTCTCCGTCGCCGACCCGAACGAGGCCTGGATCCTCGAGATGATCGGCAAGGGCGAGGACGGCTTGGGCGCGCTCTGGGTCGCGCAACGAATCCCCGACGGGACGATCTCGGGCCACGCCAACCAGTCCCGCATCCACCGGTTCCCGCTTGCCGACCCCGCCAACTGCCTGTACGCGAAGGACGTGATCTCGTTCGCCCGCGACAAGGAGTGGTTCAAGGGACAGGACGCGGAGTTCTCGTTCGCCGACGCGTACGCGCCGGCCGACTTCGGCTCGCTGCGCGCGTGCGAGGCGCGCGTGTGGAGCATGTTCCGGCGCGCCGCCCCGTCGGCGAACCTGGCGTTCGACGAGGCCAAGGGCGTGCCGCCGCCGCTCCCGCTTTCGATCAAGCCCGATAAGAAGCTCACCCTCGCCGACGCCATGGCGCTCATGCGCGACCACTTCGAGGGGACCCCGCTCGACATGACCAAGGACATCGGCGCGGGACCGTTTGCCTGCCCGTACAGATGGCGCCCGATGGAGTGGGAGGTGGACGGGGTCAAGTACGTCAGCGAGCGAGCCGCCTCGACGCAGCAGACGGGGTTCTCGTTCATCGCGCAGATGAGGTCCACGCTCCCCGACCCGATCGGCGGAGTGCTCTGGTTCGGAGTGGACGACACCTACTCGACCGTGTGGACGCCGATGTACTGCGGCATCCGCGAGGTGCCGCACGCGTTCGCGGTCGGGATCGCCGACCTGCGCCACTTCTCGTGGGACTCGATGTTCTGGGTGTTCAACTGGGTCGCCAACTACGCCTACTCGCGCTACTCCGACATGATCGTGGACATCCAGCAGGTGCAGCGCGAGCTCGAGGGGCGCTTCATCGCCGACCAGCCCGAGGTCGAGAAGGCGGCGCTCGCGCTCTACAACCAGGCGCCGCAGCTCGCCCGCGACTACCTGACGAAGTACTCCGTCGCGCAGGCCGAGATGGTGCACGCCCGCTGGAAGAAGCTGGGTGAGGACCTGCTCGTCAAGTACATGGACGGCAACGTCAAGGACAGCCAGGGGAACGTGACGCATCCGAAGTACCCGGAGCAGTGGTACCGGCGGATCGTCCAGGACCACGGCCCCGTCATCAAGGTGCCTCCGACCCCCACGCCAACCCCAACACCCGCGCCTCACTAGAAGGCGCCGCCGGCGTCGGGCCTCTGGCTGCGTTGCGCTCGCCGGTTCGCATCCTCACCTACCCTCCGGGTACGCTCCGGTGCGACCGGCTCGCGCGCCTTGCCATAGGCCCAACGGCGGCGGCGCGGCTCCCCGCCTCAAGCCACCGCCCCGCCTTCGGTCGCCGGTGCCATTGCGAGTCCCGCCCCGGGTCGGGACGAAGCAATCCCATGGCCATCGGTTGATCGTTGGCGTTCCTGGAAGTGACGTCGTGATCCACTGCGGGGCAAGAAGAGAAAGCCTCCACGCAGTGGAGGAAGAAGGGTGGATTCTCGCGTCGAGGAAAATCTCCGTCCGCTGCGGTCTCGCGGTGGCCACGAGATTGAATCGTCGGCCCGCCTTCGGCGGTCCTCCTCGCAATGACAGAGGGTTGGGACGGCAAGGGCCGCCTAGGGCCGGCGTTCGACCTCGCCTGTCATGGGCACGAAGCGCACGGGGATCACGTCCCTGGTCGGGAAGTCGTTAGCGCTGCGACGGGCGATGACCTTGAGTTGTTGATAGAACGATCCGACCGGGATCACCATGTGGCCGCCGACCTTGAGCTGGTCGAGCAGGGGCTGCGGGATGTGCTCGGGGGCGGCCGTCACGATCACGCCGGCGAACGGCGCCGCCTCCGGCCAACCGGCATACCCGTCGCCGGCCCGTATGCGGACGCGCTTGACGCCAAGGGTCGCGAGGCGTCTTTCGGCCTCCTGCGCCAGCGCCGGGCGAATCTCGATGGTGTAGACCTCACAGCCCATGGCGGCGAGGACCGCGGCCTGATACCCCGAACCGGTGCCGACCTCGAGCACCTTGTCCCCGGGCTTGACCTCCAGAAGTTCCGTCATGAGCCCGACGATGTACGGCTGCGAGATGGTCTGTCCCTCCCCGATCGGGAGCGGATGGTCGGCGTACGCCTCGGCCAGCACGTCGGTGGGCACGAAGAGATGACGCGGCACCGCGCGCAGCGCGGCGAGGACGTTCGTGTCCCGGACGCCGCGAGCGGCGATCTGGGTCGTGACCATCTCGTCGCGCAGCGTCGCCCACCTCGCGTCATCGGTCGCCGTGCCATCCCTCCCGCATCCCCACGGCCAACCTCCAGCGAGCGCGAGCATGATCAGCATCCCGCGCATCCTCACAATCCGCTCCCCGCGACGAACACATCGCGCCCGGCTACCACCGTGCGCACGACTCGTACCTGCAAGATTGCTGCCGCGTCCGCCCCCATGGGGTCCCGGTCGAAAACCGTGAGGTCGGCCGCAAACCCCGGAGCACAGGCGCCGCGCCACTCATCTTCGAACGCGGCGGCCGCGGCCCAGGTCGTGTAGCCGGCCAGGGCCTCCGCGCGCGTGAGAGCTTCGGCTGGATTCCAGCCCTCGGTGGGTGTCCCCTGGGGGGTACGACGTGTCACCGCTGCCCACATGCCGAGGCGGGGGTCAGGGCTCTCCACCGGCACGTCGGAGCCGAGGCAGAGCCTGGCCTTCGCCGCCAGCAGCGAACGCCAGCGGTACGCCCATGTAACGCGCTCCTCGCCGAGGCGCGACGGGACCCACGGCATGTCCGACGTGCAGTGGGTGGGTTGCACGGAGGCAATGGCACCAAGGGCGCCGAATCGGGGCACGTCCTGGGGGCGCACGATCTGGGCGTGCTCGACCCGCGGGCGCAGCTCCTCGCCGCGGGGGCCCAGCTCCCGCTCGTAGATGTCGAGCACGCGCGTCACGGCGGCGTCGCCGATGGCGTGGATGCAAGGCTGAAAACCTGCCCTGCAGGCACGCCGCACGACGTCGGCGAGGCGGGCCTCGGGTGTCACCTCCAGGCCGTGGGTCGAAGGCTCGTCGGTGTACGGCGCCGACAGCAGGGCGCCGCGGGAGCCGAGGGCGCCGTCCGCGTACAGCTTGACGGCCCGCACCGCGAGCATTCCGTCGCGGCGCACTTGCGGGCCGGCGGCGAACTCCTGTTCCAACAGGACGTCATCACCGCCGTCCAGCATCACGTAAACCCGCACCGGCAACCGCCCCGCCGCCGCGAGGGCGCGCAGCACGGCCAGTTCGGCCCGCGTCGTGCCGGCATCGTGGATCTCGGTGATGCCGAACGCCGCCAGGTGTCGTGCGGCAGCCAGCACATGTCGCTCGATATCCGCGGCGGTCGGCACGGGTACGGCGCGGTCGAGCAGTGCCTCTGCCGAGTCGACGACCACGCCGGTGGGCCGGCCGGCGGTGTCCTTGAGGATTCGTCCGCCTGGTGGGTCTTTGGTCGATGCAGTGATGCCGGCCGCGTCCAGGGCACGGGCGTTGGCGAGCGCGGCGTGGCCGTCAACCCGTCGCAGCAGGACTGGGTGATCCGGCACGGCCGTCGAAAGCTCCTCGTTCGTCGGGAAGCGCCTGTCGGGCCAGAGGTTCTGGTCCCAGCCGCGGCCCAGGACCCAGGTGCCGGCGGGCAGTTTGGCGGCCGCGGCACGGACCCTGGCCACCACCTCGTCGAGGCTGGCGGCGTCTCGCAGGTCGACCTGTCCGAGCGCGGCGCCGTAGCCCACGAGATGGCCGTGACTTTCGGTGAACCCGGCGAACACGTGCGCGCCCGCGAGATCGGTCACTTCCGCAGCGCTGCTGCGCCAGGTCCCTGCATCGGCTGGGGGAACGAGCGCCACGACGCGCCCTTCAGTGATCGCGATCTCCACACGCTGCGCTCCGGCTGGGGTGTGCACGACGCCGCCGACGAGGAGGCGGTCGCACCGCGGCGCCGCCGAGCACCCGGCCGCCGCGCCTGCGAAAAGAGAAACGACGATCACGAGGCGGAGCACACCGATACTGTAACCGCGGGCGGGCGCCCGGGCAACGGGGGAAGGTATCCTGGGAACGTCGAGAGGGGGAGCCAATGCCCGACCATTCGATCACCCGCCGCGATCTCATCGCTGCAACGGCAAAGGTCGCTGCGGTCGCCGCAGTTGCCGGCCCGGCGGGCGCCCAGTCCGCGAAACCTGCCGGAGCCTTGGTCCGCCCGGTTGCGATCTCATCGATGAACGGGCTCGCGGCCGTCAAGGTGGCAGTTGACAAGATGGCCGCCGGAGTGCCACCCGTGGAAGCCGCGGTGGCCGGGGTCGCGCTCCCCGAAGCCGACCCGGACGACATCACCGTCGGGTACGGCGGGCTGCCCAACGAGGAGGGCGTCGTGCAGCTCGACGCCGCGGTGATGGACGGCGTCACGATGCGGGCGGGCGCGGTCGCCGCACTCGAGCGGATCAAGCACCCGGCACAGGTGGCGCTCGCCGTGATGCGCGGCACGAACCGGATCCTCCTGGTCGGCGATGGCGCGCTCAGGTTCGCCAGGGCCCACGGTTTCCTAGAGGAGAACCTGCTCACCGAGCGCTCGCGGAAGATCTGGCTCTACTGGAAGGAGAACGCTTCCCAGAAGGACGACTGGCTGCCCGACCCCGGGGAGGTGGACGACCCCGACATTCAGTGGTTCATCAAGAAGTACGGCGACGCGATCTTCCGGCCCACCGGCACGATTCACCTTTCCGCCTGCGGGCCGGCCGGGCAGCTCGGGTGCTGCACCACGACCTCCGGGCTCGCTTTCAAGATCCCCGGTCGCGTTGGCGACTCGCCGCTGATCGGCTGCGGCCTGTACTGCGAGGGGGAGGTGGGATCGTCGGGCGGCACGGGGCACGGCGAGAGCAACATCATCTCGGTCGGGGCGCACACCGTCGTTGAGCTCATGAGGCAGGGGAAGGCTCCGGAGGCCGCATGCCTCGCCGCCCTCGAGCGCGTCGTCCGCAACACGAAGCTCGACTACCTCCGGGACGAGAAGGGCCGCCCGAAGAACAACCTCCTCCTGTATGCACTTAACCGCGCAGGAGATGTCGGAAGTGCTGCGCTCTGGGCCGGTGAACGATCGAAATACGCCGTCTGCAGGGCAGGGTCCGAGCCGCAGTTGCTGGAGTGCGCCTGTCTGTTCAAGCGCTGACCGGCGCGAGCCGCAGTGAAGAGTGAAGAGTCTAGAGTGAAGAGTTGAACGGCGGGAGGAAGCCTCGCTTGGTGTGAGCCTCATGGTGACGACCCGGAGCAGCCATCTCCGGTTGTTGTTGCTGAACTCTCAACTCTTCACTGCGGTAATGAGCCGCCTTCAGCTGCGGCGGACGGCCTCAGCTCCTGCAGGCGAGCATCCACCTCGTCGATCACGTAGTCGGGGGTCGACGCTCCGGCGGTGATGCCGACGCACTCCACGCCGTCGAACCAGGCGGGGTCGATGTCGCCGGCTCCCTGAATAAGGTGGCTGGGCCGGTGACGCGCGCAGATGTCATGGAGGTGGCGGGTGTTGGCCGAGTGCTTGCCGCCAATTACCAGGACGAGATCGACCTCGGGGTCGGTCGCGAGGGCCCGAGCGGCATCCTGGTTCTCCTTGGTCGCGTAGCAGATCGTGTCCGCGCGCGACGTATTGGGGTTGGTCGCTTCGATGAGACGCACGACGTTCTCATACTCCTCGGCGTTGAGGGTCGTCTGGTAGAAGATCCTGATCGCCGGATAGCGCGCCCAGTCGACCGCCTTCGCGTCATCGACCGTCTTCACGACGTGATACGAGGCGAGGTCGAGGTCGTGCGTATAGCCGACGACCTCTCGGTGGGCCGGCTCACCGATGAAGACGAGATGGGCTCCGCTCGCGAGCGCCGCCTGAGACTCCTTGTGGATGTCGTACACGAATCTGCAGGTCGTGTCGAGCACTTCGAGTCCGCGCCGCTTCGCCTGCTCGTGGAACGAGGGTGGTACCCCGTGAGCCGAGAAGACGATCACTCCCTGCTCGATTTCGTCCATCGACTTGACCGTGCTGACGCCGAGACACGCCATCTCGTCTACGACGCGTTCGTTGTGTACGACCTGCCCGAGGATGGCGCCCCGGCCACCGGCCTTGGCGAAGCGCTTCACCTTGATGTCCGCGACCCGGACGCCGGAGCAGAAACCGTACTTGGCAGCGCGTTTGATCTGCATGACACCCCCGCCGTCAGGGTGCAACAAACCAGGCCGGGCCGTGCTTCCCAAGGCGGCGGCGGTACGCCTCGATCGCCGCGAGCGTGTCGTCGACGTGGTCGCCGCCGAACTTGTCGAGTACCGCCCGCGCCAGCACGAAGGCCACGGCGGCCTCGACGATCACGCCGCAAGCCGGCACGGCCGTGACGTCAGATCGCTCGTACGCCGCGGCTGCAGCCTCGCCGGTCGCGAGGTTCACCGAGGGCAGCGGCTCGCGCAGCGTCGCGATCGGCTTCATGAACGCGCGCACGACGATCTCCTCGCCGTTCGAGACTCCCCCCTCGATCCCACCCGCCCGGTTCGAGCCCCGCCGGAGCCCTGCCTCGCCGGGGAGAATCGGATCGTGAGCCGCCGAACCGGGAAGGCCAGCAGCCTCCAACCCGGCGCCGATCGCAACGGCCTTCACTGCCTGCACCGCCATCACTGCCTGGGCGATCAGCCCGTCGAGGCGCTCCTCCCAACGAACGTACGAGCCGAGGCCGGGCGGCACGCCGCGCGCGGCCACGCCGACCACCCCGCCCAGCGTCTCGCCGGCATGTTTCGCCCGGTCGACCATGGCGACGATCTCAGCCTCACGCGACGGCTCGACCGTGCGAAGTGGCGACGAATCGTCGACCCGTTCGAGGTCGGAGAAGGCAGGCGGCCCGTCGAGCAGCTCAATGCCGCCGAGCGCCAGTACCCCCGATCGGATCTGGACGCCGCACCGGGCAAGCAGCTGTTTGCAGACGGCGCCGGCTGCGACGCGAGCTGCGGTTTCGCGTGCCGAAGCGCGCTCGAGGACGTTGCGGAGGTCGCTCGTGTGGCCGTACTTCAACGCGCCGGCGAGATCGGCATGGCCGGGTCGAGGCGCCGTGAGCCGGCGCTTGACGGCCGCGACCGGGTCGACGCTCCACGGATCCATCACCTTCGACCAGTTCTCCCAGTCACGGTTCGGGACCGCGAGCACGAGCGGGGAACCGAGAGTGACGCCGTCGCGCAACCCGGCGCGAACGTCGACGCGGTCGTGCTCGATCTTCTGCCTTCCCCCGCGTCCGTAGCCGTGCTGCCGCCGGGCGAGCTCGCGGTCGATCGCCTCGCGGTCCAAACGCAGCCCCGCAGGAACGCCGGAGAGGACCGCGACCATCTCGCGGCCGTGGGATTCGCCGGCCGTGACGAGATCGAGGCCCACCTACCGGCCTCCGCTCGATCCCGCCTCGAGCGTCACTTCGAGCTCGATCGTCGAGGGCCCGCGCTTGACGAGGAGCTTCACGACGTCGCCGGCCTTATGGTCGCCGAGGGCGTACATGTAGTCGTAAATGTTCCGGATCTCCCGATCGCCGAAGCGGAGCACGATGTCGCCTCCCTTGAGGCCCGCCTTGTCGGCCGGGGAGCCGCCTCGGGCGCCCGAGAGCTTCACGCCCGGACCTTCGAACCCATACTCGGGGATCGCCCCGGTGCGCACCTTGAATCCACGGCGCTCCCCTCCGCCCTCATCGGCGACCTTCTGAAACGTCGGGCGCTCGGGAAGGTCGGCCACCCTTCTGGCGAGGTCGGCGCCGAACGCGACGACCCTAGCCATGCCGGGGTAGTTGAGGCGGTCAGCGGTGTCGGATGGCTTGTGGTAGTCCTCGTGCGCGCCCGTAAAGAGGAACAGGACTGGGATGCCGGCGCCGTAGAACGATGAATGGTCGGAAGCCCCGAAGCCACCGTTGTTGGTGGCGAGTTTGAGATGGTGGCTCGAATTGAGCTTCTCGACGACGTCGGGCCACTCCTTGGCGGTCCCGTAGCCCCCGAGGGTGAGCGCGGGGCCGGGCTTCGGACGTCCGACCATGTCGAGGTTCACCATCGCAACGATGTGGTCTTTGGGGACCGGCAGGTGCTGAACCATGTGGCTCGAGCCGAGGAGGCCCTCCTCTTCCCCGGAGAACGCGGCGAACAGCACGGTCCGGGCCGGCGGCCTCGCAACCAGGCGTCGCGCGATCTCCATCATCCCGGCGGTACCGGACGCGTTGTCGTCCGCGCCGTAGTGGATAGCGTGGACCTCGGGCGTCAGCGAACCGCTCCCCTCGCCGCCGTAGCCCAGGTGGTCGACATGGGCGCCGACCACCACAACCTGCTCGCGCCGTGCCTCGTCGCTGCCGGGGAGGAGCGCGAGCACGTTGACCGCGTCCGCCCGCTTCTGAACCACGTCGGCGGTCAGCAAGGCTCGGACCCCGAGCGGCCTCGACGCCGGCTCTTTCCGTTCGTTCATGCGCTGCTGAAGCTCCGCCAGCGTGAACCCGTGGCCCGCGAAGAGCGCCTCGGCCAGTTGGGTCGAGATGCCGAGCACCGGCAGGCCGGAGTCCGCGAACGAAGCGTCGAACGAGATCTTGACCGGGGTGGTTTCCTTCGCACCCACCGGCCCGGTTGCGACCAGCATCGCCGTGGCGCCGAGGGCGCGGGCCTCCGACGCCTTGCGGCGCAACGCCATGTGCGGCTGGAAGCGCGATGCGGGGTCGTCTCCTTCCGGGGAGTACCGCAGAACGAGGACGATCTTTCCCTTGACGTCGAGTCCGGCGTAGTCGTCGTAGGCGAGATCCGGCGCGTGGATGCCGTAGCCTGCAAACACGATCTCGCCGGCGGCGCTGCCCGGCGCCGAGAACGAGAGGGGACGGAAGTCGTCCTCCAGCTTGGCGGTGCGCGAGCCCCCGGGAAGATCGATCGAAAGGGCGTTACGAGGGCCGGGTTCGACTCCCGAGATGAACGAGAAGTGCTGGAAGAAACTGCCGCTGTCTCCGGCAGGCGTCAGGCCCAGCGACCTGAACCTGTCGGCGACGAAATCGGCTGCGACCTTCGCGCCCTCGGAACCGGAAAATCGGCCCTCGAGGGCATCGGAGGCGAGGAAGTGCACGTCGTACGAAAGACGCGCACGGGCATCGTCCGGAGGAGCGGCAGAGACTCTCGGGAGCGGTGTGACCAGGATCGCGGCCAGGGCCAGCAGCGTGGACAACCTTCGTCGCATCAGTCCTCCAACCTTGCCGGTAAGAGCTGGACCGCGAGGGCCCCGGGGGAATCGACCGCCGTGACCGCCGATCCCGTCCGGGTCGCCTTCAGACGGTGCCCAGCGCAGCGGTCGTCACGTAACCCACTGCCGGCTCAACACCTCGGTGATGGTAGCACACGGAACTCCGGCTTCTTGCGTGTGCGAGGCAGGGGGCCTATTCTGAAAGGTGATGCGCCGAGCAGCATTCCTCCTCGTGGCGCTGGCCGCCACCGGGCTTGTACGTGCAGAGGAGTACTTCGTCCCGATGGTCGGTCAGAAGCAGGGCCAGGACGGGGCGTGGTGGAACACCGAGGTCTGGGTCAGCAACACCTCCACCATTACCGGAGGGTACGCCGCGGTGTTCCTCCCGGCCGGTCAGCCGAATCTGGACGGCCTGCGCGCCGAGCCCGTGCTCTCCGACATCGCGCCCGGTGAGACGATCTACCGGAACGACCTGGTTCCCGAGGGCGGCGTGGGTGTGCTGCGCTTCGTCACGACGCCGGGGATCGTGGTGTTCACGCGCGTGTTCAACGCCGCAGGTCGAGGGTCGTTCGGCCAGGGCATGCCTGCTCTCCTAAAGAGCGCCGCCACACACGCCGGGGATGTGGCGCAGCTCCTGGGGCTTCGACGGACGCCGCAGTTCAGAACCAACATCTCCCTCTTCAACCCCTCGACCGAGGGCGGGTTCGTGCATGTGCGCGTGTTCACCCAACGCGGGGACCTGGCGGGAGAAGAGTCGTACCACCTGGCACCCGGAGGCTACCTCCAACTTGACGACGCACTGCACTCGTTCGGTGTCTCCCGCGGCGAGCACCTGCGCGCCGAGGTGACCGGCACGGTCGCCTTTTTCGCTTTCGCCTCGGTGATCGATACGCGCTCGGGCGCGCCGACACTTGTTCCAGCGGTGCACTGAAGGTCCCTACCGGCCACCCTCAGAGGTTGCTCTGTACGAGGTGTACGTGCGCCGGGACGCGGAGATCGAACATACACTGAGACGCACTCTTGACGTACGTCGCGTGGCTGGCTAACGTAACCGTCGGATGAAGTCACGCGACGACACACGGACGGCCCGGCCTTCACAGCAGGACGGTCCCTCCCTGCGGCGTGCAGGCCATGACGTGCCTGTGCGCACGTGCCCGAACTGCGGCGCCCACCTGTCGCAGCGATCGTGCAAACTGGTTTGCCCGAACCGCGCGTGCGGGTACTACCTCTCCTGCTCCGACTACCTTTGAGACGGCGTTGCTCTTGTTGGAGAGGCCCGGATTGTCCTTGAGGTCGAGTGTCGAGAGGCTGTTCGGCACATCGGTGCGCCCGCCCATCACCGGTGTCCGCGCCGGCAGCGGGGCGGGTCAGTAACCTCCCGCGATCTCGATCGGTTGCGCCGGGGCGCAAACGGTCACGAGCGTAAGAGCCCCCTGAACACTCCGATCCTCCTGGGAATGTCCCCTCCCTCACACCCTTCGCCGCGCTCGCGCGGGCGGCCACCGCATATACTCAAACGATGGTGCAAACGAGCGCTCCGGGCAGCGTGGGGGGTCTCCGTCGCGCCGTGAGGCGCCAGGTGCGACGCCTGCGCTACGCGGTGCACCCTCCCACGGTGCGCTTCATCTATGACCCCGCCTACGAGCGCAACGTCACCGGCGTGCCCTCCGATCCGTTGCGCGCCGATCGGATCCTGGCGTTCCTGGCGAACGAGAGGCTGATCCGTCGCGAGGAAATGTCGGTGCCGCGGCCTGCGGCACTCAAGAACCTCCTCTTGGCGCACCAACTGGAGTATCTCGAAGTGCTCCAACGCCCCGACACGCTGACGAGGATCCTCGGCGTACCGGTCGGCGACGATGAGCTCGAGCGGGTGCTCGACCTTCAGCGCCTCATGGTCGGAGGCACCATCCAGGCGACGCGCTGGGCGCTCGCGACCCGGTGCGCGGCGGTCAACCTGGGCGGCGGGTTCCACCATGCGGGCCGGAAGAAGGGAATGGGGTTCTGTGTCTTCAACGACGTCGCGGTGGCGGTGGCGCGTCTGCGCCGGAATGGCTACGCCGCTCCCGTCCTCGTGGTGGACCTCGATCTCCACGACGGCAACGGCACCCGCGAGATCTTCGCGGACGATCCCACGGTGCACACGTTCTCGCTTCACAATGAGCACTGGGGGGACACGGAGGCTGTCGCCTCGACCAGCATCGCGCTCGGGGCCGGCGTGACTGACGAGGTCTATCTCTCCACCCTAGGCGAGGCGCTGCCTGCGGTCTTCGGAGTGTTCCGACCCGGTCTAGTCGTCTACGTCGCCGGCTGTGACGTCGCCGGCGACGATACCATCGGGAACTGGAAGCTGACCGGGGAGGGGATCCTCGCACGCGACCGGATGGTGGTCGAGCTAGTGCAGCAGCACGATGCTCGTCTTGTCGTGGTGCTCGCCGGCGGGTATGGCGACGCGGCCTGGCGCTACTCGGCTCGGTTCCTCGCGTGGCTGCTGTCGGGCACCGTCATCGAGCCACCCGACAACGAGGCGCTGACCCTGATGCGCTTCCGCCAGATCAAGGCCACCCTCGACCCGGTGAAGCTGACGTCGGTCAGCGGCCTCGGAGGGTGGGAGCTCACAGAGGACGACCTCGTCGGCATCCTTCCCGGGGTGCCCAGGCACACGCGTTTCCTGGAGTTCTTCTCGAAGGTCGGAATCGAGCTCCTCCTGGAACGCTTCGGCATCCTTCAGCAGCTTCGGGCGCGCGGATTCAAGACGCCGGTTTTGCACCTGGAGCTCGAGCACCCGCTCGGTCAGACCCTGAAGATCTTCGGCGATCCCGAGCGCCGCGAGCTGCTGGTGGAGCTGCGCGTCCACCGCAGCACGCGGGCGGTCCCGGGGTGTGAGGTCCTTGAGGTGGAGTGGCTCCTCCTCCAGAACCCCCGCGCCAGCTTCGCGGCGGGGAGGAGCGCGCTCCCCGGCCAGCAGCACCCCGGCCTCGGGATGCTGGGCGAGTTCTTTGGCTGGCTGGTGGTGGTGAGCGAAACGCTCGCGCTCGATGGGATGGTCTTCCGTCCAAGCCACTATCACCTCGCCGCCGTCTCCCGGCGTCACATGCGGTTCATCGATCCGAAGGCCGAAGCGTTCATGCGGGCACTCGAAACTGTACTGTCCGGAATGCCTCTCGATCAGGCTTCACGAGCCGTAGAAGAAGGGCTCGTACTCAGGACTGAGACCGGCGCGGCGGTGCGCTGGGAGGCGTGGCCAATGGTACTCCCGGCCACCGAGCGCCTGCGGGCGCTGACCGCGGGCCCAGCGTACGAGACGGCTGTTCGAGATGCTTCGCGAGGTCTCGACTTGTGTCTCGCGACAACCGCGACAGAGTCGACAGTTGACAGTTAACAGTTGACAGTCAGAAGCTCACTGCTCTTCTTCCCCAAGGTGTCTCTCTTCTGGGTGGGTGGGGGAGCTGTCAACTGTCAACTGGGTGGGTGGGTGGAGGCTGTCAACTGATGCTAGACCAGGGCTTCGGGCAGCACCCCGCCATGGTGGCGTTGCCCTCGACCCTTAGAGCGTCGCTTCTCGACGTACATGCGGTCGTCCGCCTCGCGGAGGGCGGCATCGGGTTCGCCATCGGGTGCCAGGTTCGCGATGCCGACCGACAGGTGGCAGGGAGGAGCATTGCCTTCTGCAGCGGAAAGCTCCGTGCGCAGGCGCTGGACCCGCTCGCGTGCAGCCTCGGCGTCGAGACCGGGTGCGACCACGAGGAACTCGTCGCCTCCGAGTCGGAAGAGGGAGTCGTCGCTTCGGAACGTCTGCGTGAGGGATGCGGCGATCCGCAGCAGGCAGGCGTCGCCCGCAATGTGCCCGTGCCGGTCGTTGATCTCCTTGAAGTTGTCCACGTCGAGGAAGACCACCGCGGCGCCGGAGGCGCGCACGCGCTCCATCTCACCACGCAGGCGGCGGCGGTTGGACAGCGACGTCAGGGGGTCGAGATCCACGAGCTGACGCAGACGATCCTGAGATGCGAGGAGCTCCCGGTTGAGGTGTTCCAGGTATTGCGACGACGACCCTTCGATTGCAACGAGGATCGCCAGCGCCAGGAAGAGCTCGGCACCGGCGTCGAAGAACGAGGAGTAGCGGGTGTACCCCGCCAGAGAGTGGCCTCCCCAAAGGGACGGCAGCGCGAGCGGAACATAGTGGAGGAACAGGAAGCCCTCCAGGAGCATGGCGAAGCCGAACCAGTGCGAGCGCGGGAGGCGCGGACGAGTCAGCACCCATGCAGCACCGGTGGTGAGGAGGACCCCAACCATCAGAGAGACCGCCACGCGGACGAACGCCCCTCCGGGGGAAAAGAAGCCGAGGATCAGGCTCCACGCCGCCACAATCGCCGCCAGAGTCCATGGTCGCAACGACTCGTCGGCTCCCGGCCGCAGGTGGCTGCGCGCCCCGGCCACGAGCAGCAGGGCGTAGGCAGTCTTGCCGGCGACGTGTGCCGTCACGAGGAGGTGGAGGAGCAGCGGCGGGAGGGCAAGGAACATGCCCAGGAACAACGATGCGAGTGAGACCGCATCCGCGACCCACGCAAACGCCCAGAGGCGGACCTCCTGCAGGCGGACCGTGCGGGCGAGCGCAACGAAGAACACCGCCAGCAACGTCACCGTCGCCAACTGCACGCCGACCGACCACTGCCCCAGAAGCTCGACCTCAGGATTCACTGCACCCCCCGCGGACATCTTAGGACAACTCCGTGCCCTTCCAGTTGATTTCTCGTACCCGGAGCGCCAGGCGCCCACGGTGGGGGCTCGGGACGACGCCGCCGTCAAACGGTGATATTGGGGCGCTCCCTGAGCTGCTCCAGCGTCATGATCGCGTGACGAACGTGCGGGATCACGATGGAGCCGCCGACCACCAGGCCGACGTTGAGCGCGTCCACGATCTCGGCGGTGCTCCAGCCGGCCCTTACGCACTGGATGAGGTGGTAGTCCACGCAGTCGTTGCAGCGCAGCACCAGCGAGGATGCGAGGCCCAGAAGCTCCTTGACCTTTCCGGGCAGCGCGCCGTCCCGGTAGGCGGCATCGTCGACGGCTAAGAAGCGCTTGATCCCGAGGTGGTCTTGCGCAAGGACCGCCGCGTTGGCTTCTTTCCGGGCTGCGATGAACTCGTCGATGTCGCTCATGGTGCCTCCGACCCGCGGACAACGCTAGCTCAGCTTGCATCCCGATGCCAAGCACAAGGCGCTGGAATGCCGCTGTGACCGGGGCAACTCCGCAGCGACCTCCGATCGGGTACAATGCACAGCTGTGAAGCGGGTTATTGTGATCCTCGTCGGTTGCATGCTGCTTGCCTCTGCGCTCTCGGAAGGCGCGCAAACGGCGTCACGCCCGCGGCGTGTGAGCAGGTCCCTCCCCCTCGTCTGGCACGTCGAGACGCTCGGCGGCCAGCTAATGGAGTCGAACCAACCGGACGAGGCGATCAACCCGGCGTCGGTGGTCAAGGTGGCCACCTCGCTTTGGGCGCTCGAGCGGCTGGGTGCGGATTTTCGTTTCGAGACACGCTTCTTCGCCCGCGGGACCGTGGACGAAGCGAGACGCGTTCTTCAGGGCGATCTCGTGGTGCAGGGTTCGGGAGATCCCGACTTCCACGCCGAGAACGCCTTCCTTGTCGCTCGGGCGCTCAACGACCTCCACGTCGAGCGAGTGACGGGCGCGGTGATCGTGAACCAGCGCTTCTGGATGGGGTGGGAGAACGGCTCATCCGGACGCGAGCCGGATCCTATCAAGCGCAGCGTCCTGATGGCGACCCGCCTGCGCCAGGCCCTCAACCCGAAGCGCTGGGACGGTTCGACCCGCATGGCCTGGCGGGAGTTTGCGCTCCGGCGGGGTCTCGATCCGAAACGGCCGCCCCAGGTGGTCGTGTCGGGCGGCATCGGGGCGGACGGCGAAGCAAACCCGGGTCAGATGTTGGTCGTACACCGCTCGCAGTTTCTGGTCGAGATCCTGCGGCGTTTCAACTGTTACTCAAACAACGACATCGAGCGCGTGGCGGCGGGCCTGGGCCCGGTCGATGAGCTGGCCACATTTGTTGCTTCCCGCTGCGAGGTACCGCGCGAGGCCGTGCAGTTGGAGACCGCCTCCGGCCTGGGCAGCAACCGCCTGACGGCCCGCGTCATCGTGCGCCTCCTCCGAGAGCTGAGGAGTACCTGCGAGCGTCTGACGGTTCCGGTCGAATCCCTGCTGCCCGTGGCGGGGTGCGACCCCGGAACGGTGACGCACCAGTTCCCGCTGCTAGCCGACGGCCCGAGCACCACCTCGGTGGTGGGCAAGACGGGGACGCTCACGAACACCGACGGCGGCATTGCCGTGCTCGCGGGGTTCGCCCGGACGGGCCAGGGGGAGCTCCTCTTCTGCGTCGCAGTGCCGCACGCCGCCGGGAAGCTCAAAGGCGCGCGACACGCCGAGGAGAAGTGGGTGCTCGACCTGCTCGGGGCCCACGGCGGCGGCCAGCCCCGTCAGTGCGCTCCCGAGCTGCCGACTCCGGACGCCGGGGCCAGCATCATCCTGCTCGGCAACCGCGTGATCCCACCGCCCGACGGGCCGGCTTCTGGCGCTACGCTCCCTTCGGTGGCCGCCCCCGCGACCCGCTGACGCAAGCACAAGTGAAGAGTTAAGAGTGAAGAGTGAAGAGTTGAAAGACGGAAGACCGGCGCGGAGCTGGCCATCCCCGTCTCTGAACTCTTAACTCTTCACTCTCAACTCTTAACTCGCTTCGGGACCTTCGGGCGTGAAAGCCTGTGAGCCGTCACATCTCCGGCCTGCCGGGGGTTGTGGCCGGGAGCGCGCGCGTGCGCGCCCATGAGCGGATCGCCTTGATCTGCTCGGACATCGTCGTCGAGAGCGGCACGATCTGGCCCATCGAGGTGAGCAGGTCGCGCTCCTCGACCGGGCGCCTGTCGGCGTTGCAGGCGATCCGGGCTGAGACCACGGCCTGCTCGATCTCCGCCCCGTTCCACCCACGCGTCGCGGAGGCGAGCAGCACGAGGTCGTACTTGCCCGGATCGAGCGTCTGGGTGCGCAGGTGGATGTCGAGGATCTCCTTGCGCTCCTCCTCGTTGGGCAGCTCCACGAAGAACACCTGATCGAACCGCCCCTTGCGGATGATCTCCGCCGGGAGCAGCGCGATACGATTGGCGGTTGCCGCGACGAAGACGTCGGCGCGGTGTTCCTGCATCCAGGTCAGGAACGTCGAGAAGATTCGGGTCATCGAGCCGGTTTGGCCTTCCGAGTAGCCGGCGACACCCATCTCGATCTCGTCGATCCAGAGCACCGCGGGCGCCACCGCCTCGACCGCCTCGAGGGCGCGGTGAAACACCCACTCCGGCGAGCCTTGCACCCCGGCGAACACGAGGTTCATGTCGAGCCGGAAGAGGGGGAGCTTCCACTCGGTCGCGATGACCTTCACCGCGAGCGACTTCCCGCATCCGGACATCCCCATTAGCAGCACGCCCTTGGGCCGCGGCAGCCGCTGGGCGAGCGCCTGGGGCGTGAACAGGGCGGCCCGTTGGCGCACCCATGTCTTGAGCTGATCCAGGCCGCCCAGGTCGCCGATCGCGCGGACAGGGGGGACGAACTCCAGGATCCCCTCCTTGCGCATGATCTGCTCCTTCTCGGCGAGCACCTCGGCCATGAACTCGTCGTCCATCGCCTGGTGGCGGGTGAGCAGGCGGCGGAGGAGGCTTTCCACCTCCAGCAGCGACATCCCGCGCAGCGACCCGACCAGGAGCTGTTGTCGTTCGGGATCGGCGGTCAGACCGGTCTGCTGAAGCACGGCGGTGACGGCCGCGGCGACCTCGTTCTCGTCGGGAAACAGCGACGTCACGACGTAGGTGAACGGCTTCAGCTCGTACGGCACCTCGCCCTCGGGCGCCAGCGTGAACAGATAACGGCCGGTGTTGCGGATCGCGGCGGCCGTATCGCGCAGGCGGCGCAGGAGCTGGCGGTTGCCGGGGAGGAGCGCGTGCAGGTCCTTGAACACGTAGAACCCGCGCGGCGCCTGCGTCTCCAGCCAGCGCAGCGCGACGATCGGATCGCCGGTGCCCTCTTGCCCCGACAGCCCGTCGAGGCAATTCCACGTGGCGACCGGCAACGGCTGCGGCTTCGCCGACGCGGCGAAGCGCTGGATCAGCCGCTCGATGCGGTCCTCTTCGTTGGAAAGGACCATGATGATGGGGTAGGCACTGGCAAGCGCCGTGTGGATCTGCTCAACGGTCGTGGCCATGCCCGCATTGTAGAGGAAGACGCCCCAGCTGGCGTCGCCGGCGTCGGACCAAGAGAGGCGGTTAAGGGGAGACGGAAGAGGGAAAAGGGAAGACAACCGCGCGAGACGAGCCTTGTCTATCCTCTACCGTCTACCTTCTACCCTCTTCCCATTGTCAGTGGCGGCACGCTCCACGCGAATTGCCATTGCCCTGCGTCTCTTGGCTCCCCGGACCACGGGTCACGGACCACGCCTCTTCCTTTTGCTACACTCCCGGCGCGCCGCTCGTGAGATGCGCGAGTGCCGGAGTGGCGGAATGGCAGACGCGCGGGACTCAAAATCCCGTGTCCGCAAGGGCGTGAGGGTTCGACTCCCTCCTCCGGCACCACGACTTACGAGCCACGCAGGACTTCTCGAGAAGCTTCGGGGTTACACGGGGGTTACACGCCGAACAGGTTTGGACCCGGCGAAGCTCATTGGCTCCCTCGCCGCGAGCGCCACCGCCGCTTCGACTGTGCCAACGCGCAGGAGGTGGTGATCGATGCCTCCCTGGCCGAGATCGCGGCTCCTGGGGCCTCGTAGCCAGGGGTCACACAGATTGGTCGAGTCCAAGACAGCGCGACTGGTCTCCATACCGATGGGAGCGACTAAGACGCTATTCCTTCCGAGGCAGTGCAATCGGCTCAGGGGCGGGCCGCCCGTGTCCGATCAGAATGCCGCCAAGCCGGAAGAGTACAGGCACCATCTCTGGCGAGACGAAAACCGTAGAGGCCCGCCCCCAATG
>Ga0182019_10000046_pt1 | contig 60351 bp, 59 predicted proteins | sample 812E2MmetaG_FD_120483 | JGI IMG/M metagenome (GOLD analysis project Ga0182019, IMG submission 120483) | Permafrost microbial communities from Stordalen Mire, Sweden - 812E2M metaG | ecosystem: Environmental > Terrestrial > Soil > Wetlands > Permafrost | place: Sweden: Stordalen | collected...
GCAGCCCCTGCTGTCCGCCCAGGAGGTCACCGAGCCACAGGAGAAGGCCGGTGAGAAGGGCCAGGAGGACCGTCGTCTTGAGCCAGTTCGGCATTCTCGACCTCCAAACTAAAGGCTGCGCCTTGCCGGCGCCGGCCGAGCCGTGCTACCGGGGCCGGAGCAGCGTGCTGCGACCTCGCTTTGTTACGCAACTTGCGTGCCAAGCAGCTCCCGCGGAGAACACTGCCAACCGGCTCACGGCGCCGCGGTCGGTCTTGCCGGAGGGTTGGCCGGCTCGATGCCAAGTTCCGGAGAAACCCTCACCTTGCAGGATCCCGATGTCGCGATGAGGACCGCGACGAAAGCGATGATGGCGAGGCCCAGGATTGCCACGAAGTACTCGGAGGCCGAGCGGCCGCGCCGTCGTCGTCCCATGGCGAGGATGGTACATCAGATCCTGCGGGCGCCGCCGGCGTCGGGAGCAGGGGAGCGGAGGAGCAGAGGCGCAGGGGAGCGTCCGCGGGTTCACACGTTCGAACGTTCGAAAGTTCAGAGATAGCAACCAAGAAGACCATAGATGGGACAGAGAGGAAGAGCCTGCTTCATCTCAGGTGAACCTTCGAACCTCCGAAAGGTCTTTGCTCCTCCGCTCCTCTGCCCCTCCGCTCCTCTGCTGGTTTCCTCGGGTCAGGTCTCGTTGCGAGCCAGTTCCTGCAGCCCATCAGCGGCCAGCGCCGCAGAGATCACTGTGGCCGCCACAAGCGCCGTTGGCAGCAACGTCAGCCACCACGCGTTGGCGAGCACCTCCTGCCCCTCGGCGACCATCGTGCCCCACGAGGCCGCCGGCGGCTGGACGCCGAGGCCGAGGAACGACAGCGACGCCTCGACGAGGATGAGATCTCCGAGGCGGAGCGCCGCGTCCTGGGCGAGCGGCGTAAGTGCGTTCGGGAGCAGATGCCTGAACGCGATGCGCCACGGGCTCGCCCCGAGAGCCCTCGCGGCCAGCACGAAATCGCGCTCCTTGAGGGAAAGCACCTGGCCACGGACGAGGCGGGCCACGCCCATCCAGGACGAGAAGCCGAGGAACAAGACCAGGACGGCAAGCGACGGACGGAAAAGGGCGGCCAGAAAGAGCAGGAGGAACAGCATCGGAACGGCGAGCAGAGCATCGACGAGCCTCATCAGGAAGGCGTCCACCAGCCCGCCCGCCCAGCCCGCAAGCAGCCCGGCTCCCACACCCAACACGAGTGCCACCGCCAGGGCGAGCGCCCCGACTCCGAGCGAGACCCGCGCTCCGCTGACGAGGCGGGCCAGGACGTCCCGCCCGACCGTGTCGGTTCCGAGCCAGAACCGGCGCACGCCGGCCGTCGCAGCGTCGGTGCCGGGGACCGTCACGTCCGCGCCAGCACGGGTGATGACCCAGTCCGGCCCCGACCGGCGAAGCGATTCCCCTGCCAGTGTCGTGCCATCGCGGCGTATCACCACTGCCTTCTCGGAACCCGGGGGGAGAAGCCCGGCAACCCCGGGGTCGAGGATCGCAGTCGGGCTTCCCGCGAACCATGGTCCGGCGAGGGCCCCCGTGGCCAGGGTCGCGAGGAGGGCGACCCCCGCGCGCAGGCGTCGTGGCGACCGTGGCAGGGATGTCATGAAGCTCACACACGCACCCGTGGGTCGGCCACAGCGTACGCGACATCGGCGAGGAGGTTGCCGACCACGACCGCGACCGTCGCGACGATCGTTCCGCCGAGGACGAGCGGGAGGTCGCGGCCGAGGGCCGCGTTGTACATCACCTGGCCCATCCCGGGCCACGAAAACACGACCTCGATCACGAGCGACCCGGACACCAGGAACGGCAGCGACATCCCCATCATGGTGATGAGCGGGAGGACAGCGTTCGGAAGGGCGTGGCGCACGAGAGCCTGGCGCTGCGAGCAGCCGCGCGCGCGGGCCGCCAACACGTACTGCTCGGTACGCTCGTCGAGAAGGGAACCGCGAAGGTAACGGGCAACTGCGCCGACGCCTGTGACGCCAATAGCCGCGACCGGGAGCACCAGGTGCCTGGCAGTGTCGACCAGGCGCGGCCAGCCGTGGGCCATCTCGCCCTCGAGAGAGAGCATGTGTGACGGCGGGAACAGGTGCAGGCGGTACGAGAGGAGTGCGATCAGACCCAGCGCGACGCCGAAAGCCGGGAGCGCATACGCAGCGAGGGTCGCAAGCGTGATGATCCGGTCCCCGGTCCCGTGCGGTTTTCTGAGTTGGACGATCGCGAGAGCCACGCCCCCGCCGAGCTCGAGCGCCAGGCCGAGGGACGTGAGCAGCAAGGTGTTGGGCAGAACGGAGGCGAGCATCGCCACCACCTTCTGCTTGTAGATCCACGAGCTTCCGAGGTCGCCCGTTACGGCCGCGCCCAGCCAGCTGGCGTATCGCAGAGGCAGTGGTCGGTCCAAACCGAAGTCGCGACGCCAGCGTGCACGCGCGGCGGGCGGGATTCGCGGATCGGTCAGCCGGGTCGCGAAGTCTCCGGGCGCCAGGCTGACGAGGAGGAATGTGAACGTGGCGACGAGCCAGACCAGCGCCACACCGGCGGCGATGCGGTGGAGCGACCAGCGCAGCATCACGTGCCCCAGTACCACTCGTCCACGTTGAAGAAGAGTCCGGCGGCGTTGAAGTCGGCGCCGCGCAGCTTGCGGCTGGTGGCGACCAGCAGCTTCGACTCGTAGAGGAATGTCGCAGGCTGGTCCGCCACGATCAGCTCCTGGATGCGGTCGAGGAGCACCTTCGCTCGGGTGTAGTCGGGCTCTTCGCGCGCGGCAGCGATCAGACGGTCGACATCGGGGTTCGAGTAGCCGATGAAGTTGTTGGTGCCCTGGGAAGGGCTCGGGGTGCTCCATGTGCTCGTCAGATCGACCTTGGTTGCGTCGACCCAGACCCAGATCGTCGCGTCGAAGTCACCGGCTTCGGTTCGTGCGATCAACGACGTGAACTCCATCTGAATTGGCCGCACCTTGATGCCCAGGCGGGCCAGGTCCGCCTGGATCAGGAGCGCCATCTGGCGCCGCAGCGTGTTGCTGGCCGGGTACAGAAGGTCGAAGGCGAAAGGCTTGCCGTCGCGATCAAGGATACCGTCGCCGTTGCTGTCTCTCCAGCCCGCCTGCGCGAGGAGCTGCGCGGCCTGAACGGGGTCATAAGAAAGCTGGGGGAGGGTTCGGTTGTACGCCCACGTCGACGAGAGGACCGGGCCCGCCGAGAGGGTCGCGTGACCTCGGAATACCGTGTCCACGAGCGATTTGCGGTTGATGCCGAGGCTGAGCGCCTTCCGCACCCTGCGGTCCGCGAACATCGGCAGGCGGTTGTTCCAGCCCACCATGCCCCACATCCTCGACGGGAACTCGACCAGATTGAGGTCGCGGTTGGCCTGGACGCGGTCGGCCTCCTGAGGTGACACCGCCTGAACCACGTTGAGTTGGCCAGCAAACAGCTGCTCCAGTTGGCTCGCCATGTCCGGCACCACGCGCAGGACGAGACGGTCGAGGTTGGGGCGCGGCGAGCCCCAGTACCCCGGATCGCGCTCGAGGATGATCGTCTGCTGCGGTGTGTGGGCGGCGAGCCTGAACGGGCCTCCGGTTACGAGGATCTTCTCGAAGTCCGTGGTATGCCATTTCTCGAACGGCACTTTCCCCCATGCGTGCGCGGGAACGATGTGGCCATCGTTGGCGTCCATGAGCTGGTAGGGATAGACACGGGTGAAGTTGAACCGCACCGTGTGCGGGTCCACCACCTCGACATCCCTGATGAAGTCCTTCATCTCCATACCCAGTGAGCCGACCCTTGCGTCCTTCTGAGCCTGGAAGGTGAATCGGACATCGTCGGCCGTCACCGGCACCCCGTCGGACCAGCGCGCATCCGGCCGGAGGTGAAACGTCAGTGTGCGGTTGTTGGAGGAGAACTCCCACGAGGTGGCGAGCCGCGGGGCAAACGACGGCGGGTGAAGCTGGTAGTCGGGCTGCTCAGTCATGAGCGCGGGGAAGAGGAGGTCGATGGTGTCGAGTTCACCTGTCTCTTGGGTCGACTGGTACTCGTTGAACGTCGTGACGTCCGCCGTTGTCGCCACGATCACCTGTCCACCTCGCTGCGAGCCACCGCCTGGTGCCGCCGGGAGATCGGGAGCAGCCGGCCGGCGGCACGCAAGAGCCCCCTGAAGGAACATCAGCAACGATAACGCCACAAGTGTTCTGGTGTCAGACTTCATCTCAACCCCCGTTCATTATCGCCCCTCACACGGCTTCAGGTTACCAGGGCGGGCGAAACACTGCGTTTCGAAGCATTACAATGGCGCGCGTGCGTTGGGGTGGACACGAACTCGGGCGGCAGTACCTCGCGGCAGCGGCCGTCTTCGCCGCTTTGCTGGTGGCCAGCTTCGCCTCGTTTGCGTACCTGGTGGTCGGGGAGCTGTCACGCTCGTACCTCGAGGACGTGCTGCTCTCCGGAAAGGAGCGGGCCGAGGATCTGGCCCGACAGCTCAGGGGGCAGGGCAACCTCTACAAGGTCATCGAGACGAAGCGGACAGCGCTCGCGCAGATTTCCGCCGCGCTGTCGCGCCAACAGGTCATCGACAAGGTGCAGGTCTTCGACGACCAGGGCAAGCTGGTCTACTCGTCGGAGTTCCGCACCGAAGGGCTCAAGGGAGGCTTCCCGGAAGGCACGGGCGAGTTGTTGGTGCCGAGCTCGCCGGAGAAGGTCGTCGAAAGCTCAACGAGCTACCAGATCCGCGCGCCGCTCGAGGACCTCGGCACAGTGGTCGTCAGCGTCTCGAAGCCGGCCATGGCCGCCAGAATTGCGATCCTCCGGCGGAACCTCCTGCTCCAGACCGCCGTGGCGGGAGGGACGTCGCTCGCGCTGCTCCTGGGCGCCGTGGCGTTCATCTGGCACCTCGTCCAGCGCAACGCTCACCTCGATGCGAAGCGCCGCCTGAACGAGGATCTCGCCGCGCTGGGCAGCCTGGCAGCCAACCTCGCGCACGAGATCAGGAACCCTCTGAACGCGCTCTCGATCAACCTGGAACTGCTCGAGGAGGATCTCGAGAACCGGCAGACGCCGGCGGACACGGTCGGATTGGCGCGCCGCGAGGTCGCGCGCCTGTCCCGGCTCGTGAACGACTTCCTGGTGTACGCGCGCCCGGCGAGGCCGCAGATCGAGGAGTTCGACTCCGAGAGCCTGCTCCGCGATGTTGCGGCTCTCCTCACCCCGGCCTGCGAGCGGTCCGGCGTGGAGCTAATTGTCGGCGACGGCAGGGCGCGGGTACGCGGTGACCGAGGGCAGCTGAGCCAGGTCCTCGTCAACCTCGCGCTTAACTCGGTCCAGGCGATGGAAGCTCGCGCCACGAGGCGGGTCGAGCTGAGGGCGATGCGGGCGGGCGACAATGTCGTGCTGGAGGTGAGTGACACCGGCCCCGGGATCCCGAAGCACGAGCTGGCGCGCGTGCGGGAGGCTTTCTTCACACGCCGCAAGGGCGGCACCGGCCTGGGCCTTGCCATCGCCGACCGAATCGTGGGCGCTCATGGTGGCAGGCTCGAGCTCTCGAACCGGAAGAACGGGGGCCTCACGGCGAAGGTGGTCCTTCCGGCCACCAGAGGGAAGTTGAGGTAAACTCCGCGCGGAGGTGTTCATGAGGTGGACCCGAACGTTGCCGATGGTGCTGCTTGGTCTACTCGCGTCCTCCGGGGCGTTCGCCATGTTCAGGGCGGCCGACCTGGTGATCGTCCCGGTGGCGGCGTCCATAGCAGGCCTGAACGGCTCCAACTGGACCTCGGACATCGAGATCATGAACGTGGACTCCGTGACCATCGACGTCGAGATAGTCTTCCTGGAGTGCTGTGGAAACGACAACTCGGCGTGGTTCGGGAACATCGGGAACCACCTCGGCGGGCGCACTACGGTTGGGTTCGGCCATGTCGACGCAAACCTCAAGGACATCCCGCCGGGTCGAACCGTCTACATCAAGGACATCATCGGCACGGACTTCGCACTCCCGGGCACAAAGGGCGCGCTCATGATCTTCGGGTACCAAGCCAATACCCTGACCAATAATTCCCCAGGCGTCCCCAGCAACATCGTGGTTACCTCCCGGAACTACACCTCGGGCACGGCTTTGAGCGGCGCCAGCTACACCTATGGCCAGGTCATCCCGGGGCTCCCGTGGTACGACTATCTCGACCCGGGTAAGAAGAGCCTGGGGCTCGACCACTTGGTGTTCCACGGCCTGCGGGAGGATGCGTCGTATCGAACGGCGATCGGCCTCGTGAACATCTCGGACCGAACGACCACTCTTGACGTCCAGCTGACGCTGACCGGCCAGGACGGCACTCAGATCGGCCAGGAGACGCTCACGATGGCGCCGTTGTCTCACGATCAAGAGGATCAGGCGATCATCAACCTCTTTGGGAAGACGCTCGCCGACGGCATTCAGGGAGCGACCCTCGACGTGACCGTGCCGGTGTGGATCTCGGGAGCCCAGTCCCCGGCGCCGGCACTTATCGCCTATGTCTCGAAGACCGACAACGTCTCCAACGACTCGGACTACATCGAGCAGGCCTTCACCAAGCCGCTGCCGTGGGATTGCGTCTTCAACGGCAACTGTAACGCGACGGCCACAGGGCTGAGCATGGCGCTCTCGTGGCCCCCGGCGCTTGGCGGGACGCAAGCGCCGAGCGTGCCTAACCCGTCGCATCTTCGGCCCCCGGCGCCGCGGGCACGGTGAGGCCGGCGGACTTGTGCTAACATTCACGCCCGACCTGGCGTCGGACGACGTCACGGCGAGAAGGGGGTTTCGGAATGGCCAACAAGGACGATCGGCTTCCTGACAACGCACCTGGCAAGTGGTACGTGGATTCCAGTTGCATCGACTGCGATGTCTGCCGCACGACCGCTCCGAACAACTTCAAGGCCAACGAGGACGAGGGCCACTCGTTCGTGTTCAAGCAGGCTGAGAACGGCGACGAAGAGGCCCAGTGCGAGGAAGCCAAGGCTTCCTGCCCGGTGGAGGCGATCGGTAACGACGGCGAGTGATTCGTTGACATCGATCACGACGGGGCCGGCCTCAAGCCGGCCCTTTCTCTTCGGGCTCGATGCCCGAAGCGGTGCGCGCACCGGTCGGTTGAAAGTCGAAAGCTGGAGGTCGAAAGTCGAGTTGCCATACGGCGCTGCCCCACGTCCCGTCCCTGCTTTGAACTTCCAACTTCCGACTTTCGACTGTAAGCTTGCCGAACACGCTCCGTGCCTGCGGGCGGGGGGGAAGGCGATGGATATCAAGCAGATCGGTGTCGTTGGGGTCGGACAGATGGGCGGCGGGATTGCGCACGTGAACGCCCTGGCGGGCCTCAGCGTAGTCATCGCCGACGTGTCGAGCCAGATCGTCGAGAAGGGCATGGCGGCGATCGCCCGCAACCTGGACCGCCAGGTCGCCAAGGGGACAGTGACCGCGGCAGCGAGGGACGCGGCGCTAGCGCGGATCACGCCGGCCGTCGGCCTCGATCAGCTCGTTGCGTGCGACCTGGCCATCGAGGCGGTCGTCGAGAACGTGGAGGTCAAGATCGGCGTGTTCAGGGAGCTGGACCGGCTCCTCGCGCCCGAGGCGATCCTCGCCTCCAACACCTCCGCGATCTCGATCACCAAGCTGGCGGGCGCGACGTCGAGGCCGGACCGTTTCATCGGCATGCACTTCATGAACCCGGTGCCGGTGATGCAGCTCGTGGAGGTCGTCCGTGGGCTCGCCACGAGCGACGAGACATTCCGCTCCGTAGAGCAGCTCGCCAAGAGCCTCGGCAAAGTCCCCGTAGAGGTCAACGACTCTCCTGGCTTCGTCTCGAATCGGGTCCTGATGCCGATGATCAACGAGGCGATCTGCGCGGTCCACGAAGGGGTCGGCAGCGCGGAAGCGGTGGACACGGTGATGAAGCTCGGCATGAACCACCCCATGGGCCCCCTAGCTCTTGCGGACCTCATCGGGCTCGACACATGCCTCGCGATCCTACGGGTCCTGCACGAAGGGATCGGCGACCCGAGGTACCGGCCGTGTCCGCTGCTCGTGAAGATGGTCGATGCCGGATGGCTTGGCCGAAAGTCCGGCCGTGGCTTCTTCGAGTACAAATGAGGCGAACGGTCTCGGCCGCCCATGGCACGCCCGGCCTGTGCTTCTTCGGTCAAGTTGACAGTCGAAAGTTAACAGTCGACAGTCAAGAACCTGCCTGGGTCCTCTGCGGTCGTCGTCTTGCTGTGAACTGTCGACTGTCAACTGTCAACTGGGTGGGGGGTTGGGAGTGACCGTTCTGTGCCAGTGGTGTGGGGCTGCTAACCCTGACGGGCGCGAGCTCTGCCACAAGTGCAACTCGCGTCTCCTGGTCGTGTCGGGGACCAACGGCGATTTCTCGGAGGAAACGCTCGAGGAGGAGGAGGCCAGCCTCGAGAGCGAGAAGCTCGCCTTCGACGAGCACCTGCTCGAGCGCCTCTCAGGCGGCGAGGATGCGGCCAAGAGGCTTCACAGCGCGGTCGCGCGGCTCGAAGAGCGGGTGACCGACCTCGAGCGCGGGATCGCGCTCCTGGACTCCGGCCTCCAGGCGCTGGTGGAGCTGCTGAATCGGCGCAAGGTCATACGCGAGACCGAGGTGATGGCCGCCTGGGAACGCGCCGCCACGACCGAGATGGCCCGGGAGGAGATCCTCGACCGGTTGAGGCAGAAGCGTGAAGCGATCGTCTCCCGCGCCCGCGCCACGGGGCGGGGCGCCGCCGCAGCCTGCGCGCGGGCGCTACAGTCCGCCGAGCTGGCGCTGCTCGCCGGTCAGCCGCTGAGGGCAGCGGAGCTGCTGAGCGAGACGCTGCGCCGCTTCCCGCGCAATCCGGAGCTTGCGGAGCTGCTCGGCGAGATGGCCTTCGAGCGGGGCGATCTCGGCGCGGCGGAGAACTCCTTCAGGCAGGTGCTGCGATGGAACCCCGACGACGTCGAGGCGCGCATCTACCTCGGCACCATCCTGGCCGACACCCGGCGCGAGGGGGAGGCGATCGAGAACCTGGAGCGCGCGGTGGCGCTGGCGCCGGAGAACTTCCTGCCGCACTTCTCGCTTGGCGCGCTGCACGCGGCGGCCGGCCGGGGCGAGCCCGCGCGGCGGTTCCTGCAGGCGGCGCTCGAGAGGGAGGAGTTTCCGCAGGCGTTCTTCCTGCTGGGGATGGTCGAGCTGGACGCGGGGCGGCCGGGCGCCGCCGCCACGGCTCTCGAGCGCGCGGTGGCGCTCGACGGCGAGTTTGAGGACGCGATCTACTACCTCGGCCTCGCATATCTGGAGCGCCACTGGCACAAGAAGGCGCTGGAGTGCTTCCGGCGAGTGCAGGAGATGGACCCGCAGCGGCTGCAGTACCAGGAGGCGGTCCGCCTCGTCGAGGGGGGCAGCGAAGGGTCGGCGCCGCTATCGCCGGAAGCCGAGGCGCTGGTACGCGAGGCCTCCCAGGCGTCGGAGGCGGGCGAGATCGAGCGGGCCCTCAGCCAGCTCCAGAGGGCCTCGCGCCTGGCAGACCACCCGACGATCCTGGCCTCGCTCGCGTTGCTGGCGGCCGCGGCGGGCCGGCCCCGCCAGGCGCTCGCCGCCGCCCATCGGCTCCTGCGCCTGGGTGGACGGGGGACACCTGTCCTGGCGGCCTGGACCGCGGTGCTGGAGACGATGCGCGCGGCGAAGCGGTTCCGCGTCGTCGAACGGTGGGGTGGGCGGCTTTTCTCCGAGGGTCCGGGGCCTATCGAACGAGGGCTTGCGGCGTACGAGCTGGCGCTCGCGGAGCTGGAGCGCGGCGGCAACACGGAGCGCGCGCTCGAGTTCGCCCACGCCTCGCTGGAGCTCATCCCGCGGGAGCTTCGGGCTTACCCGCTCGCGGCGCTGGGCCGGATCCACATGGCGCGCGAGGAATACTCCGACGCGGTCGAGTACCTTGAGCAGGCGGTTGCGATTTCCTCGTCGCCGGCTATCCTGACGCAGCTTGGCCTCGCGCTGCTCGAGATGGGCGAGGGCGAGCGCGCGCGGGAGATCCTGCAGAAGGCGCGCCACGGCGCGGCCCGCGACTTGAAGACCGACGTTCTGACCCACCTCGCACGCGTGGGTTGGTTTGCCCCGCGGGGCAAGCGGAAGGGCTGATCATGCGTTGGAGTCGTTACTTCCTTTACACGCTGCGGGACAACCCCTCGGACGCCGAGGTCATCTCCCACCAGCTCCTGGCGCGCGCCGGGATGATCGACAAGGTCGCGGCCGGGATCTACACCTACCTGCCGCTCGGGTGGCGCTCGATGGACAAGCTCTCGCACATCATCCGCGAAGAGATGAACGCTGCCGGATCGGTCGAGGTGGTGATGCCGTGCATCCAGCCCGCGGAGCTGTGGCAGGAGTCCGGGCGGTTCCAGAAGTATGGCAAGGAGCTGCTGCGGATCAAGGACCGCCACGACCGCGACTTCTGCTTTGGCCCGACGCATGAGGAGGTCATCACCGACTTCGTCCGGCGTCGAGTCACCTCGTACCGCCAGCTGCCGGCGAACCTCTACCAGATCCAGACCAAGTTCCGCGACGAGATCCGTCCCCGGTTCGGTCTCATGCGGGGCCGCGAGTTCCTGATGAAGGACGCCTACTCGTTCCATACCTCGCCCGACAGCCTCGACGAGGCCTACCGCGAGATGGAGAAGGCGTACCGACGGATCTTCGACCGCTGCAAGCTCTCGTACACGGCGGTGGAGGCCGACACCGGCAACATCGGGGGGAGCGAGTCGCACGAGTTCATGGTGCTGGCCGACACCGGCGAGGACGCGGTCGTCGCATGCCGGTGCGGCTACGGCGCCAACGTCGAGAAGGCCGCCACTCGGCCGATTGCCCCCCCGCCCGCGTGGCCCGGCAAGGTGCCCACGAAGTCCGAGGCGGTGCACACGCCGGGGGCCAGCTCGGTGCCGGACGTCGCGGCGTTCCTCCACCTCGAGGCGCCGCACTTCATCAAAACGATGATCGTGGAGACCGACCGCGAGTTCGCCGTCGCGCTGGTACGCGGCGATGACGAGATCAACGAGGTCAAGCTCAAGAACGTGCTCGATGCGGCGCACCTCCAGCTCGCCGCCGAGAGCAAGGTGGAGCAGGTCACCGGCGGCGGGATGGGGTTCTCCGGTCCGGTCGGTCTGTCGGGCATTCGCGTCGTGGCCGACCCGGAGGTGATGCGCATGACCGTTGCGGCGACCGGCGCGAACCGCGCCGACTACCACCTCGTGGGAATCGTCCCCGGCCGGGACTTCGCGCCCGACCTCGTCGCCGACATCCGGATGGCGCGCGCCGGCGACCCGTGCCCGCGCTGCGGGTCGCCGCTCGCCGTCAAGCGGGGGATCGAGGTCGGCCACATCTTCAAGCTCGGCACCAAGTACTCGCAGCCGATGAGCTGCAACTTCCTCGACGAGAAGGGCGAGACGCATCCGATGATCATGGGGTGCTACGGCCTCGGCGTCGGCCGGACGATGGCCGCGGCCGTCGAGCAGAACCACGACGACGCCGGCATCATCTGGCCGCGGCCGCTCGCGCCGTTCGAGGTCGAGCTAATCGCGCTCAACCCCGACGTGCCGGCGGTCCGGGACGCCGCCGAGAAGATGTACGCCGAGCTGCAGACAGCGGGCTGCGAGGTTTTCTACGACGACAGGGACGAGCGGCCTGGCGTGAAGTTCAACGACGCCGACCTCGTCGGATTCCCGGTGCGCGCCGTGATCGGCAAGAAGGGCGTCGAGCAGGACCAGGCGGAGCTCTCGCTGCGGCGGGACAAGGCCAAGATCCCGACGCCACTCGGCGAGGCCGTCGCCAAGGCGAGGGAGCTGCTCGAGAAAGCCTGAGGAAACGGAGGGGACGCATGGCCGTGCGGTACCTCAGCGAGAGGCCGTTGCAGGTGAGCGAGGAGCTGCGCGGTCAACCCCTCGCCTCGCCGCTGCGGCGGGCGCTCGCCTTTGCGGCTGATTACATGTTGCTGCTCCTTCCCAGCGTCGCCGTGGCGCTGGGGGTTGCGTACATGTCGTTGAAGGTGACGGAGCCGGTGGCGCTCAACGGAGTCATGCACCTGGTTCGGCGAGGGTCGGAGAGCACAGAGGAATACCGCGGCGCGGTGCGTGACACCGTCGCGCTCCTGGCCCGCCACCACGCGCCCGGCATGCCGGCGGCGGCGGTCGCGGCGGTCGACGAGGGCGACCTTGACCGCGCGGTGGCCCTGATGGAGAACTACAACTTCGTGTTCAGTCTGGGGTTCGGCGAGTTCGGCGAGCCGGAGCTTCCGCCCAAGACGGTGCGCATCGAGATCGGCGACCTGGTCCCCAAAGGGCTCCGTGCACTGGCGATCTACGGCGTGCTGGCGACGTACTTCACCTTGTTCACGTCGTTCGGAGGGCGGACGATCGGCAAGCGCTTGCTCGGGATTCGCGTCACGCCGCTGGACGGCCACCGGCTGTCGCTGGCGGAGAGTCTCGAGCGCTTCGTGGGTTACCTCCACATTCCGGGCAGCCTCGGCTTGTCGTTGCTCTACCTCTGGCACGACCCGAACCGTCGCCTCCCGCACGACCGCGTCGCGAACACGGTGGTCCTGCGAGTGCCAAGGTCGAGATGACCTACAACTTTGATGCGGAACGTTGGTACGAGAACCAGAACGCGTTGCTCGAGGCCCGGCGGCGACGAGGCGAGCTCGACGACACCGCATTCACTGAGGCGCTCGAGGAGATCGACCGGCGCTACGAGGAGATGATCGCGCGTCTGGATCGCTCGTTCGAGCTCCCGCGCTAGAACCTCCCGTCAGCGTCTCGGCCGGAAGAGCCCTTTCGGATTCGAGCCCATCAACCCCGCGCGGTAGCGACGCACATCGACGGGCGCCAGCTCGGCAATCTGCCCCTGCGTGAGCACGGGGAAGCGGCGCGCCGAGTCGAGGCGCGCGGAGATCACGTCGAGGCCCTCGTCGCGCGTCTCCCATCCGATCGCGTCAAACCTCGCGAGGTCGAGCGGCGCCGAGTACGAGCGCATCGTCTTCTCACGTGCGACGTTGTAGAAGTCCTCGAAGTAGAGGAGCACGAGCTCGCGCAGCGTCCGGAACAGCGGCTCACGGTAGCGGAGCCCGACCAAGTTCGACTTCGCGACGGCCCCGAGCCGGCCGCGGTACTGGAAGACGGAGATCAGGTGGTCGTCGTCGTGCTCGGGGCGTATCTCGACGAAGAGGGGAGGATCGCCGCGGCGGCGCAGCGCCGCCGCGAAGAGCGCCCCGTCAAGCGGTGCGCCTTGCGGTCGCGAAGCACGCTGCGGGCGGAGCGATGGACGGGGTCGGCGCTATACGGGATCCGGTCCAGGAAGCCCTGGATTGCGTGCGGGGTCGTCAGGCGGTCCAGCGTCGCCAGCTCGCGCCGGGTCCAGGCGTCTCCCCGCCGGGCTCCCTTGGGAGCGACGCACGTCGGGCCCCGTGGCTGGCCGCGACGGCGGGTTCCAGGTGCGCGCTCTTGGCGGCCGGCGCCTTGAACTCGTGGCAGGTGGCGCAATCGCCGCCGTCGGGGTAGTGCGCCTTCTTGTCGTCGTGGCAGGCGATGCACGTGTCCCTGCCGGTCACCTTCCAGCCGTGGGGCTTGTGGCAGTCGGTGCACGCCGCGTCGGGGTGGCCGCCCTTGGCGTGCAGCTCCGGCAGTTTCTCGTGGCACGCCTTGCAGTCGTTGAGCGGTTTGACCTGCTGCTCGGCGGCGTGGCAGTTGTCGCAACCACCGTCCATCATCGGTGCCTTGGCGTCGAGCTTGTGGCAGTCGGCGCAGGCGGTCGGCGGCCGGTACCCCGCTGCGTGGCAGCGATTGCACAGGATCTGCGCGTGCTTGCTCTTGAGCTCCCATGGGTGCCAGTTCTGGTCGCTTGCCGGCATCGCCGTGCCGATCGGCGACAGTGGCCCGCGCTGCGGCATCGTGTGGCAGGTCGTGCACTCCTTGCTGAGGGTCTGCCCGTCGGCCGACACATGCTTGCCGTCGTGGCAGCGGAAGCACCCGGGCCAGTTGCGGTGGCCGATATTGGAGGCGTACGTCTTCCAGTTGACCTTCATCTCTGGGAAGACGGAGCGGTCGTAGATCTCCGTGATGCGTCGCACCGTGTCATCGAGATCGGCAGCCCTCCCGGTGCGGACGGACGGGTACTGTTTCTCGTAGAAGGCCATGATCTCGCCGCGTATCCCGGCGTGGGCGGCGTCGCGCGTCGGGTACTCCCTGACAAGCGCGTCGACGGCCACCTTCTTGATCCACGGCAGCGTCGGCGCTATCAGCCCCGAGGCCATCGCCCGATCGACCGCACCCTCCGGGGGCTGGTAGATGTGCGTGGGCCGGTTGTGGCAGTCCATGCAGTCCATCGTGTGCCGGCGCATCGCCGCGAGCTTCTCCGGGGCGGGCACCGCGTCCTTGCTGACGTATTCCCGGCGCTTGCCGTCCGGCCCGGTCGCCATGATCCACGGAATCTGCTGGAGCTGTTCGTCGATCGCGACGTATTCGATCTTGTTCTGGATGATCATGTGCCAGTGGATACCGGCGTTCTGCCCGAGCTTCGTGCTGCCTCCGCCGGTTTTGACCAGTAGAGAGATCTGCTCGGGCGAGTTGGCCTCGTCGTAGCGGAAGTGCGGGTTCTGGATGAGCTGCGCACCGTAAAACTTCTGCGGCCAGTGGCACTCCTCGCAGGTCTCGCGCGCTGGCCGGAGGTTGCGCACAGGAACGCCAATCGGTGTCGGATAGGTGTGGAACGTCACGGCGATCACCTGCCGCGCGCCGGAGAGCTTCGACTTGACGTACCAGGAGGCGCCCGATCCGACGTGGCAGTCCACGCATCGAACGCGGGCGTGCGGCGAGGCAAGGTAGGCCGTGTATTCGGGTTCCATCACGGTGTGGCACACGCGGCCGCAGAAGGTGACGGATTCGGTGAAGATGAACGCGTGGTACGAGACGACGGAGAGCAGTAGGAGCAGGGCGAACCCAGCCAGCAGCGCGTAAGTGAACTTTCTGCGCTGGGAAGGCTGGTTCAGATCGAGGGTCGGATAGGGGAGGGCCTCCTCGACGCCGAGCTTCCGCCGGCGCGCGATCTCGCGCCGGATCCCGTAGACGAAGATCAGCGCCCCGAGGACCAGGAAGATCGGAAAAACCAGGTAGGTCAGGATTCCGATGTAGGGACTGCCCTGCTTCATGAGGAGCGAGAGCGCCAGGGAGAAGACGATGAGGATCGCGCTCCCCGCCACGACGAGGCCACCGAAGTAACTCAGCGGGTTTCGGTACAGCCCCGTTCCCTTCTTTGCCTTGGTCACGACGGCACCTCCCCCAGCGCCTTCGTTGCCAGTTTAGCTTCGCCCGTGGGGCTCGGGGAAGTCCTCTCGCAGGTCAGAGATCTTCCGATGCAGCTATCTGGCACGCCTCGAGGGCGGCACCGAGGAGCCCGGCGGCGGGGTCGAGCACGACCTTCACCGGGATACTCTTCATAAGCTCGCTCATCCGCCCCTTGTTCCGGAACGCGGCCATGAAGGAGCTTTCCTGCAGCCGGGGCAGGATCTTCGGCGCGATGCCACCCGCCACGTACACGCCGCCCACGGCGAGGCACCGGAGGGCGAGGTTTCCGGCCTCCGCCCCGTAGGCCGTCGCGAAGAGGTCGAGGGCCTGGTCGCAGGCGACGTCCGCGTGGGCAAGCGCGAGTTCGCCGATCACGGCCGCCGGGTCTTCGGCCGCCATCCGGGCCTCCACCTGCGGGAGGGTCGGCACGCCCCGCTCGACGAGGAAGCGGTAGATCCGGACGAGGCCGGGGCCCGAGACGACCCGCTCGACCGAGACCGGACGGTGGGTCTTCTCGAGGTGGGCGAGCAGCTCACGCTGCGGCTCGCCGACGGGCGCGTATCCGCCGTGGCCGCCTTCGGTGGGGTTGACACGGTAGCGCGAGCCATCCCAGAACAGCTGCGCCTGGCCGAGACCGGTTCCTGCTCCGAGCACGGCCTTGGTCGCTTCAGCGACGATCTCGCCCTCCTGGAGGGTGGCGATGCCCTCCTCGGACGTGGCGAGCACGCCCATGGCGGCGGCCGCGAAATCGTTGATGAGGCGGACGGGTGAGAGGCCCGTCTCGGCGGCGAGGCCGGCCTCGGTGACGACCCATGGCAGGTTGGGCGTCGTGCACGTCCCGGAGAGCACCGCGCCTGGCACGCCGAAGCATGCCGCGGCGACGCGCGTCTTGGCCTGGCCCATGAACTCGCGGACGATCGGCGCGAGGCCCGGGTACTCCGGGCTGGGGTAGCGGGTTTCGGTCAGGATCCTCACCGAGTCGCCGTCGCGCTCGGCGAGGGCGAGCAGCGCCTTGGTGCCTCCGATGTCTCCTGCCAACACGACGGCCACCGTGGCCTCCTCCCGCCGTCCCCCCGTCCCGGACGATTATCGCCCAGCCGGACCAAACAACCTACCCGAGACGTCTCCGGAAGCGGACGCGCGCGAGCAGGAGGATGACGACGCCCATCCCCGAGAGCGTCACGGCCTCGGGCCAGAGCACCGCGAAGCCGACGCCCTTGAGGAACACCCCGCGCAGGATCACGAGGTAGTAGCGCAGCGGGACGAGGAAGGTGACGAGCTGGAAGATCTCGGGCATGTTCTGGATCGGGAACGCAAAACCGGAGAGGAGCATCTGGGGGAGGATGAAGACGAACGCCGTCAGCATCATCGCCTGCTGCTGGGTTTGGGCCAGTGTCGAAATGAAGAGTCCAAGGCCGAGCGTGCACAGCATGAACGGCAACGTGAGCAGGATGAGGGTGGCGAACGAGCCACGCAGCGGCACACCAAACCAGAACAGCACGACGGGCAGAGCGGTGAAGACCTCGACGAGGCCGACGAGCGCGAACGGGATCAACTTGCCGATGATGAGCTGGCCGGGCGTCAGCGGCGTGACCAGGAGCTGCTCCATCGTACCCAGCTCGTTCTCTCGCACCAACGCCATCGCCGTCAGCATCATCGTCATCACCATGATGATCATCGCCAGCGTGGCCGGCACCATGTAGTTGCGGCTCACCAAGTCCGGGTTGTAAAGGACGATCGGCCGTAGCTCGACGAGCGGCTGCGCGTCGCCCGCCGCCGAGGCGTCCTGCAGCACATCGGTCGCGTAGGAAAGGCCGAGCGTCCCGGTCATCGCGTCCGAGCCATCGGAGAGGAGCTGGACGCTCCCCGGGCGTCCCGCGGCCCGCTCGGCCGCGAAGCCCACGGGGATCGTCAGCGCGATGCGCGCGGTGCCCGACTGGAGCAGCGCGTCGAGCCCGGGCTGCGAGGCGACCACCGCGGTGCGCTTGAAATACGTGGACCGGGTGAAGCGCTCGACGAGTTCGCGGCTGGCGGCCGTGTGGTCGAGGTCGCACACCGCCAGCTCGACGCGCCGAACGTCGGTGGTGGCGGCGTACCCCAGGATGACGAGCTGGATCACCGGGGCGATGAAAAGGATGGGGAGGATCTTCGGGTCCCGCCGCAGCTGCAGCAGCTCCTTGACCAGGATGTTTCCCAGCGTTCGCAGCGCCTCCCGGACGGTTCCACGGTGGTGGCGGACGGCGCCGTTCCCGTTGATTCGCTGCGCACTGAGCCCTGCGCCCTGTGCCCGGTCGTTCATCACAGGCTCCGGACCGTGCGGAAGGTGGCAAGACCCAGCACGACCACTCCGTAAGCCACCAGGCCGAGAGCCTGGTTCCACCAGACCTCGGGGCCGGCCCCCTTGAGGACGATCTCGCGCAGCGCCACGAGGAAGTAGCGGGCCGGCACGGCATAAGTAATGACCTGGAGCGCCGAGGGCATCGACGAGATCGGGAAGATGAAACCCGACAGGAGCAGGGTCGGCAGCATCGCGGAGAGCAGGCCGAACTGGAACGCCACCTGCTGCGTTTCGGCGAGCGTGGAGATGAAAATTCCCCAGCCGAGGCCTACGGCGAGGAAGAGCAGCATGACGAGCGCGAGCCAGAGCAGTGAGCCGCGCACCGGGACGTCGAAGAGCAGGTGCGCCAGCAGCAGCGAAACCGAGGCGGCGACGAACGAGACCAGCAGGTAGGGGAGAGTCTTGCCGCCGAGGAGCTCGATCGCTCTCAGGGGCGTTGCGCGCAGCGACTCCATGGTGCCGCGCTCCTTCTCGCGCACGACGGCAAGCGCCGTGGCGATCACCGCGGTGACCATCATGATGAACGCCAGCAGCCCGGGCACGAGAAAGCGGGCTGAAGCCATGTCTGGGTTGTACCAGACGAGTGGAACGCCGGCGACCGGGCCGTCGCGCGCGCCTCCTGGCACGACCGGCGACACCGAGGCGACGATCTGGCGCGCATAGCCGAGGATGGTCGTGGCGGTCTGGGAGTCCGAACCGTCGAGCACGAACTGCAGAGTCGTTCGCCGGTGCGCGGCGAGGTCGTCCCCATATCTGGGCGGGACGATCAGAGCGGCCTGGGCGCTACCGGCGTCGAACATGTGATCGAGCGTCCGGATGTCGCCTCCGTACGCCACGAGGTCGAAATAGCCGCTCTCGAGAAAGGCGTCCTTGACGTCGCGCGCTGCGCGGCCGCCGTCCTCGTCAACCACCGCGAGACGGATGTGCTGGACGTCGAAGGAGAGCGCATAGCCGTAGATGAAAAGGAGGAGCACCGGCATCGCGAGCAGCGTCAGCGCGGTGCGAAGGTCGCGCCGGAGCTGGAGCAGCTCCTTGATCGCGATGGCAAGGGTTCGGCGCAGCATCAGGCCGCCCTGCCTTCGGCGCGGGCAATCATGTGGATGAAGACGTCCTCGAGCGACGGGGGGACTTTAGTGACAACCGGCGCCTCGCCGCGAAGCTCCTGGACGATCGCGGCAACGCCCTCCGCCGGCGCGTGGGCGAGCACGACGTGGAGCCGGTCACCGAAGAGCGCGACGTCCTCAACTCCGGGCAGGCGTTCGATGGCCGCCATCGCCGCAACCGGGTGATGGCAGGTCACCTCGACGATCGCGCCGGCGGCGAAGACGCTCTTGAGCGCCGGGACGGAATCGAGTGCGAGCAGGCGACCGGCATGCATGAGGGCGACGCGGTGGCAGCGCTCGGCCTCGTCCATGGAGTGCGTGGTCACGAAGACCGTCGTGCCGGTCCCCGATAGCGTATCGATGAGGTCCCAGAACCGGCGGCGGGCCTCGGGGTCGACCCCTCCGGTCGGCTCGTCGAGGAACACGATCGGCGGCTGGTGGAGCAGCGCGGCCACGAGCGCCAGCCGCTGGCGGAAACCGCCCGGGAGTTCGCGCACCAGCGTGTGGCGCTGTCCCTCGATCCCGGCGGTGGCGATCGCCCACTCCGTCCTCGCGGCGATCTCCCGGCCGAAGAGGCCGTACGCGCCACCCCAGAAGCGGAGGTTCTCCTCTACGGTCAGGTCCGAGTAGAGAGAGAAGCGCTGTGACATGTAGCCGATCCGCCGCTTGATCTCGGCGGCCTCGCGGCCGACGTCGAAGCCGAGCACGGTCGCGCTCCCACCGCTGGGGGCGAGCAGGCCGCAGAGCATCCGGATCGTCGTTGTCTTGCCGGCGCCGTTGGAGCCGAGGAAACCGAAGATCTCCCCCGGGGCGACGTCGAACGAGACGCGGTCCACGGCTACGAACGCCCCGAACGTGCGGCTGAGGTCGCGGGCCACGACGGCCGGCTGCGCGGAGGTCATCGTCCGATGGCCCGTGCCAGGGTCGCAGCCGCCATCCACGAGGCGGAGCGCGCGTCGATCTGCTGCTGGTCCGCGGCGGCCAGTTGGGCCTCGGCGTCGAGGATCTCCGCCATCGCCGCCAGGCCGGCCGCATGGCGCTCACGCGCCGCGACCTCGCGCTCGGTGGCGGCGTCGTGCGCCGCGTCGGCCGAGGCAACAGTCGCGAGAGCACTCTCGAGGTTGCGCCGGTCGTTTTCCACCTCCAGCTGAATACGGCGGGTCAGTTCCTCCCTGTCCTGCACCGCCGCGCGCTGGGCGAACCTGGACGCCGCGGTGTCCGCCCGTGACTTGCCGCCGTCGTAGAGCGTCCATGACGCCGCGACCCCGACGCTCCAGGAGTCCTGCCACCGGTCGGTCTCCGGGAAATACCGCTGGTTGGGCCGGCTGACGTCGTACTCGGCCACGGCGCCGACGGCGGGACGTGAGGGCGCCTTTGCCAGCTCCTCGCGCGCGTGAAGCGCTGCGAGCTGCGCGCTGGAAACCGCCAGTTCCGATCGCGTCGCGAGCGCCTCGTGTTGCAGCTCTTCGGCGGTCCCGGGGAGGTTCGGAAGGGGACCGGTGAGGGAGTCCGCCAGCTCGACCGTGTCGCTCGGGTCGATCTGCAGCAGGGAGTGCAGCTGGGCGAGGGCGTTGGCGGCGGCGGTCTCGGCCGCGATCACGCCGACGCGGGCGCTGGCCACGCGCTCCTTCGCGGCGAGGACGTCGGCGTTGACCGCCATCCCGACCGCGAACAGCGACTGCGTGTCATCGAGCAACCGCGCAGCGCGACGCTCCTGGGCGTGGGCGGCGTCCACGCTCGCCGCGGCTCGCACGGCCTCCCAGTAGGCGAGCCTCGCGGTCACGCGCAGGTCGGCAACGGTCTGCTCGCGAAGGCGGGCCGAGGCCTCGGTGTCGTCGCGGGTCGCCTGGCGCAGTCCGCTGATCGCGCCGCCGGAATAGAGCGTCTGCTGCAGCCGCATGTTCGTCGCGTAGGCCGTGGTGATGTCGGGAACGAGCACCAGCGGCTGCTGCCCGGGTACGGCGAACGGGAGCCGGAACTCGGGAACTGAACTGAGCCGAGCGAGCGACGCGCCGGCTGAGAGCGACGGCAGCGTCGCCGCGTCGGCCGCGCTGACGGTTTCTCGAGTCGCACTTTCCCGTTCGCTTGCGGCCGCCGCCGCATGGGAGACCTGAACGATGCGAACCATTGCTGTATCGGCATCGAGCTTGACGATCTCGGCGCGCCCCGGCGCGACGAAGGTGACGGCAAGGATGGCGCCGGCGATCGCCGCCGCGCCCCTGCGCGCCGCTGCGGTTCGAGCGGACGGAAGAACACAGTCCAGGCCACGGTGCCGGCCACCTTGTTCTTGGTCTTTCATGCTGCCTCCGAGGTCGTGATACGCGAGCGCGTGAGATATAGGAACGCGTCCTCGAGGGTGGCCGGAATCTCCTGCGCCTGCGAGACTGTGAGCCCGGCCTGCACCAGCGCGTCGCGGAGTTGCTTCGTCACGGCGCCGGATTCGAGATGGACGTGGAAACGGGCGGCGAACGGCCGCACGTCGAGGACGCCGGGGACGCCGGCAAGGGCAGTGGCGACCAGCTCCCTGGGCTCGGCCGCCAGCTCGACGATGACGCCCGGAAGCAGCTTCGGGATCTCGCGCGGCGAGGCGTCGACGAGGACATGGGCTTGGTGCATCAGCACCACCCGGGTGCAGCGCTCTGCTTCGTCGAGGTACGGTGTCGCGATCACGAGCGTGAGACCCTCGCCCACGAGGTCGGCGAGCAGGCGCCAGAACTCGCGCCGAGTGACGGGGTCGACCCCGGTGGTCGGCTCGTCGAGCAGCAGGATCTCGGGGGCGTGCATCAGGCTGCACGCGAGGGCGAGCTTCTGCTTCATTCCGCCGGAAAGGCGGTCGGCCTGACGTGCACGGAACGGCACCAGTCCCACGCGATCGAGCAGCATGTCGCGGCGAGCGCGCCAGCTCTTCACCCCGAGCAGGAGCGCGAAGAACTCGACGTTCTCGTCCACCGTGAGGTCACCGTAGAGCGCGAAGCGCTGCGCCAGGTACCCAAGGCGCTGATGCAGGGCCCGGCGGTTCTTCCACGCCTCGAGGCCGAGGACGTCGACCTCTCCCTGCGAGGGCCGGAGCAGGCCGGCGAACGCCCGCAGCGAGGAGGTCTTGCCGGCCCCGTCGGGGCCGATGAGCCCCACCACCTGGCCGCGCTGCACCTCGAGGTCGAGGCCGGCGACCGCGGTCGTCGCTTTGAAGCGAACAACCAGCGCCCGGGCCTTGAGCACCGTTTCGGCGACCATCAGCCGGCTCCGCCTTTGCCGCCGAAATAGGCGTCGGCCGGCATCCCCGGTTTGAACACGCCGCTTGGGTTGTCGAGACCGACCTTGATCCGGAAGACCAGCTTGGCACGCTCCTCGGGAGTCTGGACGTTCTTGGGTGTGAACTCGGCGACCTGCGAGACGAACGTGACCTTTCCGGTGAACGCATCGCTGTGGCCGTCGACCCGGACGGCAACCTGATCGCCGAGGTGGATGCGGGCGAGCGAGGGCTCATCCACGTAGACGTTGAGCCAGGGGTGGGCGATGTCGGTGAGGACGTAGAGGAGTCCGCCGGGCGGCAGCACCTCGCCCGGCTCGGCGGCTCGGGAGGTGATCGCGCCGTCGCACGGCGCTGTCACCGTGGCGTCGGTGATGCGCTGCAGGGTCGCCGCCACGGCGGCGTCGGCTGCGGCGCGCTGGGCACGGGCCTGCTCGATCTCCTGCGGGCGGGGCCCGGCCTTGAGCTCGGCCAGCTGTGCGCGGTCGCCAGCCACCGTGCGATCGAGCATCACTTTGCGGGTGCGTGCGTCATCCCTCGCCTTGAGCGTGGCCGTGCCACGGTCGGCGAGTCCCTCGAGTCGGCGGAGGTCGAGGGCAGCGCCGGCGAGGTCCGCTTCGGAGCGCCCGAGCTCGGCCGCGGCGCGCTCGAGATCCTCGCTGCGGGTGCCGGCGAGGAGCAGGCGGAGGTGGGCGTCGGCGGCGTCGAACTCGGCCCTGGCTTGTGCGAGTTCGTGTTGTGCGTCGGCGGTGTCGAGCCTGGCGACGACCTGGCTGGCCTTGACGGCATCGCCCTCGCGGAAGGGAAGTACTGCGAGGCTGCCGCCGACCTTGGAGGCCAGACGGACCTCCGTCGCCTCGATGTGCCCGGATGCGTGAATGGCGTTGCGCTCGGCCGAGGCGTGGCAGCCGATCAGCGCCAGCGCTGCGGTCGGGACGGCGAGGAAAGTGGCGAACGAAGTGCGCATCGAAACCTCCTCAATTTCCCTTGCGGGAGATGCCGTCGAGCACGATGTCGAGAACCGCCTCCGAGAGCGTCTCGAGGTCCAGCTGAGAACTCGGCGGGACCGGGAGCTTGTCTCCGAATCGGTCGCGTAGTCTCAAGGCGTTTGCCATGAACATCATCGCGCCCACCAACATGAGGTGCGTCGCAAAAGGGCTCACAGACCGAAACGCGCCGCGGGCGGCGCCCTCGTCGAGCACCTGCTTTGTCATCAGCATTATCTCGGCGATCTGGCGGATCGCGACGTCGGGCATGTTCGGCCCACCCGCGGTGATCTCGCGGAGCATGAGCTGCGGCAAGTAGGGGTGCTCGTGCACGGCTCGGGCGAAAGCGCGGGGGATCGCCCCGAGGCGCTCGCGCGGCTCATCCGACTCCGCGACCGCGGCCGCCACGAGCGTCCGGATCCGGCCGACGTGCGCGGAGACGACCGCGGCGAACAACTCGGCCTTGTCCCCGACGTGGTAGTAGAGCATCGCTTTGTTCACGCCCGCCCGCCGTGCAATCTCCTCGACGGTCGCCCCTCCAAATCCCTGCTCCGCGAACAGCTGTCCTGCAGCGTCGAGGATGCGGTCGCGCGTTTCGGACCTGGGTTGCGCAACCTCTCTGGTGACCACGGTTTCTCCCTTGGGCTGACCAACCGGTCTAACTAACTAGTTAGTTATCTCACACGCCCGCAACACTGTCAACCGGAGACTGGCAGGGTTTGAGCCCGAATCATCGTAGGCGATTTCGGCGGCCGTGACGCCGCCTCAGATCTCATCGAACAGCTCGAGCTGGAGGATGGTCGACGGCATCAACGTCGACGCGGAGACGCCAAGCAGGCGCACCTTGCGGCGGCCTGCATCGGTCCGCCGCAGCAGGGCCTTGGCGACGGCCGCGATCCTCCCTGGTCGAGCGGTCGGGATCGCCAGGGTCCGCGCGCGGGTCACCGTTGTGAAGTCGGCGTAGCGCACTTTCACCGTGAGCGTGCAGGCGGCGAGTTCGTTGCGCGAGAGCAAGTCCGCGACCTCGTGAGCCATCCCTTCGAGCTGCTCGTCCATCGCCTCGATGTGCGAGATGTCCTCTCGATAGGTGTTCTCCGTGCCCAGGCTCTTGCGTTCGTGAAACGGCTTAACAGGGCGCTCGTCGATCCCGCGCGCGAACTCCCAGAGCGTACGTCCGTGACTGTGAAAGCGGGGGAGAAGCTCTCCGATGGCCCTCTTGCGGAGGTCGGCGACTGTGGCAACACCCATGACCGCCAAGGCGCGCTCCGTGGCCGGCCCGACCCCGTGGAGATGCCGGACCGGGAGCGGGTCGAGGAACGCTTGCACCCTCTGCGGGGGCACGACGCGGAGCCCGTCCGGTTTGCAGGCGTCGGAGGCGATCTTTGCCACCAAGCAGTTAGGGCCGACCCCGACCGAGACGGTGAGTCCGCGTTCGTCCCGGACGCGCCGCCGGATCTCCTTTGCGAGAGCGGTGGCGGAGCCGAGCGCTCCCAGGTGATCGGTCACATCGAGGTACGCCTCGTCCAGGGAGACTGTCTCCACCTCGGGGGTGACCTCCCGGTAAAGGGCGAAGATCTTGTCGGACTCGCGCCGGTACCGCGGAAAGTCCGGCCCGATGAAGACGGCGCTGGGACAGAGGCGCTTGGCGCGGGAGGCCGGCATCGCCGAGTGGATCCCGAACCTCCGGGCCTCATAGCTGGCGGAGGCTACGACACCGCGGCCGTTCGGGTCGCCGCCCACGATAAGCGGCTTGCCCGCCAGCGACGGGTCGTCCCGCATGTGCACTGCGGCGTAGTAGCAGTCCATGTCGCAGTGCAGGATGCGACGGCTCCCGGAGCCTAGACCCATGCCGGGATTCTACCCGTTGGGCCGGGCTCGGCGCTTGCCACGTGCTGGTCCGTTCCAAGAAGCTCGGAATAGGCCGCGGTAGCCCGCCTGGCGCTGTGTCAGGCTTCCGACACCGCCGCCGGTGCCCGCCGGGATTCAAGAGGAGATCGGATGGTCTTCACGCGATCTTCGATCCTCGAAGGGAGGATGGACTCCCTTCCTTCGGTGCGCCCGCGCTCCCGTCGCTCCTCCGATCTGTTCCGGGGCGCGGGTCTTTTTTTCTGCGACCAGTCCATCGGTTTCACCGCACCTTCACGATGGGGATCGAAAATTGAGCTCCCACTTCCTTCCGCCCGTGGTTCGATCCTGCCGGGCCGCGGGTCTCCTTCCCCTGACGGATCACTCCCGGCTCTCGGCGCCTTCCGCACAAACGTCACCGGACGCTCACCCCGCGCTGGGTCGGGTTCGAGGTGCTCATGCCTGTGGCCGATCGTGATGGAAGTGGGAACACTCATCGGCTACCGTCTCCGTGCCCATGGCGTGCCGTTTGCGTGACGGAGCGGGATCAGTGAATCTCAGCCGCCGCTACCGATTCGTGGACAAGCAGATCTGCGGGCCGTACAGCCTCGGGATCCATGAGCACGCCTTCCCAGCGCTCGACGGCCGGGAGGTTGGCCGCCTTTGCTTCGGGCTTGTCGTCCTAGTCGTGGAGGCCCGCCTACACCTTCATCGCCATCATCTGGACCACCAACTGCATGCCGATGCGCTTCGCAAGCGAGACGGTCACGCGCGCGGAGAAGCTCGGACGCTGGTTGGGCACGCGCACCCCGATATCGCGTAGCTGCCCCCTCCCAGAAATTGGACGTGCGCCTTCTGGGAGGCGGAAAGGTGTCTGTACGCCTTGGTGAGCTTCTCGGCCTTCCTGACCTGAGCGATCGCCGCGCTCTCGATCTTCTCCTGCCGGTCTTTCCGGAAGCGGGCAACGTCCTCCCGAGGCGTCATGTTCGAGCGGTCCTCCGCCTGCGGCGAATGGAGTCGGTCCCCCTGCTCGAAAGCAAGGCGCCGACGCGGCGTTGGCTCGAGGCGTGGCCCACGGGGCCGCTGCGAAATCTCAGCGGCCTGGCGATCTGAGATTTGTCATCCCCAAGGCCGCAACGGCCACGCCGAACACCATCCCCGCGACCGGTTTCCAACCGATGCCGGGGGGCCCTCCGATTCCGAACCAGTCCGCAGCCACGAAAACGAGGAACAGCAGGACACCTATGATCGACATCACCCGGCCTACCATCGCGTGGGACATTGCGCGATCTCCGTGCCTGTCCACTACTCTCGGTTTATGCTACTCGTGCGTTGGGCGCGGCCGGAGACGCCGGCGGCATTTCGTCGCGTCGGCAACTCGCTGCGTGGCGTGGAGCCCGGGGCAGCAGGGGAGGCGAGATGGCGTTCACCCAGATCGACGTAGAGAGGTGCAGGCAGGACTTCCCTGCGCTCAAGCGAACCCAGAACGGCGTGCCGCTTGCGTTCCTCGATGGGCCGGCGGGGTCGCAGGTTCCACTGACCGTGATCGAGGCGACTTCGAGCTACTACCGCACCTGCAACGCGAACAGCCACGGTGCATTCGTGACGTCCCAGGAGTCGGACGCGCTGGTCAGGTCCGCGCGTGAGACCGTCGCGGCATTCCTCGGGTCGCCGTCGTGGCGGGAGATCTCGTTCGGAGCCAACATGACGACGCTCGCCTTCGCGCTTTGCCGCGCGCTGGCGAGAGAGATGAAGCCGGGCGACGAGGTCGTGATCACCGAGCTGGACCATGAGGCAAACCGTGCCCCGTGGCTCGGCCTGCGAGAGAGGGGCGTGGTGGTGAAGGAGGTTGCGCTCCTCCCCGACGGGCGACTCGACGAAGGCGAATTGCGGGCGAAGATCGGAGAGAAGACGCGGCTGGTGGCGATCGGCTACGCTTCGAACGCGCTCGGAACGGTCAACGACGTCCCGCTGGCCCGGCAACTCTCGAAGGCGGTTGGAGCGTGGCTCCTGGTGGACGCGGTGCACTACGCGCCCCACTTCCCGCTCGACGCGGCGGACCTCGATGCCGATTTCCTTCTATGCTCGTCCTACAAGTTCTACGGACCTCACGTGGGGATCCTCTACACGAGGCCGGGACTCCTGGATCGCCTGCGGACCGACAAGCTGCGGACGCAGGACGACGCCTCGCCGTACCGGATCGAGACCGGAACCCTCAACCACGCCGCGATCGCCGGTGTGAAAGCTGCAATCGAGTACATCGCGTCGCGGGGCGACGGGGTCACGCTGCGCGAGCGTCTCGTCTCGGCGATGACTGGGATAGCGCGGCACGAGCACGGCTTGGCGGCGTTCTACTGGAACAACGTCAGCCAGGTCCCGGGCGTGACGGCCTGGGGACAGAACTTCGCCTCCCCGCGGCGCGCGCCGACGGTCTCGATCACCATCGACGGCGTCCGTCCGTCCGAGGCCGCGGAGTTGCTGGGGAAGCTCGGCGTGCTGGTGTGGGACGGGGATTTCTACGCTGCCCGCGCGATCGAGGTCCTCGGTCTGGCGGATGGCGGCGGTGTTCTGCGCACGGGGGTCTCGGTGTACAACACGATGGGCGAGATCGAGCGGCTGCTCGCTGGCGTTGCGGACCTCGCGCGTCGGTGACCGACGCGCGAGCGTCGTTCGAAGGTTCGCACGTTCACCAGGTCGGCGAAGCGAGTAAGGAAGACGGGAGACGGAAGAGGGAAGGCTTCGAGCCGGGAGGGCAGCCGTATCGTGCCTCTCCTCTACCTTCTATCGTCTGCCCTTTGACCTTCCCGGCCAACCGTCGAGCCCCTTGTGTCGCTTCTCGGTCAGTCCAGCTTGAAGCCTGCGGAGAGCGTCACCTGCCACTCGGAGGGCTTGCCGTCGCGGATCGCCCCACGGACCTCCCTGATCTCGAACCAGGACAGCCCGTGCAGCGACTGCGAGGCCTTGGCGATCGCTGCCTCCACCGCCTTCTCCACGCTTTCCGCCGAGCACCCGACCAGATCGATCTTCTTGTATACCTTGTCGCCCATCGTTCCCCCTTTGCGGACCGACTCCAATTGTCCTGAGTCCGAGCCCAGGTTGCAACTGGTGGCGTCCGCGGTCCGGGTTCCTACGCTATAATCCGTCGGCAAAGCACGGTCGAACGGAAGCGTCTTCAGCAATTCGTGCACGATAGGGAGGGCATGAATATGGCAAGCAACACAACGCAACCACCGGCGCCGACGGCTCCGGCCCAACCCGCGACCCCCGCTCCGCAGAAGAAGGGGAAAAGTCCGCTCGTCTGGATTCTGGCGGGGTGCGGCGGTCTCATTGTGATCGTCGGGATCGTTTTCGCGGTTTTTCTCTATTGGGGCGCGCACAAGCTAAAGGGGTATGCGGCGTCCGCTAGGAAGAACCCGGCAGTGTTCGCAGCCAAGATCGCGGTCATGGCCAACCCGGAGATCGAGATCGTCTCGAGCGATGACGATGCGGGAACCGTGACAATCCGCAACAAGAAGACGGGTGAAGAGCTCACGATGAACGCCCAGGACATCAAGCAGGGCCGCCTCAAGTTCAAGAACGAGAAGGGCGAAGAGGTCACCTTCGAAGGGAGCGGCCAGCAGGGCAAGGAGGGTTTCCGGATCCAGTCCAACAAGGGGTCGATGACCTTTGGAAACGCTGAGGGCGAGAAACCCCCGTCCTGGGTCCCGACGTATCCGGGCGGAAGATCGCTGGTGACCGCCTCGCAGAAAACGGCCGAGGGGTTCACGGGCCACTACTCGTTCCAAACGGCGGACCCCACCGAGAAGGTGCTGTCGTTCTACGAGCGCGAACTCAAGGCGGCCGGGTTTGCCGTGGAACGGACCGCGATGCAGGGGATGGTCCGGCTCGCGAACCTCAACGCGAAGGCGGATGGCGGGAAGCGAACGGTGAACGTCATCATCACTCCCGTTGGCGAGATGGCGCAGGTCGCAGTGCAGTACGCGGGGGTTGGCTCCTCGGAATAGAGAACGTCGCAAGCTCGGGTTTGAGGGGGCCGGCGACGCGTGCCGGCTCCTTCCTTTTCTGTACTCAGTGCGCGAGCAGAGGAATCAGCACGATCACAGCCATCCCGTATGCGGTGGCAAAGACGTCGCGCTTGCGGCAAACGGGTGTCATCACCGCGGGGATCAGGTCGCTGGCGCCCAGGTACAGGGAGAATCCGGCCATAACCAGCAGCAAGTCCCCGAACTGACCCTTCTGGAGCGTGACCGCCGTTCCCGCGGCAAAACCGAGGAGCAGGACGCCCGCATTGCCGAGAAGCAGGCGGATCGCCGCGCGCCGACGATGGTGGTGGGTGAGCACGAGAGACACGGTCGTGATCCCGTCCGCGAACTTGTGAGCCGAAAGCGCCAGGCGGACGGCAAGGACCGTCTGTGGCGACTGCCGCATCGCGGCGGCAAGGGCGAGGCCGTCGACGGAGGAATGGAGGAGGAGGCCCAACGCGCCATGCATGGCGAGGGGAGCGTGCTCGTGGTCCTCAGGGGGACAAACGGCGTCCATCGCATGAGCGTGGGGGTGGAGCACGTGCAACTTGTCCAGAAGCAGGGTCAGCAGGAACGCCCCCAGCACGACCAGCAAGGTGATGTGCATGTCCTTGCCGATGGCTTCGGCGCCTTCGGGATCTAACTCGAGGAGAGCGAGCGCCACCAGGGTGCCCGCCGAGAAAGACAGGAACACGCGCGCGTGCCGTTCCAGCCGGAGGGGTATTGCGCCGCCAGCCAGCGTTGCACTCGCGACTACCATGAGCGTCACCGCTGCGATTAGGGCCGGCCGGTGCCAGTACAATCTAATCATGTCGGAGGGCGTACGACTCGACGTGTGGCTCGACGTGGCCTGTATCGCGAAGACGCGCTCCCAGGCCAAGGAGCTCTGCGACGGCGGCAAGGTCGAGGTGGGCGGCGCGCGAGCCAAGTCTCACCGGCTCATTCGCCCGGGAGACCGCATCCTGGTGACGGTCGCTCCCGGCCTGTGCCGCGAGCTGATCGTTCGCTCCGTGAGTGAGACCCACGTGGCCAAGGCTCTCGCGCGGGAGCTGTACGAGGATGTGACGCCGCCGCCGAGCGAGGAGGATCTGGAGCTCCGCCGCCTGGAACGCTTCGCACCGCCCCCGGCTCCTCCAAGGGGAAGTGGACGGCCCGAGAAGCGCGCGCGCCGGAAGATCGACCGGCTGCGCGGGCGTTGAGCCGCAGGCTGCGCCTGGTGGAGTTCGGGGCTCGTGCCTACCGGCCGACAGGGGTGGCACGTGCCGCAAACCACGCAGCCGTGCGCCTGAGCCCTTCCTCGAGCCGGACTCCGGGCCGCAACCCCAGATCCATGGCGAGAAGGTCGGACGTGATGACCGACCTGCGCTGCTCGCCGGCCTTTGCCGGTCCGTGGGAGGCAGGCCGCGCGACGCCGACCGCATCGGCCAGGATCCGGTAGAGATCGACGACCGTCGTCTCGCGGCCCGTTCCGACGTTGTAGATCGAGAACCCGGGGCGCCCGAGGACCGCCAGGTTGGCGGCAACGATGTCTTCGACGAAGACGTAGTCCCTCGTCTGGAGCCCGTCGCCGTTGATCAACGCTTCCTTAGCGCTCAGAAGGCGATCGAGGAAGATCGCTACGACGCCTGCCTCACCGTGCGGGTTCTGGCGCGGTCCGTAGACGTTCGCGTATCGCAGGGCGACCGCGTCGATGCCGTACTCGACCTGGTAGAAGTAGAGATAACGCTCGACCGAGAGCTTGGCGACTCCGTATGGCGAAAGTGGTCTGGCGGGGTGTTCCTCGTCGGCGGGAAAGCGCTCCTGCTCGCCGTACATTGCGCCGCCTGTGGAGGCGAACACGACCTGCTTGAGGGACCCACGCCGCCCAGCCTCGAGCAGGTTGAGCGTCCCGACGACGTTGACGCTGGCGTCGTGCACGGGATCCGCGACCGAACGGCGGACATCCATCTGAGCCGCGTGGTGCACCAGTACCTCGACCCCGGAGTCGCGTACCAGCGAGGCTGCCTCCGGGGAACGGATGTCGAGCTGGTGGAACTCAGCGGCCGCCGGGATGTTCTCCTTGCGCCCCGAGGAAAGGTCGTCAACAATCAGGACACGGTGGCCTTGAGCGAGCAGCGCGTTGGCCACGTGGGAGCCGATGAAACCCGCACCTCCGGTGACGCACACTGTCCGTGAGCTCATGGAAGAACCCCTCTCCGGCGGGGCGCTCGCCGCGCTCGCGCCGCTGGAGAGAGAATTCTACCAGCGCGCGACCGCGACGGTGGCCCGAGATCTGCTCGGGAAGCTGGTGATCCGGGACTTGCCCGAAGGTCGCGTCGCGGTGCGCCTGGCCGAGGTCGAAGCCTATCTCGGGATCCGCGATGCGGCCGCACACACGTTTGGTAGCCGCCGCACGCCGCGAAACGAGGTGATGTGGGGTGACGGAGGCCACCTCTACGTCTACTTCACCTACGGGATGCACTTCTGCTGCAACGTCGTCACTCGCCAAACAGGCATTCCCGAAGCGGTGCTCCTGCGGAGCGCGGTGCCGGTGCGGGGCAGACCGCTGATCGTTGCCCGGCGGGGGGCTAGGGCTGGGCGACACCTTCTCGACGGGCCGGCCAGGCTCTGTCAGGGGCTCGGGATCGACCGGAGGCTCAACGGCGCGGACCTGACGCTCGCCGGCGGGGTCTGGCTGGCTTCGGACGGGTTCGAGTGCCGACCTTCGTGGCTGGGGCGCCTGCCGAGGGTGGGCGTCGACTACGCGGGCGAGGCTGCGAAGTGGCCGCTGCGTTTTCTCCTGGACCTTGACCGGTCGGCGTCGTTCGGCCGGGTTTCTCGGAGGTGACGCGAAACCGGCGGCGCAGCCGCGTCACCAAGTTCCGGAAGTCCTCGGGCGGCAGCTGGCGGAAGAGCAGGCGCTCCCCGGTCCTGGGGTGCACGAAGCCGAGCGTCTCGGCGTGGAGCGCGACGCGGCCGATGGAGAGAGGATCGCTTGAAGGCTCCCCGTACACCTTGTCCCCCAGCACCGGATGGCCGAGGTAGGACAGGTGGACGCGGACCTGGTGCGTCCTCCCGGTTCCGAGCTCGGCCTCGACCAGCGACAGCGGGCCGAGGCGTTCGACCGGGCGGAGGACCGTGCGGGCCGCGCGGCCCCCGCCTCCGGGCGCGAGCGCCGCGCGTCGGGCGCCTGGCCGCGGCCGGCCGATCGCGCGGTCCACGAGGCACTCACCGGGCAGTTGGCCGCGCACGATGGCAAGGTACTTGCGGTCGACGCTGTGCGCGCGAAACTGTCGCTGCAGGCTCTCCGCGGCGTCGTGAGATAGCGCGAGCACAAGAAGGCCCGAGGTGTCGCGATCGAGGCGGTGAACGACGAGGACACGCCGGTGACGCCCCGTGCGGCGCTCGATCTCGGCGCCCGCCCGGCTCACAACGGTGTCCTCGTCGCCTTCGGCCGTCGGGTGGATGAGTAGACCCGCGGGCTTGTTGACCACCAGGATCTCCGAGTCGGCATGGATCACTTCGATGGGTGGCACCTTGGGAGCGCGCGCACGCCTGGGCAGGCCGGAATCGTGCGTCACGACGTCGGCCGGTGAGACGAGCGCCCCCGGATCGGTGGCGACGGCCCCGTTCACGAGCACGTGCCCGACGAGGACCTCCCGTTTGGCCTTGGCGTACGAGGTGCCGAGCACCGTCTGAGCGACCCTGGCGAGCCGTTGCAACGTCGCGTTCACAGCCGCAGCGTAGCACTGCGGGGCCGGCCCGGTGGACAGCGCCGAGTCTTCCGGGGTAGGGTGAGGCATGGATCGCGAGGAGCCCGGAGCCGATCAGGTCGCCGCGCTCCTGGGGCGGGCTGGCCACGCGGGCCTGGCGGTCGGACGAGTCGGGCTGGCGGTGAGGGGCGGCGGCCACGGGCGGTGCTGGTGCTCGGGCGTGACCGAACTGGGTGGCGCGCCGGTCGGGGCGGACCTCCAGTTCGACCTTGCCTCGCTCACCAAGCCGCTGGCCACCGCAACCCTGCTGCTCATGGCCCGTCGGGACGGGCTCGATCTTGAAGCGCCGATCTCCGAAATCCTGTCCGAGCTGTTGGGGAGCCCGTGGCAGGACGTGACGTTGCTTCAGTGCGCGACCCACACGGCCGGTTTTCCGGCGTGGGCACCGCTCTACGCTCTCGGCCCTGCGACCCGCGAGGGATACCTGGAGAGCCTGCGCCGCATCCGGCCCGAAGCTCCGCCCGGCGTAAGGGTGGAATATTCATGTCTGGGGTTCATCGTGATCGCTATCGCCCTCGAGCGTGGCGGCGGTGCGGACGTGCCGGCTCTCTTTCGCGAGATGGTCGCGGAACCGCTCGGCATCGCGGACGAGATGGGCTTCACGCTGCGCGTCGGCGCACCCGTTGCGGCTGGGGAGACAAGCTGGTTCGTCGAAACGCGTCTCCTCGGAGACCGACGGCTGATCGGGGTGCCGCCCCCCACGGTCGATGGGGTCGTGCCGTGCGATGACGGAAACGCCCGTGCGCTGGGCGGTTCGGCCGGCAACGCGGGGCTCTTCGGTTCCGCTGCGGCCGTGGTGCGGCTGGCCAGCGAGTATCTGCCGGGGGGTGGCGATGTGTTGACCGCGGAGGAGGCGGAGCTGGGGACGCGCTGCTGGACGCAGGGCCTTCAGCAGGCGCGGGGCCTAGGCTGGCAACTCGCCGCCAGCCCAGGGTGCTCAGCCGGTTCCGCACTCTCGCAAAGGGCTTTTGGCCACACGGGTTTCACGGGGACGTCGGTCTGGGTCGATCCCGAGGACGCGCGGGTGTTCGTGCTGCTCACGAATCGCCTCCACCCGGGTGGGCGCACCTGCGATCTCCACCCTCTCCGGCGCAGGTTTCACGAGCTCGCCGGGCGAGCGCTGGCCGGCAGCGAAGGCCAAGGCGGAGAGGTTTGAGGCGGATTGGCCTGCTGGTGGGGGTGGTGGCGCTGAGCGTGAGCGCGTTTGGCCAGCTGGCCTCGGTTCCCCCCGATCTCGCGAACGCACGGCGCGACGTGAAAGAACTGGAAGAGCGGCTCAAGAAGCTCGAGGCGGTCCAGGCCGGACTCGGGCGAGACAGAGAGCGACTCGCTCTCGAGCTTCGCGTGGCTGCGGGGCGCGTCCACGAGGCGGAGGTGGAGCAGCGGGAGGCTTCGCAAGCCGTCGAGGCGGCGGCAAAGGCCTCGGAAGCATCGCAGGCAGAGCTTGAAGGAGCCGTGCAGAGACTGCGCTTCCAGCTCTCGCTTCTCGCTGTGCTTGGGCGTGCCGGGCTCGCGCCCCTCGTTGTCCAGGCCATCGGATCCGGCAACGATATCACTCGGCGTGTGACGGTTGCACTGGCGGTTTTTCGCGAGGAGAAGCGGAGGCGCGACGATGCCGCCGCCCTGATGGGCCGCCGCGAAGCGACGCTTGCCGAGCTCTCCGCCCGGCGAGAGGAAGTGGCGACGACCGCGGCGCGCCTCGGGGAGCGTCAGAAGGAGCTTGAGGAGACGAAGGCCAGGGTGGAGATCAAGCTCGCCGCCATTGAAAAGGAACGCCGACTGAGCGCTTCGGCACTCGCGAGCGCCCAGGAGGCCGAGGAGCGGCTGGAGCGGCTGTGGGGCGTGGTGACCCAGGAAGAGGTGTCGGTCGGATCGGAGGTAAGGCTGCTGCGCGGCGGTCTCCGCTGGCCTGTGGGCGAAATGAGGGTTCTGCTTCGGTTCGGCCCGCAGCGCGACCCGCAGTACGGCACCGTGACCGTCTCGCACGGCACGGTGCTCGCGGCGACGCCAGGAGAGCAGGCGGTCGCGGTAGCATCGGGACGGGTGTCGTTCGCCCAGTTTTTCAAGGGGTACGGCAACCTGGTGATCGTCCAGCATTCGGGCGAGATCTACTCGCTCTACGCCAAGCTTGCTAGTATGCTTGTTCGCCCGGGTCAACGGGTCGGAATCGGAGACCCCGTAGGCATCGTTGGGCGTGACGAGGATGGGGGGGGTAGCGTTTACTTGGAGATCCGTGTCGGTCAGCAGGCGCAAGACCCCCTGATCTGGCTCAAACCGGCGGGGAAGTGAGGTGGCGGTGAGACAACGGTGGCTGTTTCTGGCGGTCTCTGTCGCGGTGATCATCGGCGTGGTCGCGCTCGCGTCCGGGGCCGCCGGGGCGGGCGGTCGCGGGGTGTACCGGCTCATGGCGGTTCTTGGGCAGACGGTCTCGCTGGTGCGATCCTCCTACGTGGAGGAGGTCCCGGTCGAGAAGCTCGAACTTGGCGCGATGGGGGGCCTGGTCGAGGCTGCTGATCCCGGCGGCCAGTGGGTGCCGGAGGACGTGACCGAGGAGTACGGCCGCGTTCGGGCCCGCGTTCTGCCGCCGTTCGGAATGGTGCTCGGCAAGCGCTCGTCGTACCCGTTCGTCTTGCAGGTGATTGCGGAGTCACCGGCGGCCAAGGCTGGAATCGTGCCTGGGGAGTTGATCGAGCGGGTGGGCAGCGAGCCGGTTCGCGCCCGGCCTCTCTGGCGCGCGCTATTGCTGCTGGATGCGGCTGAGCGGAATGCGGGCAGCGTCACACTCGACGTCATCGACAGACAGCTGACAGGAAAGCGCCCCGTCGAGCTGAAACAGGCTCCATTTCCGGCACCCGGTTCGGCAACCGAGGTGAGGAACGGGATCGTCGTGGCCAGGCTGGCGATCCTGGACACAGCCGGCATTTCGAAATTCGCCCAGTCCCTCCAGACTGCCACGACGGCCGCAGGGATCGTGGTGGACCTGCGCGGCGTCGCTCTCGGGACTCCGGAGGGCGCAGCGCAGGCAGCGGCGCAGATCGTCGGAGGCGACTCCGCACTCAAGATGGAGATGCGCGGGGGCAGGAGCGAAACGCTCAAGGCCACGGGCCCGTCCCGGACCTGGAGAGTCGTGGTGTGTCTTGACGGTACGACGGCTGGCCCGGCGGAGTTGCTGGCCGGCCTGCTGAAAGCAAGGGGCGCCACGCTTGTCGGTGGAGAGAGTTACGGGGATACCGGCCTGCGGCGAGCGATCAAGGGTGCCGGGGGGGAAGCCTGGCTCGCGGCGGAGTGGGGCGTCGCGCCCGGGGGGACCCCACTCCTGGGGACGGGATTGAAGCCCGACGAGCGGATTCGGCCTCGCAAGGAGGCCGACGCCGTGCTGGAACGCGCTCTGGAGCTGGCCGGTGGTGCCACCGTCGTCAAACAAGCGGCGTAAGCGACCCCCGGTCGCCCGGAAGCGGGGCGACGGAGCCCGCCTGCGCAGCATCGGTGCCTTGGCTCTCGTCGTTCTCGCGCTGGCAGTTGTTGCGTACCTGGCCTGGCGTGTACGCCGGCCTGGCCCGGGTCCCGAGGTCGTGGATGCGGGCGAGGTGGTTCGAGCCGTCGCAGGCCGGCTTGGATGCGGGCCGGAGCGGGTCACAGTGGAAACAACCATGGAACGAGGGGCGTCTGTCTCCTTCGTGACCGTCCACGCGCCGCGGGGGTTCAAGACCGAACGCTTCGTCCTGGATCTGGAGGCCCATGCTCACAACCTCGGGGGTCGCCTGGAGCCCCGTCCTCTCACCGAGAAAGGTGGCTACGGTCTCGCCAGGCTGGAAGGGGACGTCGGGGGTTCGCGCTGGAGGGTTCTGGTTCTGGGCGACGAGCCGCCGCCGGCCGTGAAGCGCCCTGAGGCGGCGGTAAAACTGCGTGCGTCGGCGGCACGGCTGGCGATCGTACTGGACGACGCGGGCGCGTCGATCGATGTCTTGCGGGAGACCGAGGTGCTCCCGCCGACGATCGCGGTCGCGGTCCTACCCAACGCCCTCCGGTCGGCCGAGGTGGCGAGGGGGCTGGGCGCGCAGGGGCGCGAGCTACTGCTGCACATGCCCATGGAGCCTCTGGGCAATCACGGGCCCGGCGCCGGTGAGGGCGCGATCGAAGTCGGGCTCTCCGGCGAGGAGATCCGCTTACGTGTCGAGCGGGCTCTCGGGGTCGTGGCGGGCGCCCGCGGAATGAACAACCACATGGGCTCGCGCGCCACCGCGGACCCTGCCGCGATGCGTGCGGTGATGGGCGTGCTCCGGGCGCGAGGGCTCTACTTCCTGGACTCGCGCACCACTCCGGACTCGGTTGCCGAGCAGGTGGCGCGGGAGGCTGGGATCCCCGCGCTGCGGCGGGACGTCTTCCTCGATCTCGTCAGTGAGCCCGAGTCCATCCGGCACGCTCTCGAACAGGCCGTGGCGCGGGCGAAGGCGCAGGGAAGCGCAGTGGCGATCGGTCACGTTCACCCGCTAACGATCGAGATCCTGGCACACGAGTTGCCGAGGCTCGGCCCTGACGTGCGGCTGGTCCGTCCGTCCGAACTTCTGCGCGGCGCGAGCTAGCCTCCCAAGAATTCGATCGAGCTTGTTACCTTGCAGTCAGGGCGAAGCGAGGCGAGCGCCGAACAGTACGTCGAGTGGGAGAGCTCGACGGCACGCTGCACCTTCTCGCGTGCGAGGCCGCCTCCGCGCAGACGGTAGACGATCGACATCGAGGTGAAGTACTTCGGGTTCGAGCGCGATCGCTCGCCAGTCACCTCGACATCGAGCCCGGCAAGCGGTTCGCGCATTTTCTCGAGGATGGCGACGACATCCATTGCGGTGCAGCCGGCGACGCCAATCAGGAGCAGCTCCATCGGGGAAGGGCCGGCGTGGCCGGGGCGGGAGGGCGAGTCCACGGTGATGCGATGTCCGCTGCCCGGAAGAGCTGAGAACCGCAGTGCGGATTCCCAGAAGAGCGTTGCGTTGAGACGGTCGGCCATCGAAACCTCCGCGAGGCCACGGCCCCGCAACAGAGTCTAGCAGTTGGCTCAGGACAGCAGGCCAGAGAGCAGCAGGAGGAGAAGGAGACCGGTCGCCAGGACCTCGATACCGCCGGCCGGGACAGGCTCACGGACATATCCTCGGATCATCCCCACCTCGCGACGCGGTCCAGCCGCGTTCCGTAGACGTATTTGAGTGTCGAGGGACAAATGTCACAGACGCATAGACTATATGCTATTATGACATAGTCTCGTGGTTATACTACCCGAATGACGCGCGACGAAATCCTCAAGCTCACGCACCTCGTGAGCTGCGCCGGTTGAGCGTCCAAATTGGGTCCGGCGGACCTGCACGAGGTGCTCTCGAAGCTTCCGGAAATCGGCGACCCCCGGCTCCTAGTCGGGCCGGGGACGTTCGACGATGCGGGTGTGGTGCGTCTCTCGGATGAGTTGGCTCTGGTCCAGACGGTGGACTTCTTCACGCCGGTGGTCGACGACGCCTTCGACTTCGGACGAATCGCTGCTGCCAATGCGCTCTCCGACGTTTACGCGATGGGTGCCAAGCCCTTTTCGGCTTTGGCCATTTGTGCTTTCCCGATTGAGACCCTCCCGCTCGAAGTTCTGCGGGAAACCCTGGCCGGCGGGCTCACCGTCCTGCGCGAGGAGGGTGTCCTGCCTCTCGGCGGCCACACCATCAAGGGTCCCGAATTCACCTACGGCCTCGCAGTCACCGGGCTCGTGCACCCGGATAAGGTGCTCACCAACGCCGGCGCGAAGGTCGGTGACGTGCTCGTCTTGACGAAGGCCATTGGGACCGGCGTGTTGGCGACCGCGCTGAAACGGGGGGTGCTCGGTGAAGCGGAGCGGAAGGCGATGATCGCGTCGATGGTCGCCACGAACCGGGCCGCCTTCGAGGCGTGCGAGGGTCTGCAGATCCATGCGCTCACCGACGTCACGGGATACGGCCTGCTCGGTCACGGGCTCGAGATGGCCGAGGCGAGCGGTGTGAGGATCGAGATCGACGCACCCGCCGTGCCGTTGTTGCCTGGCGCACGAGCGGCCGTCGAGGGCGGTTCCATCCCCGCAGGGCTCGTCGCCAACCGGAGCTGGGTGGCCGGCAAGATCGAGATGTACGGTGTGGACGACGTGATCGGGCAGCTCCTGTGTGATCCGCAGACGTCAGGTGGCCTGCTCGCGGCGATCGCGCCCGAGGACGTCGAGAGCTACTCGCAGGCGTGCCGGCAGCGGGGCGTTGCGGCAGCGGTGATTGGCCGCGTCGTCGTCGGCTCGGCGGGAACAGAGGTGATCCGGGGCGGTCTCGGGTAGGAGGGAACAATGAGGACGAGAGTCGTGGCAGGTTTCGTGCTGGTGGCTGGGCGGTTTGCGTGGGCGGGCGCCACCGCCCCGCTTGTCTCCCAGGCCGGCCCCGGCCGGACCTTGTCTCTGACCGTCTACAACGTCGGTCGGGCTCTGGTGCGCGACACGCGCCCGATCGCACTGCCGGTCGGCACGATTTCGCTCGAGTTTCGCGACATCGCGGAGCACGTGATGCCCGAAACGGTCGCGATCAGCGGTGATGGGATCAGGGTCCTCGAGCAGAACTACGAGTACGACCTGCTGTCGCCGCAGACTCTGCTCGCCAAGTACCTGGGACGCGACGTGACGCTGGTGACCGAGGAGCCTGGAAGTACGCCCGGTGCAGCGGTGCGTAAGGAGCTGGTTGGGCGCTTGCTTTCGATCGAGAATGGCACCGTCTGGCGAATCGGCGACAAGATCGTGTCAAACCCTCCGTATCGTCAGCTGGTGTTCGGTGAGCTCCCCGAGAACCTGCGCGAGCGGCCGACGCTGGTCTGGCTCCTCGCCTCCGAGAGGAGCGACGAGAGGCGCCTGGAGGCGACGTACCTGACCGCTGGCGTCACCTGGAAGGCAGACTACGTGCTGACGCTGGGCAGCAGCGGGGACGTGGGGAGTCTCTTGGGCTGGGTGACTCTCGACAACGCCTCGGGAACTTCCTACCCGGACGCCTCGCTGCAACTGGTCGCCGGCGACGTGCACCTGGCGCCCGCCCCCAGGTCGATGCCCCAGCACATGATGGTGGCGGCCAAGGCGGCTTCGGCGGAGATGCGGGAGGAGGCTTTCGCCGAATACCACCTCTACACGCTCGAGCGCGCCACCACGGTGAAGGACCGGCAGCAGAAACAGGTTGCGCTGCTCGAGGCGGATGGCGTCAGGGCCGTACGGAGTTACGTGGTGGAGAGCCCTCAGTGGTGGTATCTGCAGCGAGTCGGCAAACAGAAGCAGGACGTGCGGGTGGACGTCGAGATCGCCAACCGGGCGGACAACCACCTCGGCATGGCGCTGCCTGCCGGTGTGGTCCGGCTATACCAGCGCGACCGAAGGGGGACCTCCCAGTTCGTGGGCGAGGATCGCATCGAGCACACGCCCAAGGACGAGATCGTGAAGGTGACGATGGGTAACGCGTTCGACGTGGTCGCAGAGCGTAGACAGACCGACTACCGCAAGCTGGCGGACAACCTCTACGAGGACGCATTCGAGGTCACCCTGCGCAACCACAAGGAGAGCGCCGTCACGGTCGAGGTGCGGGACCAGGTCGGGGGCGACTGGGAGATGGTCTCGAACTCCCACCCCTTCGAGAAGCTCTCGGCGTCCGGAATCTCGTTCTCCGTGCCGGTTCCGGCAAACGGTGAGGCAAAGCTGACCTATCGCGTCCGCGTGCGCAACTGAGCGCGCCTCACGCGCGGGCCGTAATCGCGCCGCAATAGAAGCCTGGGTAGATCTCGGAGCACCGCTCGATCTCAGCAGGCAGGATGCTGATCTTCGTGAAACCGGCGGCTTCTAGGGCTCGTCTCCACCCGCTCACACTCATGAAGCCCGGGCGGACCCGGATACCTTCCTCGAGGGGGGCCTGACAGTACGTCGTCAGGAGTGTGAACGGGAGCTCGAGGTGTACGGCAGCGGTCGGCGTAGGACGCAGTAGCTCGCCGACGACCAGGACGCCGCCGGGCCGGAGCAACGCTCGCAGCCTCTGCAGGGTGCCAATGACCTCTCGTGCTAGGTGCAGGGTGTTCACACCGAAGACCGCGTCGAATTGTCCGGCTTCGACGCCCTGGGCGGCCGGATCGACGTCGATGTCGTAACGGAACGACCGCAGATCGCAGCCGCCTGGCAGCACCTGCTGGATCGCCCGGACGCCGCGGCGGAGGAAAGCAGGCTGCAACTCTGTGAAGACGTAGTTCGAGGGGGTCTTGTGTTCTTTCGCCAGGGCGTCGAGGAGGGCAAGCGCCGCGCTCCCGCCGCCGCCTCCGACCTCGAGCACGCGGGCGCCGGGCCCTACGGCTCGCTCGACGGCCAGGGCGGTAACCTGATTGTTCGGTGCGTAGTGAGGGTTCGCGTTGGAGAAGTAGTCGAACCAGAGTCCCATGGCGGCTGGGCCGAAGAGCGCATCCTCACCGCGGAGCTGGCCTTTCAAGATGCCGGGCAGCGCGTTGGCCGAGAGCGTAAACACCTCGTAGGCGGGACGGGTGGCTGGTAGGGCGAACTCACCCTCAGCCCTGAGCTGGGCGGACGAAGCTGGTGGGGTCCCACCTCTCAAGCGCCAGCCGTCGCCTCGGCGCTCGGCCTCCCCATACAGCTCGAGAGTCTCGAGCAGCCACCGGAGCGAAAGCGCTCCCTCGTTCTTCCAACCACGCTGGTCCGCAAGGCTCTCCACGGGAGGCACCTCGCCTGTGCCGAGACCGAGTTCAGCTGCCAGCTCGACGCTCAGGGCACCTACGAAGCCGTCGAGGCGCTCGCAGGCCAGCCTGAACGCTGAGTTGAACACGCTCCCCGGGATATCGGGCATGAGCTCGTCGAGCCGCGAGGGGATCGTCATCGGAAGAACAGCCACTTCAGGCCGCTCCCTGGTTGGCGAAATAGTTCTCCACGGCGCCCAGCAGCTCCTGTGCGGAGGCCACATCGGAGAGGTGGCGACGGAGGCTGCGGCCGTCGGGGAGCCCGTGTGTATACCAGCCCGTGAACTTCCGGAGCTTGTGCAGGGCGGTCCGCTCGTCCTCCCGCCGGACCACCTCGTCGAAGTGCAACCGCATCAGGGTGCGGCGCTCCGCGAGGTTGACCTGGCAAACCTCCTGGCCCCGCAGGAGCGCGCTCGCCTGCCTGAAGATCCACGGGTTCGTGAGGCTGGCTCTGCCGATCATCGCGGCATCGCAACCCGTCCGGCGCAGCATCTCGAGAGCCATCTCGGGTGTGGTGATGTCGCCGTTTCCGATCACCGGTATGCCGAGCGCCCGTTTGAGTTGTGCGATGGCGTCCCAGTTGGCGTGCCCGCTGAACTGTTGCTTGGCGGTTCGGGGGTGGAGCGTGACGCCGTCGGCTCCCTCCTCTTGGCAGATCCGCCCGAGCTCGAGAAAGGTCTTGGACGCATCCGTCATGCCGAGTCGGAACTTCACGGTGAGGGGAGTCCGGATCCTGGTCCGGACGGCTCGTACGATCGCTGCGGCCAGGGGTAGATCGGCCGTCAGCGCCGCTCCGGCACAACCCTTGAGCACCTTGTTGGCGGGACACCCCATATTGATGTCGCAGACATCTGCTCCCATCGCTTCGACGACTTGGGCGGCCTCGCCCATCCGTGCCGGATCGGATCCGTATATCTGGATGGCGATCGGCCGCTCATTGTCCACGAAGTGCAGCATCTTGAGTGTGCTGGGGCGCCGCCGGGTCAGGCCCTCGCTGGAGATGAACTCCATCGACACGAGTCCGCATCCGCCGATCCGCCGGATCAGCAATCGGAAGTCCCGATCGGTGATGCCGGCCATGGGAGCTAGGATCAGTGGGGGATCGACGGTGACGGCCCCTATGTGCAGCACGCTTGAGTATAACAAGCCGCTTACGGCCTACGTAGTGCCCGGGACGACCACTGCGAGCCGTGAAAGGAGCTGACCGCGCGACGTAATGCCGAGCTTCGCGTAAGCGTGCTTGAGGTGGTCCTTGACCGTGTACTCGGTGATCCCGAGCTGGCAGGCGATCTCGCCGGCCTTGTGTCCCTTCAGCACGGATGCCAGAACCTCGGCTTCGCGGCGCGAAATCTGAACACCGGTGAAGCGCTGCCGGATCTCGTTGGGATCGGGCAGGCGGATCGGCGCGAGGACGACCAGTGAGTAGACGACGCTCCCGAGGCCGGTCAGGGCCACAATCTCGAGTCGCCAGCGGCCGCCATCTCCGGTCGTCACGATCTGTCGTCGCACACAGTTGCCGGACTCCCGTAGCTTCGCCATCTCGGCCACGATGAGAGAGAGCAGGGGAGCAGGTCGCGCGTCGTTGGCAAGCTGGGCCTGCGGCTGTTCGGTGTGTAACGAGAGGAGTTCCTCCCCTCGTGTGTTGGCGAACAGGATCTCACCCGTCGCGTCCATCAGGAGGTTGGCCTCCTCCTGAGCGCCGAGGATCTGCATGAGGATGTCGATCTGATGGCTCGCGTTGTTCCTCTCGATAAGCGCCAGGACCGCCCCCTCCAGGACGGGACGCATGCTTTCCAGGGCAGCCGGGCTCGCGGCAGGGCCACCGCCGGCCCCGTAGAGCTCGAAAACCCCTCGAAAGCTCTCGGCCGTCTCGAGGCGGATAACGAGCGGTGCGTGGGATCCGTCCGGACCGAACCTGTAGGTTGTCCTCGGGCCGTCGGGGAGAAGTTGAATGGAGAGGACGCATCCCCGGGCCCCCGTCGCCCTGGCAAGACCGTGCAGAATCGCCGCGACAGCCGGGTCGTCGGTCGGGGGCATGGTCTGCGTCAAGAGGATTGGAGGCCGCCACATCAAAGTCAGTCTACGCGGAAGTCACGGCACTGACAAACGTTTACCCCGCGCGCGGCCGCGCGGCGCAGCCTTCTCCCTGTGATATGTTCCTGGCTCCTTCGATCTGCTCGGGCGTCGATGCTAACCTGAATTTTCTGCCGCTGGCCTGGCAGTCGTACAAAGTGCCACTCGACCTGGGCATCCTGGCCGTGCTTCTCGTGCTCGACCTTTGAGGCGCCAAGGAGCCGGTCAAGGTGCTGCTTCCGATCCTCCTTTTGTTCATCCTGACCCACGCAGTGCTGATCCTGGACGGCCTCGCGAACCACCTCTGGGTCCTGCCGGAAGTTGTGCGCGGCACTCACACGGCCATGGCGCGGGACGTGAGCCAGATAGGCGCTTTGGCTGTCTTTCTGCTGTTCATGCGCGCGTACTCACTGGGTGCGGGGAACTACACGGGGATCGAGGCGGTGTCCAACGGTCTGCAGATCTTGAAAGAACCCAGGTTCGCGACCGCGAAACGCACGATGGCCTACATGGCCCTTTCCCTCGCCTTTATGGCGGGCGGGATTCTCGTCTGCTACCTCCTCTGGCATGCGTCACCCCAGGAGGGGGGACCGTGAGCGCCGTGCTCCTCGATCGAATGATGGGCTCATGGGCCATCGGAGGGTGGGGCATCGGCGCCTGGCTGATGGCCGCCGCTGCTGCTTTGCTGATAGTGTACGCCCAGGGACGCGGGTCGTTCCTGGTCGTGCTTTGCGCGATCAACGTGTTCACACCTTCAGCCTCACGCAGATCAGAATGGCGAAGATGTGGCTGACGGAACGACACCGTGAGCGGCGTTTGCTCGGCACGGTGGCGCTTCATACTGTGACCCTCATTCTCTCCATCGCGATCCTCGCGATCACGACCTAAGAGAGGTTCGCTGAGGGTAGGTGGCTGACTTTCGCCATCACGTCCTGTCTGATTGTCCTGTGCATCCTGGTTCAGGGGCACTACCGTACCGTCCAGGGCGAAATCGCTGAGTTCGGCGCAATGCTCAAGGAAATCCCAACCGATGGAGCCGCGCCAGTGACGGCCGGAGTCGATTGCATTGCGCCTGTGGCGATGCTCATGGTGTCCGGATATGGCGGCCTTGGGATGCATGCGCTGCTCTCGATCCAGAGGCTCTTTCCGGGGTACTACAAGAACGTGGTTCTTCTCTCGGTGGGGGTTGTCGATTCTGGCCGCTTCAAGGGCAAGACCGAGGTCGAATCCCCTATCGCAAGCACCGAGAGCGGATTGAAGCGCTACGTGGACTTCGCACGAGGCCTCGGCTTCGTGGCGGCGTACCGGTAGCGAATGGGAACCGAAGTGGTTCTGAAAGCCGAGCAGTTGTGCGACGAGGTACACAGGGAGTTCCCGAAAGGTGCGTTCTTCCTGGTCAAGTTCGTGTTCGATCAGGAGAAGCTCTACTGCCGGTTCCTGCACTACGACACGGCCTTTGCGATTCAACGACGGTGGCAGCTAAGCGGTGTTCCAACGATCTTCCTGCCAAATAGGATGAGACTCGCCATTCCCGAGTGACCCGAGAGCATCCGTGCCGGCGCGGGCAATGGTGCCACCGAATCCTTACGGGAGACTGGCCTTGTCGCATTTTCAAACTGGATTAGCAATGCACGAGTCACGAACATCCGCGATTGGAGCGTTCTTTGAGTTGGAGTATAGTTAGACAGTCTGATGGGAGGCGCAATGGTTATGCTCGCACTTGAAACGGAAAACGGTGCCATGCTGACCTATCGTCTTTCCAGCAGCCACATCACGGTCGGCTCGTCAAGCAAGAACGACGTCGTCGTGCGGTCCCCAGGTGTCGCCGAGCGACACCTCGTCATCCATCGCAACGGCGATGTGTTCACCTTTGTGACGGGCGATCGCCTCACGGTCGTTCTCAACGGCGAGAGACGGGCGCGAGGCCTCCTCAACCCCGGGGACAAGATCCGCTTTGGCGGCGTGACCCTGGTTTTCCGGGGCAGCGGGCAGGGCGTCGAGGCCGACAAACCGGAGGTTCCCAGGAAGGGGTCCACCGCGAGGCCGCGCGAGGCCGTGGAACAGACGGTGTTCCTGCCCGATCCCACGGGTTTCGCCGTTGCAAGAAACAAGTTCAGCGAGATCCTCGCAACGCCCCGGCGCGATTGCTTTCAGCGCTTGATAGGTGCGGTTCAAGACGCATTGCCAGACGTTGAAGTGGCGGTGCTGGTCCCGGGAGGGGACGGCGACGCCGTTGCGCTGGCGTCGGTTTGGGCCGGCAACCTGCCGCGCCTGGCTCCTTCGGTGTTGGGCGAACTTCGAGCGCCGGGGCGGTACGCCCAGGTCCCCTATGGGGCGGGCGTCGCCGCCGTCGTTCCCGTTGTCACCCCGGCCAAGGACTTGGTGGCGGTCGTGGCAGCTCGTCCGATTGGCAGCCTCGGAAGCGAAGGTGTCGGCCTCCTGTGCGAGGCGGCGCGCCTCCTCGGGATGCGATGGCGTGACATCGGCCGTGAGGGCGGCTCGGTCGGTAGCGGGGAAAAGGAGGCGGGTCAGCGCCTGGAGGCCCAGGTTCTTGGTAGCTCTCAGGCAGTCCAGGTGCTACGGGCCGGGATGCTCGGGGCGGCTTTCGGGGGCGATCCCGTTCTCATCTGCGGCGGTGAGGGCACCGGTCGCACGGAGACGGCTCGGTTCCTGGCCACGATCGGCACGATGCAGGGACGCCCGGTTGTGGTCGTGGATGGCCAGGGGCTGGATGACGCAGGTGTGCGCAACCTCTTGTTTGGCACCGTGGGCCATCCGACTCTCACCGGAAGTGCCGAGGGAGCTCTAGGGAAGGCGCGCGGAGGCGCGCTGATACTCCGGAACGTGGATAGACTTTCGCTGGCGCTACAGGCCGAGCTCGCCGGCTTGATTTCGGCGCAGCAACGTGTTCCCGCGGACGGCGAGTCGCTCCTCTGGGTCGTGACGTGTGGGGAAGACCCGCTCGCCCTCGTTCAGCAGGGCATGCTTGCCTCTACGCTGTTCATGCTCTTCTCCCGTCGCATGCTGCGTGTGCCGCGTCTGGCGGAGCGGCGGGAGGACCTGCCCCTGCTTATAGCCGGCCTGCTTCGGCAAGTCTCCGGCGAGCAGGGCAAGAGTCTGAGGGGGATCACACTCGAGTGCCTCAACACGCTTCTTGCGCACTCGTTTCCGGGAGAGATGGCCGAGTTGGTCGGCGAGATCAATCGTCTCGTCACCGCTACGCCGGATCGGGAGATGGTCAGGTGCGAGAACCTGACCTCAGGCAGGCCCCTCGTCGACGGCAAGGGTGGCGATACTGTGGCTGGTCTGAGCGATGTGCTGGCATCCGACAGCCTTAAGGAGGTTGTTCCGCGCGTCGAGCGGATGATCATCGACCGTGTGATGCGCCGACTCAAGGGCAACCAGTCGAAATCCGCGCGTACTCTGGGAATCTCGCGCGGGGCCCTGATCGCCAAGCTCAAGGACTACGAGGTGCCGGACTACAGGTTCCTGCGCCGGCGCGCCGCGAAGAACTAATCTCTGGTGAAGTGGAAAGCGTCGGGCAGGAGCGCATCGAGCGCGGTGAGCTGTCTTCCGTCCGTAGCAGAGTTTGCGAGGACCACGGGCATCTCGGGCGAAAACTCGGCGAGGACCTGCCTGCAGGCTCCACACGGCGCGACGAGTGAGGCGCTGGCGACGACTGCTACGGCGCATGGACGCGCGCCTGCCACGATCGTCGCCGCAACGGCGTTTCGCTCGGCGCACACGGTGAGGCCGAACGAACTGTTCTCCACGTTGCAGCCCGCGAAGATCCGCCCGTCTTCGGCGAGCACCGCCGCGCCGACCGGGAACTGCGAATACGGCGCGTACGCCTTCTGCTGGGCTCGACGCGCCGCCTCGATGAGCCGTTCGATGGTCACCGGAGCCAGTTCCATTCCACCACCTTAACCCCCCGGTGGGGCCGTTCACAAGTGGGCGGGTTCTTGACCCTGTGACGGCTCGTGTGTACCCTCCGCCCGGCATAGCGTGTTCGGCCGAAAAAGGGGGGGGGCCATGAGCTTGAAGGACTTGCGGGTACCGGAGTGGGGGGAGCGCATCGGTTGGGACGGCCGGAACATCCAGGTTCCGGACAAGCCGGTGGTTCCGTACATCGAGGGGGACGGCACTGGACCCGACATCTGGCGAGCCACCCAGCGGGTTCTCGACGCGGCAGTCGAGAAGGCGTACGGCGGCAAGCGCCGCATCGCGTGGGTTGAGGTGGATGCGGGCGAGACGTCGTTCAAAGGCAAGGGCACGTGGTTGCCGGACGAGACGGTCGAGGCGATGAGTCACTTCCGCGTGGCGATCAAAGGTCCCCTGACGACTCCCGTCGGAGGCGGAATCCGATCTCTCAACGTGACCCTTCGGCAGGTCCTCGACCTCTACGCCTGCGTGAGGCCCGTGCGCTGGATCCCGGGCGTGCCGTCGCCGGTGAAGCGGCCGCAAGACGTCAACATGGTCATTTTCCGCGAGAACACCGAGGACGTCTACGCGGGGATCGAGTGGCAGGGGGGGAGCCCCGAGGCCGAGAAGCTGCGTCTGTTCATCGAGAAAGAACTCGGGAAGAAGATCCGCCCCAACTCGGGAATTGGTATCAAGCCGATATCGCAGTTCTGCAGCGCTCGCCTGACGGTGAAGGCGATTCGCTATGCGCTCGCGAATAGCCGGGAGTCAGTGACCCTCGTTCACAAGGGCAACATCATGAAGTTCACCGAAGGGGCCTTCCGGGACTGGGGGTATCAGGCCGCCCGGGAACATTTCGGCGAGGTGACCGTGACCGAGACCGAGCTGTACGAGGCCTACGGAGGCAAGCTACCGCCAGGCAAGCGAGTCGTGATCAAGGACCGCATTGCCGATTCGATGTTTCAGCAGGCGCTCCTGCGGCCCTCGGAGTACTCGGTGCTGTGCACGCCGAACCTGAACGGTGACTATCTGTCCGATGCCCTCGCTGCCCAGGTCGGCGGCCTCGGAATGGCGCCGGGCTCGAACGAGGGCGACGAGCATGCGCTCTTCGAGGCGACTCACGGCACTGCCCCGAAGTATGCGGGCCAGGACAAGGTCAACCCCGGCTCCCTGATTCTCTCAGGCGAGATGATGCTCCGCCACCTGGGGTGGGGCGAAGCCGCCGACCTCGTGGTCAAGGGCCTCGAGGCGGCGATATCGGCGAAGACAGTCACGTACGATCTCCACCGGCTGATGGACGGTGCGACCCTCGTCTCGTGCTCGGGCTTCGGCGAGGCGATCGTCGAACGAATGTGAGGCGCGAAGCGCCCCGAGGCGGTCGCGCCAGGGCCCCTCTCTCCCCGTTGCCGTGTAACATGCCGGTGCGGAGGTAGGCATGGCAACGGGTGAGGCGCACCCACAGGACCGTCCACGCGTCTCGGCGGTCGTCACGACGTTCAACGAGGAGCGAAATCTCGGTGACTGCATCGAGTCGCTGCTGTGGTGCGACGAGATCGTGGTCGTCGACTCCTTCTCAACCGACCGGACGCCCGAGATAGCGCGGTCGTTCGCCAAGGTCCGCTGCCTTCAGCGGCCGTACAAGGGTTCCGCGTCGCAGAAGAACTGGGCGATGGATCAGACCCGCTTCGAGTGGCTGCTGATCTTCGATGCGGACGAACGCTGTACCCCCGAGCTTCAAGCCGAGATCGCCGCCCTGCTCGCGTCGGGTCCGCGGGCCGACGCCTACACGATCAAGAGGCGTGTGTACTTCATGGACCGCGAGATCCGCTACTCGGGCTGGCAGCACGACCGGGTCGTCCGTCTCGTCAAGCGGGGTGCGGGGCGCTACCCAAACAAGCGTGTGCACGCGGACATGCAGACGCGAGGCCCGGCACTCGTTCTGAAGAACCCCATGCTGCACTACATGATCGAGTCGTTCGACCAGTACCTCCCGCGGATCGTGAAGTATGGTTTCTGGGGAGCCGCTCAGGGTTGGACCACGAGCCGCGGGTCCGGCTTCGCAGAGGTTTTCGGCCGGCCGCTCTGGCGCTTTGTTCGCATGTACCTGCTTCAGGGCGGGTTCCTCGACGGAATGCCCGGCCTCGTTTTCTGCATGCTGCAGGCGTTCGGGACCTACCTGAAGTGGGCGATTCTGTGGGAGTGGCGCGCCAACGCGGCAAGGGGTCACATGCCCAAGTTGCCGGAGTTCGACGAAGACGAATCGATCTGGGCCTGGGAGGACGCGGCCGCGACTCAAGACGCGGGAAACGAGCGCTAGGAGAAGATCGAGGCCCCGAAGTTCCAAAGAGATCCGGGTCAACAGCTGCGCTCGTGCATGGGCGCCCGCTGCTGCTTGGTCCTTACCTGCCCTCGACGCTCGCCAAGCGTTCGAGAAAGGCACTGGGAGGCTCGAAGCCCGTCAGCCGCGCGGAGCCGACCTCACGGCCTGCCACAAAGAACGCAATGGTCGGGACGCCAGCCACATCGAACCGGCGGCGTAGTGCTTCGGTCGCCGGATTGCTTGTGGTGAGGTCCACCTTGAAGCGCTCGAAAGCGGCTAGGCGGGCGGCCACCTCGGGCTGAGCGAACGTCTTCTCGTCAAGTTCCTTGCACGGGACGCACCACGTGGCATAGAAGTCCAGCACAACCGGCTTTCCACTTGAAATCGCTTTCTGCACTGACGCCTCGTCGTACGTCTCCCAGGTCACCTCGTCGCTCTGGGTCTTGCCGGTTGCCGGAAAGAGAAGAACGCCGGCGAGGAGTATGGCCGCGCTTGCGAGGCGCATGAAGCGGTCCACCCAGGCCTGCTCGTGGCCGGGTCGGGCGGCGAGGAGGAGATACAGACCGCCGGCCACGAGGAGACCCGCGAAGAGAAGATCTCCTGTCGGCCGCGGGAGGAGTGGGCGCAGGAAATAGCCCGCCAAGGCGATCAACAGGACGCCGAAGAGCTGGCGGACGCCGCTCATCCACACGCCCGAGTTCGGGATGCGGTCGAGCGCCCCCGTGAAGACGCCGAGCAGCAGATAGGGGAGGCCGAGACCGAGCGAAAGCGCGAAGAAGAGCACGAGGCCAAGCAAGACATCCTGCCTCTGACCGACGTACGTCAGCAGGCCGAGGACGAAGGGCCCGATGCAGGGCGCTGCCACCAGCCCAACCACGAGCCCCATGACCAGTGCTCCGGCGAGCCCGCTGCGTCCGCCCGAGGCCCGCGAGGCCCATGCCGGAATGCGCAGCTCCCAGAGGCCGAACATCGACGCCGCGAGCGCCAACAGCACGACGACGATGAGCGCGACCACCCAGGGAGATTGCATCGCTGAACCGAAGAGGCGGCCGGAGAGGGCAGCGAGCACCCCGAGCGCGGAGTAGGTCACGCTCATCCCGAGAACATAGGTGGAGGCGAGGAGCCAGGTTCGTCCGCGGCTGTCCTGCCTCTGGGCGGCGAAGAAGCCCACCGTGATTGGAATGAGCGGGTAGACGCACGGGGTCAGGTTCAGGGCAAGTCCGGCGAGGAAGACTATCGCAAGCTGCAGGAGGAGGCCCGCGCCACCAAAACCCTTGGGCACGCCAGCTGCTGCCTGAGCCGTGGCTGGGTTTGGACCCTCCGGTACAACGATGCGGTCCGTCACGCCTTGTTCTTGACCGCTGCTTGGCGGGGCGGTCGTCACCGCGGCGGCGAGCGCCACGGCAAAAGGAACCTCCGCTGGCGCCAGGCAGAGTTGGTTGTTGCAGGCCTGGGCCTCGACGAGGCCGTGCAGGGCATCCGGGCGAGCGGCACCAACGGCGAGGCTGATCGGGATCGTAATCGAGCACCGGCCCTCGAAGACCGCGAGTTTGTCCTCGCTGAAAGCCAGCTTGACGACTTTTGAACGGGGGTAGGTGGGCTTGGCCGCAGTCCATCCCGGCGGCAGGTTGAGGCTCGCCTTGGTAGGGATCAGATAGGGGTCGAGAGGCGTATCGGAGTTGACATGCCAGCCAGGCAGGACGGTCACTACGAGTTCGAGGACGGCGCTGCCGTTCGGTTCGGGAGGGGCGTCCATCCACCTCGCCGCCACTGAGAACACCGGCCCGGCGGCACTCGCCGGACCGGAAAACAACGCAAGGCAAGCACCACCTGCCAGGAGAAGTAAGCGGCGCACACAACCTCCCGACCGGCTCGACGCCGGCGGTTCACTCTAGCACTTTGCCGGCGGCCACTCCGTGGTTCCACATCACTTGACGTAGGGCTGCACATCGCAGAAGATGACGAACGAGAGGGAGAGTAATGAAATCGAAACGGTTCATTAACCTCGCTTACTACCTTGTGGCTCTGCCGGTGGCGTTATCAGGGAAGTTGGGGTTGGCAGCGGACGACAAGGTGTGCCTGGAGTGCCACGGCTCCAATCAACAGGTGGCCGATGCGGCCAGCGCGATGGACCTCAAGCTGACGGCAGAGAGGATCGAACGGCTGGTCAAACACCCGGCTGAGCCTGGAAACGCGCACACGGGGATTGCGTGCGTTGATTGCCATCCCAAGGCGAGCGAGATCCCTCACCCCGCGGATACGCTGAAGCAAAGCCCTTGCGGAGCCTGTCACGAAGATGCGCTTAAACAGGTCAATCAGAGCGCCCACCGTGACCCCTTGGGTGGCAGCCAGCTCAGGGCGCCGTGCTGGGCGTGTCACCGCGCGCATGACGTGAGGTCGGTCAAAGACCCAGGCTCTGCGATGGCGCCGGTCAACGTGGCGTCCCGCTGTCTGGCGTGCCACGCGAAGAAGGAATACCTGGTCGGCGTGCATGGACAGGCGATCCAGTTGGCGGGCCTTGACGTCTCCGCCACCTGCGTCTCGTGCCACGGCTCGCACGATATCCTTGCGCCCTCTGAGAAGGGGTCGCGCGTCGCCCGACGCAACATCTCCTTCACCTGTGGCAAGTGCCACGGCCGGGTGGCTGAGGCGTACCGCAAGAGCGCGCACGGAGCCGCGCTGACCGCAAACGACAACCCGGACGTGCCGACGTGCGTCGACTGTCACGAGGCCCACGGCACGCTGGATCCCGCACTCCCCAAGTTCCGTCTCGCTTCCCCGAAGACCTGCGGGCGCTGCCACGCCAGCGAGAAGATCATGGCGAAGTATGGGCTCTCGACGCAGGTGTACTCCACCTATGTCGCCGACTTCCACGGCACCACGGCCGAACTGTTCCGCGCCGCGTCTCCCGACCAGCCCCTCAACCAGGCCGTCTGCTACGACTGTCACGGTTACCACGACGTTGAGTCTGTCCGATCCTCTGGCGATGCTCAGATCAAGCAACGCCTGCTGACCCGTTGCCAGGCCTGCCACAAGGCTGCTACGGCGAGCTTCCTCTCTGCCTGGACGGGACATTACGTGCCGTCGCCGACGAAGTACCCGTTGATCTACTGGGTTCGAGTCTTCTACCGCCTGGTAATCCCGGGAACGATCGCTTTCTTCCTGCTGTACATCGCGGTCGACATCGTGGGACGCCGTCGCATTCGGAGGTCGTCATGAGCGCTCCGGGAGAGAGGATCCGGCGCTTCGGGAGACGGCATATCGTCAACCATCTTGTGATGCTGGTGTGTTTCTTCGGCCTCGTCCTTACGGGGCTGCCCCAGAAGTACGCGGGCGAGATGTGGGCCAAGGGGATCGTGCTGCTGATTGGTGGCGTCGAGCGGGTCCGTTTCATTCACCACGTGCTCGGCACGCTGATGGCGCTGCAACTCGTATGGCACGCAATCGAAGTCGCCTGGCTGCAGCTCGTGCGCCGCAGCGCGATGCCGATGGTGCCGATGCTGGACGACGTCAAGAACTTCATGCGGCAGATCAAGTTCAACCTCGGGCTGGAGAAGCGGCCTCCTCGGATGGATCGCTACACGTTCGCCGAAAAGCTGGAGTACCTGGCGCTGGTCTGGGGCACCGTCGTCATGGTGCTGACTGGTCTCCTGCTGCTGTACCCCGTGCGATGGACATCGCTGTTCCCGGGTGAGGTAGTGTTGGCGGCGAAGGCCGCCCACGGCGGCGAGGCGATCCTCGCCTTCCTGTCAATTCTGACGTGGCACTTCTACTTCGTGCACATCCGCCACTGGAACACGTCGATCTTCACCGGCAAGCTGGGTGCCGAAGAGTACGCCGAGGAGCATCCTCTCGAGCTCGCACGTCTGCGCCGAGGCGAGGAGCCGTCCCCGGCGCCTATTCAGGTTTGGCGGATAGTCGTTTTTCTGGCCGTCACGTTGGCCATCGTGCTGGGTGTAGTGCTCCTCGTTGCGTGGATGCGTGGCTCGGCGGCAGGAATTGAGGTTTTCAAGGTGGCAGGGACGTCGTGAGCGTGCCGGGACTCTGGCGCCGGCTTGTCAGAGTTGCGTCAGCGCCGGAGCCCGTCTAATATTGGTCAGGCCCACTGTGCCGGGCGAAAGGAGGGATATGATAAAGAGGACTCTAATCGTGATTGCGGTGGTGGTAGCCATCCTCGGCCTTTCTGCACTGACGGCGAGTGCCGCCCCGACCTTTGTTGGTGCAGAAAAGTGCAAGATGTGTCACAAGCTGCAGTACGACTCCTGGGGGCAGACAAAGCACGCGAAGGCCACGGAGAACGCGAAGGCCTCCACGAAGATGAAGTTCGAAGCGGCCTGCCTGACCTGCCATGCAACCAACAAGGACGAGGCTATGGCGGGCGTCCAGTGCGAGGCGTGTCACGGCGCGGGCTCGGACTTCAAGGGCCTGTCGGTCATGAAGGACTTGGCGAAGGCGAAGGCGGCCGGTCTCGTGATCCCGACGCAGACGACCTGCGACGGCTGCCACGATGGGAACGACCACCACAAGAAGATGGTCTTCACCAAGGACGTTCACGCCCACAAGGCCCCAACCCCATAGGTCCGGGCTCCGGCACGATGGATGCGGGCGGCCGCATGCGGCCGCCCGTTCCTCGTGTGAACAATGAGGTTCTTGCCTTGGCATAGTGTCAAGTTCGGCAGCATCGCCTTTCTTATTGTCCATACCTCACCCCATGAAGGTTGTGGTCAGTGGAATCAAAGGGATAGCCCCCAAGAGTCAAACAACCGCAGCAACAGCAAGAAGATGCCGACGGGCAGGGTCGGTACTTTGGGTGGGTGGGCGAACTGTCAACCGTCCATTGGGCCGGAGGGCGGGTGGAGGCTGTTGACTGCCCCTCTGGGGGCCTAGAACAGGCCGACACCCCAGAGGTCGTGGAGATGCAGGATCCCGACCACGTGGCTGTGCTCATCGCTCACGATCAGTGACGTGATCCGGCGCGTCTCCAGTAGACGCAGGGCCCCGGTTGCCAGCGCGCCGGGCGCGATGGTCACGCCGTCCGGATGCATGACTTCACCCGCCGGGCGCGAGAGGGGACTGGGATCCGTCTCCATCAGACGGCGCAAGTCCCCGTCCGTGATGACTCCGAGCAGTCTCCCTTCGCTGTCCTGAACCGTTGTGATCCCGAGGCCCTTGCGCGACATCTCGTAGATCACGTCCTTCATCGGCGTGTCGACTGCGACGCGGGGCACGAGTTCCCCGGCGTGCATCAGCTCCCCAACGGTGAGCAGCCGTTTGCCGAGCCTGCCGCCGGGGTGAAGCTGGGCGAAATCCTGTGGTTTGAAACCCTTGCGTACCGACACGACCATCGCGAGGGCGTCGCCTAGAGCGAGCGCCGCAGTAGTGGAGGCGGTGGGCGCGAGGTTGTGCGGGCACGCCTCCCGGTCGACGGCGAGGTTGAGGTGGATGTCGGCGTGGCCGGCCAGGGTGGAGGAAGGGTTGGACGTGATGGAGATAAGCGGGTTTCCGAGCCTCTTGAGGTACTCGACCAGATGGATCAGCTCGTCCGTCTCGCCGGAGTTGGAGACCACGACGACGACGTCGCCCGGCGCGACCATTCCGAGGTCCCCGTGGATTGCCTCGGCCGGGTGGAGGAACAGCGCCGGAGTACCGGTGGACGCCATGGTCGCGGCGAGCTTCCGACAGATGATGCCGGACTTGCCCATGCCGGTCCATACGACACGCCCCTGGCAGCCCGCGAGCATCTCCACCGCCTGCATGAAGGAGTCGTCGAGGCGATCTCGCAGCCGCAGGATTGCTTCGGCTTCCGTGGTCAGAACCTCTCGTGCCAATTCCAGCGACATCCTGCCTCCCTCGGACAGTAAAGCCCACCAATCGCATTCTAGCCTGGACTATCTACGGGGGTTCTGCTGCGAACGTGGCTCTCTCCGGTTTGGCGTGCGTCCTCGGGCTTTGGAGCCTGCTACGTGTCGCAGAGGACACGACTCGGCTCCTCACCCCCGAGCTCGCGAGGCTTGGCCTCGCGAGCTCGGGGGCGTGGGGTGCTCGATGCGCCGGTTGGGTGAGCGGTGTGGCCGCCGTGCCCTTCGCGACAGATGGTTGCCTACCGTGGCAGACACCTCCGCGTTCTCGCGACGAACCCCCACGAACAACCCAGCGGCAGACGCGGCGATCTCGAGAGAGTCACCGCCACCTTTCTCTCGGTTGCCAGTGGGGCTTTGTCTGTCGGCAGAGTCTGTGATCCGACCCGCCTCTGGCCTGGCCTCGAAAGGCAGGTCCACCACGGCGAACGCGGAGATTGTCGCCTTCGATGGGTTGGTAGCCTATTTTCGCGAGCTTGCCCTTCGTGATAAGGTTTTGTGCGTGAGGTGCTTACGTAGTGCTGCCAAGACTGCTGGTAGTTGCTCGATGATGAGGCGCGGTCACGGCGGCCACGACGACTCGAGCAGAAACGGAGGTTGCCAGGATGCAAGGGAATCAGCGCGCGGCCGCGTGGCTCCTGGGCTTGATCTTGACGCTCTCGGGGCTCGCCTGTAGGTCGACGCAGAAAGGCGACACGAGCGGTAGCGGGCCGGCCACCAAAGAAGCGTGTTTCGATGTCCGCAGAGTCGACAGCTTCTCTCCCCTGCATGAGAGGTTTGTCTATGTTCGAGTTGAAGGTGACCAGCACTATCTGCTGACGATGGATAGCGTCTACGTTGGTCTGCCTTATGCGACCGGCATCACGATTTCTGGCCACTTCAGCCGGGTCTGCTCGGACACGGGGGCCATGATTTCCTTCATAGATTCCGGTCGTCCGGCCTTCTGCCGCATCGTGCGCGTCGAAGTCGTCGCGAGCATGGAGGCGGCCCAGCAACTGGTAAAGGACCGAACCCCACCGAAGCCGAAGGGCTAAGGGCCTGTCTGAGGAAGTGGGTGGACCGCCGCATCGTTCGGAGCGGCTGCTGGTCGAACTCGGTCCGCTCTCCCTCGGCTCAACTGAGGTAGGGCGATGTAGACTGGAACGGAGTCAGGGTGATCGGGAGGGATAAAATGAAGCGCCTGTGCTTGCTTTGTCTGTTTCTCTTGACGAGTGCGGCGACGATGTCGTTGGCAGGCGACATCCAGGTTTCGTGTGAGCCTGCTCTTCGGGTCTATCTCGATGGCAAGCTCGTGGGCACGTCCAGCTCTAAGGAGGACGGCCTCTTCCTGGCGAACGTGCCGGGAGGCGGGCACATCATCCGCGTCGAGAAGGACGGGTTCGCACCACAGAGTTTCCAGGTGGTGGTTCAGAAGCTCCCGGTCGAGGTGAAGGTCGGGGAATTCTCCGCGGAGCCGCCGACCCGCCCTGAGAGGGAGACTGGCAGCGCCAAGGTCGCGCAGTTCGCCGGAAACCTACTCGTCCTATCGGCCCCCCAGAACTGCATCGTCGAAATCGACGGCAAGTCCGAGCTGAAGAGCATTCCGCTCCTGCGGGTCGACGGCCTCACCGAAGGTGAGCACACGATCTCCTTCAGCAGACCCGGATACGATCGGATCTCTGGCGTGGTCAGGATCGAACCGGGAGCCGATGCCACCGTTCGAGGCGACCTCACGACTGGGAAGGTGGATACCATCCACGAGGGCAAGGGATCGCTCCGCTTGATCTCGAGCCCGGAACACTGCATGGTTCGAATCCTCGGGAAGACACAGGAAAAGACGCACGCGAGTTTGAACATCTCATACATTCCCGCGGGAGAACACCGGATCGTGGTCTCGTGGAATGGCCGGGAGCTGTCTTCGAACATCGTGATTATCAAAGGCCAGAGAACAGTTGTGACCGCGAGCTTTATCAAAGGGAACGAACCGTTCGTCGTTTCATACGAGCCCGAGTGAAACGGCGGTCCCTCCACTTCTTGATCGACGGGGGAGCAGTCAGCTCCCGGAGGCCGGCTCCGCCCCACCGACCATGAGCAGCCAAGCCGGGCCGAGCCTGGGCTGCCTCTCCTCCTGGGCACGCCCGAGATTGAGGGCATTTCGCGGGGCTCTTCAGCCCGGCGTTCGGAGCCCGCGCTTGCATCCCCCGGATGGCGTCGATTTCGCCGGGCATGGACGCGCTCGGGCGCGATGACGGGATGCTCCGCCGGGAACAAAAGGCGCAACCTCCGGATTGGAGTCTCTTAGAGGAACACGTGCATGGCGGCCGGGGCGCGACTCGAAGAACCAGGCGGTGTGGTGGTCACTGGGATGGTGACGGCCCTCGGCCCGAGCGAGCCACGTGACCGGGTGGGCGCGGCACGGGCTCAACCTCTTCACCGCCAAAGGGAAGCTTGATCGTGTGGCTTCGGACTGCTCTCCTCTGTCTGGTGGTCCCGGCGGTTGGTTGTACGGGCTGGCGGGAAAACCCCGACAGTGTGGGGATCACCCTCGATGAGCTTTTGGCGGGGACCCCCCTCGGCGTGGCGGGGGGCGCACCGGTGCTCGTCCCGAAGGACCAGGTCCTCGCTCTCAGCCCCGAGATGCGCGCCTTCCTGAACGCGCACGTCGACCGCAAAAGCAGCGTCAAACTCGAGCTTCAGCAACTGGTCTCGTCGATCATGGACGCGCACACCTTCGGGGTGAAGTACGACGAAACGACCCGCACCGCCTCCGAGACGTTCCGAATTAGGCGGGGGAACTGTCTGTCGTTTTCCAACATGTTCGTGGCGATGGCTCGTGAGGTGGGACTGAATGTCCAGTTCCAGGAAGTGGATATCCCGCCCGATTGGACTTTCGACAACGACACGTTCGTTCTGAACCGGCATATCAACGTGTTCGTGGACTTCGGGCCGACGGGCACGCGCGTGGTGGACTTCAATACCGGTGATTTCAAGATAGGCTACGAGATGCGGAGGATCTCCGACGCGCGGGCGCTGGCGCACTACTACAACAATATTGGCGTCGAGCGCATGCTGGCGGGCGATACGGCCTTGGGTCTTTGGAATTTCCGCAGGGCCATAGCCAACGACCGAGCATTCTCGCCGTCTTGGACCAACCTGGGCACGCTATACCTGCGAAACGGCCATCCCGCTCAGGCCGAGGCTGCGTTTCTGCAAGCCGTCAAGACGGACGAATCGGATCTCGTCGCCATGAGCAATCTGGCACGGCTTTACGAGCAACTGGGCGATCGGGATCGGGCTGCCGCGTACAAGAAGAGGGTGATCCACGACCGCTGGCGCAACCCCTACTATCGGTACCAACTCGCCCGTCAAGCGTACCTTGCGCGGGACTACGCCGCGGCCATCAGCCATCTCAAGTACGCTATCCGAAAGCGCCCTGATGAGGACACGTTCTGCTTCCTGATGGGCTTGGGTTATCGGGGGGAAGGGGACGAGCGGGCGGCCCGGCGCTGGCTGGCCCGCGCGGAGGAGTTGGCCGCGGCCGGCGCCTTGAAGCGTAAGAACTCTCTTCCTGACGCCCCATTGAAATAGGGCACCCATGAATCAGTATTCCGGTCTCGGGTAACCAGACGATTCGAGATCGTCAGGAGGTTTCCGAAAGGACCATTCACCTGATCACTTGCAGCGAGTCGAGTCCCACGTTGCAACTCCGGCCTGGAGGCCGTCCAAATCCTCCTCAAGCGACACGTAACGACATTGCGCGCTGCCGTGCTCCTTGATGCATTTCTCAGTGGAGGTCCTTGATTCACTGTCGCGATCGTCCATCTTGACGTTCTTTAGCTCGACATCAAACGCACCGTCGCCGTCGGCAAGGATGCGCAGTTCGATGGAGGCGGAAAAGTCTCTCGAACCGTGTGGAGAGAACACGAGATAGAAGGGAGCAGGAGAGCCTGGGCTAATTTCGGTGTGAGTGCTCGTGATGGGGAACATGTAACTACCGGCATCGGCGCAGCGGTTGGCCAGAATGCTCAACGCCACGACTTTCGCAGTTGGCGGCATGTTGAGGTTGAGCGCGACGAATGTGTCTCCGTAGCGCAGCATCTTCCATTCGCTGCTACTGAGGTGCCGGTCCCATTTGCCATCGCCCGGAGTCTCGAGGCGGCCACAAGCGCCTTGCACGGAGAGGACCCTGAGGGATGTGCATCCGCCGCGGGCGCACCAACAGACGGGTTGCTGGGGACCTACAGGGAGATTGTTGTTGCCTGAGTCCGAGACGCGGGAAGCAAGAAGGAGGGTGACGCCTTGGCCCATGGGGTCCTTGAACCAGGGCAGATTGAGATCCTTCGTGTACTTGTCCCACCTACGAGCCAAGTCATAGACTCTCTCGACTCGTCCGGTGATGCGGAGCCTGCGTGTCGGCGCAGTTTCAAGAGTGCCGCCTCTTGAAATGGCCGTCTGCGCAGGCGGTTCGGTGAGCGCGGGAGCCGTTGCAAAAACCGCGGTCAGCAGAACGGAGCTGAGTGCGATCTTCCGCAGGAACATGTAGAGCCTCCTCGACGGGGTGACGACGTTTCTGAGCGGCAGATGTGAGTGACGGCCCGATGCCTGCAACACATAGGAATAGTCTACTCGATGTCGGAGAGCCGACGGCAGCTGGAGACTGCGCACACGACCTTATGGACGGTCGAAGGTAAGTCCTCGCCGTACCCCAAGTGGATGTCTGGAGTGAATGACTGAGAATCTGAGCGGGGGCCGATCAGGTGACGTTTTCGGGGAGCGTGACGGCGTCTGGCGCGGCGATCGCGCGTCGGGC